>Ga0182021_10011569_pt1 | contig 10472 bp, 8 predicted proteins | sample 612E3MmetaG_FD_120493 | JGI IMG/M metagenome (GOLD analysis project Ga0182021, IMG submission 120493) | Permafrost microbial communities from Stordalen Mire, Sweden - 612E3M metaG (Illumina Assembly) | ecosystem: Environmental > Terrestrial > Soil > Wetlands > Permafrost | place: Sweden... | reverse complement strand
TATTACCGGAACGTCGGCATCCGGCTCAAGCGGCTGGACGACATCCTGGCCTCCGTGCCCCTTCCCGAACTGCCCGCCGGGGAGGCCTCGCCGCTCGATAAAAGCGCGCCCACGGCCATCCTCACGGTGCAGGGGCTTTCCGGGTTCGGTCTGCACCACATCCTGTCCATCCATCGGTTGTTCCCGGGCTATTTCAAGAATTTCATCTTCGTCTCGGCGGGGGTGGTGGATTCGGGGAACTTCAAGGGGTCGGAAGAAATCAGCCGCCTGGGAAAGGAGACCCGTCGGGGTTTGGAGAAATACGTGGATTGGTGCCGGCGGCAGGGAATGAAAGCGGATTATCGGATGGCGATCGACACGGAAGCCGTCCAGACGGTGGAGGAATTGTGTCAGGCCGCCGCCAAGGAATTCCCCCGGGCCATCGTTTTCACGGGGAAGCTGATCTTTCAGGAGGACCGGTGGTATCGCCGGCTCCTCCACCACGAAACGGCCTATGCCATCCAGAGACATTTGCAATTTCAAGGCGTCCACACGATGGTGCTGCCCATCCGAGTTTACTGAGATTTGTTCCCTCCCCTTTGTAAGGGGAGGGTGAGGAAGAGGTAGAGCCTTTAACGAGGATGGCCGATATCCTCGGCCAGCAGGATCGCCTCGGCGATTTCCTTCAAGGGTTTGCACCGGTTCATGCTTTGCTTCTGCATCTCCCGGTGAGCCTCGGATTCGCTCAAACCCCGGCTCTTCATGAGCAAGGCTTTGGCCCGGTCCACGGTTTTTCTCGCCGCCAGCGCCTCCTCGGCGGCCGCTTTTTCCGATAGGATCCGCGCGCACGCGACGGCCGAGGCGCATTCGTTCGCCACGGCTTGGAGGAGCGACACCTCCTCCGCGGTAAAGACCTTCTCCCGATCCGTGTAGGCATTGACGACGCCGATGACCTTCCCCCGGAACAGCATCGGGACCGACAAGAGCGACACCAGCCCCTCGGCGGCGGCGATGGAGGGGAAGCCGAACCGTCCGTCCGCCCGGACGTCCCGCACCATCAAAGGCTTCTTCTCCCGCACGGTTTGGCCGGAAAGGCCTTGCGCCACCCGGATGGAAGGTTTTCTCCGATAGACGTCGGACGCGGATTGGGTGGCGGCGACGGACAGCATGTTGGTTTCCGCGTCCAGGAGCATGACGGAACAAATCTTCGATCCCAGGGCTTCCGCGGACACGGTGACGGCGAGTTGGAGGACGTCCTCCAACGACTTGCCCGAGGCCGCCGCCCCCGACACAGCCGTCAGGACTTGGAACCCCTTCTCGATCGTGGAAGATACGTTTCCGTTCCGTGACGACTTCATTGGAAATTCCTTTTTGCCGGACGCGGCCCGGGGTTTGCTCTGAAACCCCGGGCCGTCGTCGACGGACGAATGACGCGAAACCAGCCTGGATTTTTCAGTTGGACGCTGGCCGCTCCCACGCGGCACTTCTGGCTAGCGCCGTCGGATTCGACGAAGGATGCCGGACTTTTTCTTCCTCAAAACGCTCGTCCGTAGGCACCGCTACGCCCTTCGCGTTTTTCGTCGAAAAAGTCTCGGCCTCCTTCGTCTCGGTCCGACGCGCCAACTGAAAAGTTCAGGCTAGAAGTTGACGTCGAGCTGCGTGGTCCACTTCCATTGACCGTTGATCCCCGTGTCGTTGAACCAGACGGGACCGCCCAAGAGGGAGATGTCCTTGGTGAAGAAATAATAGAGCCCCGCGCCGCCGCCGCCGAAGGCGTTCCGGCCCGAGGCGTAGTCGCCGGCCAGCACGAGGCGGTTGTAGTCCCCGTTCGGGCCTTTCGTCGACAGGAAGCCGTGGTCGTAGGCGACCATAGTCCCTTTATCGGCCCGGTCCCCGGAGCTGTTTCGCAGGACGTGGCTGTTGCCGACGTAGGCGCCGAGGTGGACGCGTCCGAGACCGTAGGGCAGGGAGCGTCCGGTGATGAAGTCGACGATGTTCTGGTCGGTCACGTTCTTTTTGACCCCGAAGTTGACCAAGCCCACTTCCAGGGCGGGAGCCCCTTTGAATAGCGCGCCTTCGGGGGCGCCGATCTTGGCGTTGAAGGACAGCGGGAAGTTGGTCGGCTCCATCCAGTCGAAACCCACCTCGGCCTGCAGCTTTTCGAACGGCAGGACGCCGACGGTAAGGCCGAGGTCGTTCGGGAAAGCGCCGGCTTTGGGCGGGCGCTTGCCCAGCGTCGTGTAGTTGTCGTAGGTGATGTGCCCCACCTTGTACCCCTGAAAGTCGATGACGCAGGGCGTCCAGTAGGTGGTGGAGGGCGTGGCGCCGACCTGAACGGCGAAGGCGCCCAGCGCGAGGATGAGGGCAAGTTGCTTCTGGATTCTTACGAATGACATGGCAGTCTCCTTTTAGGTGTATTGGTGATGCCTATTCTTTCATTTCCGTCAGACCGCGGCGGCTCCTCGTTCGCCGGTCCGGACCCGGACGGCGTCGACAACGTCGTAGACGAAGATCTTTCCGTCGCCGGGTTCGCCGGTCCGGGCGGCCTTCACGACCGCCTCGATGACCGATTCCAGGCTCGTCGCCGTCACGACGGCCTCGATTCGGATCTTCGGCACGAGGTCCAGTTTGAAGGTCCCCCCCTGCCGGTCGTGGGAGGCCCCGTTCTGCAGGCCGTGGCCTTCGGCTTGTGATATGGTGACCCCCGTGCCTCCGGCTCCCGCCAGGGCCTTCTTGACGGCTTCCATCTTCCCCGGCTTGACGATGATTTCTAATTTCTTTAAGGCAATAGACATGGCGATCCTCCTTTATTGGTAACGGCTCAGGTCCATGGTCCCCGACGGTGTCCCGTGCGGGCCGTGAAGGACGACCTGTCTCGACGAGCAGGTCGTCCTGATCGAGCGAGCGGCCTCTGGCCGCTCGCCCCCTTCGGGGCCCGGGCCTGTTCGGCCCGCGCCAAACGTGTGCCACTGGCACACGGCGCCCCGGTAGGGACACCGTCGGGGACTGCCCAGGACCTGAGCCGTTACCTTCATAGTGCGTAAACGCCTTTCTCGCCGGTGCGCACCCGCATGGCGCTGGCGGCTTCAAACACGACGATTTTTCCGTCCCCGATCGAGCCGGTCCTGAGCGAGTCCGCGATCGTGTTCATCGTGCGCAGGACGTCCCAATCTCGGACCAGGATTTCCAGCTTCAGCTTGGGCAGGAAGCGGATCGTTTCGTCCCCGTCCACCAACTCGTCGAGGCTGCCCGTCTGCCGACCGAAGCCGCGCACGTCCATCACGGTCATGCCCACGACCAAGTCGTCCCGCTTCAGGGCCGTGGTCACCTCGCCCAACTGCTCGGGGCGGATGACGCAGGTCACCATTTTCAAGCTGTAATGCCTCTTGGCGCTGGTCAGGCCCACGTAAAGGAGGCTGACCACCCCCCATCCGCCGGCGATCCAGAAGCAGATCTTCGCTTCCGACACGGCGTCGGCGTTCCCGATGATGTAGAGGTAGAGGATGGCCGCCACCATGACGACGTTGGCGACAACGCCCAGCGCCGGGACGATCCCGTGCTTGAGGATGTTGAACTCTTTGCGGTCCTTGAAGGCGATGACGGTCCAGACGCAGGTCAGGCCGTACAGGATGAAGGTCCCCAAGTTGGAGGCCAGCGTGATCCCGGTCAAGCCCACGACGGACCGCACGCCCACGGCGGCGATGACGGTGGAGACCGCGACGAGGACCCACATGGCCATGTGCGGGGTGCGGTATTTGGCGTTCATGAAGCTCAGCATCTCGGGCAGTTCCCGGTCTTCCGCCATGCCGTTGGTCACCCGGATGGCCGTGTTCATGCAGCTCAAGGTCGTGCCGATGATGGCGATAGCCACGGTGACGGCCATCGTGACCATCAGGCCGAAGCCCAGTCCGTGGAACACGTTGTCGCCGATCAGCCTCGCCAAGTCGCCGATGGGCGCCGAGGAGGCGGCCGCGGCCGCCAATCCGGTTACCGCCGTCGCGCCCGTTCCCGAGGTCAGCTTATCGCTCACCATGAGGCCGGTGGCGAAGTATTCGAACAAGTAGGCGAAAATGCCCTGGATGACCAGAGACAGGATGATCGCCCGGGGGATGTTCTTCTCGGGCTCCTTCGTCTCCGCGGCCAGGGCCGTGCAACTCTCGAACCCGACCAGGATCAGGATGGCCAGCGTGGACTGGACCAGGATGCCCTGGATCGAGTGGAACTTCACGATGTCCCAAGACCCCGTGAAGGCCCAAGCCGTAGCCCCTTGCGGATTGGCGATCCGGTAGTAAATGGCCAACCCGCTGAAAATGACCAGGGTCACCAGTTGGATGACGTTGATCCAGAGCGACGTCATCGTGGACCCCGTGACGCCCCGATAACCTATGTAGCCGGTCACGAGGGCGAACAGGCCGCCGATCACAGTCAACTCGGTCACGGACAAGGCTTTCCCCGTGAAGGCCGTGTAGATGTACCCGATCAGGGTGGCCATGAAGGCGACCATGACGCCGGGATAGACCCAGTAGAACAGGTGGGCCGCCCAGCCCGTGGCGAGCTTGGCAAACCGGGCCAGGGAGGCCGGAGTCGCGTGGGTCTCTTTGCGGCTGTCCAAGAACGCTTTCTCGGCGAAGTAGGCGCAGCTCGCGAACCCGGCCTCGGGGTAAATCTTGGCCAGTTCCGCGTAGGAGAAGGCCGTCAGGAACGCGACGACCAGAGCGACCACGATCCCGCCCCAGATGTCGGAGCCGACCGAGGCGCCGCTTGGGGCGGTGGCCGCGGCCTGAAGTTGATAGGTGATCCAGAGAAACGCCCCCGGGGCGATCAGGGCCATGGCGTTCACCGTGGCGCCCATGAGTCCCAGGGTGGGTTTGATCGTCGGCTTGAGGACCGGCGTCAGTTTTGAATTTTGAGACATGGCAGCCTCCTTTTCAGCATGGAGGCCCAGGGGTAGGAGGAAACAAAACGGCGCCTCCGCCTCCGGGACCTCCGGAAACCAAGACGCCGTCGTCTCGCGGGACAAAAAAATCCCCCCGCGCCTAGATGCCACGGGGGGACGTCTACGTCCCAACAAATTCGCACAACTACGTGCTATTTATAGAATACCACACTCCGGACCGGATGTCAAGCTTTTTCTCTCGACGGAAAACAGCCGCACTACTCTCCGCTTCTGGGGTCCAAGACGTCCCTCAATCCCTCGCCCAGCAGGTTGAAGGACATGACCGTGGCCAGGATGGCCAAACCGGGAAACAGGGACAGCCACCAGGCGATGTGGATGTAGTCCTTGCCCGCCGTCAAAATGTTCCCCCAGGACGGCTGGGGAGGCTGGACGCCCAGGCCCAGGAACGACAAGGCCGACTCCGTCAGGATGGCGCTCCCCACCCCCAGGGTGGCCGAGACCAGGACCGGCGAAGCCAGGTTCGGCAAAAGGTGTACGAGGAGGATTCGGGCGTGGGACAGCCCCAACCCGCGCGCCGACAGGATGAAGTCCCTTTCCCGCAACGAAAGGACTTCCCCCCGAACGAGCCGGGCCAGCCCCATCCAGGATGTGAGCCCAATGACGACCATGACGTTCTTGATGTCGGGCTCGATGAAAGCGATGACCATGAGGATGAGAAAGATCGTCGGGAAGCATAAGAGGACGTCGATAAGCCTCATGAGCAGCATGTCGGCCAGCCCGCCCAGGTACCCGGCCGCCAAACCCGCGCTCACCCCCACGATCGCCATGATGCCGACGGCGACCACCCCGACCTCCAGCGACACCCGTGCCCCGAAAAGCGCCCGGGAGAAAACGTCCCTTCCCAAATCATCGGTGCCCATCCAATGGCTGGAAGATGGCGGCGCCAAGCGTTCGGCGAGCCTCTGCTCCAGGGGCGGGCTCGGGGCGAGGAACGGCGCGGCGGCGGCCGCCAGGGCAAGCGCCGCGATCAAGACGGCCCCGGCCAGGGCGCCCCGGTTGCGGCGGAACCGCCTCAGGAAGTTCATAACGAGCCCTCCCGAATGCGCGGGTCGGCCCATCGGTAGGCCACGTCGGCGAGGAAGTTGCCCATGAGAGTCAGGAGCGCCGCCAACGTCCCCACCGCCATGACCACGGGATAGTCCCGCGACATGACGGCCTCGAACCCCAGCCGTCCCATGCCCGGGTAGGCGAAGATCGTCTCGAAAATGAAGCTGCCGCCGATCAGGTCGGGGAGCGAAAGTCCCAGGATGGTGATGACGGGGATCAGGGCGTTCCGGAGGGCGTGCTTGAAGATGACCTGGGTTTCGGGAAGCCCCTTCGCCCGGGCCGTGCGGATGTAGTCCTGGCGGATGACGTCCAAGAGGCCGTTCCGGACGTAGCGGGACAGCCCGGCGAGCCCCGTGAACGAGCTGACCAGGACCGGCAAGACCAGGTGCCGGGCCATGTCCCACCGCCGCGCGAAGAATCCCATCTCCTCGTAGTCGAGGGAATGCAGGCCCGATATGGGAAGCCAGCCGAGCTGAACTCCGAAGAGGATCATGAGCAGAAGCGCCACCCAAAACGTAGGAACGGAAAACCCGACGAAGACGAAAACCCCCACCCCCCGGTCCACCCACGTTCCCTTCTTGACGGCCGAAAGGACCCCCAGGGGGACGGCGATCAACAGGATCAAAGCGAGGGAGCATCCGTTCAAGAGGATCGAATTCCCGATCCGGTCCCTGATCTTCCGCCCGACGGGAACATCGTCCTTGAAGGAGGCGCCGAAGTTGAAACGGACGACCCGTCCCATCCATCGGGCGTATTGCACGTACCAGGGTTTGTCGAGGCCGTAAAGCTTGACCAGCTTCTCCCTCGCCTCGACGGAGACCTTCAAGTTCATTTCGGTCACCGCGTCGGCAGCGGTGCCCGGGGCCAAATGCATCACGCCGAAGCTGACGACCGTGATCCCGAAAATGAGCGGGATGAAGAGCAGCAGGCGGCGTACGAGGTAGCTTCTCATTGGACGGCGTACTTCTGCCGGGTTTTGGGAACGTACCACGTGTTGAAGTTCCACCCGATGCCGATGGGGGCCGTTTCGACGCCCACGAAGCGCTTGTGCACAACGGGAAGCGATTCGGGGTAATAGAGGAAGAGGTAGGGCAGGTCGTCGTGCAGGATCCGGTGAAGCCTCCGGTAGATGTCCCGCCGCCGGGCCGGATCGAATTCCCGGCGGCCTTCCTCCAAAAGCCGGTCGGCTTCCGGGTTCGCGTAGCCGACGAAGTTGTATTTTCCGGGCCCCCGTTGGCTGGAATGCCAGATCACATACTGGTCCGGGTCGATCCCCGTGCTCCATCCGAGGATCGTGGCGTCGAAGTTCCCCGGGTCGATGAAGTTGTGCAAAAACGAGGACCACTCGATGATCCGGATGTTCATCTTGATCCCGATCGCCGCCAGGTGGGACTGCAAGATCACCGCCGTCATCTCCCGTAACTTGTTCCCCTGGTTGGTGACCACCGTGAAGGCGAAGGGGCGGCCGTCCTTATACAGGACCCCGTCCCCCTTGGACGCGGTCCAACCCGCCTCGGCCAGGAGAGCCTTCGCCCGTTCGGGATCGTAGGCGAAATCCTTGACGCCGGGATCGTAAGCCCAGCTTTGGGGCGGGAAAGGGCCGGTGGCCGGCGCGCCCATCCCGAGGAGGACGCCGTCGATGATCTCCTGCTTGTTCAGGGCGCAGGCGATGGCTTCCCGGACTCTCCGGTCTTTGAACAGGGGCCGGTTCAGGTTGAAACCCAGGTAGGTGTAGGAAAACGACGGATAGCGGAACTTGTTGTAGCTGCGAAAGAACACGTCGTAGGCCTTGTATTGGTCGGGCGTGAGCGACACCGTATCCACGCTTTCGTTCCGCAACTCCAAGAACTGAACGGCGGCGTCCGGGATCACCCGGAAGATGTAACGAGAAATATGGGGCTTGCCTTCCCAATAATCCGGGTTGGCCTTGAGGATGATCTTCTCGTCCGACTTCCACTCGACGAAAATGTAGGGGCCGGTCCCGATCGGCCGGCGGTTGGCCGGGTGCCCGTTGAAGTCGCCCGTGCCGTAAACGTGGCGGGGGATGATTCCGCGGGTCCAGGACTCCAGGGCGGGGGCGAAGGGTTCCTTGTAGAAGACCCGGATCGTCAGGGGGTCCGGTGTTTCCAGCCGGTCCACACGCGCATAGTCGGCGGAGAAGGGCGTCCGGACCGACGGGTCGGTGAGCTTCTCGAAGGTAAAACGGACGTCGTCGGAGGTAACCGGAAGGCCGTCCTGCCACCGCAAGCCCGGGCGCAGGCGAAAAATGATCTCCCGGCCGCCACGCAGCGTTTCAAAAGATTCGGCCAGGTCGCCGGCGATGTGAAGGTTCTTGTCGTACTTGACGAGCCCGTTGAAGACCAGGCCCACGATCTCGTTCGAGGCCGAGTCTGTGGCTAGAACGGGGTTGAGGTGGGAAGCATCACCCAGAGAAGCCGACACATAGGCGTCGCCATCCGCCGGGCCCCCGGCCGGGACAGCCGTCGGAGAAAATGAGGGCTCCCGGCGGCAGGCGGAAAGGAGAAGCGCGCACGGGAGGGAAACAACGAATGCGACCCGGGGGAAAATCCTCGGCATTCCTATTTTGAAGACCGGACCCGGACGACCACGGGGGGGCGGCCGAAAATCCTCTCGGCGACGCGATGGACGTCGTCCGCGGTCACCTTGCGGATTTCCTCGGGGTACCGGACGTCATAGCCCCAGCCTTTCCCGATCATCTCGTAGAAGCCCAGATACCAAGCCAGTTTCCCGTTCGTCTGGTGGTCCATGGCGAAGTGGCCGCACAGATATCGCTTCGCGGATTCCAGGTCCTCCGCCGACGGCGGGGACTGCACGGCGCCCGCGATGACGGCCTCCATGCGGGTCTGGGCGGCTTCCAGATTTGCCGGGTCCATTCCGGCGTAAGCCGTGAAGGCGCTCCCCCACTTCTGCGCCGGGTAATACGAGGCCACTTCGTAGGCCAAACCCGCTTCCTCGCGGACTTTCATGAAAAGAGGCGAGCTCATGCCGCCCCCCAGCCAGGCGTTTAAGACTTTGACCGCGGCGTAGTCCGGGTCGCCGAAGGCCGGCGCCGGCCAGGCCATCATGAGATAGCTTTGCTCGAAATGTTGGGGCTCCTCCGCCAGGACGCCGGACGCCGGATAATGGACGGGCCCGGCGTCGGGGAGCGAAGCGTCCGGCGCCGGCCAGGCCCTAGCCAAGGCCGCGACTTTTTCTTCGACCATTCGGACCGGGAGATCTCCGACCGTCACCAGCACCGCCCCCTTGGGGGAAACCACGGCCCGGTGGCGAGCGACGAGGTCGTCCCGCGTCAAAGCCGCCACGGCCTTTTCCTCGCCGTCCTCGGACCGGCCGTAAGGGTGTCCCGGGTACAGGTTGGTCCGGAGGAGCTCGTCGGCGACATGAAAAATGTGTTCCTTGTTGGCGCGGATGGCGTTCAGGTCCGCCGCCCGCTCCTTCGACACCTCGTCGTCGGCGAAGGCGGGGGACAGGAGCGCCTCCTGGAACAAATCGAAAAACCGCCCGAACCGGTCGGCGATCACCTGCCCGGACATGTCCCAGGCGTCCTCCTGGGCGTCCGCGTCCAGGGAAGCGCCCAAATCCTCGACGGCTTGTGAAAAGGCGAGCGCGTTCTTCTTTTGCGTGCCTTTCAGCAAGACCGCCGTCATGAGCTTCGTCACCCCCGCCTTGTCCGCGGGCTCCGTTGAGGTTCCCCCGGGGATCAGAAGGCGCATGGCGACGATTTGATTATGGCTGACGGCCCGGTGGATCCAACGAAGGCCGTTCGGGTAAGTTCGGACGACGACGGCGGGGGATGCGGCGACGGTGGTGGTCATAAAGAGGCTCGCGAACAACAAGGATTTCATTAATTGTATCCGTTCACGGATTCTGTGGCACGGGCATCTTGCCCGTGCTCTTGGCGGCCGGGAAAACCGTGCACGGGCAAGATGCCCGTGCCACCCCGCGTTTGGACGTCGGAGATCCGAACGGTTTCATCAATTGTTTTTTGGTTCCACGACCGCGCCCGAGAGCTCCCGGGTGTCAAAATAGGTCCGCAAAAGCTCCGTCACTTCCAGCGCCGTCACCTTGTCGAGTTCTTTGGGATAATCGACGGCCAAACGGGGCCGGCCGAGGATCGCGTAGAACCCCCATTGGGACGCCTGCCCGTGATAGGTTTCCTGCCCGAAAAGCCAGCCGCTCCTCAGCTGGGCCTTGGCGCGGGCCACCTCCCCGTCGGAGAACCCGTCGGATTCGGCGCTCGACAGCAGGAGATACACTTCGTTCGGCAGCCCCCGTGCGTGATCGGGAGGGCATTCGGCGAAAATTCCGAACGCCCCCGATCCCGAATGCGTGATGAAGGTGGCCCCGACGTTCCAAACCAGCCGTTTCTCCTCGCGAAGGACTTGGTTCAAGCGGGTGCTCTGCCCCCCTCCCAGGACCGCCGAGAGGACATCCATCCCGACCTGGGTGGGATCGTCCAGGGTGGGCC
>Ga0182021_10011567_pt1 | contig 10473 bp, 10 predicted proteins | sample 612E3MmetaG_FD_120493 | JGI IMG/M metagenome (GOLD analysis project Ga0182021, IMG submission 120493) | Permafrost microbial communities from Stordalen Mire, Sweden - 612E3M metaG (Illumina Assembly) | ecosystem: Environmental > Terrestrial > Soil > Wetlands > Permafrost | place: Sweden... | reverse complement strand
GTACGACAACATAATATGCCAAACGGGTTTTCTTAATTCTCGCTATGAATGAGTAATTAAACCATGGACTTCGTATAGATTCTTGAGATGAAGAAATTTTAGAATTTACTACATATTCAAACACCCGCTTCTTTTCTAAGGCGGTCATTTTAATTTTTTTGATTTCTTCAATTGAATTTTGTAAATTATTGTCTTTCATCCCATTAGAAAATTTAAATGATAATATTTTTCTTTTCTTCCCGTAAGTCGATTTTCTAACGGGACAAGTATTTTTTTCTTAATTCTTCGAGCCCACGATTAATTCGAACCGAGGCGGCATTCGTTGATATTCCCAAAATTTCCCCTATCTCCGGTGGCGATAAATCTTCACCATAGCGGAGATAAACCGGATCACGATAGGATGGAGAAAGTTCATTTATTTTATCCATCAGATATCTGCCCTCGGCCGAAGTGGAAAGATTAATTTCTGTTGTCTTCTCATCAACGACATCGATTTCCTTATCATCTTTGGAGAAAATTTTATCCCAGGACAAACTTTTCTTTTTCCGATACCAATCAATGACAAGTCGGTGAGCTATTGTGAAGAGGAATGCCCGACTATTTTGGATATCTTCACCTTTCTTTAAACTTTGCCATAATCGTAGGAATGTCTCTTGGGTTATGTCCAAAGATTGCTCTCGGCTAGACACCCGAACCAAACAAAACCGAAATATAGCATCCGATTCCTTCTCATATATTGTTTCAAATGTATGATTCATGTCTACTTCCATATATTAAGACGCACAAGCGCCTGATTTCTTACTTTACGCATATATTTAAACTACAACAAATACATATTAATGTCTATGTAAGAAAACCTCTACATCCTGCGTCTACTTAAATGTAAGGTCGCAATTTAAAAAATAATTATAAAATATAATGAAAATATTAAAATCAATCGGTCTAATGTCGCTTATCTTCACAACTGTTCTAATTGGGTTTGGGAGCTCTATCGCTCAAGCCGCAACTTATACAGTTGCCGATGTCGCGGCACACAACACATCCACGGATTGTTGGGTTATAATAAATAATAATGTTTACGATTTAACGGATTTCATCACATCTCATTCAGGCGGAGCTTCAGTTATTGATGCTCAATGCGGGAAAAATGGTACGGCATCATTCAATAGCGGGCCACACTCGGCAAGTGCATTGAGTGCTTTAAGTTCTTACTTATTGGGACCGTTGACAGTAGTGTCCCCAATACTTACAAGTTTGACAGTCATTCCGACTGCTCCAACGGTAATAATTGGTGGAACAATTCACTTAAATGCTACTCCTAAAAATCAAAATGGGGGGGCATTTATAGGAGCAACAACTACGTTCTCCTCCAGTAACACCGCTATTGCCACGGTTGGTAATACAAGTGGAATAGTTACAGGGGTCGCAATTGGAACTGCAACAATTACAGTATCCTCGACTAGTGGAAATATAACTGTCACCAAGACATCAATCGTAACAGTTACAGATGTAGCGCCGACATTGGTGCTTGATAGTGTTAAAATCACACCGGCTTCCCCTTCGGTTCAAATCGGTAAAACGGTTCAATTAACCGCCAAGGATAAGAATCAAAATGGCGGAAATTTTACCGGAGCAGATACAACGTTCCACTCAAGTGATACAGGAATTGCCACAGTTGATAGTTCAACCGGCAAAGTCACAGGAGTCGCCGTCGGAAATGCCACGATTACCGCAACTTCAACTTATGGAAGTAAAGAAGTTAAAGGAACTGTGATTGTTAAAGTAGTTGATACAACTATTAAAACAATCAATACCGATAACAATGGGAAACATTTGGGTCAATTCAAAAATTGGTTCAGGAATTGGTTTAAGAACCATCACTTTGGCAAAAGAATTGGTTTCGGTTTTGGAGAGAAGAATAACCATCAAAATAACAACAACGACAACGAAGGAAATGACAATTAATAATAACAAACAACTAAACTAAAATAATCGACAAAATAAAAATCATCTCTCTGCTTTAAACGGGAGATGATTTTTATTTGTTCATCTTCAATTAATGCTAATATAATATAATTCCAAAGCATATGGTGATGCAATCGATAATTATTCATTTTTAATCCAATATATGCTTAATATAAAAACAATTGCTCCAAACTTTAAACTTCTAGACCAAAGCGGTGTAGAGCGTTCGCTTAGCGACCACCGAGGTTCTTATGTACTTGTTTATTTTTACCCCAAGGACGATACGGCAGGCTGTACCAAAGAAGCCTGTAGCATTCGTGATGTATACGGTGATTTCCAAAGCAATGGCGTTGTCGTTTTCGGCATTAGTTCCGACTCGATTGAAAGCCACAAAAAGTTCGCCGAAAAATATAAGTTGCCGTTTACTTTATTGTCCGACTCTAAAAAAGAAGTAATCAAAATCTATGGCGCGAATAGCACTCTAGGAACCAAACGGATTTCTTATTTGGTTGGCCCAAGTGGGTTGATAGAAAAAGTTTACCCTAACGTCAACCCGGCCCATCACGGGGCCGAAATACTGAAGGATATTTATGCGCTCAAAGATAATATAAAATGAGAAAAATCTAGACAATACTTGTCGTATCATACCCCAATTCTTTGGCTCGGGAAATGGCTTTTTTAAAAAAATAAAACCAATGGTCATAATCTTTATTTTGATTTATCACTTTCCATCCGGAAAAAATTTCCTCGCTTGTCGCCCAGGCTAATTCAAACTTTTCGTGTTCTTCCAATTTAGTCGGTTGTAAATTTGCGCTTTTTAGTATTACCAAAAAACAAGTAGCAAGAGCCACTCTGTTTATTTCCTTATTCCTATTAAAATAATGCGTTAAAACTTTATCTACTTTTTCAATATGTAAAAAATCGTTTAAGCCACTCTCTTCAATTAATTCTCTCAATACTCCCTCTTCCTCACTCTCTCCTTCATTAAAACCGCCACCATACAGACCCAATATTCCATTTTTTAAATTTTTGTATACGGCATATTTTTGTGTTTCCGGATTAAAGACAACAGAGCATCCGCCGTCGCGCCGCTCTTCATTCTCTCTTTTTATCCCGAATTCTAGTATCCCTTCTGTAACATCCATGCCATTTATATTATCACGAATATTTTTAATTAAAAATACAAACTAATCATTTTTTGATTTAGTTAAAGAAAGAACAACCAAACCAATGATGATGAAAATTATGCTGATAAAGAAAGCTGTTCCCGAGCCAAATCTTTGCCAGATAAATCCTCCACCGATGCCGGCGATAAGCGCTCCGAAACCGGAAACGGCATTGACGAGCCCATAGGCTCCTCCACGATTCTCTTCTTCGGTCAGCATGGCAGCATATGAACGCTGGACTCCGTCGGTTAGTGCCGGGAAAATTCCAAGGACAAGAAAGCCGACGACGAGGAGCAGAAGTGATTTATCAAATAGAAGAATTATATAACTCGCAATAAGAAACAGATAACCGGTAAAAATTATTTTCTTCGGTCCTAATTTATCACTCAACTTTCCACCGCTAATAGAAAATCCGGAATATGAGATATTATAAAGCACATAAAAAAGAGGTATAGAAGCCAGAGTCAACCCGATACTTTGAGTTTTAAGGAGCATAACAGCCACAGGCAAACTTCCAACAGAAAGAATAAATAGAGCAAGAAGATAAATTTTGAATCCCTTCGGGAAAAGAGCCAGCGAGGCCAAAGTCATTTTTTTCTTTTTATAGTTGCCAATGACATCGGTGATAAACAATGTCGCTCCGACAGCCAGTATACCGGCAATAAAAGCCGTAATAAATACTTTATTAAAACCCGTTGGAAATCGTCTTAAAATGAGATAGGCAATCAAAGGCCCTACAATCGCCCCAGCTGTATCCATAGCCCGATGATAGCCAAATGATTTACCCAGCTCTTCTTGGGGCGAAGAGAGAGAAATAATGGCATCTCTGGGTCCTTCACGTAATCCTTTGCCGACTCTATCGGCCAGACGGATGCCAACAACTCCAGCGACCGACGAAACGAGAAGGTATATCGGGCGGGTGATGACGGAAAGTAGATAGCCCGAAACGATAAATGGTTTACGTTTCTGTATTTTATCTGAAAGGCTCCCGGCGTATATTTTTATAAAATTTGCTCCGGCTTCGGCCACCCCTTCAACCAGGCCAAGTGATGCTGCTCCGGCTTTTAACACCGAAGTGAAAAATGCCGGTAGAACGGAAAGAATCATCTCGGAAGAAAGGTCATTCAAAAAACTGACAACACCGAGTAGAAATATATTTTTCTGCAAGCCAAATATCTTTTTCATGATATGAACTCAATAACAAACGGAAATTTTAAATTTAAAATCCTAAATCTTCATCGACTAAAATCATTCTCACCTTCCTTCCCAACATCGGATTTTCTCCATTGAACGTCACAATTTTGTTTGGTGTTGTTCCAACGCCGTATTTTTCTTTCATATGTTTATCCTCGAGAGGTACGACATATTCCATCAAGCGATTCATTGCATCGGCAAGTGTCGGAACAATTTTCTTTGTGCTAACAACAAAAATGAGATTCGGCGAGGTGAAAACTATATGCGGCAGTTGGCTTCCGGTATTGGAAGCAATAACAAACTCGCCAGTCTCCACAAGAGCGTGGACACTTCCCAGATAGTAATCGGAGAGTACAGCTTGTTTGCGTAATTGTGATTGCTTAGATGGGTCCTTTTCGGCGATTATCGCCTCATGTAGATTATTCCAGCCGTGTTCTCCCAGTTTTAGATAATCGACAAAGCCAATTTGTTCGAGTGTGACCGATGAACCATTCATAACCGACGCGCCCTTCGGGATAAGCTCTTTTATTTTTGCAAGCGCCAGAGAACCATTTTCCACTATCAACGCTTCGACATTTCTTTTGCCGAGTGCCTCTACAACTTTTTCCACAATCTCTTTACTTGCCAATGTATTATATTGCATAAATAAAAAAACTTATTATAATTAAATCGACATTACTATTATTTTATTATATCAAATTTAAAGAATAGCTGTGCATTTGATTCCGGTTGTAGTGCTAAATGCCGTGGATGGAGTGCACCCGGCTGGAAGTGTTCCATTCACACTTGCCAAGGCCGCATATGACATAGAGCCAAACACTCCGTCGGGAGTTAAGCCTTTACTGGTTTGGAAAGCTATTACTGCCGCTTTGGTTTTCGGACCAAAGTTACCATCGGCAGATATTCCCAGAGTTGTCTGAAGTAGCTTGACATCGTCCCCTGTTGAACCGATTCGTAGCGTCCTTGTAATGGATATTAATATTTTATTTGCCAAGGCTTTGATAATGGAATCCGGAAGCTCAATATTAAGTGTCTGAGCTGAAACTAATTCTTTACGATACATTATTACCATATTTTCCGCCAACTTCGTCTTATTATCGGCATTATCAAGAATATTCTTTAGATATTTTATTTTATCTGCAAGAGGAAAAATTCTTGTCAACCTAGGGAAAGGGTCGGTCGCTACATCATTATCACGAACTTCAAAATGCAAATGTGTTGCTCCACCCGCAGCATTACCGGTGTTGCCAACGTAACCAATTAATTCTCCTTTCGAAAGTTCATCACCTTCAGTGATATCGGCAATTTCGTTAAGATGCATGTAGGCAAAAGTTTCTCCGCCGGGATTCGCTGTGTAAACATAATTACCGGCAGTATCGCCGACGCCAATGCGTATAACTACCGCATCCGTTGGTGAGACAACTGGCGCGCCTCTTGGAGCCATAATATCAAGACCTTCGTGAGTACGACCACCAGACCTCGGGTCGCCAAAACTACTATAAAGATTATCGGGTGTCACACCAAAGAGGATAGGGATAGGAAGGTCTACTACTTTGTCACTATCCAAATTATTTATCTTATTGTTAAGCGAACTTGAGCCCCTGCTCCACCCACTTACTTGTCCCCAATCCACTCCTTCCCAAGGTCGGAGAGCAGCAAACGTCGTTAATGGTAAAATTGTGATTAAAACGAATAAAAAAAGGCTAATTATGCCAATAATTCGATAAATATGCTGTTTTTTCCTCATATGCAATTATAGCACTTTTTTGGGGATTAATTGAATCTACAAGAAAATCCTAAAACTAAATTTAGATGTTGAGTTAATTAATCTAGAAAACATATTTTTAAACCGGAATGGTGACACGATAGACTCTTTTTCTATAAAATCAACCAAAAACATCTCCGGCACAACTTTATGAAACAAAAAGAGCGTCAATTGCTTTTCGGCTTGGATTGAGAGATCATCAATAACAATATCTATTTTGTATGTATTTCCGGTTAATCTAACGCAACCGAGAACTTTCGCGGGTAAAATAATATTTTGGGGTTCTCCCTGTATAATAAATTCAATTTCTTCTTTTGGGATGGCGACATCACAAAATATATGAGCTCCAGCAAGACTAATTGACTCAATAACACCGCTCACCCTGGTAATTACATCGGCTGATTTGTATGATATTAGACTATGCACAGATGAGGGCTTAAAAACGTGGGTCCGACTTTTTTGATTATTGTAATTTCTTAAAAAATTAATAAGTGAGCCGACAAATATAAGATTAAAACTGTTCCAAAATAAAGCAGTTGCGACAAGACTATGCAAGAAGTCTTTAATGTTGCGATTGGAATAAATAAACCAATAATAGATACAAAATATGTTGGCAGCAAACATCGTGACCCAGATTATGAAAAGTAGATAATAAATAAACGTATTTTGTTTTTCAACCTTTACCTTTTGGGAAACTCTGAATTTCTTTTGTACTCTAATAAGAGCTTTTAACGCTATGACACTGGAAAAAATACTGGCTATACCAAAATGTTCAGTATAAACAGGATGAAATGTACGACGAGAATAGATATAAGTGACAAAGTAAGAGAAGCCTAAAAATGACATAAAAACAATTAGATATCGAAGATTGGGAACGTGCGCCATAGGATTAACCAGCAACAAACTAAATAAAATGATTACTGGCAATAACAAATAAAATAATTTTTGAATACCATTTAAAAAGAAACTTGCTGAATTGAAATAACAAATTCTTTGCATAAGAGTTAGCCCTTTAGCCCATAAAGGAGAATCCGATGATCTAAAAAGAAGACCGAGCGAACCTGCTCCCCATCGAGTTCTTTGTTTGTGATATTCTGCCAAATCCTCCGGGGCCAAACCATGCGCAAGTTGTTCACTGAGAAATAAGGACCTCCAGCCTTTAGCATGAAGCTTGAGTGAAGTATGTAAATCCTCGGTCGCAGTTTCTGTAGCAAAACCGCCAACAGAATCAATAGCCGAACGACGAAGTATCGCTCCGCTACCGCAAAAGAAAGCGGCATTGAACGCATTTTTTGCCGGTTGAATCGATTCATAAAACATACTTTCCTCATTCCAGTAATTTCGATGAGAAAGTTTGCGAAATTGTATGCTTTCCGTATTATAAAATGTTTGAGGTGTCTGAACAAAAGCCAGATTTTCATCGGTAAAATAACCCAGCGTTCTTTCAATAAAATTTTTCTGAGGAACATGGTCGCAATCCAGGCAAACTATAAATTCCGCATCAGAATTTTCCAAGCCAAAATTCATGTTACCTGCTTTTGCATGAAAATTATCCGGTCGCGCTAAATATTTAGCGCCTATTTTTTGTGTCATTTCTTTGATATTTTCTCGTTTGCCATCATCCAAAACATACACATTACGGACACCACAAATATTGAGTGCACCTATAACAGTCATTTTAATAATATGTTCCGGTTCGTTTAATGTAGGGATGAAAACATCTACAGTTCTATCCTGCAAAGGAGGTACCCAAATCGGGTGCATTATGCGCCGTGCCGTTATCAGATATAACACGGATATTATGGCGCTATAGGCTTCAGACAAGACTAACGGCCACGCATACCAAGTATGCCAAGTTGATGCTATTTCAAAACGCCAGAGAAGATAAAAAATACAAACAAGGATATATGCCGGTAGTAAGTAATTAAATATTAATGATGTTTTTTCCTCGTTAAACTTATTGGGCATGTTTTTATGGTTAAATTCTCTAATAAAAAACCCTAGATAATCATTCTAGAGTCTGATTACTAGTCCATATTATATTACAAAAGACGTAAAAAGTCAAGTGTTGGGATCTTTTTATCAGAAAATAAATATTAAACAATCAAAAGTAAAATCAGAAAAAGAATCGCAAAACAAGCGAAAATTCCGACTGTTTTGATAAAGAACGCTACGGCTTCTTTCTTTTGGTTGTCCAAGTAAAGTTGCAACGGCTCGGACAAAAATAAATATCCCATAACTGCCGCCGACAGGACAAACAGGCTCAACAAGCTCATGGGAATAAGTATGGTTTCCTTCGGTAAAATCAAGGTTACAATGTTTATGATAAGAACAATGACAACGATATATAATGCTGCCGTTAAGGCATGTAAAAATGGTTTTTTCATATTGAGCTATTGTAACATAATTTAAATATTTTTATTTTTTGGCGCGTACCAGACTAAATGTGCCACTGAAGTTTTCGGTAATTTTTTCATTGGAGCCGATTCTCGTAAAAGTTCCGGTTATAGCATTGTTGGTGAAACTTGCCTCATAGTTCAGATTGACGCCGAGAACTGTTTGACTTTCGAAAGTCATTTTATTCCCGTTAATTTGCGATTGTATTGTCTTACTGATACTCTCTACACATTTGGGTGGATCACCGGCGGCAGATCTGCTAGAAGTGTAACAAAGATTATTAAACGTGACCGTCCCATAAGCAACATTGTTTTCGACTTTGTCGATTGTTAAACTTATATCACCACTAACATCGATTTTGGCAGTCGTGTTGAAAATAGCTATATTGCCCGAACCTTGCATGCCCTTACCTTCAACAGCTGAAATCCAATTCCCGACCAAATTTTCCTGTCCATTTTTAACTCCACCCATTTTTGATTTTCCCATTGCTAACACTATTGCCACAATAACCACGACTATAACTATTGCACCGATTAAATAATATTTTGACGTTGGTTTATTTTCCATATTTTTATAAAAATTTTTAATAAAACTAACAGACTCGTCGCACTTTCGACTTTTTATATTATACTATTTATTCATTTTTGAGTAAATCTAATTGGAAGCCGTACAACCAACCTGGGCGTATAACATGGTTGTATATTCTTTGGTCAAATCAGGTATAAGCATTTTCCCACTCGGAACGAGCGGATAACGTAACTTCTCGATTCCCGTCAGCCCGGCTTTGTATATTTCTTTCTCTTTATTGGGCGAGCCTTCAATAACATATGAAAAGACATCGGTAATTGTATTATTGGCCAAAGTTCCGGTAATCGTTCCGCTATAGCCATTGGTCATGTCCGGACCCTTCTGTGTCCCCGTCTTTGTCCCGGTAACAGTTGAGCCTTTGATATTTATATCAATAAATTCATTGACGGTGTACGGTTCGGTCGCAGTTGCCTCATGATTGTATGTGTAGCATTGTCGGCCATCCTTTAAAACTATTTTGGGCTGGCTCGCCGGCAGAGTGACGATATCCGGTACTCCATCGGATATAATGATTCGGCCGACTAATTGAGGTACCCAAATCTTTTGGGTTGCCAACAATCCTATCCCGATGACGATAAGTATAAAAAGAAATATTCTGATTGCTTTCATAAAATTAATTATTGTAAAAAATATTTTAATTAAAGCCCATATTGGCCCAAATCGGAATTAATATTATCAACCGACGTTTTAATTACCCTTTGCGTAACTACAACGGCAAACCAGATTGTAATAATAGTGGAAAGAACTAGTATTATCCATGCGATTTGACCAATTTTTCTGGCTTTTGGGTCGTTTGATTTGAAATATTTTATTCCGGGCCATTTTTTCGCAAAAATAAAACAAAGCATGGGAAGAATAATACTGAATGCATATATCCACACTTGAGTTGCAACAGTTGTGGAAAGCGGAGCTGAATTCAATTTAACGCCGCAATTGGGACAAAAATAATATTGGGGTAATATCGGCTGATGACAGACAGGGCAAATATTTTCCATGTTTTTAGTATATCAAACTCACAATTAAAATCCTAGCTGGCTACAGTAGCAAGGAAATCCTTGCTAGTTTTATTTTTGAAGTTAAAACCGCTTGCATAAAACACCCCACATGCGATAATATAAGTGTATTCATCCAAATAATTTATTGATATGATGTTTATATCTAAACACAAAAAAATAATTTTATTTGTACTCTTAATTTCGATTATGACCGTTATTTTTGTGGTATATTATCAAAATAAATTTTTGATACCACGACAGTCATTGTCTTTTAAGATAAATAAAACAAAAGAAAATTATACAAACCAAGCCGCTGTTGTTTTGCTAACTTTGCCCACAAAAAGCAGTTTTAACGTGGGAGATGAAATTGATGTTTTTTTGCAAGTAAACAGCCTCGATCAGG
>Ga0182021_10011566_pt1 | contig 10473 bp, 8 predicted proteins | sample 612E3MmetaG_FD_120493 | JGI IMG/M metagenome (GOLD analysis project Ga0182021, IMG submission 120493) | Permafrost microbial communities from Stordalen Mire, Sweden - 612E3M metaG (Illumina Assembly) | ecosystem: Environmental > Terrestrial > Soil > Wetlands > Permafrost | place: Sweden... | reverse complement strand
CGGCCAAGATGGCCGAGGTGGGCACTACCGGGGAGGTTTTCGCCGATCCGAAGCACCCCTATACTCAAGGCCTTTTAAAATCAGTACCTAACATCAAATTGGATGGCGGTGACTTATACAAAATGGGCGGAGAGCCACCCAGCCTTTTAAAACCTCCCAGCGGCTGCCGGTTCCACCCGCGCTGTCCATTCGTGATGGATATTTGTTCCCAGGAAGAGCCGGCCTTCGAGCCAGTAGTTGCCGACCACCTGGCTTCTTGCTGGATCTATCAAGAAGCCGGTGCGAAGAATAGCTCCGGAAAGCATCAGGTGCATAATGGCTAGGCAGAAACCTGGCAATGAGAAATCCCAATCGGTCCGGGTAGCCAGCGCGGGGGAGGATATGGTACGGGTCGAAGATCTGCGCAAGCATTTCCCAGTCCAGACCGGTTTTCTGGCAAGCCTGCTCAACCGTGGCAACATCCCGACAGTAAAGGCGGTGGATGGAGTCAGCTTCACCATCCGGCGCGGCGAAGTTTTCGGATTGGCCGGGGAGAGCGGCTCAGGAAAATCCACCATTGGGCGCCTGGTTCTGAACCTTTACGAACCCACTTCCGGACGGGTTATTTTTGATGGGATCGATCTGGCCAGCTTGCCGGCTGAAGAGATGCGACGAATGCGCGCCCGTATGCAAATCGTATTTCAGGATCCATTGGCGAGCCTTAACCCGAGAATGACGCTTGGAAAAGCTATTGAGCATCCAGCACAGATCCATATGCCTGAATTCACCCCGGCTGATCGTCGCAAGCAGGTTCTTGAGATATTACATGCAGTGGAGATGAACCCGCCGGAGTCCTACTACGACCTGTACCCGCACCAGATCTCGGGCGGCCAAAGGCAGCGAGTTGTGTTGGCGCGTGCCCTGGTGACATTCCCTGAATTCATCGTGGCAGACGAGCCGATCGCCATGGCGGATGTCTCGGTTCGGGCGGTTCTGCTTGACCTTATGATGAAGATGAAGGAAGAGTTTGATCTAACCTATCTATTCATTACACACGACCTGGCAACCGCGAAGTATGTCTGCAATCGGATCGCAATCCTGTACTTGGGAAAACTTTGCGAGGTGGGTCCGGTTAAGGATGTTTACGAGAATACCGCCCATCCATATACACGGGCATTGCTCGAAGCGGTACCCGTCCCTGATCCACGTTACCGCCGCACAGAACCAATGCCTACCGGTGAAATTCCAAATGCCATCAACCCGCCCTCTGGCTGCCATTTTCACCCGCGCTGCCCTCTTGCGAAAGAGAGATGTTCGGTGGAAGAGCCGCTCCTGCGGGAAATCCTTCCGGGGCACCTGGTTGCCTGCCACTATGCGGAGGAACTTTTAAAGTAATCAAAGCCACACACGGATGGGAGTATATATCCGTGCTTCTGTTTGTCCGGAAAACCCGAAAGCCCCCGAGATAAATACTCGGGGGTCTATAATTCCAGGCAGAACCTTATGTTTGCCAGAATTTTTGTAAGAAAAAGGCCATCTGTAAAAACCATCCCTACCTCAAAGCGCCAATTGCAGGCAAGACTCTTACCGGTCATGGTTGGGACGGTTGGTTTGTTCTATTTCCTGACTGGATTCCGCGGCTGGCTGGTTTTCCTGATTGGCTTATCAGGGGTCTGGCTTTTCGCAATCACCTGGGTTGTTGCCTTGCAACGCGGCTTGCACATAGAAAGAAAGATACACCTCCCATGGGCACACGTGGGAGAATCAGTTCCAGAGGAGATTATCCTCAAAAATATGAGCCGGTTGCCAGCTCTCTGGGTGGAGATTATCGACGAATCAGATTCGCTCGCCGACCCTGTTCGCCTGGTTACAGATGTTGAGGCGCGTTCCTCCCGCCGGCGGCACCCAATCCATCAGTTTAAACGACGTGGATTGTATAATCTTGGCCCTACTCGACTGCAAACCGGTGATCCTTTTGGCATTTATAGTCTGACTTTGCGTGATAGCCATTCAAGTAGTATTTTGATTACACCGCCCCAGCTTGCCTTACCCTGGCTGCGCATCACTCCGCGTGGCCGGGCTGGTGACCAACAGCTCCGACACCAGGCCCTGGAGCGCGAAATCAGTGATGCCGGGGTGAGAGAATACGCCTCGGGAGACAGCCTGCGGCGCATCCACTGGCGTGTCTCGGCTCATCTTGATGGCCTGGTAGTCAGGCAATTCGAATCCGCAAGATCAGGAGATTGGTGGATTTTTGTAGACCTGGATGCCTCCGCCCAAAGAGGGACAGGAGCGGAAACTACCCTGGAACTCTTGATCGTTCTTGCGGCTTCCCTGGTCAGTCGTGGCCTTAAGGAGCACCACCGGGTTGGGCTGGCTTTTGTCGGTCCGAGGCTGGTTTGGCTGAAACCACAGTCAGGTCCCGTACATCTCTGGCGGATGCTACGCGCCTTGTCCATGGCGGCCCCAGGTGATCATTCTCTCGCTCAGCTGATGGGTTTGAAGCATCCCAGTCAAAACGCCAGACAGATTGTTATCACGCCTTCTACAGATCCAAGCTGGATTGCGGTTGCAGGAAGCGGCCTCAAGGGGGGAGAGTTGACAACATTACTGGTTGATCCGCACGAATTCGGTGGAAGTGCCAATCAGGATCTGGTCGCCACGACCCTGGCCCGGCGGAGAATCCCTTATACCCGAATACCTGGAACGCTGCTGGGTGAAGCGTATGCATCCGCTGGCCGAGGTGGTCATAAATACCCCGGCAATCTGGTAAGCCAGCGCTATCTGGAAAGCAGGAGCTCCACATGGCAGAGCATGGATTGACATTCCCGGGCGTAATTGAACGAAACGCCAGGAGAGTCATAATCCTGGTGGTTCTTTTTCTTCAGCTTACAACTGCGATTGCTTGCCTTACATCTGCCCTTAAAGGACCTAATTGGGGGTCGCTCTGGCTGTGCCTGTTATTAGGCCTGACACTGGCCTGGTTGCTGGCTTCCCTGCATAAGCCTGTGTTCAAGTCTGTAATTATGTTGATCGCGGCTGGGATCCTGTACATTTTGCTTGTTCCTGGAGGTTTGGATAGTACGTTGACCTTGCTCGGCCTGGGAGGAGTCCGTTGGTTGCTCGGATTGTTCCCAGACTATAAAGGGGAAACGATTGATGTTTTTCAACTCTCGGTATTAGTGCATAATTTGACTAATTCCATGTTCGTTATAGCGCAAAGAACGCAAGTTTGGATAAAAGCCATGGGTTCCGGGAAGCCAGCTTTTGATCCACTGGCGGCAACAATGGCGTGGAATGGGCTGGTTTGGATTGTGGCTATCTGGGCAGGCTGGATGGTGGAGGCCCGCCAAAATGCTCTTCTGGCCGTTTTCCCATCAGTTATGCTTAGTTTGGGGACACTCTCTGCCGGACAGAACATGTTCTCCGGCTTATATTTGATGCTCGCGCTGACATTAATGCTGATGGCAGTAGTCCAGCAGAACCGCCGCCAGCAAAGTTGGGTTTCTGCCAGTATCGCCTTTCCCGCACATAAAGGCAGACAGATCATTAATTTTGCTTTGCTTGTTACGATCCTACTGGTACTCCTTTCCGTTACCTTACCTTCGCTTTCAGCTCAACGTATCCGAACCTGGATTGACGAGTTGCGTAAACCTGTCGTCCAGCAACAAAGTCCCCTGGCCCAATCACTGGGTATCCATTCAGAAGGCACACCAGTTCAAGATAAGTTCCAGGCAGCCCGCAGTCCCGGTTTGCCGCGCGAGCACTTAATCGGTTCGGGACCAGAGCTCTCCGGCCGGGTGGTAATGACCGTCAAAGTCAATAACCTGACTGCACTAGCGACCGGGAACCAATCCCTGCCATTATATTGGCGCGGCTTTACGTATGACGTTTACACCGGGCACGGTTGGAGTTCAAGTGAAACGAAGGATTACCAAAATGCTGCCAATGCACCTCTTCAGGCAGACCATGCCGAAGAGCATTTAGCAATTACGGAAGAATATTTTCCCATTGAATCTCTGGGAGGAACGGTCTATGCGGCTGGCGATCCGGTAAGGGTTAATTATGACAGTGAAGCAGCCTGGCGGTCACCCGGCGACTTATTTAGCATCCAGACCACCACAGAATCGGCCTATAAGGTGGTTTCCCTGGTACCGGTAGCCGATGATGCGGCATTACGGCAAAGCGGGGAAATTTATCCGGATTGGATCAGGCAGCGTTTTCTGGCATTGCCGGATGAAGTACCGGAACGGGTTAAAGCGCTGGCCATCCGGCTGACTGCAGCCGGCATTACACCATTTGACCGGGCAGTGGCAATTGAGAACTACCTGCGTACCTACCCTTATAGCCTTAACGTACCTCAGCCTCCACCCCAACTCGATATAGCAGACTATTTCCTATTTGATTTGAAAAAAGGCTATTGCGACTATTTTGCGACTTCGATGGTTGTACTGGCGCGGTCGGCCGGCATCCCGGCTCGCCTGGCAATCGGGTATGCAACGGGCACTTATAATCTTAATTCCAAGCGGTTTAGTGTTACCGAAGCGGATGCGCACTCCTGGGCAGAACTCTATTTTCCCGGAATCGGATGGGTCCCCTTCGAAGCTACTCCTTCCCGCCCGGTATTGGATAGATATCAGCCTTTAGCGGTCGAATCGCCGGCGCCAGCTGGCACTCTGACAGAGCGTTCGACGGGAATCGTGCCAAAAGTGCCTTTTTTATGGTTCCTGGTGCCCATTGGGGTGCTAAGTCTGGGTGCCATGCTAGGGGCAGCCTGGTTCGGAGAGGGAGGAGTTCACTTGTTCCTGCTCCCTGAGGCGGATTGGGTTGCTGAAATTTACAAGCAAATGAAATGGATGGCCGTCCGCATGGGCACGCAGGTGGATCCTGGTGCTACCCTGTACGAATTCCTGGCTGCTTTTTCGATCGTCATTAATAACCTGGCCGCGCGAGGGATCCGGGTTTCCATGAAAACGCGCCTGTTGATCGATACCGAATCAGTTATTAATGCAATTATTCAAAACAGGTACCAGGCATCCGGCTATTCGGGCAAACAAATTGTCGAAAAGTGGTTGAAATTGCGCCGGTGGTTATGGCTGGCCTGGGCTCTAAGGTTTATTGGCAGGATCGAATTCAGATGGCATTCCCAAAACCATTCTATTGATGGATAATCAATAGGGTAGGATTAGAAATGACCAAGATTAATCCAGGTGATTCAATGAATACTAATGAAATCCGGGTGTTTGCTGGAAAGGTGATTGACAATATTGAGAAGGTCATCATAGGGAAACGCCCAGTCATTGAACAATTGCTGATCGCCTTGCTGTGTGAAGGACATGTTCTGATCGAGGATGCCCCCGGAACCGGTAAGACCATGCTGGCGCGTGCCCTGGCAATCAGCACCGGCTTGGAATTCAAACGCGTCCAGTGCACCCCCGACCTGCTGCCGACCGATATTACCGGTGTCTCGATTTTTAACCAGAAATCCCGCCAGTTCGAGTTTAAACCCGGGCCTGCTTTCAGCCATATTCTCCTGGCGGATGAAATAAACCGGGCCGCTCCACGTGCTCAGAGTGCCCTTTTGGAAGCCATGGGAGAGTCGCAGATCACTGTCGATGGAGTGACCTATCCTCTTCCAAAACCTTTTCTCGTACTGGCAACCCAGAACCCGATCGAGTTCGAAGGGACTTTTCCCCTGCCCGAGGCCCAATTGGACCGTTTCTTGTTACGCTTGAGCCTGGGGTACCCGGAATCGGGTTATGAAGACGCCATGTTACAAATGCAGCAGCTTGGCCATCCGATTGAAAACCTGGGCCTGGCCGTTGATGGTAATCTTATTGTGATACTTCAACGCCAGGTGCGCGAATTGTATGTTTCGGAAAGTATCCGGCGATATATCCTTGATTTAATCCACGCCACGCGCAAAAATCAGGCTCTATCTCTGGGAGCCAGTCCGCGGGGCAGTTTAGCCCTTTTCAGGACCGCCCAGGCGCGAGCTGCTCTATCCGGGCGCGACTTTGTTCTTCCGGATGACGTGAAATCCGTGGCCATTGCCTGCCTGGCACATCGAATGGTTGTCAATCCTGAGAACGCTTTGGCAGGTGAGACAACAACAACAGTGATTCAAGAATTGCTCAGAAATGTCGAAGTTCCATTGACGGTTGAAAAGCCCTGATGGGGAATTTCCTGTAATTATTCTTTATCCGATATTTATGGAGGGGGAGGGGAGGCTGACATTTTCGGTGAGGTCGTGGATCCATTTACGGGAAAAATAACGCCTTAACCCGAGAATACACTTAGTCAATTCCTCTGACATTACCATCAAATAAACCCAGTAGACGGGTAGATGGAGAATAAAGCCTCCCAACACGGCCATTGGGACTCCCAGTATCCAGATGATGATGCCGTCCAGAAAAAGAGAGTAGCGCGTGTCACCACCACTCCGCATCATCCCAACGATCAGAATCATATTTTGAGACCGAATGAATATCCAGAGTGCCAGGATGATCAGCGCTCGATTTGTGTAAAGTTCTACATCAGGAGTAATTTTATACAGGCTGATGACCGGCCCCTTCATCAAAAAGACAGCCCCGCTGACCAGCAGGGAAAAAAGCACTGTAAGACCCAAAGTTCTGCCGATGTCCCGATAGGCCTCGTCTTTTTCACCGGCACCAATTTTATGCCCGCAAATTATCGCAATCGCGCTGGAAAGCCCCATGAATGGGACCAAGGCAAGGTTATCAACAGTACCGACGATGTTCATGGAAGCGATGGAAGGTGTTCCTATGCGGGCATACACCAGACTATAGGTTGTAATTGCCAATGCCCACATCAGTTCATTAAGGATCACAGGCAAAACCGGTTTGAATATTCTGACCAAAAAGGCCAGAGTGAAACCCAGCATTTCGTTGATTTTGGCTGCCACCGGATATTTTTTCCAGTAGGTGATACCAACCAGCACCAGGCATTCTGCTGCTCTGGCAATTACAGCCGAGATTGCTGCGCCGCGAATGCCCATGGCAGGGATGCTGAAGGCGCCGAAAATGAGGACATAGTTAAGGGCAATGTTCAATGCCAGTGCTGTTACTGTCACCAGCATAGGGAGCTTTACTTCACCTACGCTTCGTAAAATGGCCGCATACCCTGAAGTGATCGAAAAAAACAAAAAAGACCAGGCATAAATATGCAAGTAATCACCACCCAGAGCAATCACGACCGGATCCATCGTGAAAATGCCGATGATCCAGGATGGGAACAACTCACAAAAGAACAGGAATAAACCCGCCGCAACCAGGCCCATAATCAAACAGAGTCCGAGGACTTTACGCAAACTGGTAATATTTTTATTTCCCCAAAATTGCGCAGTAAACATGGCTGAGCCACTGCCTATTCCGAATAAAATCAAACTGAGCAGGAAAAAAATCTGGCCGGCCAACCCTACTGCGGCGATGGGTGCATCGCCAAGCTGACCGACCATCACACTGCCTGCCATAGTCAAAGAGGCTGTCAACAGGTTTTGCAATGCAATTGGCGCAGCCAATTTATAAAGTTGTCTCAGGAAAGCTTTGTCACGATAATAATCCGCAACCAGTCGGATCGGGCGGCTAACGCTTTTTAGCAATGCATTCTCCTCACAAGCTCCTAATTATACTTGAGCCATCTGTGCCGCGGCCTTTATGATAAGATTACGACGAGCCTGATATGACACTTCACATGGAAAGCCCGGCCGGGGCACAAACTGTTTTCGACGGCCGCACGATGGATTATTTTGCCGGCACGGGTTACCTGGGTCTGCAAAACCACCCCGCCATAACGCAAGCCGCGCAAGCGGCATTGCAGCAGTATGGTTTATCGACTGCCACCTCGCGCGGCGGCTACGGCGAGCACCTCGTTTACGACAGGTTTGAACAGGCAGCCTGCGCTTTTTTTGATGCTGAAAAAGTGCTTTATTTTGCGTCCGGTTACTTGGGCGCTTCCATCCTGACCCAGGCGACCGGAAATCGGTTTGAGCATATCTTCATCGATTCATCCGCGCATTTCAGCCTCTGGGACGCGGCTTATGCCACTAATCTGCCTATCAGCCCTTTCCATCACATACGCCCGCAAAGCCTGGCGGAAAACTTGAAAAGTGAACTGCGTCCAAACGAACGCCCGTTGGTGTTGAGTGATGGGGTTTTCCCGGTTTCAGGCGAGATTGCACCTTTACCAGATTATCTTGCACTGGTTAAACCACTGCATGGATTGGTATATGTCGACGACGCCCATGCGGTTGGTGTAATGGGCAGAAACGGCCATGGTACGCCTGAGTATTTTGGAATTGAGGATGAAAGCTGTCGCAGCACTGCCACGCTCGCCAAGGCGTTGGGTGGTTTTGGCGGGGTAATCTGGGGAACAGCCGATTGGGTTGAAAACCTTGATCGCGATTCCCGGATCTGTGCTGGTGCCAGCCCGCCTCCGTTGGTTGTGGCGGCTGCTTCAACTAGTGCGCTGGAAGTGGCACGTACTACTCCCGAACTGCGCGAGCAATTGTGGGCTAATGTAGCCCGGGCGCGCAATGGCTTGCGATCCTTGGGCTGGGAAATGGCTGATACACCGGTGCCAATCCTGTGCCTCGCAAGCCGCCAGGGAATCAGCCTGGAGCGCATCAAAAAAGGCTTATTCGCACGGACGATTGCAGTGGAACTGGTACGTTCTTATACAAGTACCCCAGCCGGCGGCGCATTGCGGATTGCCATTTTTGCAACTCATTCCAGCGAACAGATCGATCGCCTGGTTAATGCAATTGGCCAATTGATATGATCACGTTGATGATGTAAATATCACCAGGGGGTTGGGGTTGGTATTGCTGGGGGCCATGGCACGTTACTTCCAATGGAGTAGCCTTGTTTTTGGGCAGAATAGATTCGTACGACGGAAAGTAAGGCACAGCCAGGTTCATCGGTTACCTTGACGGAAAGGGTGCCAACGTTGCTAGCAAGTGGCGGTATGTAAATGATCGGGTCGAAAATCTGCACCCCGCCCTGGCAGATCCATGCTTCGATCAGGTAACCGCGGTAGTCATCCAATGACATCCAGTCCGCTTTCCAGGAGATTGTTACTTCCGTCCCATCCCGGTGCGCGGTCGCATCCGGAGAATTATACTGGTTGGAATATGGCAGCTTCGAATAGACGATTGGCAGTCCGTTGATATCGCCGCCAGGGACCTTGACCAACGCAGCCTGGATCCAACAAGGATTCCATCCGCCTACGTTCTGGATATAGAGCCATGAGCCATCGAAATTACGCCCGATCGCTTCCATCGGATTATTGGTAAAAACACTGTATTTATAGAGGTAGCCCAGGCCGGGGCCATACAAGCAATCAGCGTGTTCCAGGATGGTAACTTCTGGTGCTGCTGGCGAAGGGGCAGGAGGACCAGAGAGGCTGGAACTGAGCGATGGAGTTAAAGTCGCTAAAGGTGTGTCTGCAGGAGTGACAGTCGCAGGAACTTCAACTACACGTGTCACTTCCTGGGTAACTTCTTTGGTTACCAGGATGGTTGCCACTTGGGTAATTTGAGTGACGTTATTTTCGGCAGGAGCAGGCGATAAAATAGTACATGCGCTACTGAGGAAAACCAATAGCAAAGTTACGGTAAGAACCTGAATGTACTTCAGAGCAGTGTTGGTTGAGTTCATGGATTATACAATCTAAATTATGGGGTTGACGTTTGTGTAGGAGTGGAGGTTGTATTGGAATCAAATCCAGGCCATGAAATCATCCGGTAGTCTGTATAACCGTGCTTTTCTACTGTGTAGATTCGTGCGCTGGAAGGCAGATCGCAACCCGGTTCGTCTTTGACCTGAACAACCATCATCGAACTATTTTGATCAAAAGAAGTTGCGTATTTAATCGGGAGAAAAACCAGTGTTCCACCCTGGCAAACCCAAGCCTCGATCAAATAGCCAACGTAATCATCCTCTGTCATCCAGACTGGCTGCCAGAATATGGAGACTTCATCTCCAACCCGGTGCGCACTGACGGCTGCCGGCGGCTTGTACAGGGTCGAATAAGGCAAGGCAGTCCAAACGATTGGAACATCCTTGATATCTCCAGTGTCGAATTTGACCAGGCTGGCCTTGATCCAACAGGCGTTCGAGGCCTTATCATACGCCGATTTGATATTAAGCCAGGTGCCGTCCATGTTCCGTCCGATCACGGTCATCAAAACGGTGGCGTTTAATCCATACTTATAAAGATAGGCAGATCCAGGTCCATACAAGCAGGCCGAGGTGACCAGGATGGAGATTCGTGGGGGGGCAAAAGTTGGTGTTATGGTGGGTTTACTGGTAATGGTCGGAGTCAAGGATGGAGTGAATGTTTGGTCAGGTGTAGGCGATGGTGTGATGGTGACAGGTATATTCAATACGCGTGTCACCTCGGAAGTTTCTACGCGGGTTACTTCCCTGGTTACTTCAACCTTCTGTATTATGGGAACTGATATAGGATTCGCTG
>Ga0182021_10011565_pt1 | contig 10473 bp, 8 predicted proteins | sample 612E3MmetaG_FD_120493 | JGI IMG/M metagenome (GOLD analysis project Ga0182021, IMG submission 120493) | Permafrost microbial communities from Stordalen Mire, Sweden - 612E3M metaG (Illumina Assembly) | ecosystem: Environmental > Terrestrial > Soil > Wetlands > Permafrost | place: Sweden... | reverse complement strand
TGCCGAACTCATGGAAGTCGGCGCTGGTTCCGTTCTTCGCCGGTATTGCGCGGCGCATCGGCTATCAGGGCGAAAGCCGCTACCTGCTGCTGAACGAGCGCCACCGGCTCGATGCCGCCCGCCACCCGCAACTGGTGCAGCGTTACGCCGCGCTGGCAGGACCGCTGCCCGCCATCCTGCCGCAGCCGCGACTGAGCTCCACGGTCGGGCAGCAGCAGGCCGCGCGTCTGGCCTTGAAGCTGCCCCTCGATGCGGCACCGGTGATCTTCTGCCCCGGCGCCGAATACGGCCCCGCCAAGCGCTGGCCGGCGCAGCACTTTGCCACGCTGGCGCGACTCATCGCGACGCCGCAGAACCCGGTATGGCTGGTCGGTTCGGGCAAGGACACCGCCGTCGGCGATGAGATAACCGCAGCAGCTGAAGGCGCCGCGCTCAATCTGTGCGGTCGCAGCACGCTGGAACAGGCCATCGACCTGATCGCCGCCGCGCCTTGCGTGGTGAGCAACGACTCCGGCCTCATGCACGTCGCCGCGGCACTCGAACGACCGCTGGTGGCACTCTACGGTTCGTCTTCCCCGGCGTATACGCCGCCGTTGTCGTCGAATTCGATAATTGTTTCGAGGAACCTGCCGTGCAGCCCCTGCTTCGCACGCGAATGTCCGCTGGGACATTTCGACTGCCTGAACGGAATCACGCCGCAGCAGGTAGCGGCGACCATTACTGCGAAGTCTGCTCGCTGACCGTGCCCAACCAGAAAATTTTTGCCAGCCCGCAGGATGTCGAGGCCGCCTTTTACGAGGCGCTCGAACGCTGCGATATAGAGGCCATGATGACCGTCTGGGCCGAAGACGAAGAAGTCGTTTGCGTGCACCCCGGCGGACCCCGTCTGGTCGGTTACACGATGATTCGCGAAGCCTGGCAGCGTGTCTTCGCCAACGGCAGGAAACTCAGGGTGCGCCTGTCGCAGCAGACCGCCGTGACCACGCCCTTCGCCATGGTCAGCACCCTGCTGGAGCACATCGCCGCCGTCGACGACGAGAATTTGAGCGCGCCGGTGGCCGCCACCAACGTCTATGTGCGCGGCGCCCTGGGCTGGCGCATGGTCGCCCACCACGCCTCGCCGGTACCGCCCAACAGCGTCGGCGAGGAGCCACGCATCCTGCATTGAACGCCCCAGTGACCGGGCCGCCCTACCTCGCTCCGGCGTGGCTGCCAGGTGGCCATGCGCAGACCATCTGGCCGTTGTTGATCAAGGGGCCGCTGCCGGGCTACCGGCGCGAGCGCTGGGATACTCCGGACGGCGACTTCATCGATCTCGACTGGATAGACGGCAAACCGGGCGCACCGTGCGTGGTGCTGTTTCATGGACTCGAAGGCAGTTCGCGCAGCCACTACGCGCGGCGGCTGATGCATGCAGTGGAGCGCCGCGGCTGGCATGGCGTGGTGGTGAATTTCCGCGGCTGTTCGGGCGAACCGAACCGCCTGCCGCGGGCCTATCACTCGGGCGATTCGCAGGAAGTCGACTGGGTACTGCGCCGCCTGCAGGCGCGCGGCTATCCGGCACTGTTCGTCGCCGGCGTTTCGCTCGGCGCCAACGCCCTGTTGAAGTGGCTGGCGGAACAGGGTCACCAGGCCTCCGGCATAATCGATGCGGCGGCGGCGGTGAGTGCGCCGCTGGATCTGGCGGCGGCCAATACCGCGCTTTCATCCGGTTTCAATCTGGTTTATGCACGGCATTTTCTGCGCACGCTGATCCCTGCAGCGCTGGCCAAGGAGAGTCGCTTTCCCGGCCGCATAGACGTTCGCCGCACGCTGGCGGCACGCACCCTGCGCGATTTCGACGATGCCGTCACCGCGCCCCTGCACGGTTTTCTTGGCGCCGACGACTACTACGCGAGAAGCAGCGCCGGGCCGCTGCTGGGTACCGTCGAAGTTCCCACGCTGCTGCTGCACGCGGCCAACGACCCGTTTCTACCGCAAGCAGCCTTGCCGCGTCGCGAACACCTGCCCGCTGCCGTGACGCTGGAAATCTGCCGACGCGGCGGACACGTGGGTTTTGTGCATGGCGCCCTGCCAGGTCGCATCGACTGGCTGCCGCAGCGCCTGCTGGCGCACTTCGGCGCCCATCTGCCGGCTTCCGCCCTCGTGCGATAATCTTCGTCACCATTCTTCTGCAGCAAACGGCATGCATACTCCGGCACCCGAAATCTTCAAGGCTTACGACATTCGCGGCATCGTGCGTACCACGCTGACCGCGGAGACCGTGCGCCAGATCGGCCTGGCGCTCGGCAGCGAAGCCGTGGCGCGCGGCGTCAAGGCGATCGTCATCGGCCGCGACGGCCGCCTTTCCGGCCCCGAGCTTTCAAGCGCGCTGGCCCAGGGCATTACGCATACCGGGATCGATGTCATTGACATCGGCCGGGTGCCGACGCCGATGACCTACTTCGCGGCGCATGAGTTGGAGACCGACAGTTGCGTCTCGGTCACCGGCAGCCACAATCCACCGGAGTACAACGGCCTGAAGATGGTGCTGGACGGCCAGACGCTGTACGGCGGGATGATCCAGGACCTACACCGGCGCATTGTCAACGCGGAGTATCGCCAGGGCCACGGCGTCGTGCGCCACGCTGATGTGCGTCACGCTTATCTCGAGCGCATCGTCGGCGACGTCAAGCTGTCGAGGCCGATGAACATCGTCATCGATTGCGGCAACGGCGTGGCCGGCGGCGTCGCGCCGGAGCTATTCCGCCGCATGGGCTGCACGGTGACCGAGTTGTTCTGCGAGGTCGATGGAAATTTTCCCAATCACCACCCGGATCCGTCGAAGCCGGAAAACCTGATCGACCTGCAACGCGCCTTGCGCGACACGGATGCCGAACTGGGCCTGGCCTTCGATGGCGATGGCGACCGCCTCGGAGTTGTCACCAGGGATGGCGAGATCATTTTCCCCGACCGCCAGCTGATGCTCTTCGCTGCCGACGTGTTGACCCGCAATCCCGGCGCGCAGATCATCTATGACGTGAAATGCTCACGCTGGGTGGCTGAATCCATTCGCCATCAGGGCGGCCGGCCGCTGATGTGGAATACCGGCCACGCCCTGATCAAGACCAAGCTCAAGGAGACCGGCGCACCGCTGGCCGGCGAGATGAGCGGTCACATGTTCTTCAAGGAGCGCTGGTACGGCTTTGACGATGCGCTGTACACCGGCGCCCGCCTGCTCGAAATCGTCTCGCGCTGGGATGACTCGAACTGGCCGTTGAAGCATCTGCCCAATGCCATCTCGACGCCGGAACTCAATATCAAAATGCAGGAAGGCGAGCCCCATGAACTGGTCGCCAGGCTCCTGCGCGAGGGCCGCTTCCCCGGTGCGCGCGAACTGATCACGATCGACGGCGTGCGCGCCGAGTATGCCGATGGCTTTGGCCTGGCCCGCGCTTCGAATACCACGCCGGTCGTGGTACTGCGCTTCGAGGCCGACACCAATGCGGCGCTGCTTCGCATCCAGAACGAATTCAAGGCGGCGCTGACTGCCGCCTGGCCGGGCATCCGCACGGATTTCTGACGTCGCCTTGCGGCACGCCCGGTAAAGCTCAGGCGCGTTGTTCGACCCAGCCTTTGACTGACGCCAGCGCGGCAGGCAAAGCCGCCGGTTCGGTACCGCCGGCCTGCGCCATGTCGGGCCGCCCGCCGCCCTTGCCGCCGACCTGCCGGGCGACGAAGTTGACCAGTTCGCCGGCCTTGAGCCTGCCCGTCAGATCCGCCGTGACGCCGGCGATCAGGCTGACCTTGCCCTCATGGGTACTGGCCAGCACGATGGCCGCGCTCTTGAGCTTGTCCTTGAGCTTGTCCAGCGTCTCGCGCAGGGCCGTGGCGTCGGCGCCTTCCAGGTTTGCCGCGAGAACCTTGATGCCTTTGACATCGGCCGCCTGACTGAGCAGATCGTCGCCTTGGACGGCGGCGAGCTTCGACTTGAGACGCGCAAGCTCTTTCTCCAGCATCTTCAAGTTGTCCAGAATCTGCGCCACGCGCGCGGCGGCTTCCGCAGGCTGGGCCTTCACCTCGGCAGCCACGGCATCGAGCAGCGCCTGCTGCTGCTGCACGCGCACCACGGCGATGTCGCCGCAGACCGCTTCGATGCGCCGCACGCCGGCTGCCACGCCCGCCTCCATGACAATCTTGAACAGGCCGATGTCGCCGGTGCGGCTGACATGCGTGCCACCGCACAGTTCGCAGGAGGAACCGATGTCGAGCACGCGCACTTCGTCGCCGTACTTCTCGCCGAACAGCATCATGGCGCCGGTCTTCTGCGCTTCGTCGATCGGCATCACGCGCGAGCGCGTCGCCGCGTTGGCGAGGATTTCGTCATTGACCATGCGTTCGATCAGAACGATCTCGGCAGGCGTCACCGGCTGGGTGTGGGCGAAGTCGAAGCGGGTCTTGTCGGGATCGACCTGCGAGCCCTTCTGCTGGACGTGGGCACCGAGCACCTCGCGCAGCGCCTTGTGCATCAGGTGCGTCGCCGAATGGTGACGGATGGTGCGGGCACGCGCCAGGCTGTCCACCTTCGCCGTCACGCCGTTGCCGACTGTCAGTGTGCCGGTGCGCACCACGCCGTGATGGCCGAATACGCTGGCCTGAATTTTCTGCGTGTCTTCCACGGCAAAAATACCATGCGTCGAGCGCAGTTCGCCGAGGTCGCCGACCTGGCCACCGGATTCGGCATAGAACGGCGTGTCGTCGAGCACCACCACGCCGATCTCGCCTTCGATCAATTCATTGACCGCGCTGCCATCCCGGTACAGGGCCAGAATGTTGCCGCAGCCTTCCAGCGTCTCGTAGCCGTGGAAGGTCGTGGCCGGTCCTTCGTAGTCGAGATTGGCCGCCATCCTGAACTTGCCGGCGGCACGCGCCTGTTCCTTCTGCCGCGTCATGGCGGTATCGAAGGCGACGCTGTCCACGCGCATCTGCCGCTCGCGGCAGATGTCGGCCGTCAGGTCCAGCGGAAAACCGTAGGTGTCGTGCAGCTTGAAAGCGGTCTCGCCGTTGAAGACGTCGATGCCGGTTTTTTCCATCAACTCCAGTTCGGCTTCGAGGATCGCCATGCCGTGTTCGATGGTGGCGAAGAAGCGCTCCTCCTCCTGTCTGAGCACCTCCATCACGCGCGTCTTGCCGCTGACGAGCTCGGGGTAGGCCTCGCCCATCTCGACCACCAGATCGGGCACCATCCTGTGGAAAAAAGCGCTGCGGGCGCCCAGCTTCCAGCCGTGGCGGATGGCGCGGCGAATGATGCGGCGCAGGACGTAACCGCGCCCCTCGTTGCCCGGAATCACGCCATCGGCGATGAGGAAAGAGCAGGCGCGGATGTGGTCGGCCAGCACCTTGAGACTCGGGCTGTCCATGTCGGCAGCCGAAGTCTCACGCGCCGCAGCCGCGATCAGCGCCTGGAACAGGTCGATTTCGTAGTTGGCATGAACGCCCTGCAGTACCGCCGAAATGCGCTCGAGGCCCATGCCGGTATCGACCGAGGGCTTGGGCAGCGGATGCATGACGCCCGCCTCGTCGCGATTGAACTGCATGAAGACGTTGTTCCAGATTTCGATGTAGCGGTCGCCGTCCTGATCTTCGCTGCCAGGCGGGCCACCCCAGATATGCTCGCCGTGGTCGTAGAAAATTTCGGTGCAGGGACCGCAAGGACCCGTCTCGCCCATCATCCAGAAGTTGTCCGAGGCGTAGCGCGCCCCCTTGTTGTCGCCGATGCGGATGACGCGCTCGGGCGGTACGCCGATCTCCCGGGTCCAGATGTCGTAGGCCTCGTCGTCCTCGGCATAGACCGTGACCCAGAGCTTGTCCGGCGCCAGCTTGAAAACGCCGGTCAGCAGTTCCCAGGCGTAGGTGATGGCATCGCGCTTGAAATAGTCGCCGAAGCTGAAATTGCCCAGCATCTCGAAAAAGGTGTGATGCCGCGCGGTGTAGCCGACGTTTTCCAGATCATTGTGCTTGCCGCCGGCCCGCACGCATTTCTGCGAGCTCGTTGCACGGTTGTAGCTGCGCTTGTCGAAGCCGAGAAACACATCCTTGAACTGGTTCATTCCGGCATTGGTGAACAGCAGGGTCGGATCCTCGTGCGGTACCAGCGAGCTGGAAGCCACAATCTGATGGCCTTTCGACGCGAAGAAATCGAGGAAAGCTTGGCGGATTTCGGAGCTTTTCATGGCAGGGGCACATTCTTTGAAGCAATTCGATAATTTTACGCGAACGAGGCACATCCCACAGGGGGATACCGTCTCCGCTTCCAGCGAAGACACAAAAAAAGCCCGCGCGCAGGCGGGCTTTTGTGACGTGCGACCGGACTACTTCGGCGCGACCGGACTAGCCGTCTGGCGGTCATGCTTCTCGTGATAAATCTTTTTGCTCTGCTTGTTTTGCGCCCGTTGAATCCGTTTGCGCTCCCTGGGCGTGACCTTGCCGTCGGCCTCGGCCTTGTCTTTCATGGTCTGCACGTGTGCCTGGCCTTTTTCCAGGCGAGCCGCTTCCTTGCCGGTCAACTCGCCCGACTTTACTCCCTGATCGATGCGCTGCTGCTGGTTGGCCTGCCGCTGGTCGATGTTGGGCGTGTTGGTTTGCGCCAGAACCGGCAGAGTAAAGGCGGTCAGGACGGCGATCAACAGACTGGATGTGCGTTTCATGTATTGCTCCTCGTGTTTGGAATGGGACAACCCCATTCGCCGAATAACGCCAGACAGCCGCCGGCGCTGACAAGCTAAATGTAAGCAGCGGTAAGCGGTGTTTACATTTCGGACGACAGCCAGAGATCTGGCCGGTCCGTGAACACTGCGCTGACGCCCATGGCAAACAGGCGCCCGGCATCGTCACGGCGATTGACCGTGTAACAGGCCAGCGGAAACCCGGCATCACCAACCGCTTTCAGTGCCGCGGCGGTTAGATCGCGCGTCGATGAATGCAAGGCAAGCGCGCCCGATTCCGCCATGCGCCGGCGCCAATCGGGCGGAATCGCCTCGACCAGCATGGCACGCGGCAGTTGCGCGGCTTCATCGGCGGCGGCGCACAGGGCGACGGACGAAAACGACGACAACACCAGTTGGCCCTTCGCCGCGGCTGCATGACGGGCGACGGTACGTCCGGTCTCGGCTTCCTGCCCGGCGGACGGTTTGATCTCCACATTGGCCCACAGGCCGAGCGCGGCGCACAACTGCAAGGCCTCATCAAGAGTCGGCAACGGCTCCATCGCGAACGCCGGATGGTGCCGGGCGCCGGCATTGAGCCGGGCAAGCTGGGCGGAACTCCGGTCTGCCACCCGTCCCCGTCCCGAGGTGGTGCGCTCCAGAGTCTCGTCGTGAATCAGGACGGGGACACCGTCGGCGGCGAGCATGGCGTCGAACTCGACCCCGCGACAACCGAGCCGTGCCGCGAGGCGCAGACCGGCCAGGGTGTTTTCCGGTGTCAGAGCGCCGCCGCAGCGATGCGCGATGATGCGCGGATAGATCACCGTTTGCCGGTGATCGCGGCAGGTTTTTCCGGCGAAGCAGTGGCCTCATTGACCCGGCGCACGGTGTTGTCGAGCGCCTCTTTCGCCGCCCGGCCATTGCTCCAGACAAAGGCCACTTCTTCGCCGAGAAATTCGTGCAGGTGATCGCGGATCGGTCCGTGCCTGATCCGCGCACTCCCCTTGTTCGAAACCGAAAGGCGCTTTTGCGTCGCGTCCAGGAAGTCCGGAGGAATGCCCGAATCGCGCAGTGCCGCCAACGCCCCCGGAGTCATCGGCAGGTAGCTCGTGGCCTTTACCCACTCCTTCTGCACCTCGGGCTGCAGCATGAAGGTCATGAAGCGGGCGACCAGTTTGTATTCATCCTTCTTGTGCCCGGCCAGCACCCACAGCCCGGCGCCGTCAGGCAGCACGTCGGCCGGCTTGGGCGCATATACGTCGTCGTAGTACGGCAAGGGAGCAATGCCGACGTCGATTCCGGCGCGCTTGGCTTCGGCATACAGCGATGACTCGCCGGTCAGCATGGCGCATTCGCCGCTGAGAAAGCGTCGGTCGCCTTCGCGTCCCGGTCCGGAGTAATGAAAGTAGCGGCTCTTCTGCCAGCTGGCCAGCAGCGCCAGATGCTTGACGTTGACCATGCCGTTGGCCAGGACCTTGTCCGCGCTGCCAACCCGGCCCACCAGCGGCTCGCCGGCCTGCGTCGATACATTCTCGGAATGAATCCAGGCAAAACGCGACGTGGTCAGGGGACACTTGCCGCCATGGTCGTAGATCTTGCCCGCCACCGTCTGCAATTCCCACCAGGTCTTCCCCGGCTGATTCGGATCGACTCCGGCCTTGCGCAAGGCAGCACGGTTGGTTAACAGCACCGGCAGGGCAAGCGCCAGCGGCAGGGCCTGGATGCGCCCGCTGGCATCGTCCACCGCATCGGCCACCTGGGGGTAAAACTGGGCGGCGTCGAGTTTCTGCCCGGCTTCGTGCATCACTTCGTGCAAGGGTCGGAAGCGCGGCTTGGTACCAAAAAACGCCATGCTGTCGTCGGGATCGAGCAGGGCAAGATGCGGCAGCACAAGCTTGTTTGCCAGTCCCCGCGAGTCCTGCAGCAGCACCCGGCCATGGCCCTTCATTTCGTCATTGAAGCGCAACACCAGAGTCGCCAGAGTATCCAGCGCCTTGCCGTCGAGATCATGGCGCAAGCTGATGTCCTGAGCGAATACCGAACATGCCGCACTGCACCCGAGCAAAGTCCAGAGAAATCTTTTCATGTTGCTGCCTTTCATCCATGCACCAGGCTGAAGTTTATACGTGATCGACTTCGGTCCGGGAACATTGCGCCCTAATCCGTTCTCGACTAATCTATGTCCGTCTGTCAAGCACTGAGGAGAGGGCCGTTCGAGCCCGCCGTGGAGGCGCCATGAATAATGCACAACGAATTGCGCTGGTCCTTGTAGTCGCCAACCTGGCACTGCTGCTGATTTTTCCGCCCTACGACTACATCTCGCTGCAGCGCGGCAACGTCCCCACTTTCGACGGCTTTCACTTCGCTTTCGGTTCGCATCAGAGTCGCACCGTGAATGCGAACTTCCTCGCGCTCGAGATCATCGTGGTACTGATCAATGCCTGCATTGCCATGCTGCTGCTGCGCAATCCACCGGTGCGGCAACGCCGGAGTCCAGGCGGCAATCGTCAGCAAAGAGCCGTGCTGGCGCTGGTGGCGATCAATCTGGTGCTGATATTGCTGTTTCCGCCGTTCGAGTTTTTCGCGGCCATCAGCAAAGCCGCTCTGCCCAGCTTCGAAGGCTTCTATTTTCTGTTTGGCGACAACTCCCAGCGACAAATGGTGACGACCATCCTGTACATCGAAGTCGCACTGGTCATCATCAACGGCGGTCTCCTCTGGCTGCTGCTCAGGGACAAGGGGCCGGAGCAGGCATCAGCGGAGCAAATCCGGGCGCTGGCGCAACGAGTCAGTGCAGCACAGAAGAAATGATTCGTAACGTCGGCAGTCCGGCCGCCGCGTGCTTTCCAATCTTGTCTTCACCGGTTTCTTCGGTATAATCCGGCCCTCTCAAGCGCCCGTAGCTCATCTGGATAGAGTACTTGGCTACGAACCAAGGGGTAGGGAGTTCGAATCTCTCCGGGCGCACCACGAATACAAAGGGTTGGCGAAAGCCAGCCCTTTTGTTTTTCCGGCTGCGCCGGATTTGCGACTTCGAGTTTCGCCAAACGGCCCTGGGCCGGGCGCAGCTCTGTGGATCGCGGAACCGATGCATAATGCCTGAAACCGAAGCTGCGTGAATCATGTTCCCGCATCCGCGTCGGGGGGTGTTCCAGTGAAACCACCTGTAGCCAACAATGACGCCTGAGCCCTTGATCGGCAGTTGGGTAACGCTTCACGGCTTGTTCGTGATGCTGGGTCTGGCCGTTTATGTCATCGCTTCACATACCCTGCACCAGCGCCGGCATCCCCCCGCAGCCATCGCCTGGGTCGTCGCACTCGTACTGTTGCCTTATCTGGCCCTGCCGCTTTACCTGATATTCGGCAGTCGCAAGGTGGTGGACTCCCGCCCGGCCGCAAGGAGGTATCCCCATGCACTGCGGAGTGCCGATCCGGACGCTCCGGCGGCCAGAACACAGCAACTCGCCGCTGCGATGGAACTTCCCGTTGCTTCGCCCTACCATCGACTGAATATCCACGAAGATGGCACGCAGGCGCTGCAAGCACTGCGCAATATGATCGACGGTGCGACCCGCACACTCGACCTCTGTACTTTCATCCTGGCGCGGGACGGACTGGGCGACGAAATCGTTCAGAGCCTCAAGCGACGGGCCCGTGATGGAATAAAGATCAGATTGCTGATCGATGGTGTCGGCGTCTATCTCGGTGGCCATCCCGACCTGCGGGGTCTGTCATCCGCAGGGGTCCAGGTCGCCTTGTTCGTGCCTCCTTTGCGCTCGTCCCTGCAAGG
>Ga0182021_10011564_pt1 | contig 10474 bp, 6 predicted proteins | sample 612E3MmetaG_FD_120493 | JGI IMG/M metagenome (GOLD analysis project Ga0182021, IMG submission 120493) | Permafrost microbial communities from Stordalen Mire, Sweden - 612E3M metaG (Illumina Assembly) | ecosystem: Environmental > Terrestrial > Soil > Wetlands > Permafrost | place: Sweden... | reverse complement strand
GGGCGCGAAGGGGACTGGGAGTTGCGCCGGTCCAAGCTCGAAGTCTCGCGGCTGGCGAACCGGGTCAAGCACGACCGCGACTCGGTGACGCCGGCCCGGATCAGGGAGGCCGTGGCCAGGGTCCGCTATCTGCGCACGCCGGAGACGGCCGAAGTGTGCGACCTGATGATCGCCGAGTTGGAGGACCTTTTGGCCGGTGAGGAGCGCTGGCTCGAGGGCGGTCGGCGATCCATTCGGCTCGACTACCTCTCCCGCGCGCTGTGGCTGGAGGAGATGCCCCCGCCCGACAACGATCCCGACGAGGCCACCTTCCTCTGGCATCTCTACAAGGTCTTCGGCCGGATGATGGAGCTCGGCGTGGCCGATCCATCGCAGGATGACCTCGTGGGATTCCGCCACCTGATGGATTCACTGGAGGAGTACCGACGGCCGCATACAAACGGCTTCATCGAGGCGGCGCGGAGGTCGGCCACTACCTGGCTGGCGGATACGGCGGCCCGGCCCTGGATCAGCTCATACGAGTTCGAGGCCCTGGGCCCCTCCGGTCTCGAGGAGGTCCAGTGGCTCTGGGGCCGCGAGGCCGCGATGTGGGGCGCTTATCTCGATGGCGATGACCTGCGCGCGATCAAGCAGGACCTGACGCGCCGCTCTCTTGGGGCGGAGGTGACGGTGGGCGCCGAGCCCGACTCCGCAGCGCAGCCGGCCGGACCGAACTCGGCAGTCCCGTTTGAAGCAGGAGCCCAGGACCCGGTGACGCAGGCCGAGCCGGCCACCGCGGACCCGGCGAAGGGCGTTGCCAGGCCGACGAGTGGCGCCGCGGACCCGGCGAGTGGCGCCGCGGACCCGGCGAATGGCGCCGCGGACCCGGCGAGTGGCGCTGCCACGTCGACCCAAGGGCGCGCGCCGCGAGTGGAGAAGCCCGCCGCCGGGCAGAAGTAACTCGGCGAAGTCCCGGCCGGAGAGCCCAGGGTTTCCGGGCCTTTGGTCGGACGCCATCCGAGTCCTAGCGGCCGAGGATCCGTTCGATCTCGGCCATCTGGTCGGGAGTCAGCGGCCCGAACTCCATGGCCCGGGCGTTCTCCGTGACCTGTGCGACCGTCCTGAACCCGGGCAGCGGGATCGTGGCCGGGCTTCGACCCCAGATCCAGGCCAGCGATCCCTGCGCCAGTGTTCGGCCGCTGCTCGTCAGGATCTCCCGGATCGAAGCGAGGGCGCGGAGCCACTCTGGGTTGGCGCGGCCATCCTTGAAACCGGGGAACCAGGCCACTTTCTGGCGGATGTCGTCGTCGCGGAAGCGGGTCTCGGGCGTAATGCGGCCGGCCAGCAGGCCCATGCCGAGTGGGGAGCGGTTGATGCTGGCCAGATTCATCCGCTCGGCCAGGGCGAGCAGTTCGGGATTGCCGGTCAGGACGTTGAGCTCCTGCTCGACGACGCCGCAGCCGGGGCCAATGGAAAAGGCTTCGATGGCATCGGGCCGATCCGTGCTCCAGCCGTAGGTCCTCACTTTTCCCTCGGCGACCAGCTCGTCCAGCACGTCGCGCACGTCCAGGGCGCGGTCCAACGTGAGGCCCCAGACATGGAGGAGGTAGACGTCGACGTAGTTCGTGCCGAGGCGGCGGAGGCTGCCCTCGAGGTTCTCCCGTACGTGGCCGGCGACGTCGCTGGCTTCCTCGGTCGCGCCGAAGGGCGTCACCTTGCGAGCGGCTTCGTCCACCTGGTAGCCGAACTTGGTGGCGATGATCGTCCTGTCGCGGCGATCCTTGAGTGCCGCTCCGAGGACGCGCTCGCTGTGCCCCGCACCGTAGTTCGCCGCCGTGTCGAAGAAGTTTGCGCCGAGCTCCAGCGCGGCATGGATCGCCCGGGTCGACTCGGCGTCGTCGACGACACCCCAGCCGGCCTGGCTCCCCATCATCTCCCAGGGCCCGCCGATGGCCCAGCAGCCCATCCCGACGGCCGAGACTTCGATGCCGCTGCGTCCAAGTGTTCGCTTCACGTTGTTCTCCTGGTTCATACCGTCGCCCGACCGATGCGGGCCGACAGGATCCTGCCATGTACCGGTGCAGGCGGTATCAAAGTGGAACGCCCTGGTGCTCGGACGCGGAGTCTCGTCGTCTGTTAGTCGCTCAAGGCTACCAACTGTTTGTCGTTGGCTCCAGGAGATGGGCCTTGCGCAGGTTTCGGCTGCGGCACGCACTTACTACCGCCCCCACCGGTATTTGGTAGCGCGGCCATCTGCCCCGGCCCAGACCCAGGCCCAGGCGCCGGCCCAGGCCGCCGCCTCGGCCCATGCTCCGACCCGCGCTGCCGCCGTGCCCCGGCCTCTGCCCCGACCACAGTGGCGGGGCTCGCGCGCCTTTGGCCGCCGGGCCGTGTCAGGTCGGGCGTGTACGCGCCGAGTTAGTGCCAGGGGATCGGGACGATGCCCTTCGCGCGGGCCGCAGCCACGTCGACCCAGCCGTAGTCGGCCTCGCCCGCATTCAAGTGCGGCTGGGCCGTGGCCCACTCGGAGTTGCCCTCGGCGACCGATTGCTTGAACGTAGCCTGGCCGATCATCGTCGTCTCGATGAAGTAGTAGTTGTCATTCGTGTCGTCGACACGGATCGCGACGTACGCATGCCCCGGCACGAGGATGATCGACGGCTGCAGGTTGAGAGCCTCTGCCACCGCCGCGTACAGCAGCGTCAATTCGATACAGTTGCCGCTGGACTGGCTGAGGACCTCCGCGGGCAGCCGGATTCGCTGCGAGGAACTGGCCGAAAACGTGATCGTGGTGCTGATGTAGGTCAGCTTGAAGTCGGCCGTCTCGGCCTGCCAGATGTCGGAGAGGCGCTGCCAGACCGAGCCGCTGGTGTCGTTGGCGCTGTCGTAGCCGCTGGTCATCGCCTTGTTCGGGTCGTAGTTCGCGGCGTCGCGGATCAGGGTCTCGACGCCCGGATCGGAGGGCGTGACCATGGCCACGACGAGGTCGAAGTCCTCCTGCTGCGTGAACCCTTTGATCCCCCACGGGAAGTCGCGCCGGGAAGTGACGAGCGTGGAGCTGGTCTGGTCGATGACCGTTCGCGGCTGGCCGGCGTCGAGGTACGAGACGATGACGTGGAGGCTGGCCTGGTGCTCACTGTTGAGGCCGTCGATGGCCGCCGGAGTCAGGCTCGGGTTCTGGCGGATTTCCTCGGTGGCGCCGCCGGCCACGGTGACCGTGTCACTGGCCTGGTCGGTATAGTCGCTCACCTGGCTTGTGGCGACGATCTTCACCGGGGACGCGTTGCCGTTGGTGACGGTAATGATGACGAAGTCGTCCAGGAAGGAGCCGTAGAGATGGGCGAGCGGAGTGATCAGCTCGGACTTGTACGTGTAGTCGGCCGAGATCTGGTCGACGGTCACCGCCGCAGACGATGCCCGCGGAGCCCCCGACGCGACGGGCTGCGACGGCGCGGCTCCCGACGAATCGGGCACGACGACGTGGACGCCCGAAGCGGCCGGTCCGGTCCACGGGAATAGGATGCCCGGGCCGAAGCCCGAATGGTCGGTGCCCGGGACTGGCGGTGGAGTCGGCCCGGCGCTGCTGCAGGCCGCGATCATCACGAGTACGAAAGCCGCAGCCCCGAACCGCCCGTAATCCTTGCGCCACGAACCCATCGGAACCCTCCCTGGCCCGCGCACGGGCCTGGTGACGGAGAACGACCGAGCGATCCTATTCCTTAGCGTGGTACTAATACCAGCCCCGATAGGTCCTACTCGAGGCGGGGCCCGCCACACGGGGCGGAGGGGAGGCTCGGAGGCCCGGCGGCCCCGCTGCCGGCGCTGCGGAGCGTCGAGGTGGCTAGCCGCGGACCACGCGCAGGTCGAGCGTGGAGCGGTTCAGGACGTTGGGGCCGGCCGTTCTACACATGACGATGTTCTCCAGCCGCACGCCCCAGCGGCCTGGCAGGTAGATGCCCGGTTCGACGCTGAAGGCCATACCGGGCGCCAGCGGCGTGGCGTTGCCGGACACCATGTACGGGTCCTCGTGCACTTCCAGCCCGATGCCGTGGCCGACGCGGTGCGTGAAGTACTCGCCGTAGCCTGCGTCGGAGATGACCCGGCGAGCGACCGCGTCGATTTGCTCGGCGGGAACGCCGGGAGCGACGTTGGTGGTGGCCTTTGCCTGCGCCTCGCGGACGATCTCGAAGACGCGCACGAATTCGGGCTCGGGCCCAATGCCGGCCTCGCCTTCGACCCATATCGTCCGAGTGGTGTCGCTCACGTATCCGGCGAGTGTTCCGCCGATGTCCAGCACGACCGGCTCGCCGGCCTGCAGGACGCGCTCGCTCGCGTCGTGGTGGGGTGATGCGCCGTTCGGTCCGGAACCGACGATGGCGAAATCAGCCAGGTCGTGGCCTTCGTCGATGAGGCGGTTTCGAACCTCGCGGCTGACCTCGGCCTCGGTCCGGCCGACCAGTCGCCCCGTCGCGATGGCGTCGATCGTCCGGTCTGCGGCGGCGGCGGCAAGCCCGAGCAATCGAGTCTCGTCCGCGTCCTTGACCTGGCGCAGGTCTCGCATAGCCAGGCTTGCCGGCGCGAAGCTCCGGCCCGGCAGGGCGGCCTGCATCTGGAGGACGTGCATGCCCCAGAGTCTGTCGGAGAGACCGATCGGAGCCGCCCGGTCCGTCGGCGCCGCGGCGTCGCTCAGTAGCCTGGCGACCATCGCCGGCGCGTCATCGGTCTCCTCGAACGGAACGACTTCCGCGTGCCCGCCGGCGACGAGTGGCGTTGTTCGTGCCTTCTGGGCCTCGAGCTGGGGCACGACGAACCACACCGGCCCCCGGCGCGGAACGACGAGCAGCGTCACGCGCTCCATCGGCTCGCCGACAAAGCCGGTGAGATAGCGCAGGTCCGGCCCGACGCCGATCAGAATCGCCCCCAGGCCTCGATCGGCCAGGGCGTCGCGGGCGGAAGTCAGGCGAGCGGCATAGCGCTCGGCAGGAATGTGGCGGCTGTCATCACTCATGAGCGGAGCGTAGCGCGGCCCGGTCCGTGGCGCTGCGGGCCCGCTTGCCGGCGGGCCGCGCCGGCCTCAGGAGGGAGAGGCGACCGGATCCAGCCCCGGGCATAGGCCCCAAACGCCGTCCTGGAGACTGCCACCGGGAAGCGCCACGTGGTCCCACTCGCGGGCCACGACGCGACCGGCCTGGTCGAGCACTTCGATGACTTGACCGGGGCGGGCCGTGTAGCCGGCCGGCCAGACCACCTTCGTCGCGGCGCTGCTTCCGTCCTGGATCACGGCCAGGCCCCACGAGGGATTAGGCACGAGTTGGCCGTGAAGCAGGGCGACCGGGCATGTTGGCGGGCTCGCGATCCAGGGTGTTGAAAGGGGCAGCGCGATCGGCGTCGGACCGGTCGCACCGGGAGGTGTTTGCGTCGGCGACGGCGTTGCGGCCGACCCGCATGCCGCGGTCGCAGCTGCCACTACCAATGCCAGCGCCACGCCGGCGGTGATTCGTCGCGGCCACATCTCGTTCCCCCCTCGCTTCTCGCGGACCGTCCGTCCGCCGCGAGCTTACCTGCCGGCAAGCGCCTCGACCAGCGGCGCCATCGCCTCCATCGAGCGGGCGGGCACCGTGTAGTAGCTGATCCCGAGCTTGTCCCGGCGCCGGAGCAGCCGCTCCCGCAGCGCACCTAGCGTGCCGTGGAGGACGAACGGGCTGCCGTACAGAGCCGTTGCCGCCCACGCGCCGGCCGCCGCCGTCGACCCGAGCAAGGAGTTGCCGCTGCCGACCATGCCCGCGGCACCGAGCCAGAGGTTGATCTCCAGCCGCTCGAAGCCGTCGCCGGCCGCGTCGCGGATCAGCTGTATCTTCTCGGCGACCGCCGTCTCGGTGGCCTGGCGGACGATGACGCGGCCGCTCGCGTTGAAGCCCGGAGTCAGACCGACGATCTCCGCTTCGCGTGCCGCGAGCTTGAGCATGCGGGGCCTGCCGGCGCCGATTGCCAGAGGTGGCCGCGGCTTCTGCACGGGCGGCACGCCGGTCGACGCCTTCTCGAGGCAGTAGTGCTGACCGGTGTAGGTGACCGTTTCTCCGGAGAGGAGGCGCTTGATGAGCGGGATCGCCTCCTCCAGGCGGTCGATGCGGCGCGGCGGCGGGTCGTACTTCATGCCGATGCGACAGTAGTCCGCAGCCATCCAGCCCGCGCCGAGCCCCATTTCGAACCGCCCACCGGAGAGGAAATCGAGCGTGGCGGCCTCGCGGGCGAGGATCAGCGGGTGGCGGTAGTCGTTGGCAAAGACGAAGGCCGCGATGCGCAGCCGCGTGGTGGCCGCCGCGGCCACGGCCAGCGCCGCGAACGGCGAGAGCTGCTGGCCCAAATGGTCCGGCATGACCAGCACGTCGTAGCCGATCGACTCGGCCCGGCGTGCGATGGCGGCCCACGCCTCTCCGCTCGGAGCCGACCCTTGCTGCACCGCGAACCGGAATTTGTGCATGGCCCGAGGTTACTCCTCCGGCCCCGTGCCGGAGTGGCGGCCCCGTGCCGGAGTGGCGGCCCCGTGCCGGAGTGGCGGCCCCGTGCCGGAGTGGCGGCCGTTGCAGATCGCAAGTACCAGTTGCGCGGCGCAAGACCTGGGGCCACCGGTGGACCTGTGCACGGCGGCGCCGTACACAGGTCCAGGCCCGACGCGCGGCCCCGCGCGGCCCCGCGCGGCTATCCGGGTCCTGGGCGGCGTCATCCTTGTCGAGCGCAAGTAGTGGTTGCGAACGGCAACTCGGAGCTGTGTCAAGGGGTGTCCGGCGTGGCCTCTGTTCCCAAGACACCCGGCCCGCTCAACCGCGCGCAAGCACCACTTGCATCCCGCTATGTGTTGCAGTTGCGGCCCCGCGGCACCGCCCCGCGCCACGGCCCCGCCACACCGCCCCGCGCCACGGCCCCGCCCCCCGAATCGAAGAGGCCGGGCGTACTGCCCGGCCTCTTCGCGGATTGCCGCTTCGGCTAGACCGCTTCGGCGACCGCCTCTTCGAACTGGGAGTTGTAGAGGTCGTAGTAGAAGCCCTTGCGGGCGATCAGGTCGTCGTGGCTGCCCTGCTCGACGATCTTGCCCTCGTTCATCACGAGGATCTCGTCAGCGTTGCGGATCGTGGAGAGACGGTGGGCGATGACGAAGGCCGTGCGGCCCTTCATCAGGCGCGACATCGCCTGCTGGACCAGGACCTCGGTTCGAGTGTCCACCGAACTGGTGGCCTCGTCGAGGATCAGGATCTCCGGGTCGGCCAGGAACGCACGGGCGATCGTCAGCAACTGCTTCTCGCCCGAAGACAGGTTCGAAGCGTCGTCGTCGATGACCGTGTCGTAGCCGTGGGGCATCGTGCGAACGAAGTGGTCCACGTGAGCTGCTTTGGCCGCGGCGATGATCTCGTCCTCGGTCGCGTTCTCGCGGCCGTAGGCGATGTTCTCGCGGACCGTGCCGCCGAAGAGCCACGTGTCCTGGAGGACCATGCCGAATGTGTGGCGCAGCTTGTCGCGGGTCATGAGCCGAGTGTCGACGCCATCGATGCAGATCGTTCCGGCATCGAGTTCGTAGAAGCGCATCAGCAGGTTGACCAGAGTCGTCTTGCCGGCGCCGGTCGGACCGACGATCGCGAGGACCTCGCCCGAGCGGACGTCGACGTTGAGATCTTCGATGAGCGGCTTGTCCGCAACGTAGCGGAACGAGACGCCTTCGAGGCTGACGTGGCCGGTGACGTGCTCGAGCTCGGCCGGGACGGCCGCCTCGGGAACCTCTTCGGCTTCGTCGAGAAGCTCGAACACGCGCTCCGCGGACGCCATGGTCGACTGCAGCAGGTTGGCGATGCTCGCCGTCTGCGTGATCGGCTGGGTGAAGGAGCGTGAGTACTGGATGAACGCCTGGACGTCGCCGAGCGACATCCGACCGGTCGCCACCTGGACGCCGCCGATCACCGCGATGGCGACGTAGTTGAGGTTGCTCAGGAAGTTCATCGTCGGCATGATGATTCCCGAGATGAACTGGGCCTTGAAGCTCGCGTCGTAGACGCGCTCGTTCTCTTCGTCGAACTTGCGAATCGCGTCTTCCTGGTGGCCGAAGGCTTTCACGATCGCGTGGCCCGTGTGCGATTCCTCGACGTGGCCGTTGAGAGTACCGGTCCGGGCCCACTGGGCCGCGAACTGCTTCTGAGAGCGCTTGGCGATGAGCATCGTCGTGATCGCGGCCGCGGGGATGACCAGCAGGGAGATCACGGCCAGCAGCGGGCTGATCCAGAACATCATCGCCAGGATGCCGACCACCACGGCCAGCGACGTGATGATCTGCGTCAGCGACTGCTGAAGCGTGTTGCCGATGTTGTCGATGTCATTGGTGACGCGGCTGAGGGTATCGCCGCGCTGATGCGTGTCGAAGTACTTCAGCGGCAGCCGGGCCAGTTTCAAGTCGACGTCGCGGCGGAGCCGATAGACGGTCCGCTGTGAAACGCCGGCCATAACGTACCAGCTGACCCAGCTGAAGAATGTGGCCATCAGGTAGAGGGCGATGAGGCCCAGAAGGACCATTCCCAGCGCCCCGAAGTCCACGCCGACACCGGGGACGGCGCTGGTGGCGGAAACGAGGTCCGCAAGCGGGCTGTGCTGCGCCTGCAGCGCCGTTACGGCCTGGGCGTGCGTGGTGCCCTTCGGGAAGAACTGGCCCAGGGTCTTGCCCACCAGGCCGTCCATGAGCTGGTTGATGCCGTTGCCCAGGATCTTCGGGCCGAAGACCTGGCCGGCAGTGCTGAACAGGGCGACGACGCCCACGAGGCCGACCCACTTTCGCTCCGGTCGCAGCTCACCGAGGAGGCGTCTGAACGTAGCGCGGAAGTTCTTGGGCTTCTCCGCAGGCATCGCCATGTGGCCCATAGGCCCCATGCCGCCGCCCATCGGACCGCGGCGCCGGGGACCACCCGGGCCGCCAAAGCTGCCGGACGCAGCGCTACCGGTCCCGCCGGCCGGTCTTGCGGAGGGGCCGCCGGTTGGGCGCCCGCCCATGCCGCCGGCCCCGTGGCCGTTGGCGCCGTTCGCGGGGCCGCTCATGCGACTTCCTCCCGGGTCAGCTGCGAGTACACGATCTCTTGATACGTCTCGCAGGTCTTCATCAATTCATCGTGCGTCCCTATACCGACTATCGAGCCGCTGTCGAGGACCACGATCTGGTCGGCGTGCATGATCGTCCCAACGCGCTGGGCGATGATGATCACCGTCGCTTCGCGGGTCTCCTTGTGAAGGGCGGCGCGGAGCATCTGGTCTGTCTTGAAGTCCAGCGCCGAGAAGCTGTCGTCGAAGATGTAGACCTTGGGCTTCTTGACGATCGCTCGGGCGATCGCCAGGCGCTGGCGCTGGCCGCCGGAGACGTTGGTGCCGCCCTGGTCGATTTCGCCATCGAGCCCGCCATCCATCGCGGTCACGAAATCCTTGCCCTGGGCGATCGTCAGGGCGTGCCACAGGTCGTCGTTGTCGGCGGCTTCGCTGCCGTACCGCAGGTTGCTTGCGACCGTGCCGCTGAAGAGGAACGCCTTCTGCGGCACGATGCCGATCATGCTCCACAGGTTCTCCAGGCGGAGCTTTCGGACGTCCACCCCATCGATGCTCACGCTGCCGGAAGTGACGTCGTAGAAGCGCGGCATCAGGTTGGCGAGGGTCGTCTTGCCCGAACCTGTGCCGCCGACGATGGCGGTCGTCTCGCCGGGCTTTGCCGTGAACGAGATGCCGCACAGCACGGCATCCTCGGCGCCCGGGTATCGGAATTCGACGTTGTCGAACTGGACGACGCCCTTGGGTTCGGCGATTTCGACAGGTTCGTCCGGATCGCACAGGTCCGACTCGGTATCGAGAACGGCCTGGATGCGCTCGGCGGCAGCGGCGGCGCGCGGGACCATGATGAAGATCAGGGCCGCCATCATCACCGAGAAGAGGACCAGCATCACGTACTGCAGGAAGGCCGAAAGGTTGCCGATCTGCATTCCGCCCGAGTCGATCCGCAGGCCGCCGAACCAGACGATGGCGACTGTCGAGAGGTTCATGGTGCCGAAGAGGAACGGCAGCATGATCGCGAAGAGGCGGTTGACGCGAAGCTGAGTTCGCGTCAGGTCGGCGTTTGCGTCGTCGAAGCGGCGCTCCTCGTGATCGGTCCGAACGAAGGCCCGAATGACGCGGATGCCGCTCAGGGTCTCGCGCATGACCTGGTTGATTCGGTCGGTCTTCTTCTGGACGGACCGGAACATCGGCAGCGCCCGGACGGCCACGATCGCGATCATGGCGACCACGAGTGGGATGATGACAATCAGCAGGCCGGAGAGCGGCACGTCCTCGTGGAGGGCCATGATGATGCCGCCGACGGCCATGATCGGGGCCATGATCATGATGTTGAACGCCATGACCAGGACCATCTGGACCTGCTGGACGTCGTTGGTGTTGCGGGTGATCAGCGTCGGCGTCCCGAAGAGGTTGGTCTCCTTCT
>Ga0182021_10011563_pt1 | contig 10475 bp, 10 predicted proteins | sample 612E3MmetaG_FD_120493 | JGI IMG/M metagenome (GOLD analysis project Ga0182021, IMG submission 120493) | Permafrost microbial communities from Stordalen Mire, Sweden - 612E3M metaG (Illumina Assembly) | ecosystem: Environmental > Terrestrial > Soil > Wetlands > Permafrost | place: Sweden... | reverse complement strand
TGGCTGCCGGACAGGGCGGTGCTGCCGCCGCCGAGTTTCAGAAGATTCTCGACCACCGCGGTATTGTCTGGAACTGCTGGACGAGAGCGTTGGCGCATCTGGGCGTGGCTCGTGGGAACGCTCTGCAGGCGAGAACCTCGCAAGGAGCGGATGCCGATGCCGCCCGCACTCGGGCGCTCGCCGCCTACAAGGATTTCCTTACGCTCTGGAAAGATGCCGACCCCGAAATCCCCATCCTGAAGGAAGCCAAAGCGGAGTACGCAAAGCTGCACTAACTGGAGCCGCGACCATGATGAAAAATCTGCCGCTGTCGAAGGTCTACCAGTTGCTCGAACCGGGTCCGGTGGTCCTCCTGACGACCGTGCGCAAGGGCCGCGCCAACGTCATGACGATGTCCTGGCATATGATGGTCGAGTTTGAGCCGCCGCTGATTGCCTGTGTCGTCAGCAACGCTAATTACAGCTTCGCCGCATTGCGGGCGACGAAAGAGTGCGTGATCGCTATTCCGGCGTTGAAACTGGCGCCCAAAGTCGTGGAAGTCGGCAACTGCTCGGGCCGGGACGTGGAGAAGTTCGAGAAATTCGGTCTGACGCCGGTGCCAGCCGAGCGCGTAGCGCCGCCTCTGGTGGCTGAATGTTTCGCCAATCTCGAATGCAAGGTGGCCGATACCGGTTTCGTCAATCGCTACAATCTCTTCGTCCTTGAAGTGCTCAAGGCCTGGATCGATCCGGCGCAAAAGAATCCGAAGACCATCCACCATCACGGATACGGCAAGTTCGTTGTGGATGGCGAGACGATCAAGCTGAAGTCAAGAATGCGGTAATCGGCACAAGTCAAGAACGACCTATGCCTTTCCCGTTTCCGCGAATTGCTTGAGCTTTTCGACTACGTCTCGCGATGGTTGTCCTTGAAGGTTCGCGGCTTCAGCCCCTGAGACCGCTACTTCACCCGCTCCAGCGTGAACACTTCTTTCATTTCTTTGCCGTGATCGAGGAAAACCCATTCTTCGCTGTGGTGATCGGCGTCAGGTACTGTGATGGTCAAACGCTGCATGTGTCCGTCGCCGGGGCCGATGTTGGTGCCGTCGAAGAATTCGAAGCTGACCGATTTCGCGTCCGACGAAATGACCTTCATGCGCGGCTGGTTGCCGGCTCCGCAGTAGTGGGTCATCAGAAGGCGGTCGCCATCCATATGAAACATGGTGATCATGTTTTCGGGACCATGACCGTGAATCTCGCTCATCAGCGCGGAGCCGCCGGCAGTCATGCGGAAGGTGATTTGAAGGTGGCCCTCAGAGTTCTTCGCCGGCGCCCAGTTCCCTTCCAAGCCCTTGAGGAGGTCGAACGACTTGTGCCCATCCGACTCGGCCACAACCAAGCTGGCGGAGAGGACAACGATCAAGGTTGCGGCGATGGTGGCGATGTTGCAGGTTAGCTTGCGAAATTGCTTCATAAGACTCCTCCGTAGATTTATTTGTGCTTGCTGCGTGCTTTACTCGGGACCTTACCTGCGACCTTGCCCATTTCGCGGGCGTGCTCCTGTTCGACAAACCATCTCAAATTGCTCAAATTTGCAGCCCAGAACCTTCGGTATCGCTCTAACCAGAAATCCACCGCTTCGAGCGGCCTGGGGTTGAGCCGATAAAAATGGTGGCGTCCGCGGCGGGATGGCACCACCAGCCGCGCCTTGTGCAGCTGCCGCAGGTGTTTGGAAATCGCGGGGCGGGAAATGGGAAAAATGGCGGCGATTTGCCCAACCGACAGCGGTTCCCCGCGCAAAAGATCGAGTACGGCGAGGCGGGTGGGATCGGCCAGCGCGTGGAAGGTGACCACGGGCAAATATTTCTGCGGCAAATATGTAACCGAACGGTTGCGCATAAGGAATCATGCGAAACTATACGGTTACACGTTAAGTCGCGTCAAGAGGAAAATTCGGGTTGCCGCGCCCCAGCTTTTCGCTGAGGTGCGCCGCGATCAATTTGCCGTGGAAGCGCCCGTTCTCAATAAAGATTTCATTCGTCTTCGATCCGGCGACGATGACTCCGGCGACGTAAATTCCCGGAACATTCGATTCCAGGTTTTCGGGATCGCAGACGGGACGCATCTGTTCGGAGGAAAGTTCGATCCCGACGCTGCGCAGGAAATCGTAGTCGGGATGGTACCCGGTGAGAGCGAATACAAAATCGTTTTTCAGGCGAAGCGACCCGGTCGGAGTTTGCAGCGCCACGTAATCGCCGCCAATCTCCTGCACCGTGCTGTTGAAGTGCGCGCCGATTTCGCCAGCCTTGATGCGGTTCTCGATGTCGGGGCGCACCCAATATTTGACGTGTTCGTGCATCTGCGGTCCGCGATGGACAAGCGTGACCCGCGCGCCATGCCGCCACAAATCCAGCGCCGCCTCAGCCGCCGAATTCTTGCCGCCGATTACCACCACGTCGGTGTCGAAATAAGGATGCGGCTCCCGGTAGTAGTGGAAAACTTTGTCCAGGTCTTCGCCGGGGATCTCGAGCTGGTTGGCGAGATCGTAATAGCCGGTGGCGAGCACGATCTTGCGCGCACGGTAATCGTGAATGGCGTTGTGCCGGTTGGTTGCAGTGACACGAAAGTTACCGTCCTCACCCGTGATGGTCTTTACCCATTCGTACTGGCGCATGTGCAACTGAAAGTGCTCGGCGACTCGGCGGTAATATTCCAGCGCTTCAAGCCGGGTGGGTTTCGCCAGGGAGGTGGTGAATGGAACGTTCCCAATCTCGAGCAACTCGGCCGTGGTGAAGAAGACCATGTTGTTCGGGTAGTGATAGATGGAATTGACGACGCATCCCTTATCGATGATGAGGGCCTTAAAGCCAGCCTTGTGGGCCTCGATGGCGCAGGCCATGCCGGTGGGGCCAGCGCCCACGACCAGGACGTCAGCCCAGGAGTCAGGCCGCGACTGCGATTGAGTGCGGGGCAGAGTTTCGGGAATCTGTTCGACGGACACGGATTTAAGGCCTTTGTCGCGCGGGATACAAACTGACAATTTTAGCACCGGACGGTGCGAGCGTCGCGCGCCTGATTCCCTACTTCTTCACGCCAACGGAGACTCCATCGCGAATGGGCAAGATGGTCGTAAACAACTCCTTCGATTCGCACATCAGTTTGTTGAATTCGAGGATGGCTTTGGTTTCGGCGTCGGGTTTGGGCTGCTGGAGCTTGCCGCTCCAGAGAACGTTATCCGAAATAAAAAGGCCGCCCCTCTTGAGGCGCGCGAGCGCTAAACGAAAGACGCGCGGGTAGTCGGTTTTATCCACGTCGTTGAAGATGATGTCATAGGGTTCCTTCTGCTCCGAAAGAATTTCGAGCGCGTCGCCGACACGAACCGTGATGCGCTGGCTGACGCCGGCACGATCGAAGTAGCGCCGGGCCTTTTCGGCGCGCTTGGGGTCGCCATCGGTGTAGACGACGCGTCCGCCTTCGCCCACCGCGCGCGCCCACCAGATGGTGGAATAGCCGATGGCTGAGCCCATCTCGAAAACTTTCTTTGCGCCGCTGATGGCGGCCAGTTGATAAAGCACGCGAGCAACGGCGGGGCCGACGATGGATACATCGTTCTTGCTGGCGTCGTCTTCCATCTCGGTGAGAACTTCGTCGCGCGCGGGAAGCATGGCGTACAGGTAGTCTTCGACTTCAGGAACGGTAACTCCGCCCATGCGCCAGCCGGGGTTTTCGGGTTGGTTGGTCATGTTGCTCCTTGCACTGCAAAGCTTCTTGGTGGAGAGCCGGGCGTCCCCGTCCGGCTGACGGGCGGGACGCCCGTCGCTCCACCGTATAGCTCATCGCGCTACCACGTTTATGAGATCGTCTGCCCGGGTTTCATTTCCAGCACTTCCACGTCCGGCACGAGTTTCTGCAATTCGCCGGGCGTTCCCGTCAGCAGCGGAAACGTGCCGAAGTGCATGGGGATGACCGTTTCCGGCTGCAGCAGTTTACAGGCATAGGCCGCTTCGCGCGGCGACATGGTGAAATGGTCGCCGATGGGCAGCAGGGCAATCTTCGGCGCGTACAGGTCGCGTATGATGGCCATGTCGCTAAAGACGTTGGTATCGCCCGCGTGGTACAGCTTCACTCCGTTCGAAAACTCGAGCACGTAGCCGCAGGCCTCGCCGCCGTAGACGATCTGGTCACCATCCTGAATGCCGCAGGAATGCACCGCGTGAACCATGGTGATCTTCACCCCCGCGACGGTTTGCGTGCCGCCTTTGTTCATGGGCGCGATTTCTTTGACACCTTTCCTCTGCAGCCACAAGCAGAGCTCGAAGATACCAACCGCGATCGGATTGAGCTTCTTGCCCACCTCGACTGCGTCCCCGATGTGATCGCCATGCCCGTGGGTGCAGACGAGCACGTCGGCTTGCTTGACATTCTTTTCGCTCTCCGGGCACTTGGGATTGCCGGCAATCCACGGATCGATGTAGAGGGTCTTCCCTTCCGGCGTCTGGACGCGGAAGGTAGCGTGGCCCAGCCATGTGAGTTGGATTCCTTTAAGATTCACGAAACCCTCCTGGAGTAACTTGCGAACTAGAAATTTTAGTGACTTGGGAAAAAGCGCGCAACGAGCGAGTGCATCTGCTAAGAAATCGGCGCTTGGTCCGCCGGCGCTTTCGTGAACCACTCGTCGAACCACTCCAGCGTGCGCAAGATGTAATCGTGGAAGTCGACGGGCTTTACGAACAGGTGCCCTTCGTTGGGATAGACAACCAGCTTGGCCGGCACCTTCATGATCTTTAGCGCGTGCCACCATTCCACCGATTGTTCCGTCGGCACTTCGCCATCGCGATCGCCTGCCACGATGAGGGTTGGCGTCTTCACCGCCTTGACGAAGCGTATCGGCTCGCTCTTGGCGTATACGGCGGGATCGTCATACACGGACGCACCGAAGAACGGCAGCAGCCACTCGTCGATATCGTTCAGGCCGTAGTAACTGAGCCAGTCGCAGATCCCGGCCCCCGCGACCGCTGCGGCAAAGCGCTCGGTCTGGGTCTCGGCCCACATGGTCATATATCCGCCATAGCTGTGCCCCCACAGGCCGATGCGCGCAGCGTCGATCGGATACTCCTTGGAGACGGCATCGATGCCGGCCATGATGTCGCGATAATCCCCGCCGCCAAAATCCTTGACGTTCGCTTGCGTGAACGCCTCGCCTTGTCCATAGCTGCCGCGTGGATTGGGACAGAAAAGAAAGTAGCCCATCGCGGAGGCGGAGCCGGTGAAATCGGCCTCCCAGCGAGACACGCACGCACCGGACGGGCCGCCGTGCACGGCTACTACGAGCGGATATGTCTTGCCCTGCGTGAAATCCTTGGGAAACATAAGCCAGCCTTGGACGCGTGTGCTTCCGTTCATCCAGTGAAGATTGCGCATTGCGCCCCAGGCAGGCTGAATGCCGCTGTTCAGGCGGGTGATCTGCTTCCAGTTGCCAATGGGTCCCGCCCAGACTTCGGGAGGAGTGCTGGCGGATTCGCGAACAAAGGCAGTTACCGATCCGTCGCGTGAGAAGGCGCCTCCCGGTTGCCACCCGTCCAGTGTCGCTAGTTCTTCGCCCGTCCACAGCGTCTGGACGTCGCCACCGGCCATGCTCACGCTGCCGAAACCGGAATTTCCATCGACATTTTCGGAGAAAACGATGCGGCCGGGAGACGCCCACGCCAACGAAGACGGAGATGCCTTAAGGTTTGGAGTGATATTCTGCGCAGTGCCGCCGTCGATAGAGACGATGACGATATTGCCGCCAGTGGAGCCTTCGTCGCTCATGAGGCCCTCGATCACGGCCACATTCTTGCCGTCCGGCGAGACGTGCGGGTCCGCGAGCTGCCATTTGGGCGCGTAGATCTTGCGCATCGCGCCAGTTTGGGTGTCTATGCGATAGAGGCGCGCGATATACCAATTCGCATCGCCGGAGCCGTACGCCGCCGTGGCTACCCATGCCGCTCCGTCGGGAGTCCAGTCGTATTCATAGATGTACACGTCGGCAGGCGTGACCTGCGCCATGTGGTTCGTACTTAAGTTGATGGTGGCAAGGCGCTGCTCGTAAATGTGGTCGTCAATAACTCCCGCGAGCGGGGTCATCGGCTGCAGTGGGCCAGCCACGCGGGGGAGGCCCTCAATAAACAGGATCGCCAAGTTCGCTCCGTTGGGAGAAAAACGAGGCGTCTGGGCGTAGCCTTTTAATTCCGTCCGCTTTGTCGGAGCGCTACCGTCGATGGCCGAGGTCCAAACTTGAGCTGCCGGAACGTCCCCCGGCAAATCAGCGAGGAATGCGAGCTGTTTGCTGTCCGCTGACCATGTGACCTCACGCAGCGGAAGCTTGCCTTCCACGGAGATCTCACGGAGAGAGCCGCCGCCTACGGCTGTCACCGTGAGCTGTCCATCGGCAATGTAGGCAACCTGAGTTCCATCGGGAGAAAGTGCAACCTGATCGATCGTTTTCGCGTGCGGCATGGAGTCGAGCACGGCTGCGGCACGAGAGGGCGCAGGATGCTGATCCTGCGCCAGAAGAGGAACGCAGTGGAGTGAGGCTGCGAGCGCGCAAAACAGCGCGCCGAACAGAACGCGGGACTTCGCCCCTGATTTCATGGCCAATGAGTGTACCTAATTTCAAATCCTAATTTCAAATCATTCCAGTTGCACCGAAACTCGTGTATACAATGGTGCTCGATGCCCGAACTTAAAGTGCTGCTGTCCCGCGAAGCCATTGCCAAGCGAGTCGCCGAGCTGGGAGAAGAGATTGCGCGCGATTTTCGCGGCCAGTCGATTATCTTTGTCGGCGTTCTCAAAGGCGCGGCCATTTTTTTGAGCGATCTTGCGCGTCACGTTCCGCTCGATGCCACCTTCGACTTTATCGGAGTTGCGAGTTACGGAAACCGCCCCACCGCCAAAGAAGACCCGGCGGGCCACGCGGCGTGGGATTCGCTCGGCGAAGTCCGCTTGACCAAAGACATGGATCAGTCGCTGGCGGATCGAAACGTGATTCTCGTCGAAGACATTCTCGACACCGGGCTGACGCTAAACTACATTTCGAAGCTGGTCGAGGCGCATCAACCAAGGTCGCTGCGCATTGCGGCCCTGCTGGACAAGCCTTCACGCCGCAAGCTGCCGATTCAGGTGCAATACATCGGCTTCACCATCCCCGATGCCTACGTGGTTGGCTACGGCCTGGACTATGCGGAACGGTATCGCAATCTTCCGGATATCTGCGTGCTCGAAAATTTGTAATTGGTAATTGTGAGAACCTGCGTTGTTGATTTTCAAATTACCAATTACAAAATTACCAATTACAAATGAACTATGATGGAGCTTGTGAAAACGATCGCCTCGCCAACGGGACGCGCTTCCGAGGTGGACCCCCTCCTGCTGGAAGTGGCCGACGTGGTGAACACCACGCTCGACCTGGAAACCACCCTGCGGCGCGTGGCGGAACTGGTACGCAAGGTCATCGACTACGAAATCTTTGCCATCCTGTTGCTCAACGAGCAGCGCCAGGAATTGTACGTCCGCTTCCACGTGGGATATCCGCCGGGAGTCGCCGAGCGGTCGCGCGTGAAAGTGGGCCAGGGCGTTACCGGACGCGCCGCCGAGACTCGGCAGGCAGTGCTGGTCGCCGATGCGACGCAGGAAGATTTCTACATTGAGGCCCTGCCCAACGTCCACTCGGAGCTGGCCATCCCGCTCATCGTGAAGAACCGGGTGATCGGCGTGATCGACATTGAGGCGCGCGAAAAGGGCTACTTCACCGAAGAGCACAAACGCCTGCTGACGCTGATTGGGTCGCGCATGGCGGTGGGCATCGAAAACGCGCGGCTGCACACGCGCATGATGCGCCAAGCCCGCACGCTGCTGCTGCTGAACGAGATTGCGCGCGAGCTCACGTCGATTCTGAACCTGGACGAACTACTCAGGCGCATCGCCGAGTTGCTCAACCGGCTGATCGAGTACCAGATGTTCGCCATTCTGCTGGTGGATGAGACGGGAGAAAAACTACAGCACCGGTTCGCGCAGCGCTTCGAGGAGAGACTGCATCTGAAGCACGACATCCCGCTGGGCCGCGGAGTGGTGGGGTACGCCGCGCAGGCCAAGGAAGCGGTCCTGGTGCCCGACGTCGCCAAGAGCGACCGCTACATCGCGGTGAATCCGGAGACGCGCTCGGAACTGGCGGTGCCGCTGATCTACCAGGACAAAGTAATCGGCGTGCTCGATCTGGAGCACACGCGTCGCGGCTATTTCACCGAAGACCACAAGCGGACCCTGACCACGCTCGCGGCGCAGCTTGCCATCGCCATCGAGAACGCGCGCTTGTACGAGCAAATTGCCCGGCAGGAGCAACGGCTGGAGCGCGATCTGGCGCTGGCGCGCGAACTGCAGTTTCGCTTGCTGCCGCATTCGCTGCCCAAAATGCAGCATCTCGACGTCGAGGCGAAATTTGTTCCCGCCCGCGCCATTGGCGGCGATCTCTACGACTTTCTTCCCTATTCGTTGTCGCGGCTGGGGATCGCGATTGGAGACGTGAGCGGCAAAGGCGCGCCGGCTGCCATTTATGCCGCGCTGGTCAGCGGCATTCTGCGTTCCCACGCGCCGATTGAGCCGGGCCCGGCGGAGATGCTTTCGGCGGTGAATCTTTCGCTCGCGGAACGCCGGATTGCAGCGCAGTTTGTGTCGATCATCTACGCCGTGTGGGACGACGAGCGGCGGACGCTGCTGGTGGCGAATTCGGGCTTGCCGCGGCCTATCCATTGTCATGACGGCAAGGTCGAGTTTATCGAGGCGACGGGGCTGCCGCTGGGATTGTTCGACGAAGCCGACTACGACGAATTCAGTTTCAAGGCCAAGCCGGGAGATCTGTTCGTGTTCTACAGCGACGGCATTCTCGACGCGCGCAACCGCAACGGTCAATCGTTTGGGCCGGAGCGGGTGGAAGCGATCGTTGCCGGCTGCGCGGCCAAGTCGGCGGCCTGCGTGGTCAACGAGATCTTCAAGGCGGTCACCGAACACGCCGCTGGCGTGGATACGTTCGACGATCAGACCGTGGTCGCCATCAAAGTGAAAGCCGGTCCGGGCAAACGCAAGTGAAGCCAGCGCGTCCATCGCAAGCGGATGAGGATGGAGGAACCTTAGTGGAGAGCCGGACGTCCCGCCCGGTTGGACGAGCGAAAGCCTGCCCTGAGCTTGCCGAAGGGACGCCCGTCTCTCCACCGCATTTACAGCGACTCCAGAAAATTCGTCACTGCCCGCAACACCGGCTCGGGCTGCTGGATGAACAGCGCGTGTCCCAGGTTGCGAAACTTCACATGCGTGTGATGCGGCAACAGGCGCGTGGCCAGGGCAACATCCGCGTCGGACATCAAGCCGCCTAATTCCGGGGCGCCCTGCAGAAGCAGCGTTGGACAAGCAATTCCGCGCAGCACGGTCTCGCCGTCCCAGCCTTCGAGCGACGATCCGTCGAGCGTCATGTCGTAAGTGTCGGGGTCGGCCTGCTGCACCGAGCGCGCCCAGGAGAGCAGGTAGGCTTCATCGTTGCCCGGAAGTTGGCGGATGGCGACGGACTCATCAGTGCCCGGAACTGGCAGCAAAATTCTGCCGATGCCGTCTGCAATCTGCTCGACGGAGCCGCCCTTGCGCGCTAGATCGCACAGTCCCGAGAAGAGCGCCGTGTACATCGGGTTGCGAAGGTGCCGGATGACGATCAGGTTGTCGCCGAGAATCAGGGCGCGCACCAGTTCCGGATGATGCGAAGCGACCCACATGCCCAGCATGCCGCCGAGCGAATGTCCAAAGAGCACAGCGGGGGCGGCAACACGCTCGAGCAGAAGGCAAGCGATATCTTCAGAATATTGCGGCCCATGGTATCCGCGAGCCACGCGCGAGGATTTGCCATGGCCGCGCAAGTCAGGCGCGAAAATATGCCAGCGCAGGCTCAGCGCGGGAATCACCGGCATAAATACTTGCCAGCGCCGGCCGAGTCCATGCAGCAGCACGAGCGGAGGCCCATGGGCAGGTCCTTCGGCGTAGTTCAAGCGAACCTCGCCGGTGTCGAATGTGCGCTCGACAAGGCCTGGATGATTTTCGCTCACAACCTTCTCGCTCACAACACTCAGCGGCTCGCGGCGCCGGCGTCGTAAGTCAGTTTGCCGCCGACCCAGGTCTTGAGAACCTTGACTTCGCGGATCTTCGCGGGATCGATACTGAGCACATCGTCATTCAGCAACACCATGTCGGCAAGTTTCCCCGCGCTGATCGAACCTTTTTCGTTCTCCTGAAATTCGGCGTAGGCCGAACCCATGGTGTAGGCCTCAATCGCTTCTTTTATGGTCAATTTTTGCTCGGGGAACCATCCATTCGGATTCTTGCCATCGAGGGTGGCGCGGGTTGTGGCCGCGTAAAGAGTAAGCATGGGGTTGAGCGGCGCGACATTCCAGTCCGTGCCCAATGCGAGGCGAACGCCGT
>Ga0182021_10011562_pt1 | contig 10476 bp, 9 predicted proteins | sample 612E3MmetaG_FD_120493 | JGI IMG/M metagenome (GOLD analysis project Ga0182021, IMG submission 120493) | Permafrost microbial communities from Stordalen Mire, Sweden - 612E3M metaG (Illumina Assembly) | ecosystem: Environmental > Terrestrial > Soil > Wetlands > Permafrost | place: Sweden... | reverse complement strand
TCCCGAAGTCGCGTTCGCGTTCCAAAAAGACGGGCGCGTCGTCTGGCAACTGCCGGCACAGAAATTTGGCGCAGTCACTTCGAGCCGGCTGGATGCGTTGCGCGAGCGTCTCCGCGCACTGCTCGGCGACGAAAAGGTTTTGCCCGTGAACTTCTCGGCCGCCCTCGACGGCTCCGTCCAGCCGGAGGAGGCCGACATCTTCGAGACCGCATCGCCGGAAAACTCCGAACTCCGAACTCCGAACTCCGAATCTGGGGTTTTATCGGCGCGCCGGGCGTGTCGCGCGCGACGCGCGAGAGCCAGCATTTGTTTGTCAACCGGCGCCCGGTCGAAAATCGAGGGCTTAATTACGCCCTGCTCGAAGGTTACCACACATTGCTGATGAAAGGCCGTTACCCGGTCTGCTGCCTGTTCCTGGAAATTGATCCGGCGGCGGTGGACGTGAACATTCATCCGGCAAAGCGCGAGGTGAAATTTCACCACGAATCTGAAATCCGCAAATTTACCTCCCAAGCCGTGCGTGAGACGCTCCTGGCGTTTCATTCCGAACCGTCGAAACCGGCGGCAGTTTTTAACGCAGAGACGCAGAGGACGCAGAGTCAACAAAAGGGGCAACCGGGAATTGTTCAACTAAAGACCGCGCCTGAAACTTCTGCGCTGCCGAACTTTCCCGAAAAGCTGAAGCCGGCGCCGGTTGATCCGCCGAAAGGTCCAACACAACAGGCGCCCCTGAGAATGGGCTTTTCACCGTCAGCCACCCCGGCAGCGCCGGCAAAATCCGAACCGCAAACTCCATCCTCGCCGGAGGCCGGACCCCCGCCTGCCATCTCCCAACTCCCATCTCCCGGCGGCATGCCGCTTTTGAGCGTCCCCCTGCGCCTCGTCGGCGTCATCGGCAAACTTTACGTGGTGTTGGAATCCGACCGCGGGCTTGTCCTGCTGGATCAGCACGCCGCGCACGAACGGATTTTGTTCGAGCAAATGTTGAACCGGATTGAGCAGAGCGGTTCCGCGCCGTCGCAAAAGCTGCTGTTGCCGGAGACCATCGAGCTGCCGGCGCGCGACGCGGGTTTTTTGCGCGAGCAGTTGCCCGCGCTCACGCGGCTCGGCGTCGGGTTGAGCGAATTCGGCGAGCGCACTTTTTTGCTGGACACCCTGCCGCCGTTCGTCAAGGCCACCGACCCGCGCCGTTTCGTGCTCGACCTCGTGGACGAGTTGAAGGCGGCGGGGCGCGAGGTGAATCTGGCGCGGCTGGGCGAGCACACGATTGCCAGGACCGTCTGCCGCCACGCCGTGAAGGCCAACGACCCCCTCGCCGGACGGGAACTGGAAAAGCTCATCGAAGATTTGCGCCGTTGCGCGATGCCTTACACCTGTCCGCACGGCCGGCCGACGCTGATTGAAATGAATTACCGGGAACTGGAGAAAAAATTTGGAAGGACGCAGTAAAGCCGGAACGCAAATGCACGTCACGCTTTACAAGCCGGGAACAATTCCGATTCCGCCAAAACTGTATGGCGGCACGGAGCGCGTGATTTACTGGCTCGGCAAGGCGCTCGTCGAACTGGGTCATCAAGTCACGCTGATTGCCAGCGCACAGAGCCACATCCCCGGGGCGGAGTTGCGCGCGATGGCCGGTAACGAAAAAGACCCGTGCGCGTGGCTGCGGCTCGTGCCGGATTCGACGGACATCGTGCATTTTCACGAACAGCCAAAGGCACCCATCAAAAAGCCGTTTCTGCTGACGGTTCACGGCAACGGCCGGCCAGGCGAACAATTTCCGCCGAACACGGTGTTTGTTTCACGCCGGCACGCGGCCAACCATGGCTCGCAGAATTTCGTCCACAACGGGCTTGACCCCGGCGAGTATGCGTTTTCTGAACAGCGCGAAGATTACGCGGTGTTCCTGGCCAAGGCGCGCTGGAAGGTGAAAAATTTTCCGGGCGCGGTGGCGGTGGCGCGGCGGGCCGGCGTCGAATTGCGCGTGCTCGGCTCGCGCAACTGGCCTTTTGATTTGCAAAAATTGCTGCCGCCGATCCGTGGCGTTCGATATTACGGCATGATCGGCGGGACGGAAAAACGTGATTTGCTCGCCAGGGCGCGTTGTCTGATTTTACCCGTGCGTTGGGAGGAACCGTTTGGCATCTCGCTGACGGAGGCGCTCGTGAGCGGCGCTTACGTCGTGGGCACGCCTTATGGTTCCTTGCCGGAAATTGTCACGCCGGAAGCTGGCGTATTGGGCGCCAGGGCGGATGAGCTCGTCGAAGCCGTGAGAAATCCGCAGCGGTTCAATCCACAAGCGTGCCGCGACCGCGTGTTGCGCGGAGGGTTCACACATTTGGACATGGCGCGGAAATACCTCGGCCGCTACGAGCAAATATTAGCGCGCGGTTCGCTTGTCGGCGCGAGCGGGCCGGCACCGGGGACGCAACCCGGTTTTGTGGCGAAACAGCTTTTACCGTGGGAAAATTGAAACTAAGGTTCCGCACATGAAAATCAGCGGGTTCACTTTCATCCGCAACGGCGATTCCCTGGGCTATCCCTTTGTGCCGGCGATTCGCTCGTTGCTGCCGCTTTGCGACGAAATCATTGTCAATGTGCCCCGTTCAACGGATGACACGCTGGCGAGCGTGAAAGGGATTGGCGATCCCAAGATCATTCTTTTGGAAACGGAGTGGGATGAAAACGTCCGCACCGGCGGGCTGGCCCTGTCGCACCACACAAATCTTGCGCTGGAGCAATGCACGGGCGATTGGTGCGTGTACATCCAGGGCGACGAGGTGTTGCATGAGGACACAATCCCCTTGATGCGCCAGACGATGGAACGCGAGCTGGGAAATCCCGCGGTGCAAGGCCTTGTTGTTGATTACACGCACTTTTACGGGAGCTATTGGACGCAAACCGCCGGCTTGGGCTGGTATCAGCAGGAAGTCAGGGTGGTTCGCCGCGACCCCCGCATCCGCTCCCGCAGCGACGCTCAAAGTTTCCGGACGGTTGACGGTGAAAAACTCAACGTGAAAAAATCGGGCGGCCATTATTTCCACTACGGCCACGCGCGGCGCCCGGACATGGCGCTTCGCAGATTGCGCGAAGTCTCCCGTCTCTGGCATGACGATGCCGCCGTTGAAAATATGTGCGCCCGTCCGGCGCGTTTCTACGAAGACGACCAGAAGGTGAAACCCTTCACGGGCACGCATCCGGCAGCGATGCGCGACATCGTCGCGGCAGCCAACTGGACTTATCAGTCGCGCAACCCCCTGATCCGGTTCAACCGGCGTTACTTTTGGAAGGACGTGGCACTGCTGGTGAAGAACTGCGCCGGCATCGAAATTGGCGTGCATCGGAATTTCCGTCTGCTCCGCTGAAATTTTCATGCCGGCCCAATTGGTGAAAATGCGGGAGCCGATTTGGGGAGGCTCCGAATGATTTCGATTTTCGATCTGAAGAATGAGCCTCGTTACCCCGGCTCCTGCCCAATGAAAGCCCGCGCGCACGCTTCGATGACCGCGGTGGTTGGAATTTCAAGAATGGACTTCCCTGCCGGCGGCATCACGGTCCAGTCCGCATGCCGGAAGGGATGTGTGTTGCCCGGCGCGTTGAATCTCATGAGCATCATCACGCGCCGGCCCATCGCCACGGCCAGGTGCAGCAAACCGGTGTCGGCGCCGACAATCACCGTTGAAAGTTTCATCAGCCCGGCGGTGACGAGCAGCGGCGTTCCGGCGGCCACCGGAAAACCCGCGGCGCGCGCCGGTTCGAGCGCTGCACGCTCGGATGGCCCGCCGCCAAAGGTAACCTGTGTTCCGCGCGCCCGCCAATGTGTGGCCAGGGCCAGAAAATTTTCGAGCGGCCAGTTTTTGTGCGGCGAACTGGTGAACGGCTGGATGAACAGCGTCGGCCTGGCGGCGTCCAGATTGTGTGCCGCAAAAAATTGCTTTGCCTCGTCGAGCGCGTCGCCGGGCAGGACGAATTCGTTGCGAATTTCACCGATGTGCAAACCGCATTGTTGAAGGAGGGAAAGATTCCCATCCGCCGGATGAATGTGTTTGTTGCGCCTCACGCCGCGCGTGTAAGTCCAGCCACGCGGCGGGTGATAAACGGAACCCGAGCGCTGCGGCGCGCCGCTCCACCACGCGAAAAACTCCGTCTCGCCGTAACCTTGGAAATCAATGACGCGGGAAAACCTTGGTTCGCGCAGACGGCGCAGCAGCTCAAACGTGCTGCGGCACATGGCTGGCAGGTTTTTTGAAAAATAAACCGCGCGGTCAAGCGGGAGGACCTCGTCAATTTCCAGAAAACCGCGCAGAAGCAGTGCATTTTCCTTTGAAACCAGGAAGTAAAGTTTCGCGCCGGGAAAATTTTCACGCACGGCGTGGACGGCAGGCAGCGTGAACAAAACATCGCCGATGGATTTCAACCGGATCAATAAAATGTTTTCGTTTGCATCCATGCTATCGGGGCAAACCGGCCTTGTTCGGACAGCCACAGAAATGCCAGCAAACGAGCGCAGAGCAAATCCGCCAGCGTTCCCGCCAGCGCGCGCTTTGACCGAGCGTGGCCAGCACGCACAAGCCCGCGGCCAGCGAGTCAAGCAACAGCCGCAACCACAAACCCGCGGCCAGAACCAGCCGCGTAAACGGTGGATTATTTTTGGCGAAGTAAGCGTAACGCGAACGCCAGTATTCGATGCGCGCGCCAACGGAAACCTGCCGGGCCGTTTGCCCCTGCCCGTGCCAGACGCGGACATCCGGCAGATGAAAAACGCGAAGCTTGTTCCGGCGCGCCCGCAGACAAAAGTCCGTTTCCTCCAGGAAAAAAAAGAAGCGTTCATCCAGCCCGCCGAGCACGTCCCACGCTTCCTTGCGAATCAACACAAATGCGCCAACAATGGTTTCCACTTCCACCGGCTCGGGGATTTCACGTTCCTTGCCGGGAAACTTTTCCGGCCGGAGCCGGCGCAGCAGCGATTTATTCAGCAGTTCGGTCGCCAGTGTGGGAAAATTGGCGATGGAATTCTGGCGCGAGCCGTCGGCATTGAGCAACTGCGCGCCGGCCACCGCACATTCCGGCCGCCCACGCATCCACGCCACCGCCCGGCCGAGCGCTTCGGGCGCGAGGCAGGAGTCGGAATTGAGCAGCAGCAAGAATTCGCCGCCCGCCTGTTTCGCCGCGAGATTGCACGCCCGCGCAAAGCCGTGATTTTTTTCCAGGCGGATGAACCGGATCTGTGGAATTTCGCGCGGCAAAACGGACGCAGTGTCGTCGGTTGATCCGTTGTCCACGACCCAAATTTCCTTCGCCAGCGAATCACGGCTGTCGCACACCGACCGGATTGCGGCACGGGTCAGCGTGCAGGTGTTGCGGGTGACGATGATGACGGAAACATCCATTGCATTCAGGGTGCGTTGGCTTTTTTATTTTGTGCGTCGCAAACTTTGGCGTAACGCGTCGCGGTGTAAAACCCGGTCATCCAGGCGATATAACAGCCCTGCCATCCATCAAGAAATCCCAGCCGAAAAAAATAACTGCGCGCGAAACGCCACGCGGGACGGAATGCAAGGTCGAACCAACTCGCCCTGCTATCATGCACTACGGCGTCGCGAAGAAAATCTTCGCTGTAGCGCGAAACTTTTTCGATTTGCTTGTCAATGCTCTCGGCGTTGTGATGCAAAAGGTCATGGCGCAATTTTCCAATCCCACCACGCACGAGCAGTTTATCGTGCGGGTCAACGCCGCCCCATTTCGCCGCACCGCACCGCCAAAGTCGCGTCTGGTGGTCGGGATACCAGTCGCCGTGGCGAATCCAGCGTCCGCAAAAAAAAGTAAGCCGCGGGAAACGAAACGCAGCGAAGGGCTGGAGTTTTTCCGGTTCGGAAAATAATTTTTGAATCTCGTCGCTCAATTCCGGCGAAATGGCTTCGTCGGCGTCAAGTCCCAGAATCCAATCACAAGCGGCTTTTTGCGCGGCGGAATTTTTTTGGGCGATGTGGCCTTTCCAGGGTTCGCGGATCACTTTTGCCCCAAACGATCCGGCAATTTTATCGGTGCCATCGCTCACGTCGTCGTTGAGGAGGACGATGACTTCGCTCGTCCAACCGGCAACGCTTTCGAGTGCGTGGCGGATGCGCTGCGCCTCGTTGCCGGCAATCATGCAAACGGAAATGGGTAATTGTCGCTTGGTTGGCATGGTGTTGAAATTGTGCGGTCGCAACGCCATTCGCATCTTATCGCATTCGCCGTCACCTGCAAAAAAATTCCGCCGCGACAAACTGCTCGCTTTGTTCCAACCTCCCACGCATATTGGCGCGAACGTATGCTGGCCTTTTTGTTCAAGGTCTGGGGTTTGGCCAGACCCTACCGCACGCGGCTCTTTCTCGGCGTGCTCACGGGAATCATCAGCGGCCTCACTGCGCCATTGATGATCGGGGCGATCATGTTTGTCTATGGCGCCGTCTTTCCGTCGGAAGGTCCCGACGCCTCGGCGCAACTGCCCATTCGCGGCCTGCCCGCGTTCGTTCAGGAATGGTTTTTCAACGTGCGCGCCGCGCTGGAAGGCGGCCTGCGCACGCACCCGGCGGCGGTGCCGGCGTTGATTGCGGTCTTTCTGCTCGTGGTCTTTTTGCGCGGACTGTTCGGTTATTTGAATGTTTATTTTTTGCAATGGACGGCAAGCCGCGCCATCGCCGACCTGCGCACGCGCCTGTTCGCGCATCTGCTGAAATTGTCCGCCGGGTTTTACAATGAAAATTCCTCCGGCCAGCTTATCTCACGCGTGATGAACGACACAGGCTCGCTGCAGGGCGTCCTGAGCAATTCGACTTCCGTGATCATCCGCGATCCCATCGTACTGGCCGGCACCCTCGCCTTTCTTTTTTCGCAACAACCCAAGCTCACATTGATTTCCCTGGCCGTGCTGCCGGTGTGCATCATTCCCATCGTCGTTTTCAGCCGCAAAGTCCGCCGCCCCAGCCGGGAAATGCAGGCGTTATCCGCCGAATTGACGCAGACCATGAGCGAAGCCTTCACCGGCTACCGCATCGTCAAAGCCTACAACCTCGAGGACATCGTCGCCGGGCAATTCCACCAAACCGCCCGGAAAACCGTCAGCAATTACATGCGCATCATCCGCGCGCTGGAAATGCCCGGACCGCTCATTGAGTTTTTCGGCGCCTGCGGCGTCGCGCTGCTGCTGGCGTATTTGATTTATCTGTCGCAATCGCGGCCCAGCCCGACCGACTTTCTCCAACTGGTCGGCTCAATTTTTTACATGTATCAGCCGATAAAAAATCTCACACGGCTGCAAAACCAGCTCGTCCAGGCCCGCGCCGCCAGCGAACGCGCCTTTGCCCTGCTCGCCACGCAAAACACCGTGCCCGAACCGGCACAATCGCGTCCACTCAGGGCCGCCGGCGCCGATATCCATTTCGATCACGTGGACTTTGGCTATGGCGACAAGCCGGTGCTGCGCGACATTGACCTGCGCATCCAGCCTGGCCAGCTCGTCGCGCTCGTCGGCTCCAGCGGCGCGGGCAAAACGACGCTGGCCAATTTGCTGCTGCGCTTCTACGACCCGACGCGCGGCACCATCCGCATCGGCGGCGTGGACATCCGCGAAGTCGCCACGCGCGATCTCCGCAACCAAATCGCCGTTGTCACCCAGGAAACCATTTTGTTCAACGACACCGTCCGTCGGAACATCGAACTCGGCCGCCCCGGTGCGACGAGCGAAGAAATTGTCGCTGCCACGCGTCATGCTTACGCTTACGATTTCATCATGGAGAAGCCGCAGGGCTTCGACTCGGTTATCGGGGAAAAAGGCGTGACCCTGTCCGGCGGCCAGCGGCAGCGCCTGGCCATTGCGCGCGCGGTCTTGAGAAATGCGCCGATTCTGGTCCTCGATGAAGCCACCAGCGCTCTGGATACGGAATCCGAACGCGCGGTCCAGGCCGCACTGGATGAGTTGATGAAGGGGCGCACGACCCTGTGCATCGCGCACCGGCTTTCCACCATATTCCACGCGGATATGATTGTCGTGCTCGATCAGGGCCGCATTATTGAAACGGGCAGACATGATGAACTGATCCGGCGCGGCGGCATTTACCAAAAACTTTACGAACTGCAATTCCAGTCGTGACGCGAAAACCATGGCCGCCGCAAAAAAAATTCTCGCCATCCAGTTTAAATACCTCGGCGACGCGGTGTTTATCACCCCGGCATTGCGCGCGATCAAGGAACACAGGCCGGACTGCGAACTTCATGTCTTGGTATCCGAGGATGTCGCCCCTTTGCTCGAACACGTGCCGTGGCTGACAAAGGTCTGGGCAATGCCGCGCACTCGCGGCCACGCGCGGTTCCGCGAGTCCTTGCCGGTGATCCGAGCCTTGCGCCGCGAGCGTTTCGATCGTTCCGTGGATTTCGCCGGCAATGATCGCGGTGCTATTTTGAGCTGGTTATGCGGTGCCCGGGAGCGGTTGGGACCGTCTGAAAGCCGCGGCTTTTGGGGCAGAAAGAAATGCTACACGGCGACCGTGCCCGGCACGGCCCTGCCAGACTCGTGGGTTCAACGTCACCTGCAGTTATTGGCTGCCTGGCAAATTTCCCCACCCAAATCCTGGCATTTGGAGATAAATGCCAGTCCCGCTCTGGCGGAAGCCGCCGCCCGACTTTTGCCGGACAATTGTATCCTCTGCCACATCGCAGCGTCCCACCCCAAAAAGGAATGGCTTTTGCCTCATTGGATTCAGCTTTATCACAAAGCCGGGTCCGCGGGCCATCAACTGGTCTTTTCCGCGGGTCCCGGTCACCGGGAGCGTGCGTTGCTGGACGAACTCAAGCGGATGGAACCGGCCCTTTTCGCGCTGCCGCCAGTGACGGATCTCGGCCTGTTTCTGGCCGTCTTGAAACGGGCCAGGCTGGTCATCGCCGGCGACACGGGACCGCTGCACTTTGCCGCTGGTTTGGGAGTGCCGGTCGTCGGTTTGTTCGCAACCGAAGACTCAGTTCTTCGGGCGCTGCCAATATACGAAAAAATCCAGAAACATAGTTGTACGGTCACCGGCGGTCCCTGCACCTGTCAGGGCGACGCGGCGGCTTGTGACAGCCTTCATCCTTGCATGGCTTCAATTTCGCCCAACCAGGTTTTTGATGCCTTGATGGCTGTTTTGGAAACCACACGTCCATCACAGCGTCTTGAAACGACATGCAAGACCTGAAGGCCAGCGCCAACCAGTCTCCAGAAGCCGCCGGAGTTGCCGCCCCGGCATCGCGGCCTTCCGTCACCGTCGCCATTTGCACGCGCAATCGCGCCGCGCTGCTTGAAAAAGCCGTCCGCAGTGTTCTGGCGCAGGCGAACTCCAACGTGGAAATCCTCATCGTGAACAACGGTTCAACGGACGACACTTTTCGGCTGGCAACGGACCTGTCCGCGGCCGACCCGCGCGTCAGAATCGTCCGGGAGCCTCAAATTGGCCTCAGTATCGCGCGCAACCGGGCGTTGGAACAGGCGGCGGGCGATTGGATCATCTTCTTTGATGATGACGCGGTGGCCGAACCGGGCTGGCTGGCGGCTTACGAAAGGTTTTTCTCCAACCCGCCCAACCCGCGGGTCGTGGCAGTGGGCGGGGCTGTAATCCCTCAATACGAAATTCCACCATCTCGATGGATGGGTATTGGCGAAATGGAACTGGGTCCCAAGCCTTTTTGTTTTAAGCGCGGCAGCAATCCCTGGGAATGCAACTCCGCTTACCGGCGCGAGGCTGCGCTCCAGGTTGGCGGTTTTGACACGCGCCTGGGGCATCGCGGTGACATCACAGGCGCCTATGAAGGCGCCGATTTGAACCTGCGTTTGCAGGATGGCGGCTATGAAATTTGGTGGCTGCCCGGCGCATCCATCCGGCATCTCGTTCACGCCGGCCGGTTGAATCTGCGGTGGCGTCTGCGCGCGGCGTTCAGCACGGGCCGTTCCGCCGCCATTCAGCGGGTGAAATCCCGTGCTCCCAACGTCCGCAAACTTTACATCGCCGGGCGCATTTTGGTCGCGCCGTTGCATTGCGCGATCAATTTGTTCGTATCACTGACAACTTTTCCATTTCAAAACGGGCGTGTGGCGGCAAAAAACTTGTTTCGCGCGGTCTTCATCGCCGGGTTTGCCCGCGAATTGCTGAAACAACTTTGAAACGAGGCAACCCATGCCGGAAACACCGCTGGTCTCCGTCGTCATTCCCGCGTTCAACGCGGCAAGCGTGATTGCAGAAACCCTCGACTCCGTTTGCGCGCAGACGTTTCAGGATTTTGAAGTCATCGTCGTGGACGATGGCTCGATGGACGAAACCGCCGTCGTCGCACAGGAATTTTGCGCCGCCGACGCGCGTTTCACCCTGATCCAACAACCCAACGGCGGTCCTTCGGTCGCGCGCAACACGGCAGTCGAACGCGCCCGCGGCGAATGGATCGCGTTTGTGGACGGGGACGTCGTGG
>Ga0182021_10011561_pt1 | contig 10476 bp, 8 predicted proteins | sample 612E3MmetaG_FD_120493 | JGI IMG/M metagenome (GOLD analysis project Ga0182021, IMG submission 120493) | Permafrost microbial communities from Stordalen Mire, Sweden - 612E3M metaG (Illumina Assembly) | ecosystem: Environmental > Terrestrial > Soil > Wetlands > Permafrost | place: Sweden... | reverse complement strand
GCTGGCTGGAGGGCTATCTGCTCACCGGCCGCCACGGCATGTTCAACTGCTACGAAGCCTTCATCCACATCATCGACTCGATGTTCAACCAGCATGCGAAGTGGCTGAAGGTGACGCGCGGCATTCCGTGGCGCCGCCCGATTGCGTCGCTCAACTACGTCCTGTCATCCCTTGTCTGGCGCCAGGACCACAACGGCTTCACCCACCAGGACCCGGGCTTCATCGATGTCGTGGTCAACAAGAAGGCCGAGATCATCCGCGTCTACCTGCCGCCCGACGCGAACACGATGCTCTCGGTCACCGATCACTGCCTGCGCAGCCGCAACTACATCAACGTCATCGTGGCCGGCAAGCAGCCTTCACCGAACTGGCTGACCATGGATCAGGCCATCCTGCACTGCACCCGCGGCATCGGTATCTGGGACTGGGCCAGCAACGACCAGGGCGGCGAGCCCGACGTCGTCATGGCCTGCTGCGGCGACGTCCCGACCCTGGAAACCCTGGCCGCCGTCGACCTGATGCGCCAGTACCTGCCCGACATCAAGGTCCGCGTCGTAAACGTCGTCGATCTGATGCGCCTCGAGCCCGAGACCGAGCATCCGCACGGCATGACGGACACGGAGTTCGACTCGATCTTCACCACGGACAAGCCGATCGTCTTCGCGTACCACGGTTACCCGTGGCTGATCCACCGCCTGACCTACCGCCGCCACGGGCACGACAACATCCACGTCCGCGGCTACAAGGAAGAGGGCACGACCACCACTCCGTTCGACATGGTCATGCTCAACGACCTGGACCGCTACCACCTCGTGATCGACGCCATCGACCGCATTCCGGGTCTGGGCGCGAAGGCCGGCCACGTTCGCCAGCTGATGGAGGACAAGCGCACCGAGGCGCGGGCCTACACCCGTGCCGAGGGCGATGACGCGCCCGAGATCCGCGACTGGGTCTGGCCGGCGTAGGGAGTCCATCGCAAGAGAGCGGCCGCTTCGGCGGCCACCCTCTACTTTGGCGGCCACCCTCCATACGTTTCGGCGATGGGCAGCGCTAGATATCGTCGATGGGCGCTGGGCCGTCGACCCAGTTCAGCTCGCTGTCGGCGACGAACTGAGCGGGCCAGGTTATGTCCGACGAGCCCCAGTCATGGAAACCATTCACCAGGTCGTAGAACCGACGGATGTTCTCGGCCGAGTGTTCGGCGAGCAGCGTGCCGACGGCGCCCATCAAGTCCGCGGGCCTGTCCGGAGCGTCCATCAGGACTCGCAGGAACCACTTGTGGTACGGATACAGCAGCTCGTTGTGGGCGAGGATCAGCCGCCCGCCGAATAGCACCAGCTTGTCGACGGACACGCCCAGCAAGTAGGGGTTGTCGTGTTTCAGCGCCTCGGCGGCGTACCAGTTCCACGCCTCGAACTGGGCCCTGAAGCGACGCAGCCGCACGGCCTTGCCTTCCGCCGGAAACCGCGCAATCAGCTTCAGCGTTTCCTCGAGGCCATCCAGCCGCGAGAACAGAACGCGCGAGTCCTTGAAGGCGAAGCGCGCGGGCTCGCTCCCCTTTTCGGCCACCAGGGGCAGCACGCCGGCTCCGAGGTACTTGGCGTCGACGTACCCCTTCGGGTACGTGGCCAGTTCGGGGAAGACGGTCAGCAGTCCGCCTGCACGGCTTCTCTCGGCAAAGCGCTCGTCCGAGACGATGACCATCACGTCGATGTCGGAATCGGGGCGCTCGAAGCCGTGGGCCACCGAGCCGCCGAGGATCAGCGCCAGGACTTCGGGGTCGGCCCGGAAACGCTCGACGGCTCTTTCGATGGTCTCGGCGTGGTGGGCGTACAAGGGGTCTCCCAATCGGTTGGATCGGCGGCATCTTACTCCGGGGCCTGGGCGCAGCCGATCCGACCGCGCAACCGATCCGACCGCGCAAGCCGATCCGACCGCGCCAGCCGAGGCTCCTCCATCGCGGCCGTCCGCTACCATGCAATCCATGACGTCTGAAGTGACTGCCAGTCTGCGATCCCAGGTCCGCGAAGCCATCGAAGCTGCCTGGACGCGCGCCCGCGCGAGCTTGCCGGAGCCGGCCGAACCGGTCGAGGCCGCCATCACGATCGAGCGCCCCTCGGACCCGAGCTTCGGCGACTTCGCCAGCAACATCGCTCTGCGACTCGCCAAGCCGTACCGCCGCGCGCCGATGGAGATCGCCAAAGCGATCGCCGCGCACGTCGCCACGGTCTCGACGGACCCGGCCTCGCCGATCGACTCCGTGGATGTCGCGCCGCCCGGCTTCCTCAACATCCGCCTGTCCGACCGCGCCCTCGCGGCCGCGACGGAGCGCATCCTGGCGAACCCCGCGACCTGGGGCCACGTCGCCGCCGCGCACCCGGAGCACATAAACGTCGAGTTCGTGTCGGCCAACCCCACCGGGCCGCTCCACATCGGCAACGCCCGCGGCGCCTTCACCGGCGACCTGCTGTGCCGCGTTCTCACGGCCGCCGGCCACAAAGTCGAGCGCGAGTACTACTTCAACGATTTCGGCAGCCAGGTCAAGAACCTCGGCGCGTCGGTCGTGGCGATCCGCGAAGGCGGCGAGCTGCCCGAGGACGGCTACCACGGCGACTACGTCTACGACATGGCCAAGGAGCTACCGGCCGAAGTCCTGGCCGCGGCCGAGAAGTCGGGCGAGGATCCGAGCTGGGCGGCCGGTCGATGGGCGTCGGAGCAGGTTCGAGCCGGTATCGAGGCCAGCCTCGAGCACCTCGGCTGCCATTTCGACGTGTGGCGGTCCGAGAGCACGCTCCACAACGACGGCTGGGTCGCGAAGGCGATCGAACGCCTGCGGGCCGCCGGCGACGTGTACGAGGAGGACGGCGCGGTCGTCTTCCGCTCGACCAAATACGGCGACGACAAGGATCGCGTGATCCTGCGCTCCACCGACGACGCCGCCCCGACCTATTTCGCCGCCGACATCGGCTACGTGGTCGAGAAGTTCGGCCGCGGCTACGACCGCATCATCTTCATCTGGGGCGAGGACCACCACGGTTACGTCGCCCGGGTCAAGGCCGCGGCGCAGTCGCTCGGCTTCGACCGCGACCACGTTCAGATGATCCTCACGGCCTGGGTCCGCTTCGTCCGGGACGGCAAGGAAGTCCCGATGTCCAAGCGCACGGGCGAGTTCATCACCCTCGACGAGCTGCTCGGTGAGATCGGCGTCGACGCCGCGCGCTGGTTCTTCGCCTCACGCGCCGCTTCGAGCGGCATCGACTTCGATATCGAGCTGGCCAAGAAGCAGTCGAACGAGAACCCGGTCTACTACGTCCAGTACGCCCACGCCCGAATCGCTTCGATCCTGCGCAAGGCCGAGGAGACCGGCATGAAGCCGCCGGCGGCCGACGATTCGCGCCTGGCCGATCTGCTGGCCGGAGCCCTCACCGGCGCGCCGGAAGCGCAGCTGGTCCGTCAGATCGTGCGCCTGCCCGAGGTCGTCGAGGACGCGGCCGCGAGCGAGGAGACGCACGGCGTCACGACCTACGCTACGGAGCTTGCGACCACGTTCCACGCCTTCTACCGCGACGCCCGCGTCGTCGACCCCGACGAACCGGAGCGCTCGGCGGCGCGCCTGGCCCTGGTAGCGGCCGCAAAGACGACCCTCGCCAACGCCCTGAGCCTGCTCGGTATAAGCGCTCCCGAATCGATGTAGGCGTCGCGGCCGGGCCGCGCGCCGCCGAACCGGGCCGCGCCGCCGAACGGGGCCGCCCGCCGCCCTTGGGCCGTCGCCCCGACCGCCCGTAGGCCGTCGCTCCGAGCGCCCGGTGCCGAACTCCGAGCCCGGCCCGCCCTACTCCCCCGTCTTGCAGGTCGCGAAGGCCCCGAGGCTCGCCTGGTCTGAGGCGATGACGATGTCCGCAGTGACTGCGTCGCCGCAGATCGAGGACGGGGACGACAATCCGGCGAGCGTCTGAGTCGCGGCGGCGGCGAAGTCGGTGCGGCCCGAAGCGCTCCGCCACTGCGTCCGCAGTACCACCGCCCATGTTCCGCTCGGGCCTTCGAACAGACCGATACGGTCGCCCGCCCACATGGATGCAGCCGCGTCCGCGGCCGTCTTCTGCACGTCGGTCGGATGCTCGCCCTCGAGCCAGACCCGCAGCTGCAGCTCGCCCATGGTGTCCTGCATCGACATGCTCCAGCCCGATCCAAGCGACGCCGGGACGGCCGGAAGCGTCAGGGCGACGGGATCGATATGGCCCGAATACAACGCCGGATGAAGGATCTGGGAGGTCGAGCTCGGCGGCTTCGCGTATAGCGCGTCGACTGCGCCCCAGCCGCCTTTCGAATAGATGCCCTGGACGAAGTTGAGCCCGTCGAGATACGGGAACATCAGGTCTTCGCGCAGGATCGCCGGCGCTGTGTTCAGTTGATCGGTCTGCGGCCCGACGAGCGACGAGGCGCTGACTGAAAGCAAGTCCGCGAGCGACATGTGGGCCGTGGCCCATTGGGTCATCGATAGCGTGGCGTCGCCCTCGGGCAAGGCCGTCCGGGCCAGATCTCGGTCGCCCTGATCGACTGTGGAAATCGCCAGCTTGTCCAGCCCGAAGCTCTGATCCTGCAAGGCGTGGGTGAACTCGTGCGAGAAAGTCAGCTGCTGCTCGGGGCCCACGGTGCCCGACTGGGACAGCAGATAGAGCTGCTTGGTGTCGGGGTCGTAGAAGCCGATCGCCTGGCCGGATTCCAGATCGACCTCGAGCTGTTCCAGCGAGGCTCCGGCCGGCAGCAGGCCCAGGTGGGTGAAGAGGCGACTCTGGGCGGCGAGCGCCGCGTGATCCACGCCGTTCTCCGTCGCCTTCGTGATCCAGTCGCGCACGCCCTGCTCATCGAGCAGGACCGGCGTAATGGGGAGCTTTGGCGTCAGCTGGCGCAGCTGCTCGACCTGGCCCTCGATCCGGGCGTAGAGCGCCAGATCCGCGGCCGTGTCGGCGGTGGCACCGGGCGTGGAGGAGGGCCCCGGGCTTTCGGCCGCCGGCGCGGACGGAGCCGAGGACGCGACAGTGCTGCCGCTCGGTTGGAACGACGGCGCCGGCGTGATCTGCGAAGTACCGCAGGCCGCGCCGATCACCGCCACCACGAGCAGAATTGACAACTCGAGGCCGAGACGGCGGCTGTTCATGGGGCAATTGTGCCAGGCGAAACCGCCGAGGACCGGCTTCCGCATCGGCTAATCCTCCAGCTAACGTAGTCGCGGGTCGCACGGTGTGCGTTTCTTAACCTTCTGGCGGCCCCCGCATTCACGGATACGCATTAGATTCTGTGGCGGAACACTGGACGAGCCTCCTGAAGTTCCATCCTCCCTCCCTCCGACCGGAGGTGCCGATTGGGCAGGCGCCTCCGGTCCTCCTTTTGTGGCGGTCGACGGGAGATTCCGTCGGAGGCCGAGGGCCTTCGCCGGGTGGACGGCGGGGACGTGAGCTACTGGTAAGCCGGCGATGACCGGCGTGTGCGAGAATCCACTCATGGAACTCACCTGGTATGGACGTACCTGCGTGCGGATGCGCAGCAAAGACGCGGCCGTAGTCGCCGACGCTTATCAATCGATCGTCGGGCCCACGGGTCGCGGTATCACCGGCGACATCGTCACTTACAGCCACCCGGACGATGCGCCCCATCCAAAGGCGAAGGGTCGGCTGTCCCGCGATGGCTCAACCCTGCTCCCGGGTAGTCTCGAGGGTGCGTTCTGCCTCGACGGACCCGGCGAGTACGAGATCAAGGACGTCCTAATCACGGGCGTGAAGACCTTCCGGGACGAACACAAGGGCGGCGAGCGCGGCCGCAACATCGCCTTCATCGTCGAGCTGGACGGCGTCCACGTCATCCACCTGGGCGACATCGGCCATCTGCTCACCGAAGACAAGCTGACCGACATCGGGCCGATCGACGTGGTCTGCATCCCCGTCGGCGGCACTCTCTCCGCGACGAGGGCGGCCGAGCTTGTGGCGCAACTCGACGCCAAGGTCGTCGTGCCGATGGCGGTCTGCGAGGACGCGGACTCCGACGAAGCCCTGGGCAAGTTCCTGCACGAGATGGGCGTCCCGACGGCGCCGGCGCCGCAGTCAAAGCTGGTGCTTATGCCGTCGTCGCTCCCCGCGGAAGTGACCACCGTCCTGCTGGAGCAGCGCGGCAAGGTCTGACCGCTCGCACCGCGGAGTGACTGGACGCAACGTCAGATCGAGGCAACCGGCTCAGATCGGGAAGTCGACACCGATGCCCGAGTCCTCGTGTGAATCGTATGGGAACTCATCGCTGTGTCCCTCGGTGATGACACCCCGCTGAGCGAGCAGGAGAGCGCGGTCTCCCGGTCCCAGATTCCCGGATCGATAGATTGCCACGAGTGCCTCGGCCGCAACCTTGCGCCCGTCCCAGTAGTCCTTGAGCGCGGCGATCAGCGGCCCCACGGCCCGAGCATCGCCGATTCGGCCGAGAGCCTCGCCGGCAGCCTTGCGCTGCCAGCCCGCACCGTCTTCAAGCGTGGCGACAAGCGGTTCGACGGCGCGGGCGTCGCCGATCTTGCCAAGCGCCTCGACTGCGGCCTTGCGGACGTGCTGGACCTCGGCCTCGTCCCGGAAGGCGGCGATCAGCGGCTCCACCGCGCGGGCGTCGCCGATCTTGCCGAGCGTTTCGGCGGCGACCAGGTGCACATGCCAGTCGTCGTCCGAGAGTGCGCCGATAAGAGGCTCCACCGCGCCGACATCAGAGATCTGACCCAGCGCCTCCGCGGCCCCCCTGCTCACATCCCGGTCGGAATCCTTGAGCGCCGCGATGAGGAGATCGAGGGCCGGGACGCCGACCCTGGCGAGCGCCCCGATGATCGCTCCGCTGACGAAGGAATCGCCGCCCTCGAGGGCGGCAATGAGCGGAACCACGGCGCGGACGTCGCCGATCTGGCCGAGCCCCTCGGCTGCACGCACGCGAACACCCTCGTTTGAGTCTTTGAGGGCCGCGCTCAGGGGCTCCACAGCGGCGGCGCCGCCGATCTGACCCAGCCCCTCGGCAGCAAGCATCCGCACTCCCTCGCTCGCGTCTTTGAGCGCCGCGACGAGCGGATCCACGGCGCGGGCGTCGCCGATCTTTCGGAGGGCAGTAGCCGCAGCCTTGCGCGTGTATTCGTCCGCGTCGGTGAGGGCGACGACGAGGCGCTCGACAGCTGGGGCCCCAATTTCGGCCAGCGCCTCCGCGGCGACAGCGCGCACGTCCTCATCCGAGTCTTTGCATACCGCGACCAGATGCTCAGTGGCGCGGACGTCGCCCATCCGGCCGAGCGCTTTGGCCGCAGCCCAGCGCACATGCCCATCCTTCTGATAGCCCAACGCCTTGATCAGCCCGCTCACGTCTCGCCTGGCTTCGAGGTCGTCGACGTTGGGCGGGTTGGCCTTTCCGAACAGCGGCATGGCGTGCCCTCCTCCGCTCAGTCTGCCACGGAAGGGGATGCGTCTGGAAGGGGCCGGCCCGGTTCGTTCTCGCGCGGATGGGGACCGCCGCGCATGATCGAGAGCAACGGGCCGCGCTGCATCAGACCGCGCTCCGGGTCGGGCCGCGCTTCGACCGCCTCCAGGTTCTCCGGGCTGAACATCTCCGCCAGCGCCCGCCCGGTGACGGCATCGAAGGTTCGGCGATAGCTCGCGCAGTGCGGGTCGCGCCGGTCGGCACGGAAACGGCCACCGCTCGAGACCAGCACGTTGTAAGGGCAGCCGCCGCGGCATATGTCGAGGTAGGCGCAGTCCCCGCACTCGCTACCGTCGGCCGCGATCGCCAGCTCTCGGGCCCGGAACTCGCGCCACACCGGCGAGGCCTGGAGCTCCGCCGGGCTTGGCCGAGCCGCCACGTCCCCGACGCGATACTCCACCATCCCGGCGAAGCGCTGGCATGGGTAGATCGCACCGTCGGGCCCGACCGTGAGGTAATGGCCCAGACATTCGCCGAACGTGCATATGCCGCCGCGCCCGGCGCTGACACTTCGTGCCATCGAATCGAGCGTGCCTATTCGAACCCGCGTCAGGTTCTCCAGATACCTGTCGAGCAGGCCGACCAATAGTTCGCCGTAGGCCTCGGGTGTGATCGACCACCGGTCCGCCTCCGGGTGGCGCAGAGACGGCAGGGCGGCATGGACCGAGAAGTCGAGCCCTTCGGCGACGAAGAAGTCGAAGATCTCCGAGGCATGCGGGATCGATTGCACGGTGAAGGTGCAGATGGCCCCGATGTCGATGCCGTGGGCGCGAGCCCGCTCGATGCCGGCCATGGTTCGGGCGAAGTAGCCCGACCCTCGCTGTGCATCGTTGATCGCCTCGGGGCCGTCAAGGCTCGTGCCCAGCGAGACGCCGTGCTCGCGGAACAGCTCGCACAATTCGTCGGTCAGGAGCCAGAGGTTGCTCTGGGCCGCGAACCGGACGCGCCGCGGGGCGAGGCCGTCGCGCAGGAGAGGCAGCGCCTGTCTGTACCACGCGGCGCCGGGGACGAGCGGTCGCCGCCGTGAAACGTGATCTCGAGCGTACCTTCGCCGTGCGGTCCGTCGGACCCGCCGTCGGGCGCTCCGTCACGCCCGCGCTGCCACTCGACCACGGCATCGAGCGTCTCGCGGCCCATGATCTCCCCGCCGGCATGTGGCCCAAAACAGTAGGCGCAGCTTGCCGGACACGCCAGCGACGGAACGAGCATCAGGTGCGAGGACATGTCCCACTGCCGATCGGGCGGCCTGCGGCTTCACTGCGCCGCCGAGGCAGTCTAGCTCGTGACTTCCCCGGCGATCACTGGCCACCGTGCGAGCGTCGTCGACGCGCAGCTCAGATGATTGCCTGGACGACCGAGACGATCAGGGCCAGCACGATGAACGCCAGGACCACCACCACGATCAGCACGAACACAGCCAGGCTGGCGAGCCCCCAACCGACCAGGAGCTTCCGTCCCGCGCGCAGGCAGCCGGGGCTCAAGGTCAGAACATCGGAGTCGACCTGGATGCGCCGGTGGCATCTGGGGCAAACATCGAGCGGAAAATCGACCCGGCTTCCGGTGAAGCCGCAATGCGAGCATCTGATTCCGGCCAGGCCGGCGCCGCAATGCGGGCAGGTATGCGTGTCCTTCGTGACTGCGGCCCCACAGCGGCCACAGCTGTACCTGCCCATCGCGCCTCACCCTTCCAGTAATCGCCGAGAGGCAGGCGTCCTCTGGGACGCAGGTTCGAGTCCCAAGCCACAGGGATGAACCTCTGCCTCGCACGCGGTGACGTCGCATGCCGGCCCGATCCTATCAGCCATCCGGGGGCCAAATCTTGCCGCAATAGCAATTGCCGCCGTCGATCAAGCCCGCTCGAAGACCGCGCGCCCGCGCTTGACGACCGAGCGGGCGAGTCGGCCGCCGAGCCAGTAGGGAAGCTGCTCGACGGAGGGCACGTCCCAAACGACGAGGTCGGCCTGCTTGCCGGGCTCGATCGAGCCGATCCGCTCCCCGAGGCCTAGGGCATGAGCAGCGTTTATCGTCACGGCCACGAGGGCCTCGGCCGGCGTCAGGCCCATCTCCACGCATGCGATCGACATGACCAGCGTCAGGCTGAGAGTCGGGCTCGTGCCCGGATTGAGGTCCGTGGCGAGGGCCACGGGAATCCCCGCGTCGATGAGGCGGCGGGCAGGGGCGAAGTGGCGTTTGCCGAGGAACCAGCTCGTGGCCGGGAGCAAAGTGGCGACGACCGGAGCGCCCGCTTCTGCAACGCGGGCCAGGGCCGCGATACCCGCGTCCGACGGCGCCGCGAGGTGATCGGCCGAGAGGCATTGAAGCCCGCCGGCGGATAGCTCCGCGGCGAGCTCGGCGCCGCCCGACGGGGCGAGTTCGTCGGCGTGGAGCCGGAGCGCCAGGCCCAGGTCGGCGGCCGCACGCAGGATTCGGTTGCTCTGGTCGGCGGAGAAGACGCCCTGCTCGCAGAAGACATCGCAGAAGCTGGCGATGCCCTGGCGGGCCACGGCCGGCAGCTGGTCGCCGATGACGTGGGCGACGTATGCCTCCGTGGCCTCGGGACCTGGGGCGGCGCCGGCGGGCGGCGCTCCGGCTGCCGACGCAGCGGCGGGCGGCGCTCCGGGGCGCGCTGCGGCGCCCGGGGCGGCACCGTCTCGGAACTCGGGCGGGACGGCGTGGGCGCCGAGGAATGTCGGCACCAGCTCGATGGGTCCCTCGCGGTCGAGCCGGCCGGTCAGCTCCAGCAACCGCAGCTCGCCGGCCACGTCCAGCGCATAGCCGGACTTGGCCTCAGCCGTCGTGGTTCCGCCCGCCAGCATCTGGGCGAGGCGGGCCCTGCCGCCGGAAAGAAGCTCCTGATCCGAGGCGGCGCGGGTCGCGGCCACGGTGGAGAGAATCCCGCCGCCCGCCGCAAGAACCTCGAGATAGCCGGCGCCACGAGCGCGGAGCTGCCACTCGGCTTCGCGAGTACCCGCGAAGAGCAGGTGGGTG
>Ga0182021_10011560_pt1 | contig 10476 bp, 15 predicted proteins | sample 612E3MmetaG_FD_120493 | JGI IMG/M metagenome (GOLD analysis project Ga0182021, IMG submission 120493) | Permafrost microbial communities from Stordalen Mire, Sweden - 612E3M metaG (Illumina Assembly) | ecosystem: Environmental > Terrestrial > Soil > Wetlands > Permafrost | place: Sweden... | reverse complement strand
TATCTTCGATAGTTCGTCTGACAATGCTTGAATAGCCAATGCGGCCGAGGATCCGAACCCAACTGCTTTCTCGGCAGGCATGTTGCCTATTATGGCACATATCAGGTTACCAAATCGATATATTTTAACGGTCTCCATTCTTACTCCTCCTGGTTCGTTTATTGCTCTATCCACTTATTACGAATACTATGTCTCCCTGCATGCTAGCAGTCAGTCTAATCCTACCTTCCCTGGCCAGCTCATCGAAGATAGGATTTAGGGCAGCATATTTCATCCCCGTGCGAGCCCTCAATCTGCTCCGCTCCATCTTACCGCCGTTGCTGGCCAGTGTCCAAAGGATACGATCACGCGGAGACTGTGAGAGGCTTGTCATTAGAATTGCAATAGTCTAATACGTCAAGTTTAATAAGGTATATCGAGCGAAGGAAACCTTGCAATGAATATCCTCCAACGGATTCTTCAAGTTTCCCTTCGTCCTCGAGGCAGTCCTTCAAAGATCATATTTCATGAGCTTCAATAATTCATCAACCTTAGTGAAACTATTTTGTATATCTTATGCAACTTCTTGCTCGGCCCAGCCATCCCACAACTTTGTCTAGAGATGTGGGCACTTTGTGTAGTTGAGCTAGCGCCTTTCTTCACTAAAAGTCATCCTTTTTCCTCATTTTTTCCAGCGTCTCCTACCACACTGATTGTTTTATAAATAGGTCTTCGCTTTAACTTCCGCTGATCTACTGGGTAATTCTTAGGATTGGCCTTAGCCTGCTTGAGCATGTTGAGGAGATGATCTCCATCAACCACACGTTCAAAAAGGGCCGGGCTTCGGCGTAGAAAACCTTTGAACTTACCTGCATCCTTTTTGGCTTCATAGAACTGGACTATACCCTCCAACCTAGCCATAGGTATTCCGTTCTCGGGGTTAAGTAAAATGAGCGGCGTTACATCAAGGCGTATTGGGAACTCATCGTCTTCCAGATCTGTCTAGTACTTTGGCGGATCTGCAAGCCATAAGGTATGCCGCTTTTTGTTCGACCATGACCACGGCCGATGTTATAGAATTGTTAGCAAAGGCTAAAAAAATAACCAAAGAAATGGCAGAAGTAAAAATACGTGAATTTCTCAAGGTTGAAGATGATGAGTTGCCTGAACTGGGTGACAGGCCAAGGATTATTCTAGCAGCAGGATCAATTGAGGATCAAGAATTAACAAGTGCCGTGATTTGGTTGCGTAGTTTTGAAATTGATATCTCTTGTGTAGAACTCACTCCATATAGGCTGTCTGAATCTATCGTTCTTGTTCCTCGAACCATCATACCCCTTCCAGAAGCGAGGGATTATCAGGTCAGAGTGCAAAGAAAAAAAGTTGAATTGGGGGAATTAGCAGAGCGTGAAGTGCTTCGAAGACGTTTCTGGACCGGATTACTTGATAGGGCAAAAAGTAAGACGGGTCTGCACGCGAATCGATCTCCCTCGACAGATAGTTATATTTCAGCAGGCGCGGGAAAATATGGGCTCTCCTATAACTATACTATTCGCAAACATGACGCGTCAGTTGAACTTTACATAGACAGGGGAGATGGAGAAACAAATAAGGAGATATTTGATGGACTGATGGCCTCCAGAGAGCAAATAGAAGAAAAATTTGGCAAACCACTAGAGTGGAAGCGGCTTGAAGGTAAGCAAGCTTGCCGAATAATGAAGACTATTGATGTCGGAGGCTATAGGGATGATGAAAAAGAATGGCCTAAAATCCAAGATACTATGATCGATGCAATGATCCAACTTGAGAAGGCACTGACACCAGTCATTCCTCGATAAGATGAATGCATTTGTGCGATTAGTAGTCTTGAATTGCTTTCATTACAGGCAACTTTTGTTCAGCAGACAAGCGATTCCTCATACTTTTCCTCAACTAGATAACCGAATCACGATGCCTTTCAGATGGATCTCCCTATATACCAGTGAAGCTTGAGGGCAATCCTATCCGCCCTTCCAGGTCATGTGTTGCCTCCCCGTGTTTAGGATATCCACAACCAGTTGAGCATCTTCATCGCATAATACTAGTTGAGACTTGAGGGTTAGGAAGTTTGTTCAATTTTGGGATGCTCTGGTATTATTCAGCTTCCTTTTTTGCTTGGTGGTAGTAATCTCTCTACCTCCTGCTCGAACTCCCTTTCAGCCAAATCATCGTTCTCCTTAATTTGCCGTTGGCTAAAAACCTGATACTGCTCCAATGCACGATGCTTTGCGTCTTCCATAGAGATGTGCCCACTGTGCTCCAGTATTGCTCGCTGGTTGAATTGAAGGAATGCATTCAGTTTCTCGCGCCAGTCTTTCATATAGACTGGATTTCTGCGGCTGGCCTGATCTTCGGCGTAATCCAACCACATGGTCACGAGGCGATTGAGATTGGTAATCTCTTCCTGCTGGAGGTAATTCTTGGCAACGACTACATCGGCCTGGTGGACGCGAGCACCTTTCCAGCTAGTCAGACCCATATTGTTTTTGGATGTATCCGCTCTTTCGGCAATTAGTTCTGCAGCAGTACACCCGCTGATGGCCCAATGAAGCTTATTCTGCACGGTGCTGAAGAATTCCTTAGTGCTTTCGGCCTTTGGATCGTAATCAGCAGATAGTGTAAAGATATCGCGAACCTTCTGATAAAAGCGCTTTTCTGAGGCCCGAATGTCACGAATACGCTCTAAGAGTTCGTCGAAATAGTCTGCGCCGAGGGCTTTACCCTCTTTGAGCCGCTCGTCATCTAATGCGAATCCTTTAATCAGGTATTCGCTCAGGCGCTCAGTGGCCCACTTGCGGAATTGCATGCCTCTGTGGCTTCGAACCCTGTAGCCAACGGCAAGGATCATGTCCAGGTTATAGAAATCTAACAGCCGCTCGACTTGGCGTCCGCCCTCGGTTTGAACTATTAGGAATTTCCTAATAGTTGATTCTGGGTAAAGCTCGTGGTCGCCATATATAGTCGAGATATGCTCATTGATTGTAGGCACTGCTACCTGATATAATTCCGCCATAAGACGCTGATTCAGCCACACAGTCCCATCATGTAAACGCACTTGTATGCGAGATGCGCCGTCCTCCATTTGGTAGAGGACAATGCTGGTGTCAGGTGCGGGAATGCCTCGTTGGCCGTTCATGTTAGTTTCCATCCAATCGAGATAATTACCATCAATGCCTAAAGAGAGTTTCCATATCTTGGCTTGGGATGTTGCGATAGCTTTCCAGGCTTTTGAGGCTTAACAATGGTACAAACACTTCATCATGCTGAGGCTTAAAATTGACCGAACCTTGCGAAAAAAATTCAAGAAGGCAAACCGCACCCTGGCTTAACAGGCCCTTGCTTAGAATCAAAAGCCGGGAAGGAAGTTTAGCTAAGTTTGGGAAAGCTCCTTTTATTATGAACGGACTAAAATTAAGTCCCCGTGATACTTAGTAGCTCTAGAACATATGCGTCGAAAGGTTGTAAGTAAAATCGAGAGATTCGATAAGCTGATGAGGTGAGTGCGAAGGAATGGAAGGATAGGATGTACAATGGCACGTTGACATGGAATTGTCAGAATTGACATGCCCAATGCAGGATATGACATTATTACATTTTGTTACGCTTCCCTTTTGGCCCAATGTTGTCTAAACCTGACCATCGTTTTCTGGAGCGCAAGAATCGATTCACCCGCGAGGATATTCGCCTCGGTCAAAAGCCTACTATAGGTTTTATAGTGCATGCCTTTGGGTCTGGAAGTGACATAATGGCCATCTTCAAATCTTATGCCAAGCCTTCGATATATCTTTTCCAGCTTTATGCGCTTGCCTCATATCTTTGGTTTTTCTCTGACTGCTGTAGGTTAAATCGTGGCAATGCCTGCATGAAAAATATCCTTTTCTAAGATAGAGCTTGGCTACTCTTCTCCTACATCCTTCGCTTGGACAGATGAACCAAGGTCGTTTTCCTCCATAATTACACGTTGTCCACGAAATAGAGACGTAAGCAGATACATTTTTGCCATTAATGGAATAGGATAGCTCAATAGCCTCTTTCCTCGCTAGGATATTAATTCTACTTCCATCCTTCCAGCTGCATATGCCACTTCCCCAAGATTCCAAGCATCCTTGTTTATTCAGAACACTAACATCAAGTTCTAGGCACTTTTCAACTAGAGGTTTGCTACTGAACCTAAGCCAGTTTCCAGATCCCAATCCGCCCATATAAAACTCCGTTTTATCGAAATCAATAGGTAAATTTCGAACCTTGCCACAATTTTCGCACTCGACCGGAATAACGAACATTTCAATAAAGTTCGCTAATTGTGTATTTCTGCTTAGATTAAAATCACCTTCCGGTCGAACGATATCTTTTTTGTTGTCGTCTTCACTTCTATAACTAATGCGATCTTATTACTGACTTTTGTTTCGGTCTAATTCTTATTGGTTAATGTGGTATAACAATTGTACTGATAAAATGCATGAAGACAGTCCCCTGGCAAGAAATAATATGTGGAGGTGAAATGTTACTAAAAGAACTCTCTCCTAAGCTGTAGAGTCAACAAGTCCTATGGGAACTCATCTTAACCGATGATCTAAAGCGAATATCTAAAAAAACGTAAATCATTAGACCTTGGTCGATCAAGAGCAAGTTTAGCACGTAATCGAATCATGATTAACTCGGAGTAGATGCTGTGATAAATTCACGTGAGACAAGAAATTTAACCAAATATATTATGATTATTTCAATCATACTTTTAATTTGTATATCGCATATAGCTATTTGTATAGCAGAATCTCCTTATACTGCCGTATCCAGCAATATAAATCCGAGTAGCACTTCCACGGCTCAAACAGATAAATATATAAACATAAACAAAGAAATAATTCCGGAAAAGGATTTTTATCTTCCTTACGAATCCATATATATATATATTTACTGAAATAAAATTATCTAGGTTTTCTGACCCTTATTGGACTCTTAAAAATTTCGAAATTGCCGAAGTTGTGGATAAAAACCTGGGTATAAATATTAGTTCTGTAAGATGCGCGATAATTAGCGATTTAACTGATGAAAATATATACCGTCACAATCCCGATATAAAAATCTTAAATTCTTCAATAAGTATAATAAACAAAAATAATAATTCTTTTTTAATTTCAATACCTAAGCTTGTATCGCCTCAGCATGTAGTTTATTGGTACAAAGTTGCAATTAATGGACAGGGAATATTTGCCGTAGATACTTCAACAAGACCAGGATCTGGGTCGAGTTTTTATCAAGACTCCGATCAGTCGTTGAAAGTCCAAGTTAGCAGTTATGATTTGTTGGGTCGGAATTTTGCGTTTCTAACGGCTATTCTCTCGGTATTCGTTATATTATCAGGTTTATTCACTTTTCATAAGCAAAATGTTAAAAGACTTGATCATAGTGAAGATTACCACCTTGTTGATCTATTTAAGGGCACGTTCAGAGAATTTACATATCTTATCAAAGCAATTCCCTATAGATTAATCATTTCTATATATGTAATTATTATATTTATGTATATCTATTCATATTTGAGTTATATAAATCCGTATCAATATACTCCAGTTGATTTATTAATCTATATCAATTCGAGATATATATTTATTGCTTTACCATTGGCTTTATTGATAATTATCACATCATACCGTTTAAAATCAGATTCAATACTCAATAAAAAAGTAAAAATGAAATATAATAGGTTTACATCTGCAATGACCTACGCCGTAATGTTGGATGATACAAAAGGACGCATATCATCGATTATCCCTTGGTGGTTTCCCAGTGTTTTGCTCGTGGCAATCACCTGCACTTTCCCTCTATTTATGTTATTAATACAGTATTTATCTAATCACATATTCGGCTAGAGATCGTTTAATAATTCGATAACGGTCAATCCTCTTATTACCTCGAAAATGTTAGGTCCTGGCTTACTCGCGCTTAGGATATCCACAACCAGGCTGAGCACAATAGAATTTGCCATTTTTCTCCATGTATCCATGCCCTTCTAGATCGGCCCCACAAATCGCACAGATTAGAGGCGCTTTAGTAGGTGTAGGTGCATCCTTGCGAGGATTAGGGCCAAGAGATTGCTCTTCCGCAACTTTGCCAAAAGTAGCTTCCTTCGCAAAAGTAGCAATGTTAGCAATGTTAGCTTGGATTCCTAAGGGTTCACTGGAATCTGTGCTAACTTTGCTACATTTGCTACTATTGCTACTTTTGCTAACTTTGCTACTTTTTGTCTTTGCATACTGAATTGGTTTGAACTCCGATGAACTGATTTTATCTTTATATTTCGATAAAATCATCTGGCTGATTTGTGGCCTTTCTTATGAATGGGTTTGTCCTCTACCTCTTCAGATTCGACCAGTGCGGCAATTGCTTTCTCAATCTTGTCCCTGTCTTGGTGGATTAATCGCATCAGACTGGCCCACTTCAGCCTCCCACCATTGCGCCCAAGTGTGGCCAGAATTTTCTCTTGGAGATTGTTGGCTTCATCCATTGCTATTATATCCGCTATGATCCGGCCAATTGGAATGAAGTAAGAATCTACCTGCCTGCAAGCCTCTTGTACGTGTTCTAATGAGACGGCCTTTTCTTCGGCATAATCTAACCTGCCAATCGTGAAGAGGATTGCCATTTTCAGGGCTGTGAATGCCAGCCTCCCGAAGAAGGCAAGCTGAATATCATCTCCGATTTCTACTAATTCCCCTTCTCGTTGCTCCTGCCATGCCTGGTAATATGCCCAAGCATCCGGTTCAAGCTGTATTTCAATGGGAGGATCACGATTAAAGAGCAGTCCTTTGATCCGGGCCAACCTGCTTAGCACTTCTGCGTATGCATTTTGATCCTCTTCGCTGACCGGTTTGAAGTGTATATATTGTTTTTTATAATTAGGAAATGCATATATGAACCTCACCAACCACCCTGAAGTAAGATCATTCAGTGTGGTGTATCGACTGAAAGCCTCTGGGGTTGTGGCACAAAGAAGATTTATGAATGGGTCTTTCGCTCCAAATTCAGATTGCTTATTCCTCTGGCTAGTGCGGAGCTTACGGCGATATCCTTTGCAATCATAAAGGATGCAATAGATATCCCTCATCTCAAGCATGTAGTTCTTTTCCATTGCCTCTATCATGGCTGCAGCTTCGTCCTTGACAAGATACCCTCTCGGTTTCTCAGTCAATTCCTCCAAAAGTCCCTCTGGAGAGTAGCTTTGAAGCAATGCCGCCAATGGGAATAGATCTCCTGCAAATCTGCTAAATTTTCCAATTGCAGCCGATTTCCTAGAAACCGTTGATTTTCCTAGATTCATTGCCCAAATGTTCGGGTAAAGATCATCCTGCGATAACTTCAATACTAAATTGCGGTTAGTGCATATTGCTAACAGAGAAATAGCCGAAGTATAGTGATATTCTGGATATGCGTCACAGGTTTTTGCGCCATACGTCATGTATAGCGTTATGAAGTTATCTGGCTCAAGCTTGATATCAAGGCGTGGATTCTCTACTCTCGGGAATGCCTTGAGATCCTCTTCGGAAATCGAATTTTCATCGACTTCACTGGTTAGCATCTTCCCCTCCTCTAATGGCTTATAGAATTCTCTGGCATCTGCGATTGCCTTCTGGATGGTCCTCTCTCTGTAATCTGGTCTATCCTGCCACTTATCACGCTGCCCCAATCCAGATCTTGAAAATAGCCGCTCCATTTGCGTCGCATTGCCGCCAGTCCAAAAGGCAAGCATGTTCATGAGGGCCATATCCGCCGCGGAATCGTCAGATATTCCTGTATTCGGATTTGTGTATCCTAGAGTCGAACCTCTCCATAGAGCTTCGAAATCATTGCCGTTCTTGGCCAGCTTTGCTTTCAGGATCAGGGTATCATCCGGTATCTCTGGGCAGCATGACTTTTGTGTTCTTTGCCGGGGCCCCTCCTTGGAGCGCTTCATCTCTTCCGGAAAGATCTCCTCAAATAGCTGGTTGAGCTGATCTTGTCGCGCTTCGATCGTGGATAGCATCAGAGCACCACCACATCACCTGTCAGGTAGCATGGCCTCAGACAGTCGTAGATCTCAAATGCGCTACGAGCTTTCCTGCAGCGACGTATGGGCTTCTTTGCTATGATCAGGATATGAAGTCCAGCGCCGCTTTGTGACCGTTCGGTGTAGCTGTCGAACCGCTTGATGATTTCCAGAGCCCATGGTTCGATAACACCGTCTTTTATGCAATGGTCAACATCAATGAAAATGATATCAGAAGGCTTTACTGGCATCATCCAGCAAATACCATCGAAGCCCTCCACATCCTGATACGCTGTAAACGCCGTTTCGAATTTGCACCATGTCGAAGGGCTATTAGATTTAGCCTTAAGCCCGGAGATTTGATAGGGTACCTTCTTGGTATTGTTGGCAATCAACTCTCTCTTCCACAAGGCCCAATTGGGCAGCGCCTTGAGTTCGTGAGGGATATTCTCAGGAAAGAAGACGGCCATCAAGATGGCCTCTTATCACAAATCCTGAACCTGTAGTCGCGATCGGTTCGCAAAACTCCAATTTTTTGCCCTTGCAGCCCTTTGAGCTTTGAAGCAATATCTTCAGGAAGGGACACACATACCGGCCCTATATTTGCAAGACTGTAGCCATCAAACTCTTGGAGTTTGTGGAGAACTCCAATAGCCTCCTCGAAAGGAGCCAATCGTACTATCTTTTCTTCCATTTTAGGTCAAATCCTAATATGGGGTCAAGGCTATTTATATCGAAGTTATTAAATATATATTCTTGATAATAACTAGTTATGCACAAGAATCGTTTGACAATAACCAGTTATACTCAAAAATTGCCTGACAATAACTGGTTATGCTCGGAAAACTCATCTGCATAACCACCTCTAGGTATCGATAAATTGAAGAGTAATGCCAAATATGAGAGTGAACCGTGAGAGAACTAACCGATCTTGAACTGGATATTTTAATGATTCTCGCAGACAACAAAGGGCATGCACTGTGGGAGCTGGTCGAGCTTCTAGGAAAAGAGAAAAGCAATTTGATTATCACATTGAATCGGTTAGAAGAGGAAATAGAATTGACTGATCCTTTTAACATAAGCCACAATGATATAATAAATCCGGCACATCTCAAGACGAAATTTCATGAGCCTAAAGATCTGTTGTCTCAATATATTAGAGAGCAATTTTGTCAAGATACTATCAGAATTTTGGATTCAGATAGAACAAGTCTGGATTGTCCTCCGCAGTCGCGACCTCATTCTGAGCTGAATAAGCTGTTGGATGACTCCAATCTATTCGAGGAGAACCGCTTCGCTCACGTTCCATTAAATGATGAAATTCGAGAATTAATCAGTAATAAACCCCAAGGTAGAGATCTTAGATATCTAAATCGTTTGCTCTTAGAGGCCGCCTATCCTGAAGGGATAATAAGGGTAGAGATTCCATCATATGCAAAGGAGCATCAAGAAAAACAACCAACCCCCAATCAAAACAACGAAGGCACCATGAAATCCCATATTTCATAACGGATAATCTTTTAGTATTGAACTATATAATAATAAATATTACATTACTTGATCGAAAATCCACTTACGAATTCAGCAGACAGGTTACGAGCAAATTATTGCCTCTGCTTGATCAATTCGAATGGGGACATATTGGAAGGAGCGAATACGATGAGCTCGGAAAGAAAATTATGTCGGATTTTTTTAATGATACTGAAAAAAATAAAATTCATATGAGACATGAAATGCTAATTAAATTTGTGTCAACTCAATATATATTACAGTTAGTAAAGAAATATAGTTTTAGATTAGTTAAAAATCAAATCCATAATATGATAGGAAAACCATATTACATGCGAATATTGGCGGAAAAAGCCATTGAAAGTAGTATGATCAACAGTAAAACTGATTTAGAATGCGCTGAAATGCAAATTAATTTTCATCGAGATCTGATGGCCTCCATTAAGCGGCCAGATCAGGAGAATAAGGATAATAGTCTAGATTTCGAGGCCGATGAAGAGAATCGTCCTAAGCATAGGTTGATTGAATAATGAGCCAGATTAATAGAATGCCTAGTTGCAATAATAAGCACTTAATGCGAAACAGATGGATTTATGTAGAATAGATTATTTCCCCAACTTTACGTGAGTAATGGGATGTAGCATCATATACTTCTTCCCAAACAATTTGGTTTTTCTCTAAAAGCCCTATAAGCCACAAGAACCTTGGCAAAGGTCTTCTTAAAAATTCCAATTTATCCTTGATATTTGAATTTAATAATCTGGCCTTATATTCTTGAATATTGATCAACTGAAGAGTAAATTTATTTTTATCGTAATACCCCGATGCTTGCATCGGGGATAAAGGGCATCCGTATCCGACTTAGGAATTGATCAGATCGATTTAGTATCAACTTCATGCGGCGGCGCCTCGCATGCCCCGCT
>Ga0182021_10011559_pt1 | contig 10476 bp, 7 predicted proteins | sample 612E3MmetaG_FD_120493 | JGI IMG/M metagenome (GOLD analysis project Ga0182021, IMG submission 120493) | Permafrost microbial communities from Stordalen Mire, Sweden - 612E3M metaG (Illumina Assembly) | ecosystem: Environmental > Terrestrial > Soil > Wetlands > Permafrost | place: Sweden... | reverse complement strand
GAACACGATTACGAGAAAAAACGTAAAGCAGAAACCGGCACGCACATGACCCGCCGCAGTCCAAGCGACATTGACCCGAATTCTCTGGAAGGAAAGAGTCAATTGCGCGAAGAATTGCTGAAAGCATTAGAGCAGGGATATTCAAAGGATTATCAAGAACTTATACGAAAGTATTTTGAGGAGTTGGAAAAAACAGAAAAGTCCGTACCTTAGGACAATAGTGTAATTAAACGGCACCTATTCATATTTCAATGAAAGGAGAATCCTATGAAACAGTGGATTGAGGAAATGTGGAGATTACTTTTAATTACGGTTCTTGGCTTTACCGGAAGCATGACTGCCGGACTTATGATTTACGGAGGAGATATATTTAATCCGCAATCGCCAGGATTTGCGTACTATATTATGTTTGGTTTGAGCACCTCTTTTATTTTTGCCTTCTACCATGTGCGCGGACTTTCCAATACTATCACAGCAGCTGTCTCAACCGGGGCGGTTATTTTTGTCGTTGCCTCATTCTGGATGCCGGTATTGAATGCTGCCATCTGGTCATTCGGCATCAATCTTTCTGTGGTTGTGCTGGCATTTCTTTTTGAGCGGAAGCTCGCTTATTTCAAACAGTGGAAGTTTATTGTCGTGGGCGTTGTCTATGGTGCAATATTTGTGCTTATGAGGTTGTTGGTGAGTATTCTTACAGGTGTGGCGACATTGCCTCCTGCACTTTTCCAAAATTATTATAAAGATGGATTGTGGTTAGGTCTGAGTCTCGGCATTGGTGTAGAGATTGCGGAATCGATTGTCCATTCTGTCGATCTTCACCGGGAAGCGACACGGGAAAAAAATAAATAAAACAAATAAAATAAATACATAATCCTACTTGCTGTCAGGAATCCCGCCCGACTTCGTCGATGTCTCGTCTCGATTCATTGAATCGAGACGGACCGTACGGGATGCCGTAAAGCGGCACAAGGCGGGTAAAAAACTCCTGACAGCAATGGTAAACCTTACTTCTACCAACTAACATGCCAGTGTTTGATTTCCCAATTATTTTGTTTTGATTTTACAAAAAGAATTGTGTGGTAACGTTCGGGTCCATCTTTTTCTATTTGTGATTTCCGGATAATAATCAATGTGGTTTTATCATCTGATAATATAAAATGTAAAAAGCGTGATCTGGATTTTTCCCCTTCAACCAATGTTATGTCTTTGACTTCATTTTTAAAGACGCCATATAAACTTGTGTATCTGTTTCCAAAGATAATATATGCATCTGGACTTAAGTGTTGCTGAATTACTTCATTCATGTTGGTTCCCTTAAGTACATCGTCAATTATTTTTCCCGTTGATCTTACCATGCGTGTATATTCACTTCGTATAGTGCTATCTTTCGAATCATCTTCTTCACCAGTTGTCATCCTGTATCTGAATGGAATGGTCACCCAGGTCGCTACCGGATTCCTTTGTTTTTGAGCTGGATAAAACTTCCATTGGCGTGCTGCAGCAATCGCAGAGTCTACGAATTCTTTTCCATCCGGACTCTTCACTTCTTTGTTTTTGTTGTCTCTGCCTTTGTGTGGTGAAACTTGAATGCTCATCGACTGTGCATCGGTAACGTTCCCACTCATATCGATAAAGGTTTTAAGATTCACGTCCGCTTCCCAAAAGTCTTTTAACATGGATTTTGGATATTTCGGCTCAACTTTCTTGAGTAACTTTGGCTCAACATCATATTGCATGATTGTGTCTGCATTATTCAATGGTATCTGGTCATTTGCGGAAAGATTTAAATTATTCTGTTTGCTCACCGCGATATATGCCGATGCATTCTGACCAAAGAGAAGAAGTGGTACAAATAAGATTCCAAGTAATACCAATACATTGTTTTTCATTGCAAGCTCCTCAATTATTAAGATGAGATGAAGGAGGAATATATCCACGCACCTCCACAGTGGGAAGTGTCGGTACGTAGACAACAGTTTCATTTGAAACGACATTTGAACGATACCATAATGATGTACATGCAACGCTGGTAAGAATGGTTATAGCAAGAACAACGCCAACAGCTCTCAGAGAAATCGTTCGACCTTGTCTCATCCATTCAAAACTGTGCTTTATCGGTTTGTTGATACCTGATGATGCGACTATATGTGCACGTATCTTTCGGTTCAACAGTTCCGGAACAGTTGCTGCCTGCATGTTTAACAGTTCGGAACGAAGGCTCATTGTTTCTTTCAAAAATCCCCGGCATTCATTACATTCACCAAGATGGCGGAACAAGTTAGATTCACTCTCGATGTCCAACTCACCATCAATGAACTGGCTGATATTTTCCTGATATTGTTCGCAATTCATAATTGACCTCGTTGTACCTTACTGTCATTCCCACTTGTCTTTAGTGGGAATCTTACTTTGTCTTTAACAAGATTCCCGATAGCTGGAAGCCTGATAAAGTATCACGCTTCGCGTGATTCAATTTTATGCCTCCGGCTGGGAATGACAATGTTCATTATTGATAATATTCTTTCAATTTTTTTGTTAACGCTTTGCGTGCCTTGAAGAGACGCGACTTCACTGAACTTTCTGTATCACCGGTAATCTCTGCAATTTGCATATACGTGAGCTGCTCATATTCCCTTAATAAGAGTACTTCACGGTATTCGCTTTTCAAATTCTGAAGAAGTCGTTGAACAATTTCTGTGGTTTCCGCAGCGACAGTCAAATCATACGGTGTTTGTTTGTCCCAAACTTCCTCATCGTTCTGAACACCATTGCGCCGGTTTTTTCGGATGTGCATCATTACTTCATTGCGGGCAATACGAAAGAGCCAGGGCAGAAAGGATTCTGTCTTTTGTAATAAGCCGATGTTTGAGAACATCTTCATAAACGTTTCCTGCGTCGTATCCTCAGCTGCATTGGAATCGGTAAGCATGCGAAGACAATAGCGGTAAATTGCTGCTTTGTGGTGTGCATACAATTCCGCAAACGCCTGCCGGTCGGCATTCTGCAATAGCTGAACCAATTCGGTATCTGTTTTCACCGCACAATACTTTCTGTACTACATGGGTTGTGCATATGCATTTGGATTTTCATCGTTCCATAGAGAAGATGCACAAAGAGAAAGAAAGTTGCTGGAGAATTTAAAATATTTTAGCTCTTACGGCCATACTTCATCATTGCAACACACGAACTTATTGGCTACATTTTCGCAGGAAAACAACCTGACTGAACTGTGGCTTCCATTCTTTTAAACGATACCGAACTTCAATTTCCTAATTTTACTGTCGTTTCTGCATCTGCAGGATCGGGCAAGACGCATACGCTCACACTGAAAATTCTGCAGCTCTTGTTGTCTCTGAACGTGCCTCACAATCGGCTGAGCAATATTTTAGCGATGACGTTCACCAAGAATGCCGCCGCTGAAATGCGCCAGCGTGTTCTGGAATACCTGAAGGAAGCATATCACGGAAATAAAAACATTCTTGCCCAATTGCACTCTCTCGTTTCAATGGATGAAGCAAAACTCCGCACGCGATGCGGTGAATTGATTGAAATGATACTGCAGGACTATTCTGCGTTTCAGGTGCAAACGATTGACAGCTTTATTGCTCGGGTATTTCGCGCTTCGGCGCTTGATTTTGGTTTTTCACCGACGCTTGAAATTGTACTGAACAACCGTACAATACTTGATGCCGCTTTTGAACAATTTGCCCGCGAACTTGCAACCGATCCGTTCAAACAGAAGCTGCTCGAGGAGTTGACGGACATTCTTGTTGAAAACCAAAATACTTCTTCACGATATATTTGGAATCCGTTTCAAAAGCTTTCCGATGAAGTCCGCAATCTCTATAACACGCTCAGCGCACAATCAAAAGATGTTCTGCCGCCTTCTCAAGACACCAGGCAGATGAACACGCTGCGCATGGATATCCTCGATACGTTTCATCAACTCCACAAGCTTGTACGGGAATCCGGTCTGGAGACAACAAAGAATTTTGAAAATGTCGTCACCGTTGCTCATGCGGGAGATGTGGATAAGCTGATAGAATTGAAGAGCGTCAACAAACCGTTGAAAGCCGGCAAATCGAATACTGAAAAAGAAAAAACGGAAGAATGGAATACACGTTTTGCTCCGGTTCTGGAAAAATTCCGCACACGTACCGCGGAATATGTTGTGCAGCAGGCATATCACTATTATCTCCCGTACATCGAAGCGCATAAGTTGTTTCGGGGCACCATCGAACAAATAATGCGGCGGAACAGTCAGATCAGTCTTTCCGATGTGAACCGCAAGCTTCTCGCATATATCTCTGAAGAAATTGTTCCGCAGGTTTATTTTTATTTAGGGGACGCCGTGTTCCATTATCTCATAGACGAATTTCAGGATACCGCACCAGTGCAGTGGGAAGCAATAAAACCGTTGTTTGCCGAAGCGCTTTCGAAGCAGGGAAGTTTGTTCGTTGTCGGAGACACAAAACAATCCATTTACGCTTTCCGGCATGCCGATTGGCGAATTATGAAAAACGCCATGACGAACAGTGTCTTTCCATCTGCACCGACGGAAGTGCGGGAGTTAGAAACGAATTACCGGAGCTTCGAACGGGTTCTTGATTTCAATAAAACAGTTTTTCATTCCCTTGTGCCGTCTGCAATAGACGGCGATGCACCGCACGCAAGCGGGTTGTCAGAGTTCAAACAAGAGGTGGAAGAAAAAAATAAAAAGAAGGGATACGTCGAAATTGCATCGTTTGAAAAAGATGATGATCAAAAACAATCGCGTGCGAAGATTTTGGAAATTATCGATAATTGTTGCTTGCGCGGCTACCGGCGTGGTGATATTACAATCCTTACCCCGAAGAATGAGCACGTCGTCGCGATCAGCGGATGGCTGAATGAAGTGCACATCGATTTTATTTCGCACAGCAGTCTCGATATTCGAGGGCGTGCAATCATCGGTGATATTATTGCGCTCCTTCGTTTCTTCGATTCGCCCATTGACGATCTGGCATTTACAACCTTTTTGCTCAGCAAAACATTTCATCGTGCACGTGCTGCTGATGGTGGTAAGCTGACGCAAGAGGAAATTCATTCGTTCCTTCTTCAGGCGAAAAGAGCAGAACATCCGGCACCGTTGTATGCATCGTTTCGCCTGCATTATGCGGATATCTGGAAACGGTACTTTGATGAACTCTTCACGGTCGTTGGATACCTGCCTATGTACGATCTTTTGTCAGAAATCTATAAGCAGTTTCGACTGTTCGAGATTGTACCCGATGAAGAAGGCGCGCTGGCAAAGTTATTGGATGTGATGAAAAATTTTGAAGAGGCCGGGCAGAATAATCTAAAAGATTTTCTTGCCTTTGCTCATGATGAAGGGGATGATGCAGAATGGAATATCGCAGTGCCGCATGGTGCAGACGCCGTATCCGTGATGACAATCCATAAAGCGAAAGGACTGGACAATCGTGTTGTCATCGTTCTGCTGGTAGATTCTCAATTGCGATCTGAAAACTTATGTATCGAAGAACATGATGAAGGTGTCCGACTTGTTCATATTACAAAAGACAATGCCAGCTACGACAAATCACTTGAGAAATTATATACTCAGCATCGTTTTGAGCGAACGGTAGATGATCTCAACAAACTCTACGTAGCCTTTACGCGGGCAAAGGAAGAGATGTACGTCATCAGTGTAAAGAGCGAATATGCAGATGAACCGTCGAAATTCCTGCCGATCTCCGGTTATGAACCGACGTCGAAGCCGGATGTAGAAAAACAGGAACAATCAACCGAACAGGCTGTGCCTATGCATCATTCATCGATGCGAGTACCCATCAGCAATATTTCATCAGAAAAGCTTGCACTGTATGAACGCCGCCGGGGCGATGCTGTTCATGATGTATTGTCGCAAGTAGCATACGTTGATCCGGATATTGAGACGCTCATCTCATCATCGATAAACAAAATTGCTGGAGGCTGGATACAGCCACTTGATGAGGCGCGCATGCAATCATCAATAATAGAATTTTTACGGCTGCCTAAAATCGCGCCGTTCTTTGCTCACGTTGAAGGCAGAAAAATAATGAATGAGCAAGAATTTGTAAGTCTCGATGGACGGCTGTTCCGTATGGATCGAATTATCGTTGACGCGGACGCAGTGACTGTGCTCGATTTTAAAACGGGAGATGATAAAGATGCATATACCGATCAAATCCAAGGGTATGTAGATATCCTCAATAATTTTTTTAACGGCGCTACTTCTGAAAATTTTGAAAGCAGTACGGAACCTCATCCTAACCTTCCCCTAAAAGGGGAAGGAATTATCACTCTCCCCCTCTTAGGGGGAGATGAAAGTGGGGGTTCAAAACATGCGAAGTTGTTTCCCGGCACTCGTTACACCGTTCATGGTGTACTTGCTTTTGTGGACCGAAAAAAAATACGGGTGGTTGCTTGAGCGAGCGTATTGTTCTCGGTCCGTCAGGGCATCTTAATGAAACCATCGCTTCTCATCTGGAATCGCGGGGAAGAGATTATTCAAACACTGCAATTGTTTTCCCGGGAAAACGCCCCGCGCATTTCTTGCGTAAAGAACTCGCTTCCCGTGCCGGCGGCAGTATCATTCCCCCAAAAATATTTTCTGTGGATGAATTCATTTTGTCGCTGTATCAGCACCTCCATCCGGAACCGGTACATGATCTGGAACCGATTGATGCGGTCGCTTTGCTTCACCTCGTACATAACGAATTAAAAGAACGGTTGGGCGGCGATTATTTCACATCATTCGACGCATTCATTCCCGTTGGCTTAAAGTTGTTTGGGGAACTGGAAGAACTCCGCCTGGCAAATCTTCCCGAGCGAAAGTTGAAAGAAGTATTGTCGGCGCTCACATACAACCGGCTCTTCTCGCTTGCGGAATACTATACGAAGTTCTACGCACTGAGTGCAGAAAAGGGTTTTACAACGCGCGCGGTCCGTTATGCGGAAGTCGCAGCACATATCAGTGAGTTGGATCTGAGCAGCTATGTGCAGGTTGTCGTGGCCGGATTATTCAAGCTGACACATGCCGAGCAAATTATTTTTAATGATTTAGAAAAACGTTCGAACACCCTGTTTATCTTTCAAACGGATAAAATGAAAGAAGGAACGCCGGAACCGGAAATTCATTTCTACAAAGCGTCCGACACACATGGACAGGTTTTTGCACTTTCAGCACTCGTCAAACAGCAGTTGGATAATAACCAGCAGCTCGATGAACGCTCGGTGATTGTCCTGCCAACAGCGGATGCACTATTTCCTGTTGTCAATCAAACGCTTTCGTTATTGCCGCAAGAACATTATAACATCGCCCTTGAATATCCGATGGGGCGCACACCAATCTACGGATTTCTTCATAACCTCATGGAGTTAGTCTGCTCTCAACAAGGCAAACGGTACTCAGCAGCGCAATACATTAAGTTTATTCTGCATCCGTACACCAAAAACATCCGCTTGGATCAACGCACGGATGTCACGCGCATGCTTTTTCATGCAATTGAATCTCTGCTGACGAAGGATAAATCTAAAATTCTGTTGACGCTGGAAGAAATAGAGCAGTCGGATGAAATCTTTACGAATGTTGCACATGCAATTTCTGAAACCGACAGTGAAATTACTCCGGAGCAGGTGAAAAAGCATCTTCAGAGCATTCATTCGTCCACCATACACGCACTTGAAAATATTACATCGATAAAAGAATTCGCGCATAAAGTCATTGATGTGCTCACCTACATCTATGAACAAAGCACGGCGCGCCTGCATCCGCTGTTCCGCCCATATTCAGAGGCGCTATTAAAAGTATTTCTGCACTTGGAACAATCCTTTGCCGGAAGTGCGTCGTTTAGCGATGCCTCCGGGTATTTCAACTTTCTTCAGCAATATATCGCCCTTCAGGATGTTCCGTTCTCCGGAACACCGCTTCGAGGTTTGCAAGTGCTTGGTTTATTAGAAACGCGCAGTCTGCACTTTGATGATGTATATTTTTTAAATGTGAATGATGGCGTACTGCCAGGCGGCATCGGCAGTGATATGCTGTTACCGCAGCAATTGCGCGAAACATTAGGGTTGGAAACGCGGCACGATCGAGATAAATTGAGCGAGTATTATTTTCATCTGCTCGTGCGCGGGGCACAGCGCGTGCATCTATTCTTTTCGGAATCCGGCGAGAGCGATAAAAGCCGATTCGTTGAGCAATTGCTATGGGAACGCCAGAAGCGTGACGGTGCATCTTCCTCCGACAATTACATTCAAACAATACGATACCAGGTGAAACTTGCTAACGAAGCCGTTCCCTCAATTCCCAAATCGGATGATACGCTGGCAATACTTCATGGATTCACCTATAGTGCGAGCGCATTAGACACCTATCTGCAATGTCCGATACAATTTTATTACCGGCACATTCTGCGTGTGCAGGAAAAAGAAGAACTTTCTGCCGATCTCGACAACCAGGATGTCGGCGTCTTCGTTCATGACGTCCTGAATAAATTCTTTGAGCCCTGCATCGGAAAAAAATTAGAATCAAGCGATCTGTTACCCGGACGCATGAAAAATATTGTAGATGAATTGTTCGCACTGAAATTTGGCGCGGAACCGGCAGGAGCGGCATATTTGCTGAAGCGGCAAATTCATCGGCAATTGGAAGCACTGCTGAAAGAGTACCAACAGCCGATGGCAGACGCATGCGAAATAATTATTAAGGGAATTGAGGAAAAGATTTCCATTCAGGCACTAGGAGCAAAATTTAAAGGACGTCTTGACCGCATTGAACAGCGCGGAAACAAGATTTTCATTCTCGATTATAAAACCGGACCAAAGCCAAGCAAGCCGCCGATTAATTTCGGTAAACTCAATCTTACTATGAATGAACGGGAAAGATGGATTGACGCAGTGACATCTCTGCAGCTGCCACTATATCTTTTGTTGTACAGCATTCAGACGAAAACTGCAGTAGAACAAATTGTTCCTGCGTACCTTTACCTTGGAAAAAACAGGCTCAGCAAGGAGTGCGAAGTGCCTTTGATGGAAGACACAGAGGAACGCATTGCTTGCTTCGAGCAAGTCAAACATCTTATCGGGCTTTTGATAACAGAGATAAACAGCGCGGCGATTCCTTTCTCGCCGCCTGCCGATCTCGGCAAGACTTGCCCTCGCTGTCCTTATACGGGGCTCTGCGGCACAGCATGGGTGCAAGGATGGAAGATATAAAAAGAAAAACGAATGAGTTGGTGCATGAACGAAAGTAACACACGTAGAAAGAATATGAAAATATAAACCGCAGAAAAGAATCTCTTTTCCTCAAATTGTTCCTTTTTATTTTTACAACTCGTCATCATCTCCACTTTTACAAAGCTACTAATTTTGAGAGAGGAACAAAAGCCCCGTTTAATGCGTTTGTACTACTATGAAACAGCATGCATGGTCAGTATTACAGGAATTACCTGTTTCCTTCATTGGAGAAATCGGACAAATATTCAGACATACTCCATTAAACTCATGGAGCAATCAGGCGTCTAATAAGTAGACAATAAACTTGGAGGTAATATGAAACACAATTTCCTAATACTTGCTTTCGTTGTGGCAAGTATCGGCTTTGCTGGATGTGCAGCAGAGCAATATTCACAAACCGGAAAGGGACGTTCGATGAAGGTCGATACACTCCGGATGATGAAGGTAGATGATATCGTTGCTCTATCGAAAGCCGGAGTGAGCGATAGTCTTATCATCGGCATGATGGATGCAACAGATACATGGTTTCGTTTAAAGGCGCAGGATGTTATCGATCTCAGAAACGCCGGTGTGAGTGAAAAAGTGATCGTTGCCATGATGCAGCCGCCTCCACCACCGTCCGGTAAAAACGGCGATGCGAATGCGGCAAGATATTATGTCTATCCATCGTTCTTCTGGTATGATGGATTTTATGATCCCTACTGGTATTATCCGACAGTTTCTGTCCGCCTTGGGTATCGTTCGCACTATGGCGGGCATTTCCATTCAGGACGATTCCATTAAACCATCTCAGATAGATAAGATTTATAGATCCCGTTATTCATGCACAGTAGCTTGAGTGAGTTGAGGGCAGCGACCCTCGATTCACTCTGGCAATAGTTCTCATGACGATTACCATTCTTCCCTTACTCTAATCAGTTGGTGCTTTACTTTAATAAAATATTCAATATGCAGGAACAAATTAATAGAATAGCATGTTAGTACTATATGAAAAGACACACAAGAGCAGGCTGGCTAATTTTTCTTACACTCATTCTCACACTTTCTTCCGTCTCGCAAACTAGATATACGTTAAGCGGAACCATCAGGAATGGAGAAACCGGCGAGGCACTCATTGGTGCAATGCTGGTGGTCAAAGAACTTCCCGGCACCGGTGTTACCTCGAACGCGTACGGATTTTATTCGTTGACATTCCCGGAAGGATCCTATACCATT
>Ga0182021_10011558_pt1 | contig 10478 bp, 8 predicted proteins | sample 612E3MmetaG_FD_120493 | JGI IMG/M metagenome (GOLD analysis project Ga0182021, IMG submission 120493) | Permafrost microbial communities from Stordalen Mire, Sweden - 612E3M metaG (Illumina Assembly) | ecosystem: Environmental > Terrestrial > Soil > Wetlands > Permafrost | place: Sweden... | reverse complement strand
TGGACCTGGACCTGGACATCCTTGTAGAAGATATTCTCCGAGAGCCCGGTTTGTAAGCGGCAAGAAACGGACGGCGCCCTGGAAAGCCTCAGGCTTAAGAAAGTGCGCGTCGTGGTCCACGCCCAAGTCCAGGTCGAGGTCCAGGTCCAGGTGGGCGAAATGGCTTAAGTTAGGGCTATGGATTCTGATTAAATCGTCAGAGCCGCGTCCCTACCGGACGCAAACCGTCACGGAGCGTCCTGAGCGGGTGGTTCGGCATCGGCCCGAGAGGCTGGATGGCCTGCTTGGTCGAATCCTCCGAGCCCACGGCAGTTCTGACATTTTCCGCTCCCGTGCGGGAAGCATGATGTGCACTGCTTCCCTTTCTGCAGCCCCAGTCTCCCGGTGCCGTGGCACACGTGGCAGACGCCTGTGCCTTTGCAATGCGTGCATTTTTTATAGTCTTCCGTCACGTTCTCAACCTTTCTTTCTCATGGCGCCCGGCCCAACGTCCTGACAGCCGGGACAATAATAACTGCTGCGATTTCCCTGCCGCACGCGAAGAATAGACGCACGGCAGCGGCGGCATCGCTTTCCTTCCCTCTGAAAGACCTGCAAAAAATCCTGATGGGTGCCGGGCTCTCCATCCGCATCCGCGAAATCCGAAAAGGTGGTGCCGTGATTTTCGATTGCCGCCCTGAGGATCGCGCGGATGGCGCGCGCAAGCGCGGCCGCCTCCTTGCGGGTCACGGTGTGGCAGCGGCGTTGTGGATGCAATCGCGCGTGGAACAACGCTTCACACGCGTAAATGTTGCCTAGTCCGGCTATTTTTCGTTGGTCCAGCAGAAACGCTTTGATCTCCCTGCGGCTTTGCATGAGCTCCGCTGCCAGCCAGGCCTCCCGGAACTCTCGACTTAGCGGATCTCTGCCGAGGCGCTGTATTTCAGGAAGTGCGGACAGGCTAGCCGCTTCACAAAGGTCCATGAGCCCGAACCGCCGCGGATCCCGGTACTGCAATTCCCAGCCGTCCGTGAATCGAATCGTCGCATGGGTATGTTTGGGCCGCTCCGCAGGGCGTGAGGAAATGTAAAGCCTCCCGGACATCCCCAGGTGGATCAGCCAGAACCCATGCGGATCCGTTTCCAGGATTAAGTATTTGCCGCGGCGCTCAATTCCGCGAATGAGCCGGCCCTGCAGGCGATCCGCAAGTGACGCGGGCATCGGCCGCCGCAGGGATTTGCCCGATAGGCGGACTTCGCATATGCGTTTGCCGGGAATCGTGTCGCGCAGCCTGCGCGCAATGGTTTCAACCTCGGGCAATTCTGGCATAGGACATTAGCACGACGGCGAAGCGGGCAGGACATCCATAAATGACGAAACCGAGAACACCGCGTTTCCCAACCCCGGAGTTCCGTACCCCGGAGGAGCCGCAAGCGAGTATTTTGCCATGGTGTCGCGATAAATCCGCAATAAACGGACATGGTACTCGAGCGGCACACTTTGAGGTTCCTTCCCCAGCGCGCTGAGCGGCTCCACGCACCAGGTGGTGAACCTCGGCGTGATGCCGTGACTCATGAAAAACTCGAGACCCTCCTGCGTCGATGCGATGGCTTCCTCCACGGTCGCGAATCCGGCGGGTTTGAACATTTCGACTCCGGCAACGAAGTTCGGAATGACGCGCTCGGGGCCGAATACGCTCGCGGCATCCACAATCCGGCGAAGCCATTCCTCGCGCCCGATGTAACGAGCTTTGCCCGCGCACAGGATCTCAAACAACCGTTCGTCCCAGACCTCGAAGTTAGGATGATAGATTTGCACTCCGACGTCACGAAGCTTTTGAGCCTCATCCTTTTTCAACGCCTGAACCACGACTTTGCTGATCCAACGCCCGGGAAAGCGCTTCTCGATAGCTTCGGGATATTGCGCGTAAAAATCCACCTCGGACATCTCTTCCAGCTTTGACGTGACGCTGCCCCCAGTCACAGTGTAGGCCTTGCTCTCGCTGTCAGTGTCGGCGATGATCTCTAGTGCCTCGAGAATTTCGGCCACCGATTTCACCGGCGTATAGGGCCTGCCGGACTTTTTTTGCTGGCGAAAGTTCTCATTGATGTCGCAGTACCGGCATTCCTCCTGAGCGCCAAAATACTGGCAAAGACGGAAGACGGTCAGGTACAGAAGATAGCCCCATTCTATCGTGGGAGCGATGTCCATGATCGGCTTGCCATTCGATATCTTGCGCTCGTAGTATGCAGGAGACCGCTGCAACTCGACGCGCGCCACGGCGTTCCCATCGAGTTTCAGAATCAGGTCCCCGTCTTCTGATTCGACCCGATAAGGAGAATCGGGATTCAAGCGTACGGACACGATGACCGGCTTGAAGTTAAACACCCCTCCTGTAAGCCGGATCTCTTCAGGCGCCTTGAGATTCTCACCATGGTCCATGCCTGAAATCGGCACCATATCAAAAGAAAAAATAAAGTAAGCCTTGCGCTTATAACCCGCGGCTACTTCCAACGCCTGAGGACTCCAGCCCATTCCGCGGCGCAGGAGGTCCTCCTTGAAAATCGCCTCAATTGGCACATCGGGGTAATGCAACGAGAGTCGCTCGATGAGTTCCAGTGGCGCCAGATGACTTTCGACGGTATGCGGCATGGGATTAATGTATCAGATCGGAAACAGGCTGCGAAATCCTGAAGTTTGCCTGCCGGAGAGATCTTCAGCGGCGCTGAGGCGTTGTGCAGTCGGGAATCAAAGATCGTCAGAGGGACCCATATCCCCGGCTTCATTCTCGGCGCCGGCTTGTCCCGATGCCGCCTCCGCCGCAGCTTCCTCAGCCATCTGATCGAAATCCTCGCCGACGTCTTCTCCCATTTCCTTGCCCATCTTTTTCATCCACCGGGCCACGCTGGCAGGATCGTTTTCATCCAGCCCGCTGAGACTGGTGGGGTCAGCCAGAGATTCGAGCCGCCGCTCTTCCGATTTTGGCGACGAAAAGCGTGAGAAAAGTTGTTCCAGCTCGGTGCTGCTGCAATGCTTGCAGACCGGGCCGAAGGAAGCGGGCGTAAGGACGAGAAAGCTCATCTTCCGTTTGCATTTCAGGCAAGAGTACTCGTAGATCGGCATCGGTTTAAAGGCTTCCGTTCCTAAGAGTTCAAAATCTCAGTTCACTGGGAAGTATAGCGCGAAAACGCCGCAGCCGACAAGCCGTGTGCAAAATTGGCGACAGCTACCTTTTTCATCGGGAGAATCTCGGCAGATTCAAGAAATGATGGCGAAAAAGGGGCGCTGTCCCGAATGCCGCGTGATTGGGGACTTGATGGCGATTGTTAATGCCATGCATTGGGAAAACATTGGGATGATTCTCTGTCGCCCCGCCGGGGCTTTTCGTGTGTCATTGGTTGACCGGGGGCCGCGCTATGCTTGCCCCCGGCTCCCCACTAACAGCTCGCGCAACTCTTTGTTCTGCAAGCTGTTAGTGAAACAAGTAACCAGCCCGTTTTTGGGCTGGTGGCCGCTGTCTACTGTCTCCAGACCCTCCGGTCAAGTGCCGAATCGTCGGTTGGCACTCCTGCCCGCCGGGTCAAGTGCTGAACCGCGGCCTGACATCTTGCCATCAGAAAAATGCGCCGGAGGCGCGAAAGAGAATAGCTCCGGGCAAGCGAAGGGGCGGTGGCCCCGCAGCGCCGCCCGGAGTTTATGGCAAGAAGGAGAACAGCCCTGGAGGGGCGCTAGATGAAGCTTGCCTTATCTAAGCGCCATTCGTGACTGCGCCCAATTTCGCAGTTATGAGTTTTTGCGCCCGCGCCGAAAGGTTCCGCTCTTGCCGCCTTCCTTTTCGAGCAGCCGGACCCGATGTATGATGGCGCCCCTTTCCACTGCCTTGACCATGTCGTACAGTGCAAGTGCCGCGACGGAAGACGCTGTAAGCGCCTCCATTTCCACACCGGTCTCACCGATACACGACACCGTCGACACAAAACGCACGCCGGTCTTGAGGAGTTCGGCTTGTACGTCCACGTGGGTCAACATCAATGGGTGGCACAATGGAATCAGCTCGGGAGTCCGCTTCGCGGCCATGATTCCCGCCAGGCGTGCGGTTGCGATAGCATCACCTTTCGGCAACCGCCCCCGGGTGATGAGTGCTATGGTTTCTCGCGAGAGCCGGACAAAAGACTCCGCAACAGCCCGGCGGCGCGTCGACGGTTTTTCCGTGACGTCCACCATGTGCGCCTGTCCTGCGGAATCGATATGGGAGAGTCGCTTGGCATCCATCCGGCACATTCCCAAAAAATATCGAAGACACCAGGTGATCTTGGTGCATTCTGTCCATTGTTCGGTTAATTGTCCTTCTTTTCTTTCCCTTTTTCGACCTCTGATTCACCGAACTTCTTCAAGCCGTCGGCAAATTCCTTAAGCCGCTGCTCCACGCGATAGTTGATCGTATTAGGGGGATAGGCGCCATTATCTTTCACCCCCGCGGGCATACCGGTGAGGATTTCGATTCCCTCTTCGATCGATTGCACGGCGTAGATGTGGAATGTCCCGGCGCGGACGGCTTCTACAACATCCGGCCTCAACATCAGGTTCTTGATGTTTTGAATCGGGATCATGACTCCCTGGTCTCCTGTCAGCCCTTTTGCTTTGCAGACATCATAGAAACCTTCGATCTTTTGGTTTACGCCGCCGATCGGCTGAATCAAACCGTGCTGGTTGACTGAGCCCGTCACGGCGATCCCCTGGCGAAGAGGAACTTTTGACAGGCTCGAAAGGAGTGCGTACAGCTCTGTGGATGACGCGCTGTCGCCATCAATGCCCTCGTAGGATTGTTCGAAGCAGATGCTGGCCGAAAGTGCAAGCGGGCGCTCCTGCGCGTAGCAGGCGCCGAGGTATCCGCTCAAAATGAGCACGGCCTTTTCATAAATTTTCCCGCTCATCTTGGATTCGCGCTCGATGTCGAGAACGCCGCTCTTGCCCATGAACGTTTTTGCGGTGATGCGGGAAGGCTTGCCGAAGCGGATGTCGCCGAGGTCCATGACCGCCAATCCGTTGACCTGACCCACCGCTTCCCCGGTCACATCCACCATGATAGTGCCTTCGGTGATCAATTGCCGGATTCGCTCCTCAACGAGATTGGAACGCAAGTATTTTTCCTCTATGGCGCGGCTCACGAATCCTGCCGAGACGATCTTTTGTCCATCCTGGGAAGCCCAAAAGCTTGCCTCGCGCACGATGTCGGCAATGTCGCTGAAACGGGAAGAGAGCCGTTCCTGGTCGTCCACAAGGCGGGAGCCGTATTCGATCACCGCGGCGACCCCCGAGGGGTCGAAGTGCAGCAGGTTCTCATGGTGGCAGCGGTTGCTTATGAAGGAGGCGTAGCTTTGCAGCGATTTCTGGTTTCGCTCCATCTCGGAGTCGAAGTCGGCCTTGACCTTGAAGATCTTCCGGAAATCCTCGTCCTGATCGAAAAGCAGGTGATAAATCCACTGGTTCCCGATCATGATCACCTTCACATTGGTCGGGATCGGGCTGGGGCGCATTCCCGCCACCGGCACCAGCCCATACTGCACACTCAAGTCCTCGATGCGGACCTCTTTGTTTTTTACCGCACGCTTCAAGCTTTCCCAGACGCCGAAGTTCAACAACACATCGTGGGCATTGATGACCAGAAATCCACCGTTGGCCTTTACATAAGCCCCCGCCTGAATCATCGTAAAATCAGTCTGCAAGGTACCCGGTTGCGCCCATCGATCGATGCGGCCGAACATGTTGAAATAGGTCGGATTGGTTTCGATGACCACCGGCGCGCCCGTGACTCCGGTATTGTCCACGACAATGTTGACCCGGTACTTGAGGAACGGATCGGCGGGAGGATCAGGACTCGATTTCGTCGGACTCGAAGATTCCTGCTTCTGCCCGTCCTCCGTGAAATCCTCGAGGCGGGACAGGATGTAATCTTGAACATTTTCCAGGTATGAAAGAACCTCGGGCAGACCCGTGTGCTGCTCCTTGATGCTCTCGATTTTCATTCCCACGACATACATGCCGACGCGGCGATTCATTTCGTTGACGCGATCACGGCTCGCTTTGTTAATATCGCGCACCTGGCGAAGGAAACCGTTGATGTCCTGCTGCAAGGCCTCGCGGCGCGCTTCGATGTCATTCTTGGCCGCATCGGGGAGCGCTTCGAATTGCTCCGGACTCAGCGGGTTGCCTTCGACGATCGGGACCAAGGATACACCCATCTTGGAGATGTCGAGTGAAAACCCCTCGTCACGCGCCTTTTGAGAGACCTGCGCGAACAGAGACTGCTGCTCGTTCTGGTTTTCATGGATCAGCGCATGAACGCTTTGCTCATACTCTTTGCTCTCGAACGCCTTCGGGATTTCTGCCTTCAGATGGCGCACGAGTTCGTCCATCTCAGTTCTGAGTAATTTGGCCCTTCCGGCAGGAAGATGCAGTACCGTGGGCACGCTCGGCTCTTGAAAGTTGTATACGAAACACCAATCGTCCGGGGTGGGGAGGGACGATGCAATGTCGTCGAGGAACTGCTTGATGACCGTGGTCTTACCGGTGCCTGTCAGGCCGCTCACATAGATGTTGTATCCCGGCGATGCGATTCCCAGGCCGAATCGTATCGCCCGCATCGGCCGCTCCTGTTCCACAAGTCCTTTGAGTGGAGCAATGTCGGCCGTGGTCTGGAAAGGAAATTCCGAGAAGTCACATTGCCGGCGCATTCGTTCCGCGGATAACTCGCATCGGTGGTTCATCTCACTCCTCGATTAATTATGACGGCCGGCTATCGCTTGTAGCCGATCTTGCGGAGAAACTCCTTGCGCTTCCGGATGTCCTCTTCCGTTTCCACCCCTTTGGGAGATGCGCCGTCGATTACCCCCAGGATGCCGCGTCCCTGCTCTGTCTCTACAACGATCGCCTGCACAGGATTTGCCGTGGCACAGTAAACGCCGCAAACCTCGGGGCATGACTTCACAGCATTTAGCACCTGAATGGGAAAAGCCTCTTCCAGAAGAATCACAAAAATGTGGCCAGCACCCAGGATGAGGGCGTTTTCGGCTGCAAGATTCTTTAGTGCGTCGTCATTGCCTTCTATCCGAATCAGACATGGGCCGGAAGCTTCACAAAAAGCGATGCCAAACCTGGCATGTGGACAGGTTGTTGCAATGATCTCGTATAGATCCTCGGCGGTCTTGATGAAGTGTGTTTGACCCAGAATTAGATTCCCGCCATCCGGGATTGACAGTGGGACTGATTTCAATTCCATGTGATTCTCCCTAATGACATGTCACGAGAAAACCGATGGATTCCTTGTGCGACCCAATGCATGGGGAAAGTGCTGCACTCGGGTCGCACGGACAACGCTTTGCTGTTATCATCTGTCGAGGCCGTTTAGATTCAGCCTCAACGCTCATGGCCGGCCGCAAAGGAAGAAACACGGGCGAGATTTTAGCATGTATTCTCGATAACGGAAAACCTCAATTGGCGGAGATTAACGCATATGTGCGGCATTGTTGGATACATTGGACCCAAACCGCCCGTGCCCATTCTGCTCGAAGGGCTGCGCAAACTGGAATATCGGGGCTATGATTCTGCGGGACTCGCGGTCGTGTCGGGCAACAGCGTGCAGGTTCGCCGGGTGACTGGCAAGCTTGTCAATTTGATAGATTCGATCAACGCCTCCCCCATGGAGGGTGAGTACGGTGTGGGACACACGCGCTGGGCCACTCACGGACGCCCAACGGAGGAGAATGCTCATCCTCATCGGGACTGTTCCGGCAAGATCGTAGTAGTCCACAACGGCATCATCGAAAACTATCTGGATCTGAAAGCCAGCCTGCAGCGGTCCGGACACACTTTCGTAACCGAAACCGACACGGAGATCATTGCGCATCTCATCGAATCGCTTCTGCCCGGGCATTCGCTTGCTGAGGCGGTGCGCCGCGCCGCGCTTCAACTGCGCGGCAGTTTCGCCGTTTGCGTGCTTTCCGCGGACAGCCCCCAAACCATCATAGCCGCGCGCAACGGTCCCCCGTTGGCAATAGGCCTCGGCAACGGAGAGAATTTTGTCGCGTCCGACGTGCCTGCACTTCTTGAACACACCCAGACCGTCTATTTCCTGCGCGATGGTGAGATGGCGACCCTGAAGCCTGAGGGAGTGCGCATCGAAAACTTCCAGGGGGAATCCATTCCCTTCACACCGCAACGGATCACATGGACCGCGGCAATGGCGGAAAAAGGCGGCTACCGGCATTTCATGCTCAAGGAGATTCATGAGCAGCCACGTGCCGTCCAGGACACGATCGCAGGCCGGATTTCGCTCGACTCTGGACGCATATTCCTGGACGAAGCCAACCTGACGGAAGACGTGCTGGCGGACATTGACCGCGTCCACATCGTTGCGTGCGGCACCTCCTGGCATGCCGGACTCGTAGGCAAGTATCTGCTTGAGGAGCTCGCCCGCATCCCCGTGGAAGTTGACTATGGCTCGGAGTTTCGCTATCGCGATCCCATTCTGGATTCCCGCTCGCTGGTTATCGCAATCAGCCAGTCCGGCGAGACCGCCGATACGCTGGCAGCGGTGCGGGAAGCGAAGGCCAAAGGCGCACGGGTTCTGGCCGTCTGCAACGTCGTGGGCAGCATGTTGTCGCGCGAGAGCGACGGCACTCTGTACACCCGTAGCGGCCCCGAAATTGGCGTGGCCTCGACCAAGGCGTTCACAACCCAGCTGGTGGTGCTTTTTCTTCTCGCGCTGCACCTGGCACAGGTGCGCAAGAAGGTCACTCCCAAACAGACGGCCTCCCTGCTGGCGGATCTCACGCGCGTGCCCCATTGCATCGAGCAGCTTCTTGCGCGCGATGCTTTGTACGAGAAGATTGCGTCCGTCTTGTTCCGGCGCTATAACTTCCTTTACCTCGGTCGCGGCATCCACTTTCCTATCGCGCTGGAAGGCGCCTTGAAGCTCAAAGAGATTTCGTACATTCACGCCGAAGGCTATCCTGCAGGCGAAATGAAGCACGGGCCGAACGCATTGATCGACGGAGATCTTCCTGTGGTTGCGCTCGCGGCCAAGGATGCCGACAATCCCAAATCTCTGCTGCGCTACGAAAAGATGCTAAGCAACATTCAGGAGGTGCGGGCGCGCGATGGCATCGTGATCATCGTTGCCACCGAAGGCGATACATGCGCTCCGCAGTTCTCGGATCATGTCATCTACGTTCCGGCGCTGTCGGATTATCTCATTCCGATCCTGCTGGCGGTCCCGCTTCAGCTGCTGGCTTACCACATCGCAATCTTGCGCGGCTGCGACGTGGATCAGCCACGAAACCTTGCCAAGAGCGTCACCGTGGAGTGAAGCTCCACCGGAGATGGATGGTTTCAGGAGACATTGCAAGGGGGGCATCCGGTTTCTGTGGACCCTTTAGGTATGATAAGCCAGGCAACAATGTACACAATGAATAGCGGCACTATACCCGTGACGAGATCCACAAAAACGAAGCCCAGCCTTACCAGCGTCGGATCCACATCGTAGGTCTGAGCGATACCGCCGCACACACCCCCGATTTTCTTATCAGTCTGGGACAGACACAGTCTCTTCATTTTCGCCTCCTTGATGGTCTGTAATCACGTACAGCCAGACGGGAACATTCATTCAAGTGGCATTCCCGATTTCTTGCTTTACCTCGTGATGAAAGTGAGTACATCCGACGAAACGGTCGCAGTGTCTGCCGTCGAGAAAACTCGATAGTAGTAACGCGTCTGCCGGGAAAGCCCCAACAGCATCAGCGAGCGCACCGGAACACGCTTCCCGATCACAATCCTCAGATTAAGGTTGTCAGGGTCAGTACCATAGTAAACTGCTGCGTTCGCGGCTTCGTTGGTCGTCCACTGAATCCTGGCGCTGGATCTGCCGGCAATGGCGGTGGGGCCGCTCACGAACTGCAAAGTCGCCACCTGCGGAAACATGGCGCCGCCGAGGTCAGCCAGGAGGCCGGCGCCGTTAAAGCTCCCCCAACCCGTGGCTGCGTCATACCCCGTAACGGCCGGATAATACAAGTTGGTGCTGCCATCGGCTATGTCATGGAAGTCCAGATTGTAGTTTGGCCCGGCTCCGATCTGATAAATTGTGGGGTTCATAAAGCCGAGCAGCCCCTTTCCATTGGCAGCGCGCTGCTCGTTGACGAGCGCCGCGAATGCGGCCCAGAGCGGAGCGCTGCAGCTGGTGCCACCATAGATGCGCCAGCCGCCTTTATAGTAAATCGAGTAACCCGTGTTTGGGTCGGCGTTGAGCGACACATCGGGCACGTTCCTCATGGCCAAGGATCCCATCGATAAAGGAGAAACTACGCCCTGCTGATATGACGGAAGGCTCCAGATTGCACTGATTCCGCCACCGCTCGAGCCGCGGTTCAGGCCGCCTTCATTCCAGGTTGTTTCGTGATCGTAGGTCTCGCCCTGGGAGACATACAGGCGTGTTCCTCCGGTGC
>Ga0182021_10011557_pt1 | contig 10478 bp, 9 predicted proteins | sample 612E3MmetaG_FD_120493 | JGI IMG/M metagenome (GOLD analysis project Ga0182021, IMG submission 120493) | Permafrost microbial communities from Stordalen Mire, Sweden - 612E3M metaG (Illumina Assembly) | ecosystem: Environmental > Terrestrial > Soil > Wetlands > Permafrost | place: Sweden... | reverse complement strand
GGTCCCGTCCTTCCAGGACTGGAGGGCTCCGAGGATGAAGCGGCGGGCATCGTCGGCGGCATAGGGAACCGGTATGAGTGGGATCCAGCGAACGACCTGGGGGTCCCGGCACGCTTCGACGATTGCATCAGCGTCCTCGACCCTGAACGGCCGAAGCACGATCAAACCGTCGGTGAGGGGCGGTTCGGGTGGCGACACACCTGCGGCCATGGCCCAAGTATGCCCCGTGGCCGCCCGGCCGGCCGGCCGGGCGGGCGGGAGGTCACACAGTGAGGCTTGCAGGACGCCGGAAACGAAAAGGCGGGCCGGTGAGGGGAGACCGGCCCGCCACAGGGAATTGCTGCAAGGTGCGCACGGAGGGATTGGACCCCCCCGGCGAGCCCGTCGCAGTCCGACGATGCCGGGTCCCATTCTGCATGCTTTGCCGACGCAAATACAGCCCCGAGTCGAGCGATCCCCCGCGACGCGACGCGGTCCGACCAACCTCGGTCTACCGGCCGTCCGCTGCCGAGGCCGGCGGTCCATCCATTGCTCGCGCCGACGGCTGGGCCGCGGGTCGCGGCCATCGATAACTCGATATCGGGGACAATGTCGTCGACGACCCCCGGACCGAGAGGCAGACGTGCGCTTCGCTCTGATGCTCGAGCCCCAGCAGGGGCTCACGTACGCCGAACAGCTGGACCTTGCCCGGCTCGCCGAGCGGCTCGGATTCGAGGCGCTGTTCCGCTCGGACCACTACCTGGGCTTCCCGGGCTCCAGCGCCAACCCGGCGACCGATGCCTGGGCCGTCCTGGCGGGTCTTGCCCGCGAGACGTCCCGGATCCGGCTGGGCGCCCTGGTATCGCCGGTCACGTTCCGGTACCCCGGCTCGTTTGCGAAAGTGGTCACCACGGTCGACGAGATGAGCGATGGACGCATCGAGGTCGGCGTGGGGGCGGGCTGGAACGAGGCCGAGCACCGCGGCTTGGGTCTGCCATTCCCGGCGGTCTCGGAGCGGGCCGACATGCTGGAGGAGGAACTGGCCGTGCTGCACGGACTCTGGGAGGAGCCCGACGGCTGGTCCTTCGAGGGGAGGCACATCAGGATCGAGTCCAAGGCCTTCCGCCCTCTTCCCATCCAGCGGCCTCACCCGCCGATCATCGTGGGGGGATCCGGCAGCCCGCGCTCGATCCGACTGGCCGCCCGGTATGCCGACGAGTACAACATGTCCAGCGCCGGGCCGGACGAGTGCGCGGAGGCCTTCGCACGCCTGGACGCCGAGTGTCGCCGGATCGGGCGCGATCCGGCGACGGTGACGAGATCGGTGATGGCCGGCTACCTCATGGGTTGCGACCGGGACGAGCTCTCGGCCCGGGTGGGGACCCAGCTCGCTGCGATCGGGAGCGCGGGCGCCGACGCGGCGAGCTGGCTGGAGACCCGGCGGCCGCGCTGGGTCGCGGGTCTGCCGGATGAGGGACGGGCGATGGTGGGCCGCTTCGAAGTCGCCGGGGCGCAGCGCATCATGCTTCAGGACATGCTGCCGCGCGACCACGGCATGATCGAGCTGGCCGCTCGCGAGCTTATCGGCCGCTCATGAACGCGCCGGAGCCGGGAATGAACCCGATCCGGCCGGGTGGGCCATAGCGGAACCACGCCCGCCCGACCAGGGCCTCGAGCGGCACCGGGCCGTAGCGTCTCGAATCGATCGACACGGACAGGTTGTCGCCGAGCAGCCAGGCCTCGTCGGGACCGAGGTGGAGGATCCCCGCCGAGATCCGGACCCGATCGCCGGGCCCCGCGGCAACGCGCTTGATCGCGAGCAGGTCGCCGTCGGGCTCGCGGAAAACCACCACGCTGCCCCGGCGGGGCCATCGCCGGCCCGTTGGGTCGATGAGCAGCCAGTCTCCGGCGGCCAGGGCGGGAGCCATGCTCTCCTCGGCAACCGCCACGCGCCACACGCCGTTGCGAAGGCGCTGCCGCGGGTGGCGCGGCCTGGAAACGGGAGCGCCGGAGGGGGAGCCTCCGGCGCCTGGAGCGTCCGTGAACCGGGCCGTCACTTCTTGGTGGACCAGAAGATCTCGGCGTACTCCTTGACCGCGGCCTCGAGCTCGGCGGCTGCGGCGGCATCGATGTTCTGCTTGTTCTTCGAGGCGAGCTTGAGGATCTTCCACGTTCGGTCGTGCAGGTCGGGATGGCGCTCGAGATGCTCGGGCTTGAAGTAGTCGCTCCAGATGACCCCGATCTCGTGCTTGACGATCTCGGCGTGCTGCTCCTTGACGGCGATGCAGCGGACGAACTTGTGGCGTTCGGCCTCGGTCAGCCTCTCCTTCGGCAGCTGGCCGATCAGCTCGACCATCCGGGCCACGGTGCGCGCGGCCAGCTCCGCCGTGTGCGGGTCGTAGATGCCGCACGGCACGTCACAGTGCGCGTGGGCGATCTCGAGCGGACGGAGCAGGTCGGTGAGTCGAGACATCAGATTCCTCCCGGAGCGTCTGCCGAGGCAGGTACCCGGCGACATCCGCGCGGGGCCTCGGACGGGTCCAAGTGTTGAAGCAGGGACCGTGCCTGTCAATTCCGGCAGGGCCGAGGTGCGGCGTCCGCTTCACCTTCTCCGCCCCTTTCGCATGCGGCAGGCACATGTCGGGAGCAGAATTCTTTCAGCTTCGCTAAAGGAATCGAGCCGAACATAGGTCCTGCCGACGCGCCAGGGATGGCTCGGCAGCGGGGAGCGTCGGTCTCCCCGCACCCAAGGGAGAGATCGACAAGCGATGAACAGCGTCCGAGGCGCCAGGGGCCAGGTCGGATCGGCCGAGCCCAGCCGCAAGATCCGGCGTGCTCCCGTGCCGCGGGTCTGGGCCGTTCGCGCCATCGACATCTACGCCCTCCTCATCGGGAACGGGCTCCTGATCCTGGGGATGTGGATCCGCCACGGGAACCTGCGCGAGCTGGCCACGCCGGCCGGGATGCTGACGGCCATCGGTGAGCTATGCGCGCTCTATGGAACGTACCTGGTCCTCATCCAGCTGGTTCTCATGTCGCGAAACCCGTGGCTGGACCAGGTCTTCGGCCAGGACCGCATCACCGACGCCCACAAGTGGGTTGGCTTCACGGCGATCTGGCTGATCGTCCTCCACTTCGTCTTCACGACCACCGGGTTCGCGATGACGCTCAACAGCGACCTCGTGGGCGAATTCCTGACCCTTCTGTCCTCCTACCCATACGTCCTGTGGTCCTTCATCGCCATGGTGCTGTTCGCGGTCGTCGGCATCACGTCGGTCCGCGCCGCGCGCCGGCGGGCCTCGTACGAGACCTGGTACGCGATCCACCTGCTCACGTACCTGGCCATTGCCCTCGCCTTCTTCCACCAGATCTTCGTGGGTGTGGACTTCGTCACCGACCCTATCGCGACGGGATACTGGATTGCCCTCTACCTCATCGCCGTCGGCACGCTCCTCGTGTTCCGCTTCGGCCAGCCTGTTGCGAACACGTGGCGCCATCGCTTCCAGGTGGCCAACGTGGTGGCCGAAGGGCCGGGCGTCGTATCGATCTACGTGACCGGACGGGACCTTGACCAGCTCCCTGCCCGGGCCGGCCAGTGGTTCCGCATCCGCCTTCTGACCGCCCATGGCTGGTTCCGGGCCCACCCCTTCTCCCTCTCGACGGCCCCAAACGGCCGCTATCTCCGCTTCACCGTCAAGGAGCTCGGAGACCACACCGGACGCATGCAGCGGATCGTCCCGGGCACGCCAGTGATGCTCGAGGGACCCTACGGAGCCTTCACCGGCGCCGCCCGCACCAAGGCCCGGGTGCTGCTCATTGCCGGGGGGATCGGGATCACGCCACTCCGGGCCCTGCTGGAGGAGATGCCGGCGTCCCGCGGCAACATTACGCTCATCTACCGGGCCAGCCATCCGGGGGAGCTCGTCTTCCGCGACGAGCTCGAGCAACTGGCCAACCTGCGGGGCGCTACCGTCCACTACCTGGTGGGTCGGCGCGGCTCGCGCGAGATGCCCTCGGACCCCCTCGAGCCGCGCGCGCTCCGGAACCTGGTGCCGGACCTGGCCCAGCGCGACATCTACATCTGCGGGCCGGCGGGCATGATGCAGCGTGTCCTCGAGGGCCTGCGGCGTCTGCGCGTGCCCGAGTCGCAGATCCACTATGAGCGCTTCGCGTTCTGAGGGGATGATCGGATGACGAAGCGAGCAATCGGCGGAACGTTCCTGGCCGCATTGGCCCTGGTCCTGCTGCTGAGCTTCAAGACCCCCGAGACCGCGGGTCTCGGCGGCGGATCGAGCCCGGGTTCCACGGTCAGGAGCGGCTACAGCGGGCAGCTCACTGGGTCGTCGGTTCAGACGCCGTTCGGGACGGTGCAGGTTCAGGTGACGCTGCAGAACGGCCAGATAACGGACATTCAGGCCCTTCAATTGCCGGCCGGGGGCCACTCGAGTCAGGTGAGCCAGTTCGCCGAGCCGCAGCTTCGGAGCGAGGCCCTCTCCGCACAGAGCTCGCAGGTCAACACCATCTCCGGCGCCACGTACACGAGTCAGGCCTACCTGCAGTCCCTCCAGTTCGCGCTCGACCAGGCCGGTTCCGGGTTCAGCGGATCAGTGGCCGCTGCCAATCCCGCTGCCACTCCGAGCAGCGCCGGGGCGGCTGGCGGGGTCCCCAGCGGCACCTCGTCCAGCGCGGGCGCTGGCACGGGATCCAGTACGGCCGCTGGTGCTGCGTCAGGCACGGGCGCTGGCGCGACCGCCTCGAACAGCTCGGGCACCGCGGCGTCGAAGCTGTACACGGGCACTCTGACCGGGTCTGCGATCCAGATGCCCTACGGAATCATCCAGGTGCAGGTGAAGCTCCAGGACGGCCGGATCACCGATGTCCAGACCCTCCAGGCGCCCAGCCGGGGCCACTCCGGCCAGGTCGCGCAGTTCGCTGCCCCAGTCCTCCGGAGCGAGGTCCTGTCCGCCCAGAGCTCCCAGGTCAACACGGTCTCCGGCGCCACGTACACGAGCCAGGCCTACCTGCAGTCGCTTCAGTCGGCGCTCGACCAGGCTGCCTGACCCACGTCGGTTGGAAGCCCGTCAGGCGGCCGCCCTGACCGGGCTCCTCCCGGGTGCGCCACGATCCAACCGTGCCAAGTTATGATCTGCGCGTGAGTGAAGACACGCTCGGTCCGCTCGGCGAGGGCCCCACCGTCTGCCCGTTCGTCGCCTTCGAAGATGACCGCGACCACCGATCCGGGGCCCCGGACTATCGCCACCGCTGCTTCGCCGCGGCCGAACCCGAGCCGCGCGCCTTCCCTCACCAGGAGCGCTACTGCCTTTCGGCCGACTTCGCCCGGTGCCCGATCTTCCTCGATTGGGCCCGCCAGGAGGCCGCGGGAATGCGGCCGACTGATGAGCCTGGGCCGTCCCGGGGCACGGCAGCCGCGGGGGTGGCCGTCGCGGTGGCCGGGGACGGCGCCCCGGCATTCCTGGCCGCGCGCGGCCGTGGCGAGCCGATCCCGGTTCTGCCGCCGGGACGCCGCAGCTCCGAGGCCGAGGCCGGTCTCTGGAGCTACGACGAGGGCAAGCGATTGTCTTCGCCGACCGCTCCACCGGCGCCGTCGTCGCTCTCGGACTCGCCACCGGCCGTGGCGATGGCCCGGCGTGGGCCGACCCACCCCGGCTGGGAGAAGCCACCTCGCGCCGATGACTTCCCGAGGCTGCGGAGCCGCGACGATCGCCGCGCCAATCAGGCGCTGTTGTTCGCGGTCATGGGGGTGGCTGTACTCATGGTGGCCCTCATCCTGGTGCCGATCCTGCTCAGCAACCACGGCACTTCGAGTGCGGGGCCCTCGCCGTCCGGGTCGACGGCAGTGGCTGGTTCCCTGGCGCCCGGCACGTCGCTGCTTCCGTCCGCGAGCCAGGCGCCCGGCTCGGCCGGCCCGACCTTCCTCCAGTACGCGGTCAAGTCGGGCGACTACGTTGCCCTGATCGCCAAGCGGTTCAATCTCCAGGTCTGGGAGCTGATGCTGGCCAACCCGCAGGTGACGAATCCCGACCATATCGAGGTGGGCCAGTTGCTGAACATCCCGCCGGCGGGCTTGCTCACCCGACCGCCTGCGACGCCTTCGCCGGCCTCGACCTAGCCACTCGGGGCGGTCTGCCGGCACCCCGGGCCGCCTACCGGCGCACCCTGCCCCGGGGGCCGGGCGGCATGTTCTCTGGACTGTGCGTCCCCGCCGACCGAGAGGGTCCTGATCAGCGCGGCGTCAGGTTGATGGCCGTGATCTTCCCGGTCTCCACCCGGAAGCTCGAATCGAGCTCCTGGCTGGGAGCACCCGGCCGGATCACGAGCAGCGTCGCCTGGTAGGTATTGCCCATGTCGCGGACGTCGCCGGGGATCATGCGGAAGCCCGGCTCGGCGCGCAGGAACCACCCGCCGACCTCGCGGATGCCCCGCAGTGTCCTTGCGTTCGAGCCCACGTGAACGCGCAGCTCGGCCTTCTCGTCCATGAGGCCGACCGCGCCGTCACGGTCGCCGGTGTTCAGGAGCTCGAAGAACTCTTCCATGGTGTCGACTGCGCCCATGACTGCAGTTTACCGGCAGCCGGAACGGCTCGCGCCGCGGCAGGTGCGACCACGTGCCGCGGGCCTCTCCATGGGCCGGTGCCACCTGGCCCCGACCCCTAGAAGCCGCCGCCGGCCCCCCCGCCGCCTCCGCCGCCGCCTCCCCCGAAGCCCCCCCCGAAGCCCCCGCCACCTCCTGAGTGAGGCGAGGCTCCGACCGAACCGATGGCCGAGATCATGGAGCCGAAGTCCGGCATGATGCCGGCCGAGAAGCTGCCGCCTGCTCCGCCGAGGGCAGCGCCCGCCGCGCCGCCGGGCCGGCCGCCCAGAGGAACCCACCACATCGGGTACCAGGCCGACCGGGCACCGCTCTCACCCGGAGGAGCGACGCTTCGCTTCAGCACGTCGTCGATCTCCTTGTTCAACCCGAACGCGACGCCCCACGCCATGGCCGCGTCCGGCGTGTCGATCCAGGGGACCGCCTTGGCCGCGACGACCTGCTCCATCGAGTTGGACTGGGCCATCGTGTACCGCAGGGTCCGCTTGTAGGCGTCGAGCATCGCCCGGAGCATCGACCCCATGGGTGTCCGCCTGGGCATGAAGAAGGCCGTGACACCGGTAACGATCGTTGCCACCAGCATCGCCGCTCCGCCTAGGATGCCGCCGCTCGCCCATGCGACGAAGCCCCAGATGAAGAGCCCGATGCAGGCCAGGGCCTCGACGCCGGCCACGGCCAGCCAAGTGAGCAGCACTGTCGTGGACTTGCCCGTCATCCAGCCCTTCTGGACCGACAGGGTCTCGATGTCGCTCTTGAAGGTGCCGGTGGCCGACGATAGGGTCGAAGTTGAGTCGACGGGCACGAAGCCGTCGCTCGACGCTCCGGCCGACAGGGCACGCACCAGGCTGCCCTCGGGCGTGCCGGCAGGGGCCTCCTTCCCGGTCACGCCCACGCTCGTCCTGCCATCCTCCTCCTCGCGGAAGCGCAACACGCCCCGGGCGGCGAGATCGATCATTCCGGCCGAGACCGTCGTGCTCGTCGTCAGGTCGCTCATCAGCAGGGTGGCCATCGCGGGCGTGAGGCCATCGGGCGGGGCCGGCATCAGGATCGAGTTGTCGTCGATGTAGATGGGGTCGCGACCATGCGTGTACCACCAGAACAGCACGAAGACGATCAGCAGGATCGAGAGCAGGAGCACGCCCAGCCCCACGATCGCGTTGAAGATGCGGGCCTGGTTGAGTGCGGCCGCGTGCTCGGGCGTGGCCGACCGGTCCACGTCGTCGATCGTGACCTGCAACGCATCGTCGAACGCGCCCATGACCAGCAGCGGCTTCATGTCATTGTCGAAGATGTTCTGCCGGTCGGAGTCCGAGAGGAACGAGGACTTGAAGCCGCTGCCCGCGTACAGGCTCACCTGGCCGTGCTGAAGGTTGTCCTGCATGTCGAACAGGACGACCAGGCCGTCGTCGAAGCCCTTGCGCCCGATGCCCCACTGGTTCATCAGCGTGAGGGCATCGGAGTTGGCCTTGTCGAGCGAGTCGCTGGCCGGCTTGACCTGGGTGTAGACGACGACCTGGGCACCGGTCCGGGTCTCGATCGCGAGGATCGTCTTCTCCGCGTAGGCCCTGGCCGGCGCCGAGAAGAGGCCGGCGTAGTCGTAGACGCGCTGCTCCGCAATTGGATCGGGGTAGGGGGGACCTGCGGCCGGCGCGGGGGCGGCGGCCGAAGCGCCCGAAGCGAGGGCAAGCCAGGCCGCGACCGCCGCGACCAGCCAGGCAAACGACCACCTGCCGACATGACGGCGCATTTCCCACCTCCTCATCAGGATCCCGTGACGGCGACCCGTACCGGCCGCCGGCCCTGTCACCTTCCCCCGGCGGCGGCCTCCCAGGTCCGCAGCCGCCGAACCAGCTCGGCGGCGAGCTCATAGCGGCCGAAGCTCGGCATGATGTACGTCCCCTTCACCTGACTCGCGGATCGGGTCAGCAGGTTCATCGCCATCTCGAGCCCGACCTCGGCCCCCCGTTCACCGGCGGCCTGCATGGCGGCGCGTTGCTCGTCCGGTATCGTGATCCCCGGGACCTCGTTGTGCAGGAACTCGGCGTGGCGGGCGCTGTGAAGCGGGAGGACGCCCAGGAGCACCGGGACCGGGAAGCCGTCCGGCCCGAAGCGGCGCCGGGCCATGGCCATCATCCCGTCCATCTGGGCCTCCGAGAAGAGCGGCTGGGTCAGGATGAGTGAGGCGCCGGCCGACAGCTTGCGCTCCAGGCGGCCCCACTCCCGATCGCCATCGGGCGCGGTCGGATCGAGGGCGCAGGCAATCGTGAAGCCGGCCCGCTGGCCGATGAAACCGCCCGCGCCGTCCTCGCCGCGGTTGAGCCGTCGGATGACCTCGATCAGGCCGATCGAATCGACGTCCCAGACGGCCGTGGTCCCGGGCCGGTCGGCCACGCGCGGGGGATCGCCGGTCAGGGCCAGGATGTTGCGCAGCCCGAGTGCGTGGGCGCCCAGCAACTCGGCCTCCAGGGCCATGAGGTTGCGGTCGCGGGTGGTGAGGTGGATCAGGCACTCGAGGCCGAGGGCCGAGTGGACGCCGAATGCCACTGCCACGGAGCCCATGTGGACGCGACCGGTGGCGGAGTCGCTGATGTTGACCAGGTCGACCCCTGCCTCCTGGAGCAGCCGGGCCGCCTGGATCGTCCTCTCGATCCGGATGGAGCGCGGCGGATCGATCTCGACCGAAACGACGAAGACGTCACCGGCGAGTTTGCCGGCCAGTTCGGATTGAGGCGGCGCGTCGATCCCCTCGGCCGCCTCTGCCACGGGAGTCCGGGGAGCGGCCGCGGTCGCCGGATCCATGTCCTGGGGCTGCTCCCGGCCGGGCCGCGGAACTGCCGCGGCGAGCATGCCGCCATCGCCGGTCAGGGCGTCCAGGGCTTGGCGCATGGCCCGCGTGTGTTCCGGTGTCGTGCCGCAGCAGCCCCCGACGATGCGGGCGCCGGCGGCCAGCATCTTCGGAACCACTTCGGCGAAGTAGGCCGGTCCGGCCGTGTACACGAAGCCGGTGTCCAAGCGCCGGGGCAACCCGGCGTTGGGCACGATCGATCGCCCCACCGCCGTCGTCGCCGGACCCATGCAGCCCAGGGCTTCCAGGCAGACGAGCGGCCCGGCTCCGCAGTTGACCCCGATCACGTCGGCACCGGCCGAGGCCAGGGCCTCGGCCGCGGCCTCGGGAGACATCCCGTCGGCCAGCACCAGGCTCTCCCCGAAACTCAACTGGGCGATCAGCGGCAGGTCGGACGCCCGGCGCGCCTCCTCGATGGCCGCCAGCAGTGGCTCCAGGCGGTCGAACGTTTCCAGGACGAGGAGATCGACTCCGCCCTCCAGCAATGCCTCGATCTGCTCGCGGAAGCCGGCGCGCACGAGGCCCGGGTGAAGCCGTTCCGCCATGTGACCCGCCGCCGCGGCCGGCCCTATCGAACCGGCGACCAGGACCTCGCGGCCCGACGTCTCGCGCGCCTCCCGGGCCAGCTGAGCAGCTCGCCGGTTGATCCTGCCCGCCGCCTGGCCCAGGCCGTACTCGGCCAGTCGGAAGCGATTCGCCCCGAAGGTGTTGGTCTCGACGATATCGGCCCCCGCCTCGATGTATTCGAGGTGGACCGCCGAAACCAGCTCCGCCCTGGTCAGAACGAGCTCGTCCAGGCACGTCCTCTGGGGTACGCCGCGACTGTGCAGCAGTGTTCCCATCGCGCCGTCGAGGAGCAGCGGTCGCTGCCGTTGGCGAATCCTGAACCGCTCGCGCCCGGTTAGCTGGCCCGGGGTCGACGCCTCGTTCGGCGGCGACGCCGGGATGCTCGGCAGGCTCTGCAGCGACTGGAGACTACTAACGGGCATGCTCAAAGACTAAGGCCGCGACCCGATCGGTGGGCGGAGGACCCGGCGGGCCGGGG
>Ga0182021_10011553_pt1 | contig 10479 bp, 10 predicted proteins | sample 612E3MmetaG_FD_120493 | JGI IMG/M metagenome (GOLD analysis project Ga0182021, IMG submission 120493) | Permafrost microbial communities from Stordalen Mire, Sweden - 612E3M metaG (Illumina Assembly) | ecosystem: Environmental > Terrestrial > Soil > Wetlands > Permafrost | place: Sweden... | reverse complement strand
GACAAGAACCTCGACTTCGGTCGATTGCTCGACGAAGGTCGGGGCCGGAGCATGAATGGGGCGGCGCTCGCTGGTCTTCACGGGACCCGCTTCGTCGATGGGCTCGCCGATGACGTTGATGATACGTCCAAGCGTCTCGGGACCCACCGGCACGGCGATGGCCAAGCCAGTGTCCAGGACTTCCTGACCGCGCACAAGACCGTCAGTCGTGTCCATCGCGATGGTGCGAACCGTGCTCTCGCCGAGATGCTGGGCCACTTCCAGCACGAGACGGTTGCCTTGGTTCTGCGTCTCAAGCGCGTTCAAGATCGCGGGGAGCGGACCGTCGAACTGCACGTCGACGACAGCTCCAGTTACCTGCCTTACGCGGCCAACTCGTCTATCGCTCATCTCTCTAATTCCCCAAAACCTGTCCAAATTCCCCGAATTCGCGGGCCGTAGCGGCTAGACGGCCTCTGCGCCCGAAATGATCTCGATCAGCTCTTTCGTGATCTGCGCCTGACGCGAGCGGTTATATTTCAGCGTAAGCTTGTCGACCATGTCGCCGGCATTGCGCGTCGCATTGTCCATCGCGGTCATCTGCGAGGCGTAGAAGCCTGCGTTGTTTTCCAGGAGCGCGCGGAAAATCTGCGTGGCGAGATTTCTCGGCAGAAGCTCGTGCAGGATTTCCTTTTCGTCCGGCTCGAAGTCGTAAAACCCGGCTCCGCCGGGCGCTTCCGGCTCCTCGGGAACCGGCACAGGGATGATCTGCTGCATGCGCGGCCGCTGCGTGATGATGTTCACGAACTGCGAGTAGAACAGCGTCGCGACATCGAACTCGCCATTGTCGAAGCGCTTCGCGATGCGCTGGGCAATGTCGAGCGCGTGGCTGTAACCGAGCTGGCGCACGCCTCTCAAGTCGATGTGATCGATCATGATCTTGGCGAAGTCGCGCCGGAGCTGGTCGGCACCCTTGCGGCCGATGGTGAGGATCTTGACCGTCTTGCCTTCCGCCTGAAGCATGCGAACGTGATCGCGGGCAAGCCGGGCGATGTTGGAATTGAAGGCGCCGGCAAGGCCACGCTCGCCGGTTGCAACGATCAGAAGCTGCGTTTGATCGCTGCCGGTGCCCTTGAGCAGCGGGGTAGCGGCCGCCGATGAAGCGACGCGGCCCGCATGGCTCAATATTTTCTCAAGCCGCTCCGCATAGGGGCGGGCGGCTACTGCTTGCTCTTGCGCCCGGCGAAGCTTCGCGGCGGCCACCATCTGCATGGCCTTGGTAATTTTCCGCGTCGCCTTCACCGACGAAATGCGCGCTCGAAGGTCCTTCAGGCTGGCCATCTGTTTCTCCGCAGCCTGGAATTACGCCACAAAACGCTTGGCGAATGGCTCCAGGATAGCTTTGAGCTTCTGCTCGGTCTCGGGCGACAGCGCCTTGGAGGTGCGGATCGCGTCCAGCACATCCTTGTGATCCGTGCGCATCATGGTGAGGAATTCGCGTTCGAACTCATTCACCTTGGCCACCGGGATACCGTCGAGGTAACCGCGGGTGCCGGCATAGATCACAACAACCTGCTCTTCGACCTTAAGCGGCGAGAACTGGGGCTGCTTCAGAAGCTCGGTCAGGCGCGAGCCGCGGGCCAGAAGCTTTTGCGTGGCCGCGTCGAGGTCGGAGCCGAACTGCGCGAAGGCCGCCATTTCCCGGTATTGCGCAAGCTCGCCCTTGATGGCGCCCGCAACCTGCTTCATGGCCTTCACCTGTGCCGAGGAGCCCACGCGCGACACCGAGATACCGACGTTCACGGCAGGCCGGATGCCTTGATAGAACAGGTCCGTCTCAAGAAAGATTTGGCCGTCGGTGATCGAGATCACATTCGTCGGAATGTAGGCCGACACGTCGTTCGCTTGCGTTTCAACAATCGGAAGCGCGGTCAGAGAGCCTGAACCGTGTTTCTTGTTGAGCTTCGCCGCGCGTTCGAGCAGGCGGGAGTGCAGGTAGAACACGTCGCCCGGATAGGCTTCGCGTCCCGGCGGGCGGCGGAGCAGGAGCGACATCTGGCGGTAAGACACGGCTTGCTTGGAGAGGTCGTCGTAGATGATGACCGCGTGCATGCCGTTGTCGCGGAAATACTCGCCCATCGTGCAGCCCGTGTAAGGCGCGATGAACTGCAACGGCGCAGGTTCCGAAGCGGTCGCGGCCACGACGATGGAGTATTCGAGCGCGCCGTTCTCTTCGAGCACCTTCACGAACTGCGCAACCGTGGAGCGCTTCTGCCCAACGGCCACGTAGATGCAGTAGAGCTTCTGGCTTTCGTCGCCCGTGGCGTTGATCGACTTCTGGTTCAGGATCGTGTCGAGCGCGACGGCGGTCTTGCCGGTTTGACGGTCGCCGATGATCAGCTCGCGCTGACCGCGGCCAATCGGGATCAGAGCGTCGACGGCCTTGAGGCCCGTCTGCATCGGCTCCTTCACACTTTCGCGAGGAAGGATGCCCGGCGCCTTCACGTCGACGCGCTTCCGCTCCGCTGCCTGGATCGGCCCCTTGCCGTCGATCGGGTTGCCGAGGCCGTCGACAACGCGGCCCAGGAGGCCCTTGCCCACGGGCACGTCCACGATGGCGCCCGTCCGCTTGACGGTGTCACCCTCTTTAATAGACCTGTCCTCGCCGAAGATAACGACGCCGACATTGTCGGCTTCGAGGTTCAGCGCCATGCCGCGGATGCCGCCGGGAAACTCGACCATTTCACCGGCTTGCACATTGTCCAGGCCGTACACGCGGGCGATACCGTCGCCCACCGATAGCACTTGCCCAATCTCCGAGACTTCTGCTTCCTGACCGAAATTCTTGATCTGTTCTCGCAGAATCGAAGAGATCTCGGATGGGCGGATTTCCGTGAGCTCCATCAGCTGGCCTCTTTCATCGCCTTTTCTAAGTTTCTGAGTTTCGTACGTAGGGAGGTGTCGATCATCTGGCTCCCGACCTTAAGGATAAGGCCGCCAAGAAGGGACTGATCGACGGTAACGGTGAGCTTGGGGCTCTTCCCGAATTTCTGCCGCAGCGTCTCGGTCAAATTTTTCGCCTGCGCATCCGTCAAGGGATGGGCGGAGATGACCTCAGCTTCCACCTCGCCGCGTTCTTTCGCCGCGAGTTTCTGGAAGGAGTGGATAACGCTTTCGACTGCAAACAGACGCCGGTTCCGGACGAGCACCAGCAGGAAATCCCTCGCCAAGCCATCGATGCCCGCCGCTTTCAAAACGGCGGTTAGGCCTTGAAGCTGGTCTCCGCCAGAGAACACTGGGCTGCGAACGAAGCGCTGAAGGTCCGGACTGCTTTTCAGTGCGTCAAGAAAGCGCACCAGCGCGGCTTCAACCTTCCCGGTCTCGTTCTTCTCCTTGGCAAGCTCGAAAAGCGCGCCAGCGTAACGCTCTGCTACCGTTGATAATTCGCTACCGCTCGCCACGCCGGTCTCTCCAACAGTCCAATAGCCGCATGAAAACGCCACAGCGTTCCCGCGTGCCCTGAATTAGCCTAAAATGTCCGGATTGCAGTCCGGCTAGTGCCTGCCGGGCTTCTAGCATAGGCCCGTGTTGCATTGCAACCCAAGCGCATCAGTTTTTGTTGATTTAACGCGCCATTAGGATTTTTTTAACGCCGCGCGAGATGGTCGAACTCGGCCAGCACAGCTTCGTATGTGGCGCGTTTGAAAGGAACGACCGATTCCGCAACATCCTTGGGTGGAGCCCAGCGCCAGGCATCGAACTCCGGTTTATGTCCGGCAGGCGCCAGATCGATTTCCTGCTCGGCGCCCGTAAAGCGCATGGCAAACCACTTCTGACGCTGTCCGCGATATTTTCCCTTTAGAGCCACGCCGATGGATTCGGCCGGAAGTTCGTAGGGAATCCAGTTCTTCGTTTCGGCCAGAACCTCCACGCTGCGGATGCCGGTTTCCTCGTGAAGTTCGCGGAGTGCGGCGATCCTTGGCTCCTCACCCGCGTCGATACCGCCTTGGGGCATTTGCCAGCGGTATGTGGATTCCTGCTCGACCAGTTCGCCGATGCGCCGCCCGAGCCAGATCAGCCCCTCGGCATTCAGAACGACAATGCCAACGCAGGGCCGGTAGGGGAGCGTAGCAGGATCTATCAAAGCCATGACGCGCCTTTCTTTATAACTAGTTACAGGCACAGTAATGCAGAAGAGGGCTGCAGCGCAAGCGCTCCAAATCTGTCGAGACAGGGCGGAAGCCTGTGCCGGGCACTATTGCCGCGAGGGAGCCTCGGAAGCAACGCCGTCGCGGTCGGGGAAGCGTACGGGGGCTCCCGACGGCTTCGGCGGAATTCCGGCCTCCGCGCGCCCATCGACGATGGAATTGGCCGAATCGTCCGGCACCTGCGACACGATTTGCGGGAGCGGGCCGAGCTTGGGCATTTTGCGCGTATCGATCGGCAGAACGAACTTCAGATCGTATTCGTGGCCGGTGCCGGCGAACGCGAAGTAGGCCAGCCCGCCTGTAATAATCGAAAAGAACAGCCCCGCCGTAATCAAAAGCGCTTTCATGGTCTAATTCCCTCCGCGAGGAAAATTAAAAGGCCCACGCCGGCGGCATGAACCCCTCTCGCTTTCATGGCATAACGCCGCAAGGCTACGCTGCTACTTAGAACCGGCGTTCCACACTACGCACATTACCCCCATTCCCTCTCCCACAGGGAGAGTGAACGCCTTATCGACGGGCACAGCCGAACTCCCTCTCCCATTGGGAGAGGGCTGGGGTGAGGGGTGTAATGCCCCATGGTCATGCCCCCCCCCACCGGCGTTGGGTACTAGTTAGGCACCGGCACTGCCGGCGTAGCTGGAGCCGCGGCGTTCTCAAGCTTCTTTGCAGTCTCAGGCTTCTTGCCGTGCAGAAGTTCGATGGCGGCTTTCAACTGCACATCCTTCTCCTTCTCCTTCGGCACATAGGAAACGCTTCCTGTGGCCTCGGGCGCGCTGTCGTTCTTCAAATGGCCGCGCAAACTGGCCTCGCCCTTGGGCGCGAAAGCCGTCATCTGGGCCTTCATCTCTGGCGGAAGCTCCGGCTCGACCATGTAATCCGGAGAGATGCCGGTCGCCTGAATCGAGCGCCCAGCCGGCGTGTAGTAGCGCGCCGTGGTCAGGCGCAGGCCGCCATTCGCGCCAAGCGGGATCATGGTCTGCACCGAACCCTTGCCGAAGGACCGCGTGCCGATCACGTTCGCGCGTTTGTGATCCTGCAGCGCGCCAGCAACGATTTCCGACGCGGAGGCCGAGCCACCATTGATCAGCACCACGACCGGCTTGCCTTCGGTAATATCGCCCGGTTTGGCGTTCGCACGGCTGCTTTCGGCGGCGTTGCGACCCTTGGTCAAAACGATGGCGCCCTTGTCCAGGAATGCGTCGGAGACGGCGATGGCCTGATCGAGCAAGCCGCCCGGATTGTTCCTGAGGTCCACGACATATCCCTTGAGCTTCGGGCCGATAGTCTTCTTAAGATCCTCAACCGCCTGCTTCATGTACTCGTAGGTGTGCTCACTCTGGAACGTCTTGATCTTGATCCAGCCGACGTCATCCTCGGCGCTATACTTGACCGGGTTGATGCGGATGATATCGCGCACGACCTTTGTCTGCATCGGAGCGGCGACGCCCTTGCGGATGATGGTGAGCATAATCGGCGAGTCCACCGGACCGCGCATCTTCTCAACCGCTTCGTTGAGGCTCAGGCCCTGGATCGAATCGCCATCGAGATGGGTGATGTAGTCGCCCGCCAAAACGCCGGCTCTGTCGGCCGGGGTGTTGTCGATGGGAGCGATCACTTTTACGACACCGTCCTCCATCGTGACCTCGATGCCGAGCCCGCCAAATTCGCCGCGGGTCTGCACCTGCATGTCCTGGAATTCTTTTGGCGTCAAATAGCTCGAATGCGGATCGAGCCCCTGCAGCATGCCGTTGATCGCGTTCTCGATGAGTTTCGTGTCGTCGGGCCTCTCGACATATTCAGAACGGACCCGCTCCAGTACCTCGCCAAAAAGGTCGAGTTGCTTATAAATGTCGGCATTCGCGGCAATCGCCTGATCCCGGCGCGTGGAGTGCAATATGAAAATGCTGGCGCCGCAGACCAGCATGATTAAGAACGCACCAAGCGCCAGTTCCGATTTGCGCATATATCTCAACCTTTTCCTCCCGTAGACCACCATGGTGCGGGATCGATGGACTGCTGATCTCTACGGAATTCCACGTAGAGAGTTGGGCGGGATGCCGTCTTCTCTCCAGATCTAGGTTCCGCGCCCATTGTTGCAACAGGCTCGCCCGCAAGAACGGATTGACCTTGCGTGACTTGAATGCGGTCCATACCTGCAATCACGATATGATATCCCCCACCAGGGTCGATAATCAAGAGTTGACCGTAGGAGCGGAAAGGCCCCGCATATAAGACCATGCCATCGCAAGGCGATACGACCTGAGCGCCAGGGCGCGTTTCGAAGTGGACTCCCTTGGAAGCCGCACCGTCGGAGCCGGCTTCCCCGAACCTTATAAGCAGCTTGCCTTGCACGGGCATTGGCACCAGGCCTTGCGCGCTCCCGAAAGGAATGTTGGCCGCCATCCCGCCCAGTTGCATGGACGCAATCTGGGTGCCCGCGGCGCCTTTGGCCTGAGCAGCGGCCTGGCCCCTCTTGGCCGCGGCATCCAGCACAGGAAGCACTTCTTCCAGACTCTTGAGGCCGGCAAGGTTGACCTCGCTCGCGTGCTTGAGGTTGACCAAGGTTTCCTGGGCAATTTCGAGCTGCTCGCCATTCTCCACTAGCAGCAAATCGATTTGCGCCTTGATCTTTGCATTTTGAACCTGCTCTGTCTTGCGCCGCAACTCTTGCTGCTCGGCCTCTTTCCCGGCGCTATCGAGCCGGTCCACCTCATCGGATATTTCCTTGGCGCGCTTTTCAACATCCCCATAAAACGCGGCAAGAACCATGCCGCTGCGGATCATCTTGAGCGCATCCTTGCTGTGCGTGAACAGAACCGGCGGCGGCTGCTTGCTCATGCCCTGCAAAAGCATGAACAGCGCCGACATCTGCGCGGCCTTGTCGTCGAATTTCTCGTGCTCTTCTTTTATCCTGGCGCGCATCTGCGCAAGGCGCTCCTCGATCTCGCCGAGACGTTTTTCGGAGAGCGCAAGCGCTTTGGCGGTTTCCACAAGCCTCGCGTGCATCCTGGCGCGGTTGGTGGTGAGCGTGCGCTGCTCCTTGGCCATCTCGTCCTGCTGGGCACGGATCTGCTCAAGCCGCTGTTTGCGCAGGTAATAGAGCTGCCGGGCTTGTGCTGGGTCGAGCTTGGCCTCCGGGCGGGCAGTTTTTGGGGCGGGCGGAGCGACTTTCTGCGGGGCGCGGACAACCGGCGCCGGAGCGGGGGTGGCGGTCTCGTCATCGTCGCCGGCGGCAGCTTGGGACGGCGCCAGCAGGATACCCGCAGCCAAGCCATAACGAACTAAACGTGTGAGCCGCAAGAACATATTGCTTTGCGTCATCGCTCCCAACCGAAAAGGCTTACGCACATCCAGCCTTATAGGAGCAAGCTTCCTGCACGGCAAGGCTTGCTTCTCCTCCGATTCGCGGGGCATTCACCGGGTTCTCACGAATTGGTGAGCCGCAGCCGTTTCATGGATTTTGAACCAAAGGCTGTTTATATAGGCACAAACTGGTAATTTCCGGACCTAAGGAGAACTGCATGACGATCACCCCAGGAAGCAAGCTGCCGCAGGCAAAATTCAGGACAATGACCGCGACGGGACCAGAGGAGGTCACGGCGGAAGAGCTTTTCAAGGGCAAAAAGGTGGCTCTGTTTGCGGTTCCGGGCGCGTTCACGCCAACCTGCCATGCTCAGCATTTGCCAGGCTTCCTGCAGCGCGCGGAGGAGTTCAAGGCGAAGGGCGTGGACCTCATCGCCTGCACGGCGGTGAACGATGTTTTTGTACTGGATGCTTGGGGCAAGGCCAGCGGCGCGGGCGGCAAGGTAACTTTCCTCGCGGACGGCAACGGCGATTTCGCCAAGGCCATCGGGCTTGAGATGGATGGCGCGCCGATCGGCTTCGGCGTCCGCTCCAAGCGCTACTCCATGCTCATCGACGATGGGGTGGTGAAGGCGCTGCACATCGAGACGCAGGCGGGCGTGGCGCAGGAAAGCAGCGCCGAGCGCCTCCTCGCCGATATTTAGGGGCACCTGTTTCTGAAACAGGCGATCCGTTCAAAGCGTATTACCCCTGTCCCTCTCCCACACAAGCTCGCCTCGGCGAGCTTGCTACTCAAGAGCATCCATATCCGCAAGCGGATATGGATGGGAGAGAGGACGCCCTTTCGGCGGGCACAGCCGGACTCGCTCTCCCATGGGGAGAGGGCTGGGGTGAGGGGTTGTGCCCCATGTTTAGAGCACGCCCCTTAGCGACAGCACGTGCCGGCTGCATACGCAACCGTGGCAATGAGCCTTGCCGCGAAATGCCTTGGCGTGGTATGCAATTCTACTCGAATTATCATACCAACCGGTGGCCATTGTGAAACCATCCCCCAAAGCGTCGCTGCTCATCTTCGACGATTCGCCAACGGCCTGCCGCACCAAGACGGCGGCGATCTATGCCCTGTTGGCCGCCGCCAACATCCTGAGTTGGGGCTGGGCTTGGGTGTTGTTCGCGGACCACCCAGCGCTGCTCGGCACCGCCATCCTCGCTTACATGTTCGGCATCCGCCACGCGGTGGACGCCGACCACATCGCGGCCATAGATAATGTCGTGCGCAAACTGATGCAGGAGCACAAGCGCCCCATATCCGCGGGCTTCTTTTTCGCGCTCGGCCATTCCACTATCGTCATCCTCGCCTGCATTGGCATCGCGCTCACGGCATCGGCGTTTCAGGGCAGCACCCTCAAGGCGGTTGGTGGCGAGATCGGCACCGCCGTTTCCTCCGTGTTCCTGCTCGGCATCGGCCTCGTCAATATCCTGATCCTGAAAGGTGTCTGGCGCGCTTTCAGGCGGGCGCGGCAGGGCGAACACAGCACGGTGGATATGGATGTGCCAAGCGGCGGACTTTTCTCACGGCTTTGCGGCCCATTGTTCCGCGCTATCTCGCGGTCATGGCATATGTATCCCCTCGGCGCGCTGTTTGGGTTGGGCTTCGACACGGCGACCGAAATCGGCGTGCTCAGCATCTCCGCGGCGGAGGCGGCGCATGGCCTTTCGCTTTGGTCCGTGCTCGTGTTTCCCGCACTGTTCACGGCTGGGATGACGTTGGTGGATACGACCGACAGCGTGCTCATGGGCGAGGCCTATGGCTGGGCGTTCGTGCACCCGGTGCGCAAGCTTTGGTACAATCTCACCATTACGGCGGCGTCGGTGGCGGTGGCGTTGTTCATCGGCGGCATCGAGGCGGCCGGGCTGGTCGCCGATAAATTCGAACTCACCGGCCCGGTCTGGCGCACCGCCGCGAGCCTGAACACCGATCTCGCCAATTTCGGCTTCGTGGTGATCGGCGTCTTCGTCATGAGCTGGGTGATGTCGGCAGCGATCTACCGCTGGAAGGGCTATGGCGAGATCCCCGCCGCAACAGAGCCAGTGCCGGTTCGGAACTAGGAGAGCGGGCGCACAATGTGCCAATAACCCACATCGCCAGGCGGACGGACAAAAACGGCCGGAAATGATTGACAACTGGAGGCGGAAACGCGGAAGTCCGGTGCAGCGGCAGCCTTAGCGCTTGGTCCAGCGGGCGGCACAGGCATCGTCGCTTTCACTGGCCGCGACCCAGTGGCTGCTGCCCACCGCCGTCTCCTCCGTCTTCCAGAACGGAGCGCTGGTCTTAAGGTAGTCCATCAGAAACTCAGCCGACTCGAAGGCGGCCTGCCGGTGCGTGGAGAGCGTCACCACCAGCACGATGTTGTCGCCGGGCGCGAGCCTGCCGGTGCGATGCACGACGAGGCTCGCAAGCAGCGGCCAGCGCTCGTGCGCCTCCGCCTCGATGCGGGCAAGCTCCTTCTCGGTCATGCCGGGATAGTGCTCCAGCGTCATGGCGGTAATCGCGCCGTTCTTGGCGTGCTCGCGCACGGTGCCTACGAACGCGACAATGGCGCCGGCATCCGTGCGGCCGCCGCGCAAGGCGGCTATCTCGGCGCCGGTGTCGAAGTCTTCTGTTTGAACGCGGATCATGGCTTCTCCTTGCGAAGATATAGTGCCGCCCGCATCTTTCAGGCAATCGCTAACAAGGGAAGGAAGCGAAGATTGCAGATACATAAGCTGACCGGGGCCGGATTGGAGAGCGCGCTCAGGGACTTGGCGCAACTCAGGATCGAGGTGTTCCGCGATTTCCCCTACCTCTACGACGGCACGCTCGCCTATGAGGAAGGCTACATGGCGGGGCTCGCTGGAGCCAGGGACGCCATCGTCGCCGCGGCGGAAGAGGACGGCCGCATCGTGGGTTGCGCCACCGGCTCGGCGCTGGCAGGCCACCACGAGG
>Ga0182021_10011552_pt1 | contig 10481 bp, 6 predicted proteins | sample 612E3MmetaG_FD_120493 | JGI IMG/M metagenome (GOLD analysis project Ga0182021, IMG submission 120493) | Permafrost microbial communities from Stordalen Mire, Sweden - 612E3M metaG (Illumina Assembly) | ecosystem: Environmental > Terrestrial > Soil > Wetlands > Permafrost | place: Sweden... | reverse complement strand
GGGGGTCAGCAAAGCCTATGGCGACCGGCTGCTGCTGGACAACTTCAGCGCCAGGATCCCGCCCGGCTCCATCGTTGGCGTGATCGGGCCGAATGGGGCCGGCAAAACCACCTTGCTAAAGATGATCACCGGGCAGGAAAGCCCCGACCAGGGTACCATCCGGATCGGAGAAACGGTCAAGTGGGCCTACGCCGACCAGACCCGCAGCCTCGACCCGGAGAAAACCGTCTGGGAGCTGATCACCGGCGGAGCGGAAACGCTCACGCTGGGTTCCCGCACAATGAATTCACGCGGCTACGTCTCCTCGTTCAATTTTTTGGGACCCGACCAGCAGAAAAAAGTCGGCGTGCTTTCAGGCGGCGAACGCAACCGGGTCCACCTGGCCAAAACGCTCACACAGGGCGCCAACGTGATTTTGCTGGATGAACCCACCAACGATCTGGATATCAACACCCTGCGCGCCCTGGAGGAAGCCCTGGAAGACTTCGCCGGATGTGCCATCGTGGTCAGCCATGACCGCTGGTTCCTGGACCGCATCACCACGCACATCCTGGCTTTCGAAGGCGACAGCCAGGCGCGCCTGTTCCTGGGGAATTGGACGGACTATGAGACCCACATGCGCGAGACGTATGGGAAGGACCTCCAGCCGCACCGGGTGAAATACAGGACCTTGAAGCGATAATCAGAAAAAATAGCGCGATACGACCCGGTCTCACGACCGGGTCGTTAGCGAGGAGGAAACGCAGAGCGTTGTTCGCAGTTTCCAAGTATCATGATAGTACCTGATCATGAATGCCGCATGAAATCATCCCGGTTTTGCAGATAAGGTTTCTCAGGCCGCCAATTTACGCGGCGCCCTAATAATATGTTTTTAACCGTTCCAACATTTCCATGCCTGGGAACCTGAACGACCCGGAATGAATCCGGGTCGTTTCAAGGAGGAAAAAGGAGAAGAATGTGCGCCTGTGTCAACTGCTTCTATACAATAACATAGCTCTTGTCTATGAACAATCCATGAATTATGGCTTTTCAGGTGGTTTGTATGGGGAGGAAATGAGTATATTATGGGATATTTATTGGCAAAAGAACGGCCCGGCGGCATGCCGGGTCGTTTCTTAAGGAGGAGAGAGAGAAGCAAGGATATAAAAAGACGTTAATTGGAGAAATTGCACTGACAAATAACGTGTACAATTAAGATCGATATTTATGCCGGTAAATCGGAGAAACATGACAACCAATAAAAATCCATCACAAAAGAGCCGTTTATACCTGGCGAGTTACCTATCTCTCGGATTCTTTTTCCTGGCTATTGTGGCCTTGTTCTTCCTGGTCCTTTACCATTTTATGCACAATACCGTCACGCTCTCCCACCTGGATAAAATCATCTATGCCGGTTCGAGCGTACCTTTGGTCTTTCTTTTCCTGGGAGGACTCCTGCTAAGCACACCTTTTGGAAACAGCTTTGTCTCCCGGAAGTTTCAAGTATCAACCGATGAAATAAAACTAGTCCGCAGCCAGGGATATTATCGTTCCCTGTCCATTGTGGTTATGCTGATTGTCTTTGCGACGGTATATTTGGTATATATTGACCAGAAGGTGGCTGTATATAGTCTGAGTACCACACGCTATCATAGCGATACGATCGAATACCTGGAGGTCGGATCATATCCTCTTTCCAGTATTGATTTTTGGGCGGGAATCCGATCTTTCAGTTTGCCGCTTTTTTATAAAATAGCGGGATATAATTTTTCCAATTATATGGATCAGGGGAATATGAATCGCGTCAGCCAACTTCAATGGTATTTCTCGATAATCTGTTGGACAATTTTAGCGGGCTCGGTTTGTTTTGCACTGAGAAATTGGATTTCCAGGCTGTTCACTTTTTCGATCATCCTGATGATGGGGGCCAGCATTGATATCTCTTTTTGGGATCGGGTATTGCTGACAGAATCATTGGCGATCTCGCTTTTCGTCTTATTAATCGCCCTGCTCATTATTGGCGGATTGCTGATCGAGAAAGCGCATAAGGTACCTTCCTGTGTGCAAGTAATTTTGGTCGGAATAATATTATTAGTCGCGGTTCTTTATGCTTTCATCCGTGATACAGATGGTTACTTCCTGTTATTTCTTGCCTGTTTTATGCTCGGTGGAGTGGGTTTCCGGATGATTCGAAAGGCGGCATTATTTCCGGCTTATCTTTCCATCGCGCTCGGATTCCTGGTCATTTTCATGCTCGGAAATACCTCTGCGAATACCGGTGAACGATACGTTCCACCCATGCTGCATGTCTTTGCCTACCGGTTCATCCCACAAGAGCAGAGCCGGAATTTTTTTCTTTCGCGTGGCATGCCTTTCGATAATCGCATCGCCACCCTGGACACGTTAACACTTCACCAACTCAATTCTCATTTAGTGACCGATCCTTCCATATTGCGGCTGATCGCCTGGCTTGGCAAGGACGGCGAGCAGGCGACAATGCAATACCTTATCTCCCATCCCGGTTATTTCCTTTTTGCACCTTTGAGTGACGTACAGCATATCATTAATGGCCAGTATACTGTATACCGCTTGACGGGAATTACACCTGTGCCATCCCGGATTAGTTGGTTGTCCTCCATCCTGTATCTGCGCTTTGCATGGCTGCCGGTGTTCTTTTTGGTGCTCGCCCTGGCATCCATTGGCCTTATTTTCGTAAAATCAAACTGGGCCAGAATCATATGGTTTATCGTTCTGGCTGCTTTTTTAACTGCCTATCCTCTGGCGGTGATTGGTTGGCATGGTGATACCAATGATATTGAGCGTCATTCCGTCCAGGTAGCCATCCAGTTGCGCCTGGCAGTCTGGATTTTGCTCGGATTATTGGTTGAATGGGGATATTCATTCCTCAGAAATAAATTGAACGAGAGAGCCGGCAAAATGGAAAACATCTTGTAGGCACTAGGTTGGTCCTTATAGTTTTACTATCATCATCAAAGAATATTTTTCACAAAGGCTAGGATGAAAGCTCACTGGAAACCCGGAAACGGAATCATCGCAATACTGCTCGCATGCCTGACAACCATCATTCTGACCATCACGGCACCGGACATCGGCTTGACCTGGGATGAACCCGTATATCTCCAGGCGACGCAGTCCAATGTAAAATGGATGGCCATATTAGCCAGGCATCCTGTCCTGGCGTTCAATTCCAAAACAATTAATACCTATTGGACAATCAACCATGAGTCTCCTCCTGTAGAAAAGATCTGGTCGGGCCTTGTCCTTCTTATAGCCCGATATTTTGTAGATAGTCTGACGGCTTACCGTTTTGGCACCATTTTACTGGTGGCTCTCCTGGTTGCGTTAATTTACCTGATGATATCGGAAACTTATGGGAAAGCCGCCGGTTTGTTTGCATCCGCCGCCTTAATGTGCATGCCGCGCTTCTTCTTCCATGCCCATTTGGCAGCCTTGGATGTTCCTGTGGCAGTTGGTTCGTTCGCGCTCACCTTCCTTTTCTGGAAAACAGTGGACAGGCAGAGTTGGGCCTGGGGGTTATTGTGGGGCGTCGTCTGGGGGCTGACAGTCGCTACTAAAGTCAACGGGGTTTTCACGTTGCTGGCGTTATTGGTGTGGTTTTTGATCTTTCGCCGCAAGTGGTCCGTATTGTTTCGCCTATTAATAATGGGTTTTGCTGCGGTTCTAACATTTTTCCTGGTCTGGCCATGGCTGTATTACCAAACCTGGACGCGGGTGTTGGAATATATCAATTTCCAGATGCACCACTATAATATCGGGCAATGGTACCTGGGACAATTTTATTTGCCCCCCCCATGGCATTATGTCTTTGTGATATTGTGGGCGGTGGTCCCATTGACAGTGATGGCTCTCTTCGTGGCAGGAATAGCGCGCGCCGGGAATGGCAAACGGGATGGAGGCCTGGCCTGGCTGCTAATCATCAGTGCATTCATCTCCATTTCGCCTTTCATTTTTGGCAGGATTTTGCTTTACGATGGTGAACGATTGTTCATGCCGGTTTTCCCGTTCCTGGCTGCGCTGGCAGGAATTGGGTTCGGTTGGCTGGTCACCGGCATGGAAAAATTACTGATAAAGGTTGAACATCCACGGTTGACGATCCCGGTAGCTTTTATTATTGGGATGGCTCTACTCACACCCCAGGTAGTAAGCATGCTGGAATTGTACCCTCATCTGCTTTCGTACTATTCAGAGGGTGTGGGGGGATTGCCAGGTGCCATCCATTTGGGATTGGAAACAACTTATTGGAATGAAACTTTGGCGGCAGCTATTCCTTATATTAATACCCACGCCAAGCCCGGCGATTCTATCTGGGTCGAAGATAAGGCCGTATTCGTCTACTACCAGAAGATTGGCCGGCTCGACCCGGATGTCTGGTTCATGAGCAAGTACCCGGCGAGTGTTCCGGGGAAAAAGGGCTATGGGCTTTTTGGGGAGGCCGATTGGTATATTTTTACCTACCGCCAGTCACAATATGGACCCGGTGGTGCAAAGAACTATCTTCCCCTGCAGATCCTCGAAACGCAAACGCCGGTCTTCCAGATCAGCTACCAAGGCGTACCCCTGATGAAAGTATATAGCAAATTAAAATAAGCCTGGCCCCTTGAGCGACAAGGAAGCAGGCCTAGTTTTACCCTAATTCGCGCCCGGGGAAAAGCAGGTTATTCTTCCGGCTGTATTCAAAACGGCCCGGCTGCATGCCGGGTCGTTCTTTAAGGAGGGGAGAGAGAAGAAATGTTCGCCTGTTCAAATCGCTTACAAACAATATAATACTCCCTGAACATGAACAAAAGATGAATTTTTGGAATAGTCTGATAGTCGTTTGTCTGATGGTCTTATCGTTCTGCAGGCGGACGAGAGTAAAACCTCAAAAAGTTCTCCTACACAAACTGAATATTATCGTGGGATCGCCCGTATATAATATAGGAGTTTTCCTTTCCACTGAAAATCCTTGAGGAGAGTCCATGGCAAACAGCGTCACTCTGATCCAAACGCAAGCCTTATCCAAACGCTACGGCGACAAACTGGCTGTAAATAATGTCAGCTTGGAAGTGCAGGCCGGGGAAGTTTTTGGCTTCCTTGGCCCGAACGGTGCCGGCAAGACCACCACCATCAAGATGATCGTCGGGTTGCTGCAGCCCACTTCCGGCACGATCCGGGTGACCGGGTACGATGTGCAGACCCAACCCTTGCTGGCCAAGGCTTCCAGCGGCTATGTGCCGGATACGCCCAACCTGTACGGCAAGCTGACCGGGCGCGAATTGCTGCGCTTCGTGGGCGACCTGTACAGCCTGGACCGGCAGCGGCTGGCGCAGCGCAGCGAAGAATTGTTACGGGTGCTCGACCTGACCGAGGCGGCCGACCAGACCATCGACTCGTACAGTCACGGCATGCAGCAAAAAGCCTCCCTGGCGGCTGCGCTGATGCACGATCCCAAAGTATTGGTACTGGATGAACCAACCGTGGGTCTCGATCCCAAGTCGGCCCGCCTGATCAAGGATATCCTGCGCCAGATGGCCGACCGCGGCACGGCGGTATTCCTTTCCACGCATATCCTGGAAATCGCCGAGCGCATGTGTGACCGCATCGGCATCATCGACAAAGGCGCGCTGGTGGCGGTCGGGACCATGACCGAACTGCGCGCGCTTGGCAAGGCCGGCGAAACCAGCCTGGAGGATATCTTCCTCGGTCTGACCGGAGGCGCCGAGGCAGCCGAGATCTCAGAGATTTTGAAATGAACAGCCTGTCTGCCCTGCCTTCCGGGGGGCTGTTCCCGGCCATCTGGAAATTGATCCGCCTGCGGCTGCTGCTCAACTGGAATGCCTTCAAGCATGCCAAAACCGGCCGGAAGATCGGCACGATCGTGCTGGTGATCCTGGCGCTGGCCTTTACCGGGTTCATCTTCTTCCTAAGCTGGCTGCTATTGGGTTTCCTGCGTTCATCCAAGCTGACCCAGTACGTCGGATTTGACGTGGGACCCTTCCTGCAAACTGTGCCTGTGCTGGTGTGCGCCTTGCTGTTCGTGGGAATTTTGTTCTCCAGCTTTGGAGTGCTGCTGCAGGCGCTGTACCTCTCGGGCGACATGGATTTCCTGTTGAGCTCGCCTGTGCCGATCCGGGCGGTCTTTATCACCAAGCTGCTGCAGGCGGTGCTGCCCGCCTTCGGGCTGGCGGCCTTGTTCGGCCTGCCGCTGCTGTACGGGCTGGGCATCACCGGCCATTACAGCCTTTTTTACTACCCGGTGGTTTTGCTGATCATGATCGCCCTGACGCTGGCAGCTGCCGGCCTCTCCGCGCTGCTGGTCATGCTGGTGGCGCGCCTGTTCCCACCCCGGCGGGTGGCGGAAGTGCTGGGATTCCTGACTGCCACCCTTTCCATCCTGTGTTCACAAAGCGGCAACCTGTTTAACAGCCTGGGCCATAACGTCACGATCTCAGGGTCGCAGGTCAATGGAGCGTTTGCCTTACTGATGCGTTTCAATACTCCCTGGAACCCCTTGAACTGGGCCGGACGCGGCCTGGTGGACCTGGGTGAGGGCCACTGGCTGGCCGGGCTTGGGCTGCTGGCGCTGACCCTCGGGCTGGCGGCTCTGGCATTTTCATTCGCCCTGGCCACCGCCGAAAGGTGGTATTACAGCGGTTGGGCTGGGATGCAGGTGGTGGCTTACAGGAAGAAACCGAACCGCACCGCGCATGCACGCGCCGCTACCACACCATCCATGCCCCTTCAATCTGACCTGGCCGCAGCGCAGAAGAGGCAGGTGCTGCCTGCCCCGGTTCGGGCCATCCTGCAAAAGGATTTCCTGCTGCTCCGGCGAGACATGCGTAATCTATCTCAATTGGTCACGCCTTTGATCTTCGGTGTTTTCTATACCTTCATATTCCTTCGCCCCGGAAGTTCCATAGTCCCGGACAGCCCGGATACGCCGGCCATTTTCTCTTCAATCGCCCGCTTTATCTCCTCCTACGGGAACATCGGCATGAGCCTGTTTGTCGGTTGGATGCTGCTCAGCCGGCTGGCGGGCATGGCGTTTTCCTCGGAAGGAAAAAATTACTGGATGTTGAAGGCCTCCCCGGTACGGGCAGCGCACCTGTTGACCGCCAAGTTCCTGATGGCTTACCTGCCCACGCTGGCGCTGGGCGCGCTCTTCATGCTGGCCGTTTCGATCCTTCAAAAAGCCTCGCTGGCCATCTTCCTGTATGGCCTGTTGGCAACCGCCATGTGCCTGGCCGGGATGAGCGGCATCCTGCTGGCCTTCGGTGTGGCTGGTGCCAATTTCACCTGGACCGACCCGCGCCGGATGAATGCCGGTGTGACCGGCTGCCTGGGCCAGGCCCTGGCGGCGCTCTTCCTGCCGGTCGCTTTTGGGTTCTTCATCGTTCCGCTGCTGCTCGTGACGGTCTTGAACTGGCCGCAGGTGTATGGCAGCCTGGCCGGGGCCGCAGCCGGTATTGCCATCTGCGCGATTGCCGCGCTCCTGCCGCCCTGGTTGGTCCGGAACAGGGTGGAAATGTTGAATGAAAATTAAGGGGTTGACCTGACTACATCCCGGATCTGCGTGAGTATAGCAGTGCGGCCATTGTGATAATATCTGCACTGTAAAGAACGAACAAAGCCGCCATCCAGACGACGAAGCCGGTACGCACCCAGCGCAACCGCCCTGGCAGGCGCGCATTGAACCAATCTCCGGCCCGCATGAACAAAAACGGGAAGGTGAGCATGGCCGGGTAAAGAAAGATCGCTTTCATCACCGAGTAATCGCGATACTCCAGTGCGTACAGAATGATGAAGAGCACAAAGCCCGTACAGGCCAGTATGGTCAGGCCGAAATGCGTCTCTGCGACCAGGTTTGGATCGCGTTCAATCAGGCTTTTCAAGAATAGGAATATTTCCATGGCCGCACCCGCCAGCAGCAACAGCGTGGGTAGAAGCGCAAGAATGTAGATCGCCCGGCTGAGGGCGAAACCCTGCTCGCCGCTAGTGGACCAGGATATCGGCCAGTTGTCAAAGTACACGGAATTTGCCCGGGCATATAATTGCGTCCAGAGTGAGGTGCGGGTCTGGGTATAGACATAGCCATTTTCATTGCGGGGGTAATCCAGCAGGTCACCGAATTTAAATGTGAAAAATCCATCCTGGATCGACAGGATGCCCGGCCGGCCGGCGGATGTTTGCACGAAAAAGTTTGGCAGGAGCTGCTGGTCGATATTCAACAGGATCGGCGAACCATAATCCCGAACGTTTGAAATATATTGATTGAAAGGGTTGAAGATCGATAGAACCAGGCTAGCCAGCCCAAATAGGCCGGCGCTCCACAGCATGCGAGTCCGCTCTGGTTTATCCAACCACGCTTTGACGACCAGCGCCAGCAGGATTGCAATCGCAGTGATCCAGACGTTGGTCTTGGAACAAATCCCCAGTATGGAAAAAAGCAGCATCAACAGAAAAGTGACGGGCCTCTTTTTCTGCAGGAATGCATATGTGCAAAAAAGTGCAAGGGTGGAAAAGAGGATCGCGAAAGTGTCGTTTGTCACCTGGGCATTGATCCCGATCAGTCCCGGGTTCAACGCAACGAGTCCAAAAGCGATACCTTTCAGAAGCCCGTTTTTATCAGAAAGGCGATCGAGAAACAGCCCGATGACCAGGATGGTGATCAATCCGGCCGTGTAATTTAACAGCTCCACAGCCAGGATCTTGGAGCTTGGGTCGGAGTTTTCCTGGCCGGTCAGTTGAAGGAATTTTGCCGCAGTGTAATGGAATAGTTTCGGTTGATAACATTCCCAGCAATCCGCTTTTTCTGGCAGGCGCTCCGTCTTCAAGATTAATTGGATAACCGCGAAATGGTCGTCGTTGGATTCACGGTTAAAGACCACCAAACCCAACCGCAATCCAGCGGATATTAGAAAGATGAGCAGGATCAAGGTGTGGGTTATGCGATCAGGAATATTCGTAAGCTCGCTCCCAGGCTGGTTTGGAAAAGTATAACATAGCTCTTCAAGGGAACAACCACCTTCCGGGCAGGAAATATTAAAAAATTCTGGCAGAGAACGCAATTGAGGCGGATGCACAATATGCGGCTCTTCTATTTTAAGTAATGGACGGATTGTGTCAGGGCACAAAAGAAATCGTATAATGGAGGCGTCATGTTCATGAAAAACCTTCTGCTTGTCCTCGTCGTGTGTGCGGCTGCCTGCAGCCCCACCGCGCCAACCCTCATCCCGACCCCCGCGACCGACCAGATCAACAGAGAGGAACAGGCCGCCTACGCCTTTCTGCTGGCAAGGCTGTACCAGCATAAAGGCTATGTCATCATGGCTGATACCGCCACGAGTGCCACCGGGGTGGAGGACACTGCCCAGGCACTGGCCTACGTCCTGCAGAACATGCACGGCCTGGCCGCCGAAACGCTCGCTAGTTTCAAGGCTCGCAATACCTCCGCCCAGGTCCTGGGCCCGGATATGCAGCTCGGCGGTCCCTATACGCTCTTGAGCCAGACCGCCAGGAATCAGATCTTCAGCCAAAACCAAAGTGGTTGGGATATTTTTTACAACCGCTATCCGCAGGCGCCTGGCATCACCACGTTTTCGCATGCCGGCTTCAACGCCAGCTTTGACCAGGCATTGGTGTATATGGGCACGCAAAGCAACTGGCTGGTTGGTGCAGGCTATTACTACCTGCTAAAGAAAGTTGAGGGAATCTGGAGCATCGATCAGCAGGTGATGATCTGGGTTTCTTGATTTGGGTTTCCCCCATCGTTATGCTATCAATGGGATTTATCTCCGCCCCTTGCAAGAGCAGCGGGCGGATGGAGTAACAACACTGAAATGCGAACCTCCCTGCGCTGGCAATTAGCTGCTTTTACGGTTGTTCGGGGCATCTTCAACACCCTGCACCGGATGGTATACCCCTTCCTGGCAATTTTCGCACGCGGCCTGGGCGTGGATTTGACTACCATTTCCTATGCCCTGACCGTGCGCGGCCTGGTCGGGACTGTCGGACCATTTGCAGCATCCGTGGCCGATCAACGTGGGCGGCGCTTCGGCATGCTCATGGGAGCCGTGCTTTTCATGGCCGGAGCCGCCGTGGTGGTTTTCTGGCCCGGCTTCCCCGGCTTTACCATTTCCCTGGCCGCGGCGACGCTCGGGAAATATATCTTCGACCCAGGCATGCAGGCCTACATCGGCGACCGCGTCCCCTATCAACGGCGCGGCCGGATGATTGCCATAACAGAGTTCGGCTGGTCGCTGGCATTCGTGGTGGGAGTCCCGCTGATGGGTCTCCTGATCGCCAGCCAAGGCTGGATGGCCCCTTTCCCCCTCCTGGCGTTGTTGGGGGTGGTCATCGTTGCCGGTCTTTTTTGGATGCTGCCAAAAGAGCAAGTTCCATCCGACGCTCCGCGCTCGCGCGATAATTTTCGATTGGTACTGACCTCACTGCCCGCCCTGGCCGGCCTGGCCGTTGGGCTG
>Ga0182021_10011551_pt1 | contig 10481 bp, 8 predicted proteins | sample 612E3MmetaG_FD_120493 | JGI IMG/M metagenome (GOLD analysis project Ga0182021, IMG submission 120493) | Permafrost microbial communities from Stordalen Mire, Sweden - 612E3M metaG (Illumina Assembly) | ecosystem: Environmental > Terrestrial > Soil > Wetlands > Permafrost | place: Sweden... | reverse complement strand
TCATGTGATGTTTGCCCAAACATTTCAGGTATCCAAAGTACAATTCCGAATGGATTTACCATTAACTCAAGTGGTAATTGCGTTCCAACCCCAACATTCTGCGAACAAAATCCCACCGACCCATCATGTAATCCAACATTCTGCGAAAACAATCCCAATGACCCATCATGTGATGTTTGCCCAAATATTTCAGGTACCCAAAGTACAATTCCGGATGGATATACCTTGAACTCAAGTGGTAATTGTGTTCCGGCTCTAACATTTTGTGAACAAAATCCCACCGACCCATCTTGTATAACTCCAACGTTCTGTTCACTTCACCCGAGTGACTCAACATGTGTAGAGCCAAGTTTCTGTACACTTCATCCCACAGACCCATCTTGTATAACTCCAACATTCTGCACACTTCACCCTAACGATCCGTCATGCACAACCCCATCATTTTGTGCTCTACATCCCACCGACCCATCTTGTATAACTCCGGCATATTGTGCTCTTCACCCGACTGACCCATCATGTTCAACGCCGGAGATATTTTGTGCACTTCATCCGACCGACCCATCGTGCATTAATCCGACATTTTGTTCTCTCCATCCGACGAATATATTATGTGTAATTAAAGATACAACATCCGGTATTTTAGAAACAATAAATGGAAATCTTAATAATACTATTACCGATGTAGCCAAAAATGTTGCCGAGGCAACTGAAATTATCTTTACAAATCCAGTCGGGAAAGTTGTCACTAAAATAGTTGAAACAACCGGAGCTGTCACTGGTGCAATCGGCATTGCCGGCTTAGTTTTCTCCGGACCAATTGCTCTGGCTGATGCTTTTCTAATTCCAATTCGGTTGTGGAGTCTTCTTCTTGCTCTGTTTGGAATCAAAAAAAGGAAAACTCCATGGGGTACAGTTTATGACAGTGTCACAAAGCAGCCCCTTGACCCGGCATATGTCGTTTTACAGAATTTAGATGGCAAAGAAGTTGCGACTTCGATTACCGACCTTGATGGTAGATATGGTTTTCTTGTTCCACCTGGAGCGTATAGAATTATCGCCAGAAAAACAAATTATGAATTCCCTTCAAAGAAATTACTTGATAGACAGAAAGATGAATTATATGATGATTTGTATTTCAATGAAATCATAGAGGTTAAAGAAGGGGGAATCATAACCCGTAATATCCCAATGGATCCGATTAAGTTTGATTGGAATGAATTTGCCAAGCGCGATCGCAAATTAATGAAGTTCTACTCGAGACGCAGTCTTTGGGTTGCTCTTATTTCGGATATTCTGTTTTTCCTTGGTCTAATCATCTCTACAATTGCGACAATTATTACGCCAGTTACATACAATATCATCGTTCTCGTTGTTTATCTAGTTTTACTCATATTAAGAGGGACGATATTAAAACCTAGAATTTATGGTCTTGTAAATCAAAAAGAAAACAAAGATCCATTGTCTTTTGCTATCATGAGAATTTTCTTTGCCGGAAGTGACCATGAAATAGCACACAAAGTCACAGACCAAACAGGTAGGTATTATTGTCTTGTTCCAAACGGCAGGTACTATACAAAGATTGAGGTAAAAAACCCTGATGAAAGTTATAGTTTAGTTCATATATCAGATCCAATTGAAGTTAAAAAGGGGTATATAAACAAGAAATTTGAGGTGTAAATGGGGGTTGCATTTTTACATATATTATAGTAAAGTATTCTAACTAGTCAGATATGGCTATTTTTGTTTAAATTTTAAAAAGGATGCCTACAATTAATCAATTGGTTCGAAAGAGCCGCAAAACAACCAAAAGAAAATCTAAAGCCGTAGCTCTTGCTCGCGGGTTTAATTCGATTAAGAACAAGCCGGTTTACTACCCGGCGCCGTTTAAGCGTGGAGTTTGTACGAAAGTTTCAACCACAACGCCAAAGAAGCCGAACTCAGCCCTCCGAAAAATTGCTCGTGTCAGACTGACAAACGGAATGGAAGTTACCGCCTATATTCCCGGAGAAGGGCACAACTTGCAGGAGCACTCAGTCGTTATGATTCGTGGCGGACGTGTCAAAGACCTTATTGGAGTTCGTTATCATATCGTCCGCGGACGTCTTGATACGAGTGGTGTTGAAAAACGTCGCCAATCGAGAAGTCAGTATGGAACGAAAACACCTAAAGCTATAAAGAAATAATTAAGAATTAAGAATTAAGAATTAAAAATTACAAAAAATGAGAAGAAGAATAAAAAATAAAAATATAGTAGAACCGGACATTGTCTATAATTCTCAAAAACTTGGGAAGTTTATTAACAATATAATGCTAAACGGCAAAAAGGAAACGGCTCGAAAGTCCGTTTATAAAGCTTTTGATATCATTAAAGAAAAAACCGGCAATCCAAACCCTTTAGAAATATTTGATACAGCAATCAAGAATGCTGGTCCAATGGTGGAAGTTCGCTCACGCCGTATTGGCGGAGCCAACTACCAAGTTCCACGAGAAGTCCGACCGGAAAGACGCACAGCTCTTGCCATGAGGTGGATTATTTTGGCGGCGCGAGGAAAGAAAGGAGCCCCAATCCATGAAAAGCTAGCTGAAGAATTGATTCTGGCCTCAAAAAACGAAGGAGCAGCTGTCAAAAAGCGTGAAGATACCCACAAAATGGCGGAATCAAACAAAGCCTTCGCTCACTTCGCTTGGTAAAAATTATATTATATGGAAAGAGATTATGCTTTAGAAAAAGTTAGAAATTTTGGAAGCACAGGCCACCTTGACGCCGGGAAAACCACGACGAGTGAACGTGTGCTCTTTTATACTGGAATGTCGCACAAAATAGGGGAGGTTCACGACGGCGATACGACCACCGACTGGATGGAGCAAGAACGGGAACGGGGAATTACGATTACCAGTGCGGCGGTTACCTGTTTCTGGACTCCGACTTATGCTGGGACCGACAAAACAAAAAAACATCGTTTTAATATTATCGATACCCCCGGGCACATTGACTTTACGGTTGAGGTTAAGCGTTCACTTCGTGTGCTTGATGGCGCAGTAGTAGTCTTTGATGGAGTTGCCGGAGTTGAACCGCAATCCGAAACTAACTGGCGCTATGCCGACGAAGCTATGGTTCCGCGAATTTGTTTTATAAACAAGCTTGATCGTATTGGCGCCTCGTTTGAGCATTCATATGCCACAATACTCGACCGTTTAAATAAAAATGCCGTTCGGATGCAAATCCCAATCGGGCTTGAAGAGAAGCACGAAGGAGTTGTTGATCTTCTCACAATGAAAGCCTATTACTTTGAAGGAGAAATGGGAAATAAGGTTATTGAAAAAGAGATACCGGAGAATCTTGTCAACGATGCTAAAAAATATCGCGAAGAATTAATTGAAAAAATTGTTGAGCAAGATGATAAAGTCATGACTGAATATTTGGAAGGAAAAATTCCGGATATTGAAATTCTAAAATCAATTTTGCGAAAAGCGGTAATTGCCAATAAGGTTTTCCCGGTTTTTGCCGGTAGTGCCCTTAAAAATAAAGGAGTTCAATTGGTTCTTGATGCTGTCGTTGATTACTTGCCCAGCCCGATAGATATCCCATCTATTGAAGGAATTAATCCGGATACCGAAGAAAAAGAGGTTCGTCACGCTTCCGATTCCGAACCGTTTTCGGCTCTGGCTTTTAAAGTTGCGACTGATCCGTTCGTTGGCCAGATTATTTATTTTCGTGTTTACTCCGGAAGTTTATCTTCGGGAAGTTATATTTACAATCCTCGAACACGCAACAAAGAACGTATCGGAAGAATTTTGCGTATGCACGCCAATGACCGTGAAGAAATGAAAAAAGTTTTTGCCGGAGAAATTGCCGCAGCTGTCGGATTGAAAGATACGATTACTTCCGATACTCTTTGTGATGAAGACCACCCAATAGAACTTTATCGTATCATTTTCCCTGAGCCGGTTATTCAATTGCGAGTTGAGCCGAAGACAAAAGCCGACCAAGAAAAGATGGGTATGGCACTCAACAGATTGGCTCAAGAAGACCCGACGTTTAGGGTTTCAACCGATATGGAAACAAACGAAACAATCATTGCCGGAATGGGGGAACTTCACCTTGAAATTATTGTTGACCGTATGAAAAGGGAATTTTCAGTGGAAACAAATGTCGGCAAACCTCAAGTGGCATACAGGGAAACAATTACCGGGAAAGCAGAAGTTGAAGGAAAATACATCAAACAGTCCGGTGGACGTGGTAACTATGGTCACGTCAAAATTAAAGTTAAGCCGATGGATATGACCGTCGACCCTGACGACTTGCCGAAGAATACAAAGAGAGAGAAAGGATTTGAATTTATCAATACTATTAAAGGTGGAGCTATTCCACAGGAATATATTCCGGCTTGTGAAAAAGGATTTAAGGAAGGCCTTGACCGAGGAGTCCTGGCCGGATTCAAACTTGTAAATGTTTCGGTTGAACTTTGGGATGGAACATATCACGATGTGGACTCTAATGAAATGGCTTTCAAGATTGCCGCTTCTATGGCTGTGCAAGATGCTTGTCGAATAGCTCGCCCGGTAATTCTTGAACCAATGATGAAAGTTGAAGTTGTGACGCCGGAGAAATTTATGGGTGATGTCACCGGGAGTCTTTCGTCAAAGCGTGGACTTATCGAAGGTATGGAACCTCGTGGACTCAATCAAGCCGTTCGAGCTGTCGTTCCGCTTTCGGAAATGTTCGGCTACATGACGACCCTCCGCTCGATGACCGAAGGCCGCGCCGGATTCACCATGGAATTCTTGCGTTACGATATCGTGCCTAATAGTGTAGCGACATCAATTATAGAAAACAGAAAGTAAAAAAGCTGAAATGATTAAAAAAAGGAGGTGTTGGCGAAAGCAAACACCTCCTTTTTTATATTGTAATTTGTGCTATAATATGCCCATATTAGTTAATAATTTTCGTAAAATCATGCAAAATCAAAAGGAAAATATAGGTGTTATTGTTTCTTTTATTATCGTTGTCTGTGTCATCGGGCTTGTTGTCTACCTTTTATTGAACCAAAAAGAGAAAGCAAATCCATTGGAAGGGATAAAAAGTGTAGGGACCGAACAAACGGCACCAACAACCAACGATACGACAACACAAGCGCCAATTAATAATAATCAACAAAAAAATACTATGGAAAAAATAGCAAAAGCAGGTGACACTTTAGTTATGAATTACACTGGACGTTTAACCAACGGAACTGTTTTCGATTCTAATGTTCTACCGAAATTTGGGCATGTTGAACCTTTTAAATTTACTCTTGGAGCCGGCCAAGTTATCAAGGGCTGGGATGAAGGTCTAGTTGGGATGAAGGTTGGTGAAAAGAAAACTTTGACAATTCCGCCAGAGAAGGGATATGGAGCGCAAGCAGTCGGTTCAATTCCGGCAAATTCAACTCTTATTTTTGATGTTGAATTGGTTGGCATAGAATAAACCAAAATATTATGGCAAAAGTTAAAAATTTTTTTAAAGATAAAATTCTGAAAAAGAAGGGGGTTTGGATACCACTCTTGATTATTTTGGTAATTGGTCTTTTTATTTTATTAAAGCCAAACAATAATGCAAAAAATACCGTTACCGATATTGCAAAGTATACAGACTTAAAAGAAACAGTTCTTGCTACTGGCCAAGTTGTCTCAAATACGGATTTGAATTTGTCTTTCAATTCAGGTGGAACTGTCAAAACCATAAAAGTAAAAGTTGGGGATACTGTCAAACAAGGACAAGAACTTGCGACTCTCGACCAAGCATCGGTTCTGGCTACTCTGACATCGGCTCGTGGGGCACTTGCGGCGGCAAATGCCGGATATAAGAAAATTTTGGAAGGTGCTTCGAATGAACAAATTGCTCTATCTCAAGTCACTCTTGACCAAACTAAACTGACCCAAGGGACACTTGTTAACAACGCCTATAAAAATCTTTTGAATTCTACTCCGGAAGCAGTGCCCAAAGATGGAACAAGTGACAATGCCGCACCGACAATTAGTGGAACTTATAATTTAGGGAAAGAAGGGGAAATATATTTAAGTATTTATAATAGTTCCGGTGGTGAAAGTTTTAGTGTGACTGGACTTGCGGAAGGAACAGGGCTGGTTGATGCAATTACTCCCCAGCCAATAGGTGATTCAGGCTTATATATTAAATTTCCTTCGGAGACAAATATAGACGTTAGTGATTGGGTTATAGAAATTCCCAATAAAAAAGCTGCCGATTATTTAATCAATTATAATGCATACCAGACTGCACTTGCCCAAGCGAAATCGGCTATAGACCAAAGTGCTGCCGAACTTGCTTTAACAAAATCTACCGCTCGTCAATCGGACATTGATTTAGCGGAAGCTAATATTATTTCGGCCGAAGGGCAAGTGGAACAGGCCACGGCTGTGTACAATAATACTGTAATTACAGCACCACTTGACGGGACAATCACAAGCATTGATATCAAACAGGGAGAACTAGCTTCGGCCTTGAGCCCGGCTATGACTCTTCAAGATGTTTCGAATATTTACCTTGAAGCCAATATAAATGAAGCAAATATTGCGAGCCTTGGTTTGGGTATGCCTGTTGATATCACTTATGACGCTTTTGGCTCGGATACACATTTTAAGGGTAATATTACAAAGATAGACCCATCCTCTACCATAATTTCCGGAGTCGTGAATTACAAAGTTACAGCCAGTGTAGAGCAAACAGAAAATCTTCGCCCAGGGATGACAGCCAATATGACGATTCTTGTCAAAGAGAAAAATCATATTTTAGTTGTTCCGTCTCGCGCAATTTTAACCGATACTTCAGGTAATAAAACTATTCGCATAGTTACAGATACAAAAACAAAAAAATTTAAAGAAGTAAAAATTACTACCGGCCTCGAAGGTGATGGCGGTATGGTTGAAGTTACTTCGGGGTTAAATGAAAATAACGAATTTGTCATTTTAATAAAATAAAATATAAAAATGTTAATAGAACTTAAAAACATTATTAAGAATTATGATAATGGGGGAGTGATAACTCGTGTTTTGCAAAATATTAATTTGGAAGTTGATAAAGGAGAGTTTATCGCTATTATGGGACCATCCGGTTCCGGTAAATCAACCCTGATGCATACGATTGGATTTTTGGATAGACCAACTTCCGGAGATTATTTTTTTGACGGAGAAAATACAAAAGATTTTACCGATGATGAACTGGCTAAAATTCGTAACGAACAAGTTGGCTTCGTTTTTCAATCTTTTAATTTATTACCACGGACAACGGTTTTTGATAATGTCATGTTACCACTTCTTTATAGTGAAAATAAAGAAGGGCATGACCGTCGAGTGAAAGACGCGCTGGAGTCGGTAGATTTGGGAGAGAGAATGTCTTTCATGAGCAATCAAATTTCCGGTGGGCAGAAACAGCGTGTAGCCATTGCTCGAGCTCTTGTCTGTGACCCGAAAGTTATTTTTGCCGATGAACCGACAGGAAATCTTGATTCAAAAAGTGGTGGAACGGTTATGCACATACTTGATGAACTAAACAAAGAGGGGCGGACTATAATTCTTGTTACTCACGATATAAATGTCGCTCGTCATGCCAAGCGCATTGTAGCTATTCGCGACGGGGAAATCGTCAAAGATGAAAAGGTGGCGGAAAGTGAAAGAATGCACTCAAAACGAAGTGAGGATTAATTTATGCGGAATTTTTTATCCGAAATTAAAACGACTATTAAAAACTTGCTCTCTCGAAAAGGCAGGTCCTTTTTGACAATTCTAGGTATTATTATTGGTGTCGCTGGAGTTATTATCATTATTTCTCTTGGAGCAGGAGCTCAATCTTTGGTTCTTGGACAAATCACAAAATTGGGGACAAATATGATTGGAATTCTTCCGGGCAAAAGCAACGAGAATGGTCCACCGGCGGCTGTTTTTGGCGTTCAAATAAAGACTTTATCTGACCGTGATGTTGAGGCCATAAAAGATAAAAGTAAAGTTCCTTATGCTATCGCAGTTGCTTCTTTTGTCAGTAGTAATATTACGATTACCTCGGGACGCGAAAGTGTCGACACAACTTTTACGGCTACAGACGGAGATTATACGAAAGTTCAAAATGTTGAAATGGAAAAAGGTGATTTTTTCACCGAGGAACAAAGCGATGCCGGGAGTAACGTTATCGTCTTGGGTTATGACGTGGCTACCGGTTTATTCCCAAACGGCAACGAGCTTGGCCAAGTAGTCAAAATTCAAATACCGAATAATAATCCGACATCACTCACGTCGGATGTTGGAAGTATTCCATTTCGAGTTATTGGAATCCAGAAAAAAATGGGAACAGTTGGATTCCAAAATCAAGACGACCAAGTCTTTATTCCTTTTTCTATCGGACAACGTCAACTGCTTGGCATTGATTATATTCAATTCATTCGGATAAAAGTTGACGATGCCGTAAATGTCAAAATAACCATCGATGATATTACTCGTGTTCTTCGAGAACAACATCACATTACAAACCCGATTGATGACGATTTTTCTGTTCGAGATTTAGCTGATGCCATAAAAGTTCTGACAAATATTACCGGAACATTAAGTATCTTTCTCAGTTTAATGGCCGGCATTTCGCTTATCGTTGGAGGTATTGGAATTATGAATATCATGCTGGTGACTGTCTCCGAGCGAACTCGCGAGATTGGACTTAGGAAAGCAATCGGCGCAACTAGAAAAAATATTCGCAACCAGTTTCTTCTTGAATCGATTGTTCTTACTTTCTCTGGCGGAATCATCGGTATTATTGTCGGCATTTTAATTTCTTACCTTATCGCCCTCGGTGCCCGCTTTGCCGGCTATGATTGGGCTTTTGTTATTTCACCAATGGCCGTTATTCTGGCTGTTGCTGTTTCTATTCTTACTGGAGTAGTTTTTGGCCTTTACCCGGCGATAAAGGCCGCCAAATTAGACCCGATTGTGGCACTACGTTATGAATAATTTATATTTAAAGCAAGCTATACGTGGTATTAAATCAAACCCCTCGAGGACAATTTTGACGACTCTGGGAATTATGATTGGCATCGGAACGGTTATCCTTGTTCTTTCGGCTGGAGAAGGGTTTAAGAGTTACATCAATGCTCAAGTGGAAGCTTTCGGTTCAAATTCAATTATTATCCAGACTTCGGTGCCAGCTTCTACCAAGGCTAGGTCAAGCAGTGGAATCGGCTCAAATGAACCACAAAGTTCGGCCAACAACGCTGTTCCGATCACGACTCTTAAAGTTCGTGATGTCGAAGATATAAAAAATGTTTCAAATGTCAAAAATTCCTATGGGGCGTCTGTTGGTCAGCAAACTGTCACCTATAAAAATGTTTCAAAAAGTTCTTTTATTTTTGGAGCAAGCGCCGCCCGTTTCGATATAGATAAAGGTGTGATTGCAAATGGACGCGGTTTTGTCGACCAGGAAGATAAAGCTTTGGCCCAAGTCGCAGTCCTTGGGAATAAAATTGCCACCGATTTATTCGGGAATGAAGATCCGCTCAATAAATTTGTAAGAATCGGTAATTATAATTTTCAGGTAATCGGTGTTTACGAACCGACGGGAAGTCTGGACCCGACAAATGACGGAAGTGAAATTGTCATTCCGGTCACAACCTTGCAGAAAAAGATTCAAGGCATCGATTATCTTATATATATTGTCGCTGAATTACAGGATAACTCTAAAGCCGACGCCACGGCTCTTGATATCATTGACGTTCTTCGCCGTAATCACTACATTACCGACCCGGTCAAAGATGATTTCAAAGTTCAAACTCAGCAAGAAAGTCTGGCAACTTTTGAGACAATTCTGAAAGCCATAACATTCCTGCTCATCGCCATTGCTTCTATCTCACTTATCGTTGGGGGAGTGGGAGTCATGAATATTATGTATGTCATCGTTACCGAACGTATCGGTGAAATCGGATTAAAGAAAGCTCTCGGTGCTCGCAACCGCGATATTCTTTATGAATTTCTTATTGAGGCCATACTCCTGACAATTATAGGAGGAGTGATAGGAATAATGGGCGGTGCTTTCTTTGCTTTCATTGTTTCAAAAATTGCTCAAGGTTATGGGCTAGATTGGGCCTTTATTGTGCCTCCTTGGGGAGTAGCCATTTCCGTTTCCGTCTCAGCTATCATCGGCATCATTTTCGGTGTTTTTCCAGCCCAAAACGCCGCCCACCTAAATCCAATTGACGCGCTTAATAAAGAATAGAAAAAAATATAATGATTGCCTAATCTCAATTAAAGTTATATAATCGACAAGTCGGAACATTATTAGTAGTTAAAAATATAAAATATATGCCAAAAGAAAAAGGACCTGAAGCGTTTAGTTTAACTCCAGAATATAGTGAGGCGAAGAAAGAATTTGGTCTTGATGTTTTAGATAATACCCAAATAGGTCTACGGGAAAAACTTAAAAAGCTCAAAGATCTTGCAGAAAAAAT
>Ga0182021_10011548_pt1 | contig 10483 bp, 4 predicted proteins | sample 612E3MmetaG_FD_120493 | JGI IMG/M metagenome (GOLD analysis project Ga0182021, IMG submission 120493) | Permafrost microbial communities from Stordalen Mire, Sweden - 612E3M metaG (Illumina Assembly) | ecosystem: Environmental > Terrestrial > Soil > Wetlands > Permafrost | place: Sweden... | reverse complement strand
TCAGATTTATAGAGATAACATTCTAGTGATTTCGGATTTCGGATTTTTGATTTCGGATTTTCGGATTATTTTAAACTGCAACCTATAATCCGCAATCCCCAATCCCCAATCCGCAATTATTCCCAAAGTAAAGGGACTAAACTTTGTTGGTCCCTTTATTTTTTGTTATTTTGGTATACGTAAACTTGGAATCCTATTATTCAAACTAATCTGATATAAAGAATGCAATTCCCGGGAAAAAAAGCAGTGACCTCTTTCTTTATTACAATTATTATATTCTGCAGTACCGGCCGGTCGGAAGGGCAGAAAACTGTTAATGAGAATGTTATTTTTATAGATGCCCCAGTACTTTTTAAGGAAGGAGGGAAATTATTTCAGCAGGTACTGGCAAGCTACAGGGCACAAATTCCCGGGAAGATCGTTTTTATAAAAAATGGGAAGGAAATTCTTACTGCCGCACTGAAAAGGGGTGATAACAGGTTCCTGCTTACAGTTCCTGCTGTTTCCCGTCCGTCAAAGATCAATATTACTGCTAAAATCAACGAAACCCCTGCAATAAAGTACACGGTGACTGTCAGACCTCCTAAAGAATGGAAGATCTATTTTGTTCAGCATTCTCACACTGATATCGGATATACCCGTCCTCAATCAGAGATACTTGCCGAGCACATGCGATATATTGATTATGCTCTCGATTATTGTGATCGGACCGACTCTTTGCCTGACGATGCAAGGTTCAGATGGACCTGTGAATCTTCGTGGGTAACAAGGGAATACCTCCGTTCACGGCCTGCATCACAGATAGTAAGGTTCAAAAAAAGGATTGCGGAAGGACGTATCGAAGTTACAGGCATGTATGCGAATATGGCAGAGACATCAGATGAAAATCTCATGTATGATTTTTTACAGCCTCTTAAAGAGTTTGGTAAGCTTGGTATCCCAGTAAAAACCGCAATGCAGAACGATGTCAATGGTGTTGCCTGGTGTATGCCTGATTATTTTAAGAACACAGGTGTCAGATATCTTATAATGGGAATAAATGGTGCATGGGAACATGTTTATTACAGGGGAGAGGATCTGGGTAACTATATCCTTCCGTTTGACATACCAACCTGTTTCTGGTGGGAGGCACCTTCGGGAGAGAGACTTCTTGCTTTTCGGGCTGACCATTACATGACCGGTAATATGTTTGGAATTGAAACAAAAGAATTTAAACCGGAGAACATGCTATGGCATCTTGCTGATCTCGATAGCAAAGGTTATCCCTTTGACAGGATAGGCATTCAGTACTCAGGATACCGCACAGACAATGCTCCACCCTCAACTGCAGCCAGTGAGCTTGTAAAACAATGGAATGCCAGATATGAGTTTCCGAAACTAAGACTTGCTGTTGCAAGCGAGTTTCCGGCATATGTCGAACAAAATTATTCTGATAAGCTTCCTGTTTATCGCAAAGCCTGGCTTGACTGGTGGACTGACGGAGCCGGTTCAACATCACGGGAGACTGCTGAAGTAAGAAAAACCCAGAATCTTAAACAGGTCGATGAAGGTCTCTTTGCTATGGTTTCAATGATGGGAGGGGAATTTAGTCCTTCTCTTGAAGCAAATTTGGATCATATCAGCGAGAATGCCATCTTTTTTGATGAGCATACCTTCGGTGCAGCTGAAAGCGTACGACTTCCATTTTCAGAGAACACAGCCAGGCAATGGCTTCAGAAAGGAGCCTATGCATGGGAAGCGCTGAAGAAAGTTACATTATTGAATGAAGAGGCTCTCGCCCGATTCCAGCCATTCCTGAAAAAAGCTGATTTCCCGGTAATATACATTATCAATTCAATGGGATGGTCACGATCCGGAACGGTGGAGTTATTTATTGATAATGAGGTCATCCCGGCTGAGAATAAGGTAAAAATAACCGATATATCCACGGGCAAAGAAGTCCCGGCCCAGTTACTTACAAAGCGCCGTGAAGGAGCTTACTGGGTGCTTGGGGTAAGTGATATTCCGGCAATGGGCTATAAAGCTCTGAAAGTGGAAGTGATGGGCCAGGCAGCATCCGAAGAAGCAGGAACAAATGTTGAAGTCCTTGAAAACAGGTTTTACAGGATAACGATCGATAAAACCACCGGTTCTGTTAAAAGCCTGTTTGATAAAGATCTGGATCAGGAACTTGTTGACAGAGAGAATACATATAATCTTGGCCAACTGGTCAGAGAGACTACCGATAAGCGAAATGCCTCACCAGTTAAAACAGGATTTAATTTATTTCACACTACAGTATCGAATGTAATTGTAAAAGCAGGTACTAACGGTGAAGTGTGGGAGAGCGTCAGGATCGCCAGTGATCTGTCAGGATGCAAGCAGGGTGCCGAAGGATCACCTGAAGGAGTGGAAACGGAGATAAGGCTCTATAAAAACATAAAGAAAATAGAATTTAAATTCATGGCCCGTAAGGAGATCATAACTGATCCTGAAGCATTGTATGTGGTATTCCCGGTCTCTTTGTCCGGCTCACGAATCCTTTTTGAAACAACCGGAGGTGTATTGACTCAGGGGCAGCAGCTTCCCGGATCATCAACGGACTGGAACGCAGCTCAGAATTTTGTGACGGTACGGGGCAGCAAAGGCCAGGTTATTGTTGTAAGTAACGAAATTCCAATGTGGCAGTTCAGCAATTTTAACATGGGGAAGTTTGAACGGATCCCGAAAAGGGGAAAAACCTGGCTTTATTCATGGGTTATGAATAACTACTGGAACACAAATTTCCGGGCCTACCAGGAGGGTGGATTCAGCTGGAGTTATCAGATCACTTCAACTGCTGATACATCCAATACCTTTGCCACAAAGTTTGCCTGGAGCCAGAGAAATCCTTTCCCGACCCGGACATACCCGGCCGGAGCTAATGAAATGAAGTTACCTTCCCTGGAGACTCTTAAGATATCCGGCTCAGAAAATGCAATGCTCGTAAACAGCAGACCTTCATTTAATACTGGAAATGCTATTCTCCTCCATTTCCGTGAAGTTGAAGGAATGCCTGCCGAAGTAAAACTTTCATCGGCAGTTCCGGGTCAGACCATAAAGAAGATGGTTGAGGTAAATGCAGCAGGAAATGAAATTGGTCAGGCGTTAAACTCAGTTCAACTGAAACCCTATGAAGTCAGATTTATTGAAGTAGAGTTCTGATCATGATCTAAGCATTGAGATTGATCAGGCGATTCGTTACTGAATTCAGCAAAGTCTATTTGTAAATAAGTCTCAGAGTTTCAATCGCAAATTTCCCTATCGGAACGTCTTTTATCTTATTATTTTCAATTCGTAATGTGTTATTATTAAGTTTCTCTTCAATAATACTCACACTGGCAGCTTTTTGAATACCGTCCGGACTCATTATGGTAACGGGAGCGTTCTTTCCGTCTGTTTCATAACAACGCACAATAACACCCTTTCCATCCTCAGCTTTTTTTAGAATTGACACTATTACATTTGATTGTGAAATATCGATAAATGACTTATGGTCAGTTAAACTGCCTGAGGTCGACTGACCTTCCATAACAATCAGTGGTGAATTATGTTCCCAGCCGGTCCGCACAGCGTTGTGCGGAACCAACGCTCCTTTGTGAGTAGTGATGGAAAAACGATACTGGTGTTTCCCTTTCTGTGTAAAGTATAGATTTTTATCACCGCAGCTGAAAACACTCCTTAAAAGTATTGGTTGTACAACAAAGTCAGTTTCGAGAAGCAATGGATCATTAAGAGCAATCCTGCTGTACAATTTTGATGATTTTGTGTCCATAGTGAACGTCGATTTTTCCTTTACTCCCTCTAATATACGGGCATCATGGAATCGGGAGTCCATCCTGTCCTTTACATCAAAAGGTGCTACCTCGGTTGCGAGGGTAATGCCAATTGAATCATTCGAAATATCGATCCAGTTATTTGTAGCGCGAACTGTCGGATGACATGCTTTTGATGACGGGTTTTCTTTTCCGTATTCAACCATCCCAAAAGGTACTTCATATGTAAGTCGCCCGCGGTTGACCTTAAAAGGAAAAGTAGCATTGACCTGAATTTTCTCCTGACCATTCCATTCCAGAACAGTTTTCAGGTCAATCCGCGGCAGGGAAGAATAGATTGTAATCTCCTGTTCACATTTAGAATTCAGAATAGAACCTTTTATATTAACAGTAGCACGCACAGGACCAGATTCCACTAAGGTCAGAATAGCTGGTTTTTCTCCCATTCGCCACCAGTTGTCTGTAAATTCTTCTGCTTCATCAACACCCAGATTTTCAAGAGCAATTAGTTCATTTCCTTTATATTTGCCGGTGCTGAGTATTTCTTTCATATTTAATTTATCATAAATGCTGGTGATTCCTCCGGTCTGTGGATCAATTATAACTTTAAAGAATTGATTTTCAAGCATCGTAGGTGACACTATAAGCGATGTGGAAGTACTGTTCTTTCCTTCAACAAGATAGAAAGTTGAATATCCGAGTGAAGGAACTGCGCCTTCAAAAATAACCTCAGCTCTGGCAATACTTCCGTCAGGATAGGTCGAAAGTGTTTTTATCTGTGATGCAACAGAGTTACCTTTATCATTGATGAGGCAAAGCTCATTTATTCCACTTTTCCTTATCGAAACCACCTGATCAACAATGTCGGTTCTTTTCCATGCCAGACTATTAAATACAACCAGAGGGATTCCTCTGTTGTTGCACCTTATATTTTGAAGGAGTGATCCAAGTGTGCTGGAAACCAAATCGTTAGAAAGGGAGTACATGTTCCGGGCATTTGAAAGCTTGACTGCATCACTGATTATTCCGTTATTCCCTCCCCAATTATGCTCGTGAACCCATAGTTTTTCTTTCCACGCATTGTTAATAGCAGCCTGAGGATAATCGTAGCCAGGTAAAAGAAGGTAGTTAATGGCTGAAAATTTTTCTGCAGTGGTAAGGAGATATTCTGCATGTCGTGTTAGCATGAATGCACTATTTTCGACTGACTGGGTTCCATCCCACCACGATGGCATTTCACCTGTTATTGTCTGAATTTTACCCTTACCGCTTTGGGCAGCATCTTCCACTGTCTTAAAATATTCACTCGCCAGAACTAATTTCACTTTGGGATTTCCATGTTTTTCATTCCAGCGTTGGGCATTAATGCCTAACAGCGGATCAGGGATAACACAGTCGCCACCCTCTGCCATAAGAATAACCGGAGGAAGATTCCAATCATTATATCTTGCTATCTGACGCTGGGTAAATCCAACTAATGCTTTTTCAGCTTTGTCAAAATCATTGGTACGTAATTCTGAACCCGCTGAATATCCTTCCGGGCAATGTGTCACGAGAACAGTGGATCCATCGGGCGATTGCCAGCGAAAAATAGCCGGACCTACATAACCGGTCACATTGAGATTATTCTCATGTCTCATTAGAACTTTCCAGATAATGAAATTTTTAATTCCGGCTTTTGATAATATCTGCGGCATTTGCAGAGTGTGTCCTGGCTCATCGACATTCCAGGCAAATTCTGTATTCACGCCGAATTTACTTTTCAGCCATCCTTTTCCGAAATAAAGATTTCTGATGAGTCCTTCGCCGCCCAGCAGAAGTTCGCTTGGACCCATATAAAAAGCGCCGCACTCAAGAATATTTTTTCGAAATAAATCCATCACCTCTTCTGTCTGTGAAGGATAGCGCCTTAAAAACTCATGAAGAACAAATACATCCTCCTCGGAGAATTTAAAATCTTTAAGGTCTTTAAGGATTTCTATTGATTCCTTTATTGCCGCTACATTCAGATCGGTACAAACCTCCGGAGTATCCGGCCATGATAAATCTGCGTGAGAATGAGGCACCATGAAGATTCCAAAATCTTCATTCGGGTATGCCTGTGCAAAGAAGGGAACGTTATTACCACAGATTAAAATCACCGTTGGTATTAAGTATGTTAAAATTTTATTCATATTAATTTGTACTTTAATGATTGAAGAGTGTGTTTTATCCCGGTCAATTGATTAGCTTAAAGTTATTCAAAAAACTTAACTTTCATGTCCTGGGTAGCACGTTAATTGTCGGCAGAATGCAGGGAATCTGTCTTCAGTTTTTTATTTGTTGAATGTCCTTCTGTAATTAATTATTGGGACTTTTCCCGGGACAAATATTAATACAATAAAAACCATTTGAATTTGCGTTCAATAAGAAATATTAATTGAATATCTTAGTAAAATAAATTTGCTTTCATTAATAGAATTTATTAAAAACTTAATCAATGAGAAAATGCATGTTCCTAATAGCAGTAGCTGTAATTCCTCTCTTCAGCGGATGTGGAAGTAATTCACAGAATTGGTCAGACAAGCCTATAAAAGCCTATGATATTGATTTTAACTGGGGTGAAGGAGGTCCTAACGGATTTGCCAGGCCTGGTTTATGGGCAGATGCTGATCCTGAGAAACATGTAAACTGGTATGCATCGCTTGGATGTAATGTCATTCAGTCTTTTGCTGTTTCGTGTAACGGATATGCCTGGTATAAAAACGGTATAATTCCCGAGCAGCCTGGTTTGAAGTATGATTTTCTTACCGAAGAAGTAAAACTGGCACATAAAAAGAAAATTAAAGTATTCGGGTACTTCTGTGCCGGTTCAAACACAAAATGGGGTATGGAGAATCCTGAACTGAGTTATGGATTTCCTTCAAGCCCACATATTCCTTATACAACCCAATACCTTGACTATCTTTGTGCATCTATTGCTGATGCTATAAAAAAAACCGGGATTGACGGTGTCTTTATTGACTGGTTATGGAATCCGGGTGCTACAATGGAGCCATATCCGCCATTGAAATGGATCAATTGTGAACAGGTTATGTTCGGGGAATTGATGAATCAGCCATTCCCGGGTATTGATAAGATAACTCCGGAAATTGAACATCAGTTCCGGCGTAAGGCAATTGACAGATGCTGGAAGCGTATCCACGAAACAGTGAAGAAAACAAATCCTGATTGCATTATCTGGTTAACATCCTGTCAGCTGACGAGCAAAGACATTGCCGGATCGGATATGTTGAAGGAAGTAGACTGGGTACTGAACGAAGCCGGGGACATAGCTACCACCGAAAGTGTCCGGAGTATGCTTGGCAAACAAACCCGTCTGATTACATGTCTTGCAAACTGGAATAAACAGAATCCTGCTGAGGTAATACCGGCCGCAATCAAAGCAAACGTTGGGCTGTATGGTTTTACCAAACCAGTGGCAGGTTCAATTATGCCGCCGGTTGACTATTATCTTTCCCAATCGGTCGACAGTTTAAAAGGTGATGAGCGGAATATTGCCCTTCTGGCCCGCGTTTACAATGATCTTCCTTTTGATTATATAAAAAAGTAATTATCACGCATAAAGCTTAAAAATCAAAATTATATTATGATGAAATACAAAAGTTTATCCGTTATCCCGTTCCTGCTGGCATTAAGTTTTATTCTGACAGCGCAAAGCATTGACATTATTCCTCAGCCACGGTCAGTGGAGATGAAGGAAGGTTTTTTCACCCTGGAGGAAAATACTATCGTTTTTTTCAATGATCCCCAGCTTAAATCCCTGGCTGATTATACTGTGGCAAATGTTAAAACACTGAATAATATTGCATTACAGGCTAAATACCAGAAGTCCGTTACACCGGTGCAGAAATCAGTCAGTTTAATACTCGACACACAACTGAAAACTGCTAAGGAAGGGTATATTTTATCAGTTTCCTCAGGTGAAATAGCTATTAAGTCCGGTACTTCACAAGGGTTATTCTATGGTGTTCAAAGTTTCCTGCAACTTGTTCCGATAGATGGCAATAAAAAAATTCAGTCCCTGGTAATCAAAGATGAACCCAGATTTGCATGGCGGGGATTATTGCTTGATGTAAGCAGACATTTTTTCACCATTAACGAAGTAAAAAGGCTTATCGATGAGATGGTAGTTTATAAATTTAATCTTCTTCAGCTTCATCTGACTGACGATCAGGGCTGGAGGATAGAGATAAAGAAGTTGCCTGAACTTACAAAAGTCGGCGCCTGGAGAGTGCCGCGAATGGGTGTGTGGGGGGAAATGGAATGTCCGAAAGAGGGCGAGAAAGCTACTTATGGAGGCTTTTATACTCAGGATGAGATCAGGGATCTTGTCAGATATGCTGCTGAACGTCATGTAGATATCCTGCCTGAGATTGATGTGCCGGGACACAGTTTGGCAGCAATATCTTCTTATCCTTACCTCTCTTCAACCGGACTTAAATATTACGTAAATCCGGGTTGTAAATTCTATGGCATTGATGATAATTCCCTTTGTGCAGGGAAGGAGTCTACCTTTGATTTTTTAGATCTGGTATTCACTGAAGTGGCAGAATTATTCCCGTTTGAGTACATTCATATCGGAGGTGATGAGTGTTTTAAAGGCTTCTGGGCAAAATGTGAGTATTGCCAGAAGAGGATGAAGGATAATGACCTGAAGGATGTGAATGAGTTACAGAGCTACTTCATTAAACGGATTGAGAAGTTATTGCAGGCCAAAGGAAAGAAAATGATTGGCTGGGATGAAATACTTGAAGGAGGTCTGGCACCCAATGCTACCGTAATGAGCTGGAGGGGAATGAAAGGAGGCATAGCTGCAGCCAAAGCAAACCATCATGTCGTAATGAGTCCTAATAATTTTGTCTATCTCGATCTTTATCAGGGCGATCCCGCAATTGAGCCCCCAACCTATGGTAATCTGAGGCTGAATAAAGTTTATGCCTTTGAACCTGTCCCCGAAGGTGTTGATTCCTCATTTATCCTGGGGGGACAGGGAAATCTGTGGACAGAAAGTGTACCTACCCTCCGTCATGCCGAATACATGCTGTGGCCCCGTGCTTTTGCACTGTCTGAAGTATTATGGTCTCCGAAAACTTACAGGGACTGGGCCGGTTTCATCCGCACCACTGAAGTCCATCTGCAAAGATTGTCAAAACAGGATATTAATTATTCCCGGAGTTTCTGCGACGCTATCATAACTCCCTCAAAGGATGGAAATGGAAATTTGTTAATTCAACTGAAAACTGAACTTGCAGGGCTTGACATCTATTATACCTTCGACGATACCTATCCTGACAATCACAGCTATTTATATAAAGAAGGGGAAAAACTTGCTATACCTGAAGATGCAGATATTTTCAGAGTGATAACATACAAGGATGGTAAAGCATTTGGAAGAATAATTTCTGTTCCTCTGGCGGATCTTGCAAAGCGGGTGAGGTGAGCCTAAAATTGAAATGGTATGAATATCAGAATGCTTTAACAATCTAATTATGCTAATAACTGCACAGAAAGCTTTATGTATTGCAATAATTGCAATTCTGGGACAAACTATTGAGGCACAGAACAACTACCGTCCCGCTACATCAAAAGGAACAGACCATTCCTGGTTTAGAAACGGCAAAATCAATATTATCAGTTCAAGTCATCAGGATATTGCCTGGATGGATTCAATCGGAGCCTGCGAAAAATGGCGGGATGAGAACATGATCACACCTGTATTAAGGATTCTGGCTGAAAACAGCAGTTTTTGTTTCACGGTAGAAGATGCCTTATGTTTAAAAGAGTATCTGAACAGACATCCTGACAGATACAATGACATTTTAAAATATACAAAAGAAGGCCGGCTGGAGTGGGGCGCAACATATGTCCAGCCTTACGAATCGTTATACGACGGAGAAGCATTGATTCGTCAGACATATCTGGGCAGAAAATGGTTGAAGGAGATGTTGCCCGGTTGCGATTTTATTTGTGCATATTCACCTGACGTGCCCGGACGGGCTTTACAAATGTCACAGATTCTGTATAAATCAGGGATAAAATACTTTCACTTTTCAAGACATGAACCCGGAATTTACAGGTGGTACAGTCCCGATGGCAGTAATGTTCTGGCATTTACACCCGGACAATACTATGAAGCAAGCGTGCCCGTTGAAAATGCAAAAACGGATGAAGAAGCTAAAATTGCTTTTGTAAATTATCTCAACAGGTGGGATGAATATTTTAAAAGCAATAAAATTGATCCCTCCCTTCCGTTCTATTTTTCGCTTGACTGGTCTAAACCCAATGAATTCAAATCGTTATTAACCATGTGGAACAATAGTTCAAAGAAGGAGAAACTTCCTGCACTGGGCTTTTCCACGGGAGGCCAGGCGCTTAAATCGATAGACAACAATGCGAAATTTGAAATATTAAACGGTGAAAGGCCAAATGTGTGGCTCTATATTCATGGTCCTACACACGAAAAGGCAATTACCGCTTCAAGAAAAGCAAACAGAATGCTCATTGCTGCCGAAAAGTTTTCTTCGATTAATTCTCTCATAACCAAAAATATTGCAGGTTATCCTGAAAATGGATTCAAAACATCCTGGGAAAATGCTATTTATCCCGACCATGGCTGGGGAGGAAAACATGGAGATCTGACTGATCTG
>Ga0182021_10011547_pt1 | contig 10484 bp, 5 predicted proteins | sample 612E3MmetaG_FD_120493 | JGI IMG/M metagenome (GOLD analysis project Ga0182021, IMG submission 120493) | Permafrost microbial communities from Stordalen Mire, Sweden - 612E3M metaG (Illumina Assembly) | ecosystem: Environmental > Terrestrial > Soil > Wetlands > Permafrost | place: Sweden... | reverse complement strand
CTTCTGTCGGTCACTGTCATTCCTATATTTTTCCATAGTTTAACTGATATAGCGCCACCGGAAATATCATTTTTCAGGTGAGAGATCACTTTACTGCTCCAGTTTTCATTTCCCCACCCGGCGGTATCGAAAAAGAATGTGGCAGCATAAAATACTTTACCCGGATATTTCTTTGCCGACAGGAGAGCAAAATCAAGCTGTTTCCTGACTGAAACCGAATCGGAATGATCAACTCCAAGAGTGATCAGAACAAAATTATCTTTAATTGCCTGATCTTCCAGGTAACCTTTATCACTGTTCAGGTGAACATGAGAATCAATTTTCAGAACTGACTGAAAATCCTTTTCGGTATAATAATCGTTCTGGCAACCAGCCAGTAACCGTGTAAAAAAAATTAAAAAAACTATTCTGGTCTTCATCTTTTTGGATTAATTGGCAATGAATAAAAATATGGGGAAAACCACCTAAATAATCTTTTATGCGATTTCCCCCGAAAGTAAGTAAAGCAGATTAAAATTCAGCTTTTTATTATTTAGGCATTATCACATAAGGAGCCTTATTCAGAAAATCAATGCTCATCTTGCAGCTTGTAAACTCATCGAAATTATATCTTTCGACTTCAACTATACCGTACTGCATTCCGGATTTGGCAATACCTTTCCATATTCCGGCAAAATCCATCATACCACTTGCACCGATCTCTTCTTTATCTTTAATGTGCCACAATTCAAAACGGCCCGGATATTTGTTGAAATAATCAACCGGATTTCCTCCACCTACTACAGCCCAGTAAAGGTCCATTTCGAACATAACTTTCGAAGGATCAGTGTGCTGAAGCATGTAATCATAAATTACTACGGTACTGTCAAGTTTTGTAGAGAATTCCTTATCATGATTATGATAACCAAAACGGATTCCCTTGGCATTACACTTTTCGCCTACCGCATTGAAATAATCACAATATGCTTTTAATCCTGCAATGCTCTGATAAGCTGACCGGCCCATCGAAGGCTGAACAATGTATTTGGCGCCTGCGGCAACATGAGCGGCAATACACGTATCCCACCATGCCATAGTCGCAGCCAGATTGGCTGAATCAGGGGCCGGCCGGCTGCAATGTGAACTAAGCATATACATTTTGTTTTTCTCCAAAAGAGCTTTAAAAGCGGCAGGTTCCATTCCATAAATCTTTCCATTGGCATAACCGGCTGGCTCAACAAATTTATAACCCATTCCGGCTACTTTTGCTATGGCAGCTGGAACATTTTTCATTATTGAGTCGCGGATAGAATACAACTGCAACCCAATGTTCTTCCCGGCCGGTTTGCATGAGTAAAAGGTTGAAAAGATAAAGCCTGTCACAGCCATTAAAAGGATAATCGAAAGAATACTTCTTTTTTTCATTTTGATCAGGTTTAGAATTTTAACTATTTGATTTTTACATTTTTTAAAATCTCTCAACAAAAATATTGATTTGGTTTCGATTACCAGAATAATTGGAGAATTTATTTAACGAAATATTAAAATTTATATACTGAAAAATAAATTTGTTTAACTATCAGGATTAATTATTATTGATGATAAAAAATAGTTATCACTCTTTCTTTTCATCCGGTTCAGTATGACAGACACCACATACGAGAACTTTAACCGGAACTTCATGATCCCAATGTACCGGTTCAGGTACATTAAAGCTTAAAATAATAAAAGATTGAAGATTGTTTTTGTACCTGTTTACTACAGGGATTCAGAGCAAAAACAGGCAGGTTTTTCAAATGTATAAACATGGAAAATACTGTTTGATTTTCAACCTACAATCCTCAATGCGTAACTAAATATGTTATAGGTTTTATTATCAAAAACATACGAAGGCAAATATAAATTCAGAAAAATTTAAAAAGCTTTGGATTGTAAAATTATTTCTATAAATTGCCCGTTCCAAAATTATAGTTTCAGGAAAATTATTTTTCTGGTGGGAATATATAATTTTGAAAGAATAATATTTAAATAAATATAAAGTTATTAATGAATAAAGTATTAACCTTAAACCAACCTGCCTATGATAAAATAGATATTTAAAAACTGAGAAAACGTTCATGTTTTCTGTTCAAAAATTAAACAATTAATAATAATAAAATTAATTTTGGTTTTAATTAATTAACCTAACAAAATTATCCTAAGTCTATGAAAATTTATCAAGTTATTAAGAGTGATGAACGGCAGTGGACAAAAGTTTTACGGATTGCAAAACTTACTGTTATTATGTTGTTTTGCAGTTTGATGGCACTAAATGCCTCAACTAGTTCACCGAAAACTTCTAGCTCCGACGATCCTGGAATGCAACAGGAACGTAAAATCACCGGGAAAGTAACCGATATTTCCGGGAGTGCGCTTCCTGGAGTATCAGTTCTTGTACAGGGTACCACAATAGGCACACTTACTGATGTTAATGGTAACTATACCCTTACCTTACCTTCAGGTGCAAAGACACTGATGTTTTCTTTTGTGGGCATGAAATCGCAGGAAATTGCGATTGGCGCCCAGACAATGATTAACCTAACACTTTCAGAATCAGCAATAGGATTGGAGGAAGTTGTAGTAGTAGGTTACGGTACTCAGAAAAAAGCCAATCTGACCGGTTCAGTAGGCTCTGTAAGTGGTGCGGAAATAGTTAAACGCCCGGCCACCAACGTTCAAAACCTGTTGGAAGGTAAGGTTTCCGGCCTACAGATAGTTCAGAGAGGTGGCGAGCCAGGTAACGATGTGGGTACCATGCGTATCCGTGGAATAGGTACATTCAGTAGCGCTGGCAGTGACCCGCTTGTGCTGATTGATGGTATACCAGGTAACATGAGCTATCTGAATCCGGACGATGTAGAAAGTGTTTCGGTACTTAAAGATGCAGCTTCGGCTTCAATATATGGATCACGAGCCGCAAATGGCGTAATACTTATTACTACCAAAAGGGGCACTGCAAATAAACTGTCAATTACGTATCATGCGGAGGTTGGAATGCAAAATCCAACTCGTCTGCCTGACCTGGATTGGAATTCAGTCGACTATATGACAAATTGGAACACGGCTAATTTAAGGGCAGGTATGGTTGCTTATTTTTCCCAGGCTGATATTGATGCTTACAAAAACAATGTTAACGACCCGGTTCATTATCCCAATTATAACTGGATAGACCATTGCTATAAAACAGGAATTCAGCAGACCCATGACATCGATGTCAATGGCGGGAATGATAAAACCCAGTTTACTATGTCTCTTGGCTATCTTGATCAATCAGCAGTTGTCCGATTATTCCATTTCGACCGGTATAATATGCATATGGGTATTGATTCAAAAGTAACAGACTGGTTAAAAATTGGTGGAACTTTCAGGGCGCTGAAGTCAAAAAAAATAGCAGATGTCCAGTCGCCGTATTCCGAGACATATTATATAATGCATACTTTTGCGCCGATGCCATTATGCACTCCTACAATGGTATTACCTGATGGCACTATCGGTTATACTGCAAGATACAGTGCAGCAATTGCAGAATGGACGGTAAGAAATCCTGATGCAATGTTAGCCCAGGGTGATAATCAGCAAGACCGCTATAATATGGAACCACAGGTGTATGCAGAAGTACAGCTGACAAAAGATCTGACCTGGTACACTAAAGGGGCTGTTCTATTTGATACTTACAGTACCATGAATCATGAGAGTGCAATCAACTGCTACTATATGAAAGACGGCACTTTTGCCCATAACGGTGCACCCTGGCATCTTGGGACTATGGAGGATTGGTATTCAACGTTTAACACCACATTATATTCAACGCTGAACTATAAGAAAACAATTGCTGGAAACCATAATATAAATATTTTGGCCGGGTTTAACCAGGAAACTTCCCTGTACAGAACAGTAGGAGCGTCGAGAATAACTTATACAATACCTAATCTCTATGAGATCAATGCCGGTTCCGCAACGGGCCAGACTACCCGTGGAACAGCCAGTCAATGGGATATACAGTCTTTGTTTGGTCGTGTTAATTATAATTTCAAAGGCAAGTACCTGCTTGAAGGCGATATTCGTTACGATGGGACTTCCAGGATTGCTCCGGCTACCCGCTGGGGATTATTCCCATCAGTATCGGCAGGCTGGAGGCTTTCAGAGGAGTCATTTATGAAACCAATTACCTGGCTGTCAGACCTGAAATTCAGAGGTTCATGGGGACAATTAGGTAACCAGAACGTCGGAAATTATCCTTACCAGGATATTTTGGGAAATAGCCAATATTCATTTGGTTCTTCATTGCAGCCAGGGGTACAATTGACAAGACTGGTAGACAAAACTCTGCAATGGGAGACCACAACACTTACCGATGTTGGACTTGATCTCAGTATTAAGAAAGGATTACTATCTGCAACAATTGACTATTATGATAAAATTACAAGTGGTATCCTGTATAGTATCCCGGTACCTGCAAGTATTGGATTATCCGCACCGACAGTAAACGGCGGGAAAATGGAAAACAAAGGATGGGATCTAGAACTGGGACATGCCAATCAAATAGGTGAATTCAGATATAAAATTACCGTTGACTGGGCTACTTATAAAAATAAAGTGCTTAGTATATTAAGCCCAACATTAGCTACGAATACTGTTCAGGTAGGTATTCCTTATAACTCATGGTATATGGTTCAGTGGATTGGGATTTTCCAGAACCAGGCTCAGATTGACGCCGCCCCAATACACCAGTTTAATCCTAAACCAGGTGATTTGATATTCAGAGATGCGAATGGTGATGGTAAAATTGATGCCAATGACCGCGTGGTTGTTAAAGGATACTACCCTGATTTTTATTATAGCTTCGGTGGCAATGTCGGATGGAAAAATTTTGATTTTTCAGTATTTTTCAATGGTGTTCATGGTATTAAGGATTATGCTAATAACTGGGGTCTTACACCCTTTACCCAGGGTTCTGCACCCACAATGGACTTAGTTAAAAACCAATGGACAGGGGAAGGTTCAACAAATACATATCCGGCTATGTACAGATCGGGTTACAATCCTGTAACTGGCACAACATCAACTTTCAATCTATTTGATGCTTCTTACCTGCGGTTAAAGAGCCTTCGACTGGGATATACTATTCCTGTTGAATTTGCCAAGAAGATAGGGATGCAAGACGCACAGGTCTATTTCTCCGGCGAAAACGTACTGACCTTTACCAAGTTTCCAGGGATAGACCCAGAAAGAACTTCACAAAATTCGGCCTTATCATTATATCCCAATGTGAGGACTTTAGCTTTTGGAATTAAAGTAACGCTATAAACTCTAAGTCATGGATAAGTATATAAATCTTAAAAGAATCTTAATAATCGGAATTCTTGCACTGCTTATTGTGAGATGCACCGATTTGTTGAACAAAAATCCTCTTGATCAGCCATCCAGTCAGTCCTTCTGGATAAACCAGGATGAGGTAAATATGGCACTGGCTGGGGTCTTTCAACGTCTGCATAATCCCCCTTTTCAACATGATGATAACAAGGCTGATGTAATGGCAGGCGAGTCAAGTGCAAACCAGTCACAATCCTGGGTTCCGCTGGCACAGGGACAAATTGTGGCGACATCAGGTAGTCTGGTCAGCGAAGTCTGGACCAACTGCTATCTTGGTATAAGCTCCTGCAACTTTTTTCTGGCTAATGTTGATAAAACACCTATCTCAGCAGATCTTTTGACCGGTTATAAAGCACAGGTTCAGTTTTTAAGGGCATTGTTTTATTTCAAGCTTGCAGATGTTTATGGAGGTGTGCCTATCTATACCAAACCTCCTACAATAGCAGAGTCTAAAATTAAGCAGAGTGACAAAGCAGCTGTAATTGCACAGGTTATCAGTGATCTTGATTTTGCCATTGCTAACCTTCCGGATAAAGCCTATACAGATGGTCATCCGGTTAAAGGTTCAGCGCTGGCACTAAAAGCCAGGGTATTGCTCTATCAGGGCCAATGGGCAGATGCAGCCACTTTGGCCAACCAGGTGATCCAGAGTGGTATATTCAGTCTTTCCAGTAACTACCGGACTATGTTTTTAGCAACAGGGCAGACTAATAATCCTGAGATCATTTTCTCGAGTGTGTTTACTAACCCTAATGACTACTCTGATCTGGATATCCGCTGGAACTGGCATGGTGTTGTTAACCCAAGACCAGAACTCGTTAATGATTATGAATGTACCGATGGACTTCCTATTACTACTTCACCTTTGTATAATCCTGCCAGCTGGTTACAGAACCGCGACCCGCGTCTTGCACTGACTATCAAGAAATTTGAAGAGACTGCTGTAAACTCTGCAGGAAAAATCGTGACTTTTGCATATAACGGACTATCTGCAAGCGGTTATAATCCTGTTAAATATGGTAACTGGGATTGCCTGCCTATTGATTACAGCACCCAAAGTGAACAGGATTGGATACTTATCAGGTACGCAGATGTATTATTGATGTACGCAGAAGCCAAAAATGAGGCATCCGGACCCGATGCATCAGTTTATGCTGCAATTAACCAGATCAGGGCCAGGGTTGGGATCAATATGCCTCCAATACCAAATGGACTGACACAGGACCAATTGAGACAACGAATCAGGCATGAAAGAAGGATTGAATTAGCATTGGAAGGATTAAGATGGTCTGATGTCAAACGATGGAAAACAGCAGAAACTTATATTCCCACTCTAATTGATCAGGGTGGTGTACATCGTGCTTTCGATCCATCTAAAAATTATCTGATGCCTATTCCTCAAAGCGAAATGGATATCAATCCGAATTTAGTACAAAATCCAGGATACTAATACAATTGAATCTCAATTAAAGGATTGAGGATAACTTATAAACAGGCTAAGATCTATTCGATAGATTTTAGCCTGTTTCTTTTGTAATCGCTGTGAACAATAATAAATAGTCCTTCCGCATTTAACCCGCTGGTTAAAAGTTTTATATCATCATCTGTGAAATCACCCCAAAGCACAAGATTTTTTTTTGATTGAACATTCAGTAAAACAGGTAACATTTCAGAAACAGACGGACCCCCAATGTCCTTGTTGATTTGTATTGCCTTTAAAGTATCAATAGCCAATAATCTGTCTATTAAGTAAAATGAACCCGGATGAAGGTGAATCATACTGTATTCATAAGCATTCGCCATTCTTTGATGGATGCTTAGAAAAAACTCATCATATAGCTCGGGAGAAAGCAAGGCGGTAATATCATCCTGAAACCATAAGGCTTTCCCGGGACACCATATTGGATAAAATCCCATCGAATAACCGCCAAAAAAGTCTTTGCTTTTTTCCAGATTTTTTTTTATGAAGTTCAGGAAAACATCTGATATTTCATTGAGTCTTAGTTTTGCATGTTCAGGATAATCGTAAAAACAGAAAATCAATTCTTCTGGCCCAAAGATTCCGGCAAGGACATCTCCTGGTCCGCGAAGAATTGGTTGGGCTGCGGGGTATCTGCCTTCCCCATTTTTGTTTATAAAGTCAATAAATTCATAATATTTTTCTGACCAGCTGTAATCTACAATTTTTATCTCTTTGCCAAAATCTGCCCCGAGGACCGGAGAAGCTATGAAACTGTTTTCCTTTGGAATAACTTTGCATCCAAACATAGACTCCATCCATGGCAAACCTGTAAAGGGGCAGGCTGAAAAAACCAGATCAGCTCCCTCTTCGATGGATTGCTCATACATGCTGTCATAATCATGGAGAAAACTTTCAACATTAAAATCATCAGCCCTGACACATCTTTCCATGCCTAATAAATTATCAACGGCATTAAATCGTTTGCTTACGAAATAATTACCAAAAGAATATCCAATTAGCGGTGAATTGTTTGTTTTTTTCCAAAAATCCTTGTGCCGTTCAAGTCTTCTCTTGATTATCTGTTCATTCTTCATTCAGAAGTTATTTTTAAAAGCACTTTTACATTTTCCTAATTATCCCGCACACCAAATTCAGCCACACTGACATAATCTCCTTCCAATACGCTTGTGCAAACTAACTTAATATAACTGGCAAATCTATGCTCTGGAAGTGGATCTACTCTTTCAAGGAGGATTTGCTGATTCAGGCTCTGAATATATTCCAAAATCATTTACTGCTACACAAACAGGTGCATAAAAATCTATTTCTATTTTCTTTGTCGTAATGTGATATGGGAGCCGAATAATACGACATGCCCCGATACTTGTGGACGGAGCTTCGTTTCCCCAACCCCAATCTTTCTCGTCCTGAAATGTTATAGGTCCATATTCTATCATATTATACTTCTCCATTTCGTGCCATCTTAACTGACGCTCGCGGGGTATTGCCCCATATGGTAAGGGATCAGGCACTTTTTAAGCACAAAAGAATAATGTGAATGCAAATAACACACCTAATAGGTAAAATAATCTGTTTTTCATTTTGGTTTGTTTTTGTCACAATAATTATTTTTATAGGGACTCTTTTAACATTATTCGAACCGGCCCAAGCAAACCAGAAGAAATCAATGGAGAATCTTTGGTAAAATAATTCCATGTTGTAAAACAAAAACGTCCACTCGAAGGTCGTGGTTGTCCTTTTAAAAACCAGTCAGGAAACTCTTTCAAATAAAACGCATTATCTTTTGGCGCTTTTATCCATTCGCAGTCTTCCGGCTCCTGCTCATCTCCGATTAAGCGATTAGCCCAAACATTCGTAATTTCAATTTCTAAAATATTCCCAGCGACTTTGATAAGTTTTGCAGGTATCTTTATACGCCATGGGGCACACCAAACCACCCCAAGGTCTTTCCTATTAAGTTTTACGCGCGCTATACAATGAACTATGCCAAGATCAAGAAAGAGATCCTTATCTAAAAGGCTTTGACTACAGTCAAAAGTTTTATAATAAGTAGCTGTTCCGCTAAAATATTTGATACCTGGCTCGGGACGCTTAGTCCAGTCCACTAACGATGCAAAATTTACCGGTTTTTTCGGACCTCCCCATCTGGGATCAAACCTTACTTCCCATCTTCCCGATATTTCTGACCCAAGCTTGAGAATAGGAAAATTATGTGTCGGCAGACCGCTTTGTGCAGGAGTGTTGGATGCAATCTTGTTGAGTTGTTTTATATCTTTTCTGAATACTACAAAGAAACTTTGTGCCGGTGCAAACTCCATTGGGATAATTGTGGCTCCATCCTTAATCTCATATTCCGGCAAATCACACATTGTTGTGGTAAGGGGATCCCAAAGTTCGGGTTGTTTGCCTGCAACTGCAAATGAACATGTAGTTTTCGCTTCAACACGCGCAGTATTTGCTATAAAAAAAACATCTGCTTTTCCATCGCTTCTATGAATAGCCTGAATCTCTGCCTTTTTTTCACTTTGGGAGATTACCTTAAAAGCATCTGGTTGATTGGCGATGCTCCCCCAAAGCAGAAGGGCTTGACAACGTTGCCAGTACTTTACCATTGCTTTCCCCGGGTTCCACCAAGTTTGTGTACGATTGAAATGTGTACCCCATCTGCCCATAACAATTCCCGGACTATAACAATCGTCCCAAGACTGCTGAGGAAACTGGTGTAGAACTAAGTGATTGACTCCTGCGCAGAATACTGCATCACCCATTGGTTTAAGCCACTCAGGTGTTTCCGACCACTGACTTACTTTAAGAGGGCCGGTAAATGCTTCACACCCAAATATATTTTTCCCACTTTTACGGAGTGCCTTGGTGAACGATTCTAAGGAATACTGATATGCCGTAGCATTACTTGTTGTAAACTCGGTCATTACACGATCAATCTTTGGGATGACATCTTCTTCATCCCATGGCCCTCCATAAGGCTCACAGGAAAAATCAAGCCCCGCTTCATGCAACATGTGTTGAACAGTAGGATAGTATATTTCCTCATATAAATCAAATATTGTAGCATTGAAGTCAGTTTGAAATTTGTCTGTTTCCTCTTTGCTGCCGATTATCCGTTTGGCAAATGTCGCAAGAAAAGGGGTTAGATCATATCCCCTTCGCTTCGAGAATTCTTCCGACATCTTTGCAGTCCAAGTTGGTATTCCGGCTTCATAGCTATCAAAATGGACATAAGTAAAACCTGTACCTATCAAATCTCCAAGATGCTTTTTGATTTCCATTATTATGTGGTTCATAAAGAAAGTTACAGATTCCTGACTCATCTTGTCGCACTCAAATCCTTTTGCTTCCCATTGTGCGGGCTGAATTAAAGTACCCATAGTAGTGTATCCAAATCGATAGACCTTCCATCTTCCCATGGGCAATTCAAACTCAATTTTTCCGTTTTCTGACGCTTTCCCTGATAAATCAATGACTTTTTCCTTAGCAACTATACCTTCGGCAGGCATGGCTATCAAGGCAATATCACGATAAAAAGTTCCTCTTTCCTTAATAATGGGTTTCTCGTTTATTCCTGTCTCGGGGTTATATATAAGAAATTCTT
>Ga0182021_10011546_pt1 | contig 10484 bp, 11 predicted proteins | sample 612E3MmetaG_FD_120493 | JGI IMG/M metagenome (GOLD analysis project Ga0182021, IMG submission 120493) | Permafrost microbial communities from Stordalen Mire, Sweden - 612E3M metaG (Illumina Assembly) | ecosystem: Environmental > Terrestrial > Soil > Wetlands > Permafrost | place: Sweden... | reverse complement strand
TGCTCGACGAGCCGACCAACAACCTGGACATCAACACCATCCGCTGGCTGGAAGACGTGATCAACGAACGCGACAGCACGATGATCATCATCTCCCACGACCGCCACTTCCTGAACCAGGTCTGTACCCACATGGCCGATCTGGACTACGGCAAGATCACCGTTTATCCCGGCAACTACGACGACTTCATGGAGGCTTCGACCCAGGCCCGGGCAACGCTATCGGCGGCCAATGCCAAGGCCAAGGAGCGTGTCGCCGAGCTGCAGGGCTTCGTGCGCCGCTTCTCGGCCAACAAATCCAAGGCCCGACAGGCGACCTCACGCGCCAAGCTGATCGAGAAGATCAAGATCGAGGACATGAAGCCCTCGTCCCGCCAGTACCCATGGATCGGCTTCGACTACGACGAGAAGGAGAAGCTGCACCGCCATGCCGTCGAAGTGGAGAAGCTGGTCTTTGGCTATGACCCCAAGCAGCCGGTGATCAAGGGTTTCTCGACCACCATCGAGGCTGGCGACAAGGTGGCCATCATTGGCGAGAACGGCGTTGGCAAGACCACCCTGTTGCGCCTGCTCGCCGGAGAAGCACTGGGCGGCCTCTCGCCGCAGCACGGCAAGCTCAAGTGGGCGGAGAAGGCGCGCCCCGGATACTTCGCGCAGGATCACGCGGCCGACTTTTCCGAAGACGAGAGCCTCACCGACTGGATGCAGCAATGGGTGCGCGCTGGCGGCTACGACGGCGGCGATGTCGAAACCCTGATGCGTGGCACGCTCGGCCGGCTGCTGTTCTCCGGCGACGAAGTGAAGAAATCGGTCAAGGTCATCTCAGGCGGCGAGCAGGGCCGCATGCTGTTCGGCAAGCTGATTCTGCTGCGCAATAACGTCCTGCTCATGGACGAGCCGACCAACCACCTGGACATGGAGTCCATCGAATCCCTCAACACCGCCCTGGAAAAGTACAAGGGGACGCTGATCTTCGTCTCCCACGACCGGGAGTTCGTGTCTTCCCTGGCCACCCGCATCGTCGACATCAAGATCGACGGCAGCATCGTGGACTATCGTGGCAATTACGAGGAATACCTGGCCAGCCAGGGCGTCGAGTAGGCGGCTGCCAGGCATGCCATGCCATATGAAGACATTTCATCTTGTCGATTGAGTAGAGTGCAAAAAATGAGTTCTTCGGAAGCCGACGATCAAGCAGAAATCCGCACAGATGAATCTCCTCGCTACAAGGTTCAACTGGTCATACCGGCCGGCCGCAAGAGATACATGGATGTCCTAGTTCCCCAGATATTGAAACAGCCGGGATGGGATGAACTGAGAATCTGGGTCAATACCAGGAACGAAGATGATCTTCGATATCTGGATGGACTGCCTCGGATAGACAACCGAATCTCACTGGCTTTGCCCAGAGAACATCAGCCGGACGGAAACAAGACTATCGGCCAGTTCTTCAAAGACTGCATAGCTTCCGACACCCTGTATATCCGTCTGGATGATGATATTTGCTATCTTGAACCTGGCGCCATCGAGCGACTTGCTCAGTATCGAGCCACGCACGAAGATCCCTTCCTCGTCTCGCCAATAGTCATCAACAATGCACTGTTTTCCTACATCTTCCAAGTTCTGGGGAAGATAAGACTCGATGCCAGATTGACAGCCAACTGTCTGGATCCACTGGCCTGGAGGAATCCGGGCTTTGCTGAGAGCATTCACAATCTGTTCCTGAGCGCCGTATCCGAAAACAAGATAGACCACTTCAAGTTCACCAGTAGGCCTATCGCAATCAATCGCTTCAGCATCAACTGCATAAGCTGGTTAGGCTCGGAGTTTAAGAAATTCGGCGGCAATGTCCCCTACGGCGAAGATGAAGAAGAATTCCTGAGCGTGACCAAACCCACTCAACTCGGAAAGCCAAACCACTTCTTCGGGGAGTGTGTAGTTGCCCATTTTGCGTATTACACGCAGCGAGAGTACTTGGACAAGACAGATATTCTCGAAAGGTATAAAGCACTTTGTGCCGGCCCGGATTGTCTGGACAAGGCCTTGCAAAGCAGTCCGCCTCTTGCATGGCATGAGCCTGGCGGGCTTCGATGGTTGTGTTGACGCGCACAGAAAATTGACCAGCCTGTTGGCGTCCAGACCCAGCCGTCGCGTTACTGGTCAAGCAGCGGCGGCAGGGCCGTCGCCGGGCTGTCGATCGTCTGCACCGGCGTGCTGTCCGCCAACCTGGATGTCGGCTGGCGTAGCGGGACCGCCACGGCAATGACAGCCGTCAGCAGGGCGAGGTAGAAGAGAAGAATGAAGCCCTGCTTGGCCGCTCTCGGATCCCCGGGTGCGGGCAGGCGACTGCGAGGAGTAGTGCCTTGCCGGCCGCCGTCAGATCACTCGTCCTCGTTGGGGTCGTGGTGCTCCTTGGCAGCTTGTGGGCGATGCCTTTGTGGCAGTCGATACAGGTCTTCGCCTCCTCCTTCGCCGCCAGGTGCTTCTTGTACACGGTCTGCTTCTGAATGTCGCCGCTCATGGCCTCGAAGCTGTGGCAATTTCGACATTCCCGCGAATCGCTATCCTTCATGCGCTCCCATTCGTGAGTTGCCAACGTCATACGCCTGGCCTCGAATGTTTCCTTCGTGTCGATGGTGCCGGTGAGCTTGCCCCAGATCTCGAAACTTGCTTTGGATTTGCGAATGATCTTATGCACCCAGTCCTTCGGCACATGGCAGTCGGAGCAGATGGCACGGACGCCCGTGCGGTTGGTGTAGTGGATGGTCTGCTTGTACTCCTGATACACGTTGTCACGCATCTCGTGGTCGGTGGTGCAGAACTCCAGCGTGTTGGTCATCTCCATGCCGGTGTTGAAACCGCCCCAGAAAATGATGCCGACAAAGAAGAAGACGATGGCGATCGCCAGAACGGAATACCTTGCGCTCGGCTTGTTCACTGCGATCCAGCAGCGCTTGATGGCACTGGGGTTTCCCATTCTGTCTTGCTCCGGAAAATGGGTGATATGGGCTGCTCAGTTCCTCCAGGCCGAGCGTCTGGAGCAGTTCCTTCAGGCGCTCGGCCGACGCGCGCCGCGGCTGGTCCTTGTAGCGGGCGATGATCAGTTCGTTCTTCATCGAGTGTTCCCAGCCGATCAGTTCGGTGACGCTGACCTGGTAGCCGTGCGCCTCCAGCTGGAGACAGCACAGCACGTTGGTGATGTGACTACCGAACTCGCGCGTATGTAGCGCATGGCGCCACATCTCGGCCAGCGGATTCGCGAGCATCCTGCCCTTGTTCTCGCGCAGCGTGGCTACCACCTCGGCCTGGCAGCACGGCACCGGCACGATGAAGGCGGCTTACCTGGCCAGCCAGGGCGTCGAGTAGGGCGTTCAGCCCCGCCGTTCAGCCCATTAGCCGTTCCCAGATCAACCACGCGGTCAGCAAAGCCAGACCAACTACTTCATAGGCGAGAATCAAGATAACCACGCGCCGGCCGGTCAGGTTCATGCGCAGCCAGATGCGATCCAGGAACCACTTGCTCAGGCGCGCGCGCCAGCGGCGGCTGGCCGCAAGCAGAATGTAATCCGCCGTTGCGCGCAGCCAGAGCGCCAGACTTGTGCGCGTCGTGCCGTCGCCGTCGGCGACAGCCGGATCAAGCAATGCCAGCTCGCTGGCTGCGCCAAGCGCAGTGACTTCGATGTCGATGCTGCGGACGGTATCGTCCCCTACCAGGCGCAACTGCCAAGTGCTGTCGTGGTCGCGCGGTGCGAAGCGGCCGTGAAAACTCTCTTCGCGTTCGTCGTCGTCGTCGAAGCGCAGGCGCAGCTCGAACCCGGCCTCGTCGGCGCCAGGTTCCAGTGCCAGCACGCTCCATAGGGGACTCAGCCGCAGCCAGGTGTCTAGAGGCGGGAAATGGTGGCGTACCATCTCGGCCGGCAGGGCAAGCCGCAGGCGGCCGGCGAAGGCCATCAGCGCACGACCAGCAGGGGTACGGCCAGACGCTGGAATAACTGCTCGGGCAGGTTGCGCGATTCGAAGCGCCGATACCAGCCCTCCAGGACCTTGCCGCCGATCACCACCAGATCGAAATTGGCGGACCAAGTCGCAATCACCGGTGCCCGCTCGCCATCAGCCAACTCGGCAGTTACGGCAATACCCGCAGCATTGGCCTGGTCGACAAAGGCCGCCAGGGCAACCGTTCCCTCTTGGCGCAAGGACTTGTCGAGATGGCTGCGGCACTCGTTACGGCCCACGGCGTAAATCTCGTGGGTGTATTTCTCCAGGTAGGGATCTACTACGTGGAGCGCAGTCAACCGGGAGCCCAAAGCACCGGCCAGCAGCAAGGCGTGACACAACGCCTTTTCGGTATGCGGTTCGCCGTCGACGCAGAGAAGGATGCGTTGCATGGAAAGGAAAGGGCCGGGTGGTTCGCCCCCGGCCCAAGCTTGGAGGCGTCTATTCTATTTGATTGCAAACACCTCGGCGCCGATCGCCATGACCGCTATCGCCGACAGCACCGCCTTCAAGGTCGCCGCGACCACGCCAATGACGAAGGCCGTGCCGCCCGCTTTCTTCAAGTCGTCGAAGGCGATGTTGAGGCCGACGCCGGCAAAGCCCACGGCAAAGAACAGCTTCAGCAGTTCCTTGCCCAGGATGTCGCGCTCGGTCTGGACGAACATGCCGAACTCGTTCATGGTGACGATGACGAAGAAGCCGAGGATGAAGATCGGGAACTTCTCGCGAACCACCTGCCAGACGTTGACCTTCTGCGCTTCGCCGCCGGCCGCGATGGCGGGCTGCACGACGTAGAAGTAGATGGTCCAGAGCACGATCAGCGGGATGAAGCCGACACGCACGATGTTGATGACGTTGGCCGTCAGCAGCGCCTCATGGCCATACCAGGACGCCGCCGCCACCAGTTGCGCCGTGTTGAGGATGGCGGTTCCCGCCCAGGCGCCGAACACCGGCTGGCTCATGTTCAGTGCCTGGCCGATATAGGGGAAGGTAAAGAGGGCCAGGGTGCCGAACAGCAGGATGGTACCGATGGCGTAAAAGAAGTCGCGCGGCTTGGCATTGACCACCGGGGCGACAGCCACCGCCGCCGAAACGCCGCAAACGCCGACACCCGCGGCCATCACGCCCGCCAGACCGCTATCGACCTTGGAGCGTCGGCCCCAGTAGGAGATCAGGATTTGCGTGCCGAGCACGAAGGTCACCACCAGGCCTAAGCCGATGGCGCCGACCTTGAGCAGGTCCGACCACAGGTAGTAGCCGCCGAGGATGATGATGCCGGGTTTGATGATGGGCCGCGCGGCGATGGTGCCGGCCTTGAAGACATCGGGGATGCCGACGGTGTTGCGGATGAACATGCCGACCAGCAGCAACATGGCCACGTAGGTCAATTGGAACTGGATGATCTTGTTGCCGAACTCGAACTTGCTCGGTATGGCCTTGGTCTGGGCGAGTTCGTTGTATTCCGCCTCCTTCAGCAGGTACGGTTTGGACGGCTTCTTCGGCTCCTTGGGCTTGGCCTGGCCGGATTGCAGCACTGCCAGCGCGGCGGTGTACTCTTCCATCTTGGCCTTGTAGTCGGCCTCTTTTGCGGCCAAGGAGTCCTTGTTCTTGGCCGTGTAGTCGGCAAAGGGCGCCACTACGCCGCCTTCCTTCTCCGCCGCCTTGAGCAACCTTTCCGCTTCCTTGTAGTCGACCGACCAGCCATGGGTCGTGGCGTCCCACTGCAAGGCCGCCCAGCCGAACACCATGCACAAGACCAAACCGGGCAACATGCGCGGCAACGCCCGGAAACTGTATTCGATGCCTATGCCTCCACCGGCCATGATTCGTTCCTCCCGTTAGAAGAACAGCGACTTGACGAAGGTCGGGCCGATGACGCCGAACTTCACCAGGACGACGGCAATGGCCGCCAGGATGAGGACAAACACGTCCTCCTTACGCTCGGCCGAGAAGGTGTCCTGAGCCTTTTTCTCGAATTCCGAAGACATACCGCTTCCTCCTTGTTGGAATCATGAGCCCACTTCGACAGCGAGGACTGTAGAGGTGGGACAGCGCTCATGCTATTGGCGACTCCTTGTAGCGACTTACACGAAAGACCCAATTTACGAAAGGCCAAAAATGTGCTTAGCTTCCGCGATGCACCGACTCCTTCCACTGCTGGTTTGCTGGGCCTTGCTGCACGGGCCGGTCGTTGCGGCAAGCCCGGAAACGGTTCGAGTGGCGGTCCTGGCGGACAAGGGCATCGAATCGGCCGAGGAGGAATGGGCGGGGGTGTTCGACTGGCTCAACCGCCGCATCGTCGGGCGGAAATTCGTTCTTGTCGGGCTCGACCACCCGCAACTACAGCAGGCGGTCCATGAGCACCGCGTGGACTTCGTCCTCACCAACGGCGGCAATTACAGCGAGTTGGGTTACAGCGAAGGCGTCACGCGGATCGCAACGCTCGATTCGCCCTTCGCGCTGTCCCCGACGCTGGCCGTGGGTTCGGCGATCGTCGCTCGCGCCGATTCCGGGATCATCGAACTGTCGCAGCTGAAAGGAAAGCATCTCCTGGCGGCCAGTCCGGATGCTTTCTGTTGCTACCAGATTGCAGCACGCGAACTGGTATTGGCCGGCATCGAACCCGAGCGGGATCTGGGACGACTGGAGTTCACCGGTTTCCCGATCCAGAAGATCGCCCTGGCGGTGCAGGCGGGGAAGGCCGATGCGGGCATCGTCCGCACCTGCCTGGTTGAGCAAATGATCGAACGCGGTGAAATCAAACCGGCGGCACTGCGCGTCCTGTCGCCTTTGCCGACACCAGGATTCCCCTGCCAGACGTCTTCGCGGCTTTACCCCGACTGGGCCTTTGCCGTGCTCAAGGAAACGCCCCCGGAACTTGCCCGGCAAGTGGCGATTGCGCTGCTGGAAATGCCGCGGACCGCCCAAGGCTACCGCTGGTCGATTCCGGCGCAATATGGCATCGTCGACGAGTTGTTTCGCGACCTCAAGCTGGGCCATTACGCCAACCTGCAGCAAAAGACGCTGGAAGACATGCTGCGCCGCTACCGCCTCGAGCTGGCAGTGGTCGCCAGCCTGTTCGTCTTCTGGCTCATCCACAGCATACGCGTCGAATACCTGGTTGCCCGGCGCACGCGCGAATTGCAGAATATGCAGGCGGAAAAGCAGCGCATGACCGAAGCCATGCGGGACCGCCAGAGCGCCCTCGACCATGCCGGCCGCCTGGCGATTCTGGGCGGCATGGCCAGTGCCATCGCCCACGAACTCAAGCAACCCTTGGCGGCCATCGGCAATTTTGCGCGCGGCATGGACCGGCGCATCGCTGCCGGTCGTCTGGAGCCCGTCCCGTTACGGGAGGGCTGCAACGAAATTGTGCTTCAAAGCGAACGTGCCGATGCCACGATCGAGAAGATCCGCAGCTTCGCAAGAAAGCCTGTCAGCATCGTTCAATCGGTGAACCTGGCCGGCTTGGTCAAAGAGGCCGCCGACTTGTTCGGCGTTGCCCACCCGGAGGTCCGTATCGACTGGAATGACGCGGACAACGATGGTCCGGCCCTGGTAGAGGCCGATCCACTTCAGATCCAGCAGGTCACGTTCAATTTGCTGAACAACGCTTTCGACGCACAAAAGGCGGCGGGAAATCCGAAGACGCCGATCAAAGTCACGCTGGAGCGCATCGACCGGGGCTACCAAGTCTCCGTGCACGACAAGGGCAACGGCCTCAAGGACGATGACATCGTGCGCCTGTTCGAGCCTTTCTTTACCACCAAGGCGGACGGTCTCGGCTTGGGACTGGCGCTGAGCAAGGGCATCATCGAGTCGCACGGCGGCCGGCTTTCCCTGGCCAGGGAAGTGCCGGGTGTCTGTGCCAGCTTCTGGTTGCCGGCGGAGACGCCACATGAATGAACAAGACGCCATCATCTATGTCGTTGACGACGACGACGCCATGCGTCGCTCCCTCGTCTATCTCCTTGAGTCCGCCGGATGGCGCGCGACGGCATTCGCTTCCGGACGCGACTTCCTCGACCAGTACGATGGCCATGTGCCGGGTTGTCTCATTCTCGATGTCCTCATGCCGCTCATGGGTGGCATGGAGGTTCAGCAAATCCTGAATGCCGGCGACGTTTGCCTGCCCATCATTTTCCTATCGGCGCATGGCGACCTGCCGATGGCCGTGCAGGCGATGAAACGCGGCGCCATCGATTTCCTGGAGAAGCCCTGCAAGGATCACGTCTTGCTGGATGCGGTCGGACGTACCATCAGGCACAGTATCAAGCAATGCCTGGGTCAGCAGCAGGTTGTCGCGGCCCGCGCCCGACTCGATACTCTTACTGCCCGCGAGCGCGAAGTCGCGCAGTGCCTGGCGGCCGGCGACTGCAACAAGGATATCGCGCGCAAGCTTGCCATCAGCGACAAGACGGTACAAGTGCATCGACATAACGCCATGAGCAAGCTTCAAGCCCATTCCACGGCTGAAATTGCAAGACTGATATTGTTTGCCAAGACACCAAACGCATAGTCGAAGTCGACATCAAGACAGCCGGAATTCGGCGGTTTGGGCGTACAGCCCCTGGATCGGCAAACTTGGCCGCGTGGCAGCAAGTCTTGCCGGTTGAAACACAAGGGGCCTGCAGCGGCGCCACATCAAAAGGGCCTTCTACCGGACTGGTACGTCTGATGCATGCACTAAGGCCAGACCGCCACATTTTGCGAAGGAATTGTCTGGCGAGTGCACCAGGAGGCGACCATGTTCTACGTTCTCGACCATGCTGACGTTGTCTGTACGGGTGACCTTTCCCAGGTCACGCGATACGTCATCGAGCATTACGGCAAGCGGCTCGATGATGCAGTTCGCTCCGGCATCAAGATCCTCTACTCCGATCCACTGGGTCGCCGCGCGAGTCGATTGGGCCAGCTTGCGCGGTAACCAGTGACTGCCGTGCTCAACGGTAAGCCGTTTCCCCGTTTTTCCGGCGCTATTCACTCATACCCTGCCGGGCTATACCAGGTGCCGCTTCCGCGCCGTCACCGGCATGGCCCCGCTTGCCTACCTGCAGACGCTGCGCATCGAGGCCGCCAAGGCCATGATTGAAGAGACGCGTATGAGCGTCGAGCAGATCGCAATAAAGGTCGGCTACGAGGATAGTTCGTCGTTTCGCCGGCTGTTCTCCCGGCTAACGACGGTGACGCCGACTGAGTACCGGCGACAGTTCAGGCGCGAGTAGGCCGACAACCGGCTTGGCATAACGTACCTGCTCCAAGGACAGGCCGTGACGCTCATAAGGACGAGTCGTGCCTGTCTGTTGGTGAAAGCCGATGCTGGAGTAGAAGCGATGCGCCCGGGTATTTCCAGTCAACGCCCACAGGGTAAGGCGATCTGCACCACGAGAGTTGGCAAAGGAATCCGCCGCAAGGCAAAGCGCGCGACCGGCGCCTTGTGACCAAGAGGTTGGAGCTACGTAAAGTGCGAGGATTTCAAACGTGCCAAGTTGTGCGTCGGCGTCACGACTGTGGGCAATAGCCAGCAAGCCAATGAGTGAACTGTCGGTGGTGGCAACGAAGACCGTGGAACTACCACCGGCGATATCGCTAGCCCAGGTGGCGGCGCGCTCAGTAACGGACAATTTTGCCAGGATCGTGTCCGGCATGAGTTCGCGGTATGCGGCACGCCAAGAGGCGACGTGAACCTCGGCGATCGTCGGCGCGTCTGAAATTGTGGCAAGTCGAACGTCGATCACAACAGCTATCAGTCAAGGTGAGGTGAGGCCCGGCGGCGAAGTCGACGGGTGGCTGACGTGCTCCGTTTGCCGGAACGTCCCTTTGACCGCGGGGTCAGATCTGACTTGTTCTCGGTACACAGCGAACCTCTGACTTTACTGAATTGGCTATGTAACACTCCTCGTGAGCCAGATGATGAAGCTGTTCAAGCTCTCCAGCAGTTGGCTGGCTTTCGCCGGAGAACGACACCTCAGGGCGAAGCGTGATGACAGCCATCATGAACCTGCCGTCAGAGTTCTTGGCCATGACTCCCTCTGCGATGTCATGGTAACGGTCGACGACGAATCCTTGCTTTGCGGCGATAGATAGAAACCAGAGCATATGGCAGCTGGAGAGGGAGGAAACAAATGCCTCTTCGGGGTCGATGGCGTCTGCCGCGGAGTAGGGCAATGGAACCACATGGGACGAGGAGGAACCCGCAACCTCTATTCCACCGTCGAAGCGGAGAACGTGCTTTCGACTGTAGTGGTTGTCGAGAAACGGTTGCCCAGAACGAAACCAGATTACTTCGGCAGTATAGGTGGCCATGGATGCGCTCAAGTATTACTGGAAGAAATGGTCGGCCTGCAAGGCCATTGTGAAACGATCTTCGGTTGATTGATCCTCTACGACCGAGAAACCCAATTTCGAATACGTGGCGATGGCGGCGGGATTGTCCCGGTAGACGCCGAGCGAAAAGGACTCGGCCCTTAGGCTGCTCACTGCTCTTTC
>Ga0182021_10011545_pt1 | contig 10484 bp, 13 predicted proteins | sample 612E3MmetaG_FD_120493 | JGI IMG/M metagenome (GOLD analysis project Ga0182021, IMG submission 120493) | Permafrost microbial communities from Stordalen Mire, Sweden - 612E3M metaG (Illumina Assembly) | ecosystem: Environmental > Terrestrial > Soil > Wetlands > Permafrost | place: Sweden... | reverse complement strand
TTAGGGGTCGCCTACCTGTTCCTTGATCAACAAGGCCAGGCAGGGGTGTTTCCCATACGACCTGTGTCTGTGAGTTTATCGGGAGTTGTGGGCACGCTAACGGAATCGTCTTGTGTTTAATATATAGCCCAATATCTCAGCGATTAATTTCAGCCGTATATATATATATCCTCGTATACTTGGCACTCTCACTTTTTTATCTAATCTAACAAGAAAGAAAAGAAAAAGGCCCGATACCTTTCTGGCGTAGTCCCATGAAAGAATTCGGCTATTCTCTATTTCGGCCAGTGCCTTGCCGTTCTTGTAACATCTCCTGAATATGAATTTAAAATCAAAGCTGTTCGCGGAAATTAGATGTTCCACAATGATGTCCGGATCATACCATAGTACAGGTGAAAGCTTTGAGAGTCTTCTGAAAAATTCAGTTTCTTCAGCGACACCTATCGCATTGCCTTGCATACCATATTCTGTTGAAAAACCATTGTTTTCCTGAAGTATCTCTTTTTTGAAAATCATATTTGAACCATAGAAGCCATATTGACCCTCGGCAGCTGTTAGAAAACGCTTTCGGTCACCCCGGGACAACACTTCGATGTCGATTGGAAACCAGGGGGGAATCTGTCCGTAAAAAAAGGGTATTATCTTGCCGCCCACTACATCGGGAGATGGCTTGATTTCTTGAAAGGACAGAATGACGCGCTCCGCCCAATTCTTGTCGGCTTTCGCATCATCGTCGATAAATGCGACATACATCCCTGAGGCTTCCCGCCAACCACGGTTGCGGGCATGGCTCAGCCCCTGGTTCTCTTCTTTTATCATTTTGATATTTTTAATATTACTATAATATTCTTGGACAAGCTTTTGTGTATCATCAGTGGAATTGTTGTCGATAACAATCGTTTCATACTCTGAGCGGGGAAGGGTTTGATTCACCAGCGAATCAAGGCAAGTCTTAAGCAATTGGCACCGATTATAGGTGCAGACTACAACAGATAGCTTCACCATTAAATCCTTATAACCTTTTGAGCCAATTTAAGGGTCTCCCCATTGTCAAGACAGAAGATCTTCCTTGATGAAGTCACGCGTTTGGCATAATCCCAAATTGTAGCACATAACACTGTTCATTGCATGTGCTTGGCGAGCAGCCACCCCTGTCGCTCGTCTGACTCGATGATGCTGAACTGCCGATCCCTCTTGATGTGTTGGTAACTTCGGAAATGCTTAATGTGATTGATATCATCAAGAAGAATTAGGTAGGAATGATATTGCATCACTTCTTGCATGATCGAGAACTCCAGAAAGCCAATGCCGCCGGCCGAATCCAAGATGATCAGAGGATTCTTGGTTTGGAATTTCTGGAGATACTTCTCAAGTAGGTCTTCGCCCGCGTTCGAGAAAATCCTGTCGAGAGGCCAGCGGATCAGTTGCATCGGATTCTTGGGTATTCCGCCCAGTGCCCCCAATATCTCGTTGCGGTAAAACCGCAACGGGTCCCGCGTGTCGTCGATAAATATGTCAGGGTATTCATTATGCTTGCGAAGAACATCGTCGCGCTCAAGAAACTGCAGAGCCCTGTCCACAGCCACGGTTTTCCCCCAGAGGGGCATGACAAAGGGAAAGCGACGTAGGTTTTGCTTGGCCTGACGCCAACTCACCCAATTGACCTCGATTGTCACGAAAAGCTTCGGGGGATTGCTGCTGGGGAATGACTCTGAAACGAATGTCGTTGAGCCCAGTCCGCAATAGGTTCCGGTTTCAAGGACGTGGGTAATTTTCTGCTTCTCTATCGTATCTTTGAGCAAAGAACGAAGTTCTTCGCTTGCTGCCATGCTCATACTGGCACCGGGGTATTCACTCAGGAGTTTCATTTACACGCACCTCTCTATTAACATCGAACAATCAACATAAAAATGTCCTAAAATCAGCAAAGTGTAGGATTACAGTGCTATACGATTATAAATATTTAATCATTATCTTCATGGGAATATCGTCTTATATTCGTGCTTCACCCATAATATCATATTATGTGAAGTTGACATATTACACGAAGCCTATAGGGCTTATTCATTATCATTTGTAATCCTGCATAACTATTGAATTTTATCAAGCATACCATTCAGGAAGAAGTCTATTGATGCGCTCTACATACGAATCATAAACGCTGAAGGAAGGCAATCCGCCCGCTGGCCCCTCAGTACGCTAAACATAGTGCCTTCATTGTGTAACCCTGTCCCTCGATTCATAAGGAGGCGGCCAGTTTATAGAAGGTGGAACATCCCCGTCCACCCTCGCCGTCATAGTCGGCAGGCGTCAGCCCCAAGGCTCCCTGTCTATCCCACCCGGATAAACAATAAGCCCCAGTTCCGAGGAAATGGGATCCGAATACCACACTCTTCTTGCCCTGAAGAATGGTCTCCCGTTTATTATAACAGGGGATAAAGACAGAAATTTTCATCATGGCATACTCTTTCCTATCTAATCAGCCAGGCTCGAACGAAGCCGATGGTATCTTCCCATTTTCCCCGGGTGTAGACTTGAAAAAGAAAAAGCGAGGCCATCAGAAAAAGCACCTCCCAAAGTATGCTTGCCCCCAGTGGGGGTGGTGATGCGGATTTTAGATAAATTTTCAAGGCGATCAGAACCGACGCTGTGAGGATGACAACAATGAGACATTCAAGCAATACCCTGCCAAGAAAAGCACCCGTCATAAAGGATCGGGACCAATTCAGCACAAGCGGAGAAGAAAGCCCCAAGGTCAGCTGCGGATCATTGGCATCCTTCTCCGTAACCACGATCACCTCATTATTCTGCAAATTGAACTCGCGAATCTGGTGTGCGGGATGCCATAGACGAGGATCAATCGCCAGCAGACAGTGGCCGAGGCCATTGACGATCGCCATTTCCCGAATCCGCATCGTGCCGCTCCTCATCAACGGATCAAACCGGAAAGCATAAATATTGACGGATCGGGGAAGCGGGAAAAGACATTCCTGATATTGACGGTCAGGCCCGACGTAGGCCATTCTGGAATCGATTTCGTTAAAACTCTGACCTTTGTCATAAAATAACTGTGCCTGACTTTCGACGGATGATTGCAGGGAGACCCGCAGAAAGGGCGTTGTCGCTTCCCGGTACAGAACCTCGCATCGCCATCCGAAAACCAGCAAAGCTGTCAGCAGCAGAGACCGCAGTACCCAGTCGGATCGACGCCACCAGATCCATAGAAAACCTAAAATCAAAAGGGTGACGGCGACAAACTCGGCTATCATTCTGACGCAAAAAGACAGGGGGACCCTGTTGAAAACCCCGAGGGTAAGAGAAGGATCGACGGGAATAAAGAGCTGTGGATCGTTCGCCTTCTCCTCCACATCGATCGTCAGTTGCTGATCCCGGATAACAAGGCTTTTGATCTGCTGGAGCGGTCGCAGACTGGCAAGGTTCAGAGTGCGAACCTTGCCGCCCATGCCGTTCAAGACGTCCATACGCGCCACCCTGACGCTACCGCCGGCCGTCAGCGGATCGAACCTTAAGTGAATAATTCGCTCCAAGGGAAACGTAAATTGATAGTCATGAAAGCGTTGATCTCCAAAGACTGTCACTTCTGATGAGTTTTTCTCAGAAAAACCCAGTCCCGTATCGGCATATAGTTTCGCCACGTCATCTCTGGACGAACTCATAACCACATGGAGAGAAAAAGTATTGAGCAGGGGATACAGCAGGTATAACCGCCCGATCATGAACCCTGCCCCCATAATAAAGGCCGCAATGAAGACCTTTGTCAATAACTTCATGCTGCGATTCATTTCTTATGCATTTAATTGGTCAGTGGCGGATTACTTCAACCCGACATTAGTGAGGCAGTACAACCGGTCCGTTACACGCCTCATGCGTCCCTGATGTATCTCCATGTCAATCTGTCCCATGAACAGATGATGTGGAGCATCCAGTAGTACCAAATAACGAACACCCATCCCTTTCATTTCCTGAACGAGATCCATATCCGGGTGCGGTTTCAGATAATGGATTTTTCTGGCGTACCCGGGACCGTAGAGCGGATAGATCCAGGTATCGCCATACGCGAAATAGGCCAGATCCTCGCGCGGAGGAATTTTCCGCAGGGCCGGCTTAATGTGATCTGCTGCGAAGGTGCGCTCCCATACCGGGATGGCTACCATGGATTGCCACATCGATGGTGACGTATACACGTATCCCGTACCGATACAACCCAATAAATTGAGCGCTGAACATCCACCAGCCAGAAACATGAGACATCCCCGCAGGAATTTTACGTTGATGCGGCTTGTTATCATGCCGTAAGCCAAAACGAAGACGGCTGGAAACCAGAGTGTAAAGCGCATACTCCAGGGATCCGGCGAAACCATACCGAAAAGACAAGCCAGAGAGAGGAGGAAACCCGCCATCAGCCAGCGGAATTCAGATCTTTTGATGATCGCAAAGATAACTGCGGGGATCCCGCAGGAAAAGACAAACCAGCCCCAACCGGACTTATTCGCCAGATCCGGATCATAGGGTCCGAAAGGATCGAAAATCTTCTTTCCTGCCAGATCCAGAAAATTTCTCAGCAGAGACTCCCATCGAAAGCTTCCCTGTTGACCGCCACCCTGCCCGTCGCCGAAAACCAAATGCCCGAACAGGCGAAAATCAACCGGATAGAAAGGATTCTCAAAAATCCAATAATTGCGGATATACCAGTAGGAGCCCAGTATCAAAGCGGCCGTCAGCAAGAAACAGGCACCGAGAAACGAATTATCTTGACCCCTTATTTGCTTTGAGCTGGTGTGGCCACTTCGGAAACACCATAAACCAACCAAAATCAGTCCAGGCAAGATAAAAACCATGTAGGGTTTCGTCCCTATCGCCATGAGAATTGCAGCCGCGATGACAACAGCATGACTCCCTGCACGATCTTTATGCCTGCGAAAATCCAGCATAACAGCCAGTGAAAACAGATAAAACGCCGCCACGGCCATGTCATTCTTACAGCTGACGGCATTCATCAATATAGAGGGTGTCAATGCATAAATGACGGCCAGCGATGCAGACCAACTCCTTGATAATTCGAGGGAACGGCCTGAAGAATAAACACTAAGAATCGCGAGCAGATAAAAGGGCAGGCCTGCCGCCTCAATGAGGAAATCATGATGGAAGAAGAGCACAAACCATGTCTGAAAAAGTTCAAAGTTGGCAGGCCAGTAACTGCGGGTGACCGGTGTGGGAAGTGCGACCAGTTTCCCGTATTGAACCCAGTCGGCGACCTTGGGCAGATGGTAGGTCAAGGTATCCCAGACATAAGGAGATAAGAACCATACATGCGCCAGCATCCGCAGCCCCACTAGGAGCACCACTATGACAAAGCCCGTTGCTAATAGGGGATGATGCAAGATGCCCAGCCGGAAATCTCCCCATACAATCCTGATCTCCCTAAATGTGGAAATAAGACGTTTTTGATATAGAACTAGGAGAAGGATTGAAGCAAAAAGACACACCCCGGCCATGATGTTTCTCTCAAGAAGGCCAGAAACGCCCATGACAAGAACAAAAAACGTGGTGTTTAACAGAAAATAAAAAAGTAGGAGTGCCAGATCAATGGGGAAGCGATGGAAACGAAGGGAGGACCAGAAAACTAGCGAGAGCAGAATCAGAAAGATATTCCCCGAAAACCACTCGGCGGTACCTATCATGATGTTCCAAAGTGGCATAGGTTTGTCTTACACGGACAGGGTCCGCTCTTTCGGATTAAAGATAAAAATTTCCGTGATCATAGATATTTCTGATTTTAGTAAGATGATCCCAGACATCATAGGGAATTTTCAGGAAAGGATGGGATAAGAAAACAAAAATCAACAGGATTGCCAGCCCGATATGATCGTAAAGGAACTTCAGGATGTGTTGAAATAGCCTATTCAAGAAATCCGCTCCTTCTTATGAAATGCCTCCTGACGGTTCTGCCAGAACCACGAAGTTTTGATAATTTCATCGAGACTTGGATAATCCACCTGCCAGTTTAAAATCTTCCTCGCTTTATCTGAGCTCCCGACAAGGATGGGGGGATCACCGGGGCGTCTTTCCGCCTCAACAACTTTTATGGACTTGCCAGTAGCTCGCTCAGCCGCATGGATTACTTCTTTAACGGAAAAACCTTTTCCATTACAAAGATTAAAAGCATCTGAGGCGGCACCATTTTTAAGGTGTTCAAGGGCTAAAAGATGGCCTGCCGCTAAATCGTTAATGTGGATGTAATCACGGATACACGTCCCGTCAGGGGTATCATAATCCGTTCCATAAATTTGAATATGCGCACGTTGTCCAGCCGCTACTTGTAGAGCTAAAGGAATCAAATGGGGCTCCGGTTCGTGCCATTCTCCGATCTCACCCTCCGGGTCTGCTCCTGCAGCGTTGAAATAGCGAAGACACACATGGCGGATGCCATAAGCTTCATCGCAATCCTTCAGGATTTGTTCTACCATGAGCTTGGATTTACCATAAGGATTGATCGGCTGCTGAGGATGATCTTCCGTCATCGGAATCTGGAGGGGATTGCCATACGTGGCACATGTGGAAGAAAATATGAAGTATTTCACCCCAAATTCAACCATGACATCAAGAAGATTCAATGTGTTGACTACATTATTCCGGTAATATTCAGCAGGATGATCGACAGACTCGCCTACATAACAGAAAGCGCAATAGTGCATGACCGCCTCGATCGGATAGGTCTTGAAGCAGTGACGCAATTGATCTTTGTCTGCCAAGTCTCCCAGAACGAAATGGCCCCATTTGGCAAATTCCCGATGGCCGCGGCTCAGATTGTCATAGACAACCGTTTCGTAGCCTCGTTTATTGAGGATTTTATTGGCGTGGGAACCGATGTACCCGGCGCCGCCAGCGATAAGGATCATGTACTTCCACCTTCACCTTTTTAGTTTTGACAATTTTATCGATGCCGTAATACTTCTTTACGATGGAATTGATTTCCGGTAAGAAGGGATGAGTAAAGGTCACTATTCAAAACTATTCAAAAAGGCATCAATATCGTTCCGGCATATCCCTTTCAGGGTGAAGGCATCATCCAGAACAATCTTCACCTTTCTTTCGTCCAGCTCATACGAATAGGCATGTCTAAATAAATGCCTGAACGATCTTAGATTGTCGAGCAGTTGAAAGCACTCCTGCGACAGGAGACGAGGCCTTACTCCTTCTATGGAAATAGCCATTCTTTTGAGGAGTTCCTGGTGATATTTGCTCTTATCCTGTATATGATTCTCGAATGTTTCCGCCACAATCTTGAACAGGTCTTCGAAAGCGCAATAGAGATTGTGCAACTGATACCCCACGCTCTCCATTGCTGCTTTATCCTTCTTCCGTTTTCGATCTTCAATCTTGGTATAGATACCCTCTATCTCTTGCATCTGGGCTTTTATCTCAGCCTGCAGAACTGCTAATCTCGCCTTCTCCACCGGATACCTCCTTTTTTTATCTTGTCCGCCAATCGGTGATCTTCAAGTTGAATGATATCCACGTCGCGGCCCGCCTCTTCCGAGATATAAGAAATCACTTTAAAATAGTGCCTATTATCCAGCCCGACAAAACCGATATCAATGTCCGAGCTTTCTAAAAATCTGAAAGGCTTTGTTACTGAGCCAAACAGATATGCCTCGTCAAAGGTAATCTCTCCGCTTAACCTGTCAATAGCTGTCAGAATTTTCGCTATTACATGAAGCCTCAGATCTTCCCTTTCTTTTTTTTTCTTTTCGATGACTTCGTCAAGCAGTGCCGTTATGTATCCCACTTTCAAACCCTCCTGATGTGGTGGTCAATCACTTTCTTGATGGATAGCTTTTTGATCTGGCCGGAGGTGAACAGATCAAAATCGATGGAGTGACGATGCCCGAGATATAGGGCGATGGCAGTGCCGCCGACCAGATAGTAATCCTGGAAGAATTCCCTAAGCAGGGGCAGGAGCTTAACCTGTTTTGCCGTTAGAATATTTCTGTGCATGTCTTTGAAAGTATTGTCGGAAATAATTGACCGTCCGGGGCCGGTAATTGATTCGTCGGCCCGATATCTGCCGGTTGAATGTTTCGGCTACCTTTTCGATTCCAAAAACATCAAAGAGCTGTTGGACTGTCTTTTCATTACTGTTGCTGAGCACAGCTTCGACGATGGCATCGTCGCTAAGTGAGGGCCTTTCCTTTTCAGGTACCCACCAGAACAGATGCTCAATAATGGGTGTCAGGTCTTGAATTTTAACGTTTTGCATAGGGTTGACTCGCGATAAACAACCGACAATAGAGTCCAGAATTCTCTTGGGGTTACAATTTTTGTATTCTTATGGGTGACCAATTCTAATAAATCCTGGTCTCCTGTAATGATGTATTCCGCCCCCGAACGTTGCGCCAACCCCAATACATGAATATCATTTTTATCTCTGCATAGCGATGCATCCAAATCAGCAATCTCAGAACAGATACAATTCTCTCTTAAATATGCTACAATTAAATCGCATTGAGGCAATGGCAGTTTGATTTTACGATTTAAATTGGTTGATACTTCCTTTAAGATCGCTTCACTCACGACAACTTCACAACGATCAAGGCATAACTCAAAAACTGCGCTACAAAGCCCACGACTCGCAAAAGCAGCTATGATTACGTTCGTATCAACAATTATTTTCATGAAATCAGGCTGAAAATATCTTCATCAGACAATATGCCCTGCGCTTCTGCAAGTGGGAGCACCATGTTTCTTAATCGTCGAAAACGGTAAATAGCCAAATATCTTTTCAGGGATTCGCGTACGATATCGCTCACAGGTTTGTTCTCGTTTCTGCTTAATTCCTGCAACCCCTCTCTAAGATCATCCGGTATTCGTATGGTGAGAGTTTGATTCATATATCACCTCCATATGTGTTACATTGTAACACGGCTATATCATTCATGTCAATAGCTTTCAGCAACTTTCTGCAAAGTTATGGGCACCTGTCATATTGACCCAGATCTTTCGCTGGGTCTCTTTCTCCAGATTGGGTCTTGGCTTCTGCGCTGCCGTTACCCGGACTTTTCGATAGTCGTCCTTCCAGGAAACGATTTGAATCATCTGTCGGGCCAAATCAACCGAACTGGTATGATCAAAGTAGCACACCTTATCGCCGCCCACTTCCGGTATCGATCCGCAGTGTGTCGTCAATACGGGAACCCCAGACATCATGGCCTCCAGCACCGGCAGGCCGAAACCTTTGTAAAGTGACGGAAAAACGAAGAGGTCGGCACCCTGATAAAGGGCAAAGAGGTCTTCATAATCAACTTGTAAAAACCTCTGGATGCGTGATGTATCAGGCATCCTGCTCAGTGCCGTCTGCACATCGGGCTCTCCCAGACGCAGCTTTCCGACCAGTACCAATTGATGGGAAATTTTCTCCAGGATCTGGCCGAAGGCCTCGATGAGCGCATGCACATTTTTATGGGGGTAGGTGTTCGCAATGCAGAGAATATAGGGCTTCTCAGAGGGCAGCAATCTTTTCAGTCTTTGTCGTTTTATATCGGCGGGAATGGGTTGGGCAAAGGCCGGATCATCCGCTTCATACGTGACGGCCACCTTCTCCGGATTCGCCTTCGTGAAATGGATGATCTCCCGCCGCGAAAAATCGGATACGGCAATAACCCGGCTGCACCGGGCCACCGCCACCCTGACCAGGATATCCGTGGCCAGTCTGGCAAGGAAGGTCAAATCCTAGGGATAGCGTTTGTACTGCATATCATGGATGGTGACTACCTGGGGACAGGGTACAAAGAACGGCGCCGTATAACCGGGCGACCAGAGGAGGTTCACACGGCTACGGGCAACCCGAAAGGGCAGACCGACCTGTTCCCGGATGATGCGGGCGTAGCGGTTGGTTGCCTTCAGAGGCAACGGATGAAAGGCAAATTTCGGGAATTGTCCAAAGATCCGCTTGAGATAACCGTCATTTTCTCGGTTCGTGAAAAGAACCCACTCAATGCCCACGGAGGACTTTGCCATGGCAAGCAGGACTTCCCGCAGGTAGGTTTTTCCGTTCCCCCTACCTCCCCGGGGATGAGAAAGAGCGTATTCACCCCGATTCTCATCGCGGTCTCTTTTTCCCTCTGGAAACAGCCATAAGCGTATAGGCGCCCACAATGCCCCAGCGCACGATCCCGTGGATCCAGGTCTGCGGTGCCGGCCAACCGGAATCCCTTGCTGCCGCATGGAATTCCTCCTTGAACTGTACGGCGAATTTCCTGGCGCTAATGGAACCAGGATACCAGCGGAAATCGGCCAGGGGCGCACCTGACAAATGCACCGCCCCGCCTTGCCGCCAGATTCGCAATATGAAATCATAATCCCAGGCCGCTACCAGATCTTCCCGAAGATAACCGGCAGTCTCCAGGGCAGAACGGCGGAAAAGCATCGCCGGCTGGGAGATGTAGTTGAGACATTGAATGGTA
>Ga0182021_10011544_pt1 | contig 10485 bp, 10 predicted proteins | sample 612E3MmetaG_FD_120493 | JGI IMG/M metagenome (GOLD analysis project Ga0182021, IMG submission 120493) | Permafrost microbial communities from Stordalen Mire, Sweden - 612E3M metaG (Illumina Assembly) | ecosystem: Environmental > Terrestrial > Soil > Wetlands > Permafrost | place: Sweden... | reverse complement strand
TATTTCACTTTGCATCCCTTAATTGCATACAATATTCGGTGGGTTGAAACAGCGGATCGGTCCTTCCTGCTTAATTTTCTGAATCACGAACCATGCAGGAGATGCATCTTTTCGTCCCAATGAGCTATCACGGGACATCGCCGCGATGGGTAAGCGGCTTTGATATAGACCGTTCGAAACACACGGGCAACAGAGGCGCAACAAGGGTGAAAATCGTACAAACGACTGCTACAAGGAGGGATGAAGTATGTGGCAACTGAGGAATGATAAGGATGCATTGGTAGAAGCTGCGGTGAAGCAGGTTTTACCCCCCTGTCAGGTCAAGTGTCCGATTAAGGAATCGATCCAGCGGACTAATGTAATGATCTCTATGCTCCCGAGCGATCCTGAGAAGGCAAGAGAAGGCGTCATCCAGATTGGTGACTATCTCTACGATAGAAACCCTCTTTTTACAGTCTGCGGTTACATCTGCGGAATTTGTGAAAGAGAATGTAACTACAAGACCAGGGGAGGTTCCATAAAACGGAGGCTTCTCAAGAGATTCCTGTCCGACTATTATACCCCCTATCTGCCGACCCGACCCCCCCTCAACATAGAGAAAGACAAGGGCAAGGTTGCCGTCATCGGCGGCGGGCCAAGTGGTCTTTTATGTGCATGGGAGCTAAGCAAGAGAGGATACGACGTCACAATATTTGATAATAATCCGAAACTGGGCGGCGCTGTCCGCTATATCCCGAAATATCGTCTGCCCGAAGATGTGCTCGATACGGCAGTAGACCAGTTGGTGCGAATCGGCGGGATTAACGTGGTGAAAGATTTCAAGGTGGATGGAGGAGACCCCATCGAGAAGTTGAGAAGCGAGGGTTTCAAGTCCTTCTTCATCGCAACAGGGACCCCGTATCCCCGTCCCTTGACTCTCGGTCTTACCCCGGTAGAGTGGAAAGGATTGGAAGACGTAGGATACGGCCTTACTTTCCTCGATCAGGCGGGTAGAGGCGAACTTCCACCGGATTACTATAAAGGCAAGAGGGTGGTCGTTATCGGAGGCGGCAATGTAGCATTTGACGCATCCCGGACTGCTCGCAGACTCGGTGGGGATGTAACTATGCTATGCCTCGAAACAGAAGATAAGAACCATAGAGACGGTATACCCGCCGATATTGAAGAAATAGAAGGGGCAATACAGGAGGGTATACGAATCATCTATTCGAGAGGTGTTGGAAAGATATTGGGTGAGGAAGGCAGGTTCACCACGGTGGAATGTCCGAAATGCAGCCAGGTATTCGACGACAAGGGCTTTAACCCTCAATTCGATGGTTCCGACCGCATTGAGATCGGGGGTGATGTGCTGTTGATCACCATCGGCCAGATGTGGGATAGGGCGCTCCTCCAGAACAGCAACCTCTTCGATGAAAAGGGCAGACTTGCGATCGACCCCTTGACCCACCAGGCCTTGAAGAATCCCGATGTTTTCCTGGGCGGTGACGTGAGGAAGGTAGGTTTCATGGTTGATGCCATGGCCGAGGGAAGACAGGCAGCTTATGCCGTAGACCAGCATATTAAGGGATCTGGTGTGCAGCGCTGGGTCATTAGATATGAAGGCAGTGAGGCGCCCCTCAAGGCGGCGTACAAACCTGAGCCTCCGGCGAAGTGGACCTCTCCAAATAGCAGGATGAATTTTAATATGTTTGAGGTGGGCCTTACCCTTGATGAGGCCATTCAAGAAGCGCGCAGGTGTCTGGAATGTGGCCCCTGTATTTCCTGTAAGGCCTGTGTGGCTACAGGCATTCAACCTGTTCTGCCCACCGTCAAGGTGGATGAGCAGATTTGCAGCGGTTGCGGGATATGTGTAAGTGCCTGCAACTACCATACATGCCACATGGTGGAGCAGGAAGTGCTTTTCGAAGGAAAAGTCATAGGCCATGACAGAGTCTCCTTCACGGATCCCCTCCTGTGCAAGGCCTGTGGACAGTGTGTTTCCGCTTGTCCGGCAGGTGCCAGATCAATTTCACAGTCCTTGCGGGAAATGGCCAGAGAGAAATTAAGTAAGGAGCCCGGCATCGTATGCTTTGCCTGCAAGTTTGGCTGGGGATATGCTGCTGATGATGACAAGTTTGCAAGCGTAAAGGAATTGATTCCCGTAATCTGCATCGGAAAGGTCAAAGCAGCGGATATTCTGGCTGCCTTTACCACGAAGGGCGCAAATGGGGTCCTCCTCCTCGGCTGTGCTCAGGGCGACTGCCACTTCATGGACGGAAATCTGGACGCACAAAAAAGAATTTCCATGCTTCACAGAGTAATGGAGTCTTTCGGGATAAGAAAAGAAAGGTTGGAGGTAGTCACCTCTGTTGATCCTCGGGGTGACAAAATGTTGCCACTTATTAACAGCCTGAGAGATAGACTAAATAGGCTTGGGCCGCTCGACTGGAAGCATCATTTAGCAATCAACGATAACAAGTAAGGAGGATTAGCATGGCCGATAATCAAAAGCTCAAACTGGCTCTGTACTGGGCTGCCTCTTGTGGCGGATGCGAGATAGCCATAGTAGAACTTAGAAAAAAGCTTCTCATCGTCGATCAGGTGGCAGATATTCTCTTCTGGCCCGTCGCGGTAGACGCCAAATATAAAGACGTTGAAGCAATGCCTGATCAACATATCGATGTCTGTCTCTTTAACGGAGCCATCCGCACGAGCGAAAACGAACATCTTGCCCATTTGCTCAGGAAGAAATCGAAGGTATTAGTAGCCTTCGGATCATGTGCCTGTGAAGGTTGTATCCCGGGTCTCGCAAACCTTAATGACCGCAAGTCTATTTTTGATTATGTGTACCTTGAATCCCCCTCCGTCGATAATAAGGCCAAGATAGTGCCTCAGACCACATACCAGGTGCCGGAGGGTGAGATTACTATTCCCAGGTTTTACGATACCGTGAAGACACTTGCCCAGGTAGAAGATGTGGACTACTTCCTGCCAGGTTGTCCGCCTCAGGACCCCCAGATATGGAAGGTGATCGAGGCCATCGTTAATGGCAACCTGCCACCCAAAGGCAGCGTAGTCGGCGCAGATGACAGGGCGGTATGCCACGAGTGCAAACATGAGCGCCACGAGAAAAAGGTCAAGAAATTCTACAGAATCCATGAAATCATTCCCGATAGTACCCAGTGTCTCTTTGACCAGGGGATCATCTGCGCGGGGCCTGCCACCCAGGGTGGGTGCGGCGCCCTTTGCACTAAAGTTGATATACCGTGCCGCGGTTGTTACGGCGCACTCCCTCACATGGAAGATCAGGGCGCGGCCCTCATATCCGCGGTTGCCGCAGTGGTGGATGCAGACACAGATGAAGAGGCCCGCCGCATACTGGATGACATTGACGACCCTGTGGGCACATTCTACCGGTTCAGCCTGCCCAATTCCCTGTTGCACCGGGCGAAATTAGCGAAAGAATAGAGGAGAGAAGGCTATGAGAAAAATATCGATTGACCCCGTTACTCGCCTGGAAGGCCACGGACGCATAGACATCTTTTTGAATGATGCCGGAGACGTTGCCAACGCATACATGGTTATCCCTGAACTGCGCGGCTTCGAGAAATTCGCCCAGGGCAGGCGTGTGGAAGAACTGACCGACATTACACCGCGCATATGCGGTGTCTGTCCCGAGGCACATCATATGGCCTCTACCAAGGCATGCGACAACGTCTTTCACGTTGATCCCCCGCCTACAGCAAAGAAGCTGCGCGAGATGTTCTATTCCGCATTTTATGTAGCAGACCATACCACTCATTTTTACATCCTCGGCGGTCCAGACTTTGTCATGGGTCCTGACGCGCCGGTAGCAGAGCGCAATATCCTCGGCGTCATCCACAAGGTCGGCGTTGAGGTTGGAACAAAGGTTATCGAGTCAAGAGGCAAGGCCATGGATATCATCGGCATGCTGGGCGGCCGCAAGATCCACCCCACCTTCGGACTTCCCGGTGGCGTCAGCAAGAAGCTCGTCGAAGAAGAAAGAAAACAGATAGAAGCTACCGCAAAGGAAGAGATAGAATTTGCCCTCTTCACCCTGCAGCTCTTTAAAGATATCGTCCTCGCCAACAAGACATATCTTGATATGATCCTGTCGGCCCCCTTTACCATGCCCACCTATTACATGGGTATGGTGGATGAAAAGAACAGGGTCAACTTCTATGACGGCAAGATCCGTGTTGTTGACCCCGAAGGCAAGGAATTCATCAAATACAACCCTGCCGATTACCTCGACGTGATCGCAGAAAAGGTTGAACCCTGGACATATCTCAAGTTTCCTTACCTCAAGAAGGTAGGCTGGAAGGGTATAGTCGGCGGTAAAGACAGCGGCCTCTATCAGGCAACGCCTCTTTCCCGTCTCAATGCCTCCGATGGCATGGCAACACCGAGGGCGCAGGAAGCCTACGAAGAGATGTATAAGACTCTCGGCGGCAAACCGGTCCATAACCTCCTTGCGACACACTGGGCACGTCTCGTGGAACTCCTCTATGCAGCGGAGAGGCTCCTTGAACTCTCCACCGATCCCGAGATCACTAACCCCCACGTGAGAAACATACCCACGGAAAAACCGACAGAGGGTGTAGGCGTTGTTGAGGCGCCCCGCGGTACCCTCACGCACCACTATGTCACCAACGAGAGGGGTATCGTTACCAAGGCAAACCTCGTCGTCGGCACCACAAACAATTACGGACCGATCTCCCTTGCCGTAAAACAGGTGGCACAGGCGGTCATACAGAAAGGACAGGACATCACGGAAGGCATGCTGAACCGGGTAGAGATGGCGTTCAGATTGTACGATCCGTGCTTCGGCTGCGCAACCCACACCCTGCCCGGCCAGATGCCGCTTAAGATCGTTATCAGGGACCCGAAAGGCAGCGTCATTGAGACAATCAGCAGGGGTGTAGAGTAACGGTATAGACGAGGCTTTAGAGGGCTGAGGCAGGATAACCCCTCCTCAGCCCTTACTTTATCTACGAGGAAAGCGCAATGGCAGGAAAGACCCTTATCCTTGGGCTTGGCAACACGATACTCGGAGATGACGGTGTGGGCATGATGATTGCCCGCGAGATCAAAGCAATAACCTTGCCCGATCCATCGGTGGATGTCATTGAGGCAAGTCTTGGAGGGCTTATCCTCCTCGACCTCATCACCGGCTACAACAGGGTCATTGTCGTCGATGCCATCATGACCGAACCTTCGCGCCCTGCCGGATTCATCTACAAGCTCACCCTGGACGACCTGGGAGAGACCGTCAACCCCTACGCCTCTCATGCACTCGACCTGAAAAGCACAGTCGAGCTCGGACGGAGTTTTGGTTACACTATGCCTGATTCGGTAAGCATCTACGCGGTCGAGATCAAGGAGAACACCATTTTCCGTGAGTCCCTCACGGCAGAAGTGCAAAAGGTTGTGCCCGCACTGGCACGAGAGATCGCTTCAGCAGCGGGGCTGAAACCGGCTGCAGGTTACTAATAGGCTTCCTGCCTGGTCACCGCAGTGCCCTGACCCCTTTCGCCTCTATAGACAAAGTATTTCTCCCCGGAACGCATATGCCTTTGAAGCAGACTTCTTGTGTCAAGCAGAGTCTGATCATCGAGGGCGAAGCTCGGTCTTCCAAGTCGATGCCTTAGTGCGCCGACCTGCCTTTTGAGATCGTCCTGGTCCCGCTGATACTGGAAGACGTACTCAAGATACCCATACTTCTTCAAGAGATCCTTCTCCTTCTCAGAATGGTAGACCGCAAATTCAAGAAGGCGTATCAGAAGACGATTCTGAGACTCTTTGGTCTTTCCGCCCTTCAGGCTCTCGGACAGGGTGTCGAGAAGTTCAAACAGGGTCTTGTGGTCGGCCTCCATGCCGGGAATCCTTATGGCTGACTTATTGTTGAAGGTCATGAGGGTCGTACTTGCCAAGGGGGCCTCCTTCATTCATTTTCCCATCTGGCGGCCCGGCTATCCTGCCTTTGGCAGGACCCGCTGGCTTTCCGTCCCGACGTTACCGTCGGTTTGGCTTTGGCAGATATCTATGTTATACCTATTGTATAACTTCTGTCTTACCATGTCAAGGATTATTTTTTCTTCCCCAGACATTTTTCCCCTCCCAACCTAAGAAACGTGTTCGTGGTCATGGCAACCCTCTATCCTTACCGCTACTCCTCATATCCCAGAGAGAGAAATAGTTGCGGCCTGAACGCACTTCCACTCTCTCTATACCGGGCTTGCCACACGCCGCTTCCCGCCTATATGGGGGGTATGTGGCTAGTTAAAATCATTGACAAAGTTGTGCGTTTCCTGTTAAAAGATTGTGAAATTTTTATCTAACTTCAAAGGAGCGGATTATGAAAGAAGTCGTCATCGTGTCGGCTGCAAGGACAGCCGTTGGTCAGTTCGGACAGAGCCTGAAGGACGTCCCCGTTGTGAAACTCGGCGGTCTCGCCATTAGTGAGGCCATAAAGAGGGCCGGTATACGCCCCTCGAAAACAAAGGACAAGGAGTTTGCCCCTGCCATATTCGAAGGGAAAACGGATACCGATTTGGAAGCAAAATACTACAATTTCGATGCCTCTTTAAAGGAAGTCAGCATCGACGAGGTCATCATGGGCAATGTGCTCCAGGCCGGCCTTGGACAGAACTCGGCCAGACAGGCATCTATCTTCGGCGGTGTTCCGAAGGAAACAACCGCCTTCACCGTCAACAAGGTATGTGCCTCCGGCCTTCGCGCCATCGCCTCGGGAGCCCTCGCCATCATGGGCGGGACTGCCGACGTCATCGTTGCAGGCGGCATGGAAAACATGAGCCAGGCCCCCTACTCCCTTCCTCAGACACGTTGGGGCGCCCGCATGTTCAACAGCGAAATCGTTGACCTCATGGTCCTCGACGGCATCTGGGAGATCTTCTACGGCTACCATATGGGGGTGACGGCAGAAAATATCGCGGTTAAATTCGGCATATCGAGAGAAGAGCAGGATGCCTTCGGCCTCCTGAGCCACCAGCGGGCCCTCAAGGCCATCAAAGAAGGCATCTGTAAGCCTGAGATCGTGCCCGTTGTCATTCCCCAGAAAAAGGGCGACCCCTTCGTCTTCGACACGGATGAGAGGCCGATGGATACTTCCATGGAGAAAATGGGAAAGCTGGGCACTCCCTTCAAGAAGGACGGCACAGTGACAGCAGGTAACGCCTCCGGTTTGAACGATGCAGCAGCGGCAGTGGTCCTTATGTCGAAGGACAAAGCAAAGGAGCTTGGCCTCAAGCCTATTGCAAAGATCGTCTCCTTTGCCGCAGGCGGCGTGGATCCGGCCTACATGGGACTCGGTCCTGTTCCGGCCGTCAAAAAAGCACTTAAATATGCCGGGCTCTCCCTCGACAAGATCGACATCATCGAGCTGAACGAGGCCTTCGCCTCCCAGGCCATCTCCAATATCAGGGAGTTGAAGCTTGACATGCAGAAGACGAACCTTCACGGCGGCGGCATCTCCATCGGACACCCCATCGGCTGTACAGGCGCGCGGCTCATCACCACCCTCTGCTACCAGATGCCGCGACTCGGTCTCAAATATGGCCTCGCCACCATGTGTATCGGAGGCGGACAGGGTATGGCCATGATCATCGAGCGGGAGGCGTAAAATGCCTTACGAAAACCTGATCCTTGATCTGCAAGGCAGTGTTGCCGTTATTAAGTTCAACAGGCCTAGGGCTCTTAACGCACTGAATTCCGCCACCCTCGACGATCTCCTGGCGGTCTGTACAGAGCTGAACGAGGATGACAACGTGAAGGTGGTCATCGTGACGGGGGAAGGCACAAAGGCATTTATTGCAGGAGCCGATATTGCCGAGATGCGGCCCATGAATCCAACGGAGGGTGTGGTCTTCTCTCAGAAGGGGCATGTCGCCATCTCTCTGCTTGAAACGATGAATAAGCCGGTCATTGCGGCGATCAACGGTTATGCCTTGGGCGGAGGCTTTGAAGTGGCCCTCGCCTGTGACATCATCTACGCATCGGAGAAGGCGCGGGTTGGTTTTCCCGAGGTCACTCTCGGTATACTACCCGGTTTCGGCGGGACCCAGAGGACGGCAAAACTCGTAGGCCTTGCAAAGGCAAAGGAGATGATCTTCACAGGAAAGGTCATCACCGCCCAGGAGGCCTATGACATGGGGCTCATTAACAAGGTCGTAGCGGACGATGCGCTCATGGGCGAGGTTATGGAACTTGCCGGCAAGATACTGGCAGCCGGTCCCATCGGCGTCGGGCTTGCCAAGGCCTGCATCAACAAAAGCCTCAATCTTGACATAGAGTCCGGTCTCGAGTTCGAGGCCAGAGCCTTCGGACTCTGCTTTGGAACCCAGGATCAGAAGGAGGGCATGACCGCCTTTCTTGAGAAGAGAACGCCCCGGTACGTGGGCGAATAATAAAAAACTGCAAGGAGGACACTGTGAAAATTGTCGTATGTATAAAACAGGTTCCCGACACGGAAGCAGAAGTCAAGTGGGACCTCCAGAAGGGCACTCTAAACAGAGAAGGCATGGACTCGGTCACGAACCCCTTTGATGAGTTTGCCCTCGAAGAGGCGCTGTTAACGAAGGAAAAGTACGACGGCGAGATTGTGGCGATCACCATGGGCCCGGACAAGGCACTCGATGTCCTGCGGAATGCCCTGGCCCTCGGCGTGGACCAGGTCTACCATGTGAACGATGCAGCGTGCGCAGGTTCCGACACACTGGCAACATCGTACGTGCTGGCCAAGGCTATCGAGAAGGTGGGTGACGTGGACGTCGTCCTGTGCGGCAAGCAGGCGACCGACGGCAACACCGGTATCGTGAGTGGCGAAGTCGCCACCCGCCTTGGGTTCAGCCAACTTACCTTCGTCGGCAAGATCGACGAGGTCGATGCAGCCGGCAAGAAGATCAAGGTACAGCGGTTTATCGAAGGCGGCGCCGAGGTCGTAGAGGCGAAGCTTCCGGCTGTGGTCTCTGTCGTTAAAGGCATTAACGAGCCAAGACTTCCCAACCTCATGGGCATCAGGAAGGCGGCAAAGGTGCAGATCCCGACCTGGGACCTGAATGAGATCGGAGCGGACAAAGGGAAGGTCGGTACAGAGGGCTCTCACGGAAAGGTCATCGAACTGACCACGCCTCCTCCGCGCACAGCGGGACAGATGCTGGCCGGCGAAATCGACGAGATAGCCGCATCGCTCGTTGACAAGCTGATAGACCTGAAAGTGATAAAATAAGGAGGAGACTATAATGGCTGACTATAAAGACGTATGGGTATACATTGAACACAAGGACGGGGCTACCACGCCCATGTCCTATGAGCTCCTCGGGGCGGGCCAGATGCTTGCGGGCAAGCTCGGAGCGAATGTGTGCGCCTTTACCATTGGAGAAAATACAGACGAGATCGCCAAGGAAGCCGGATACTACGGAGCTTCCAAAGTCTACGCCATAGACGGGCCTTCCTTCAAAACCTTTCGGCCTGACGCCTTCGCAAAGGCAGCTGCGTCGCTGGTCAACAAGTATAGCCCGGACATTATCCTCTACCGGGGAACAAGCCAGGGTGCTGATCTATCGGCGGCCATGGCGGCCCTCCTTGATGTGGGACTCGGGTCTGACGCTATCGATCTAAACATCGATGACGGATCAAAGGCCATGAAGCTGACAAGGGCGGCCTTCGGCGGAAGCTACATTGCCACATATATGAACACGAAATCGAAACCGCAGCTCGCCACTGTGCGCCCCAAGGCCTTCCCCATGCCCGCAAAAGACACCTCCAAGAGCGGGGAGGTCGTGAAGGAATCATTTGCCATCGCTGAGGACGAGATCAGGACCAAGATCCTGCAGTTTCTCCAGTCCGAAGTGGCCGTCAACCTTGTGGAGGCCGATATTATCGTCTCCGGCGGAAGGGGCGTTGGCAAACCGGAAGGTTTCAACGCCATACGGCAGTTGGCCGATGTCCTCGGTGCCGCCGTGGGCGCCTCCCGTGCAGCAGTCGACTCGGGATGGATACCTTATGAACATCAGGTGGGACAGACCGGAAAAACAGTGAAGCCGAAGATCTATATCGCCTGCGGCATCTCCGGCGCCATTCAACACCTCGCCGGCATGAGGACTGCTGACTGCATCGTTGCAATCAACAAGGACGCGGAAGCCCCCATCTTCAAAATAGCGAGCTACGGCATCGTTGGTGACTACAATCAGGTTATTCCCAAGCTGGTTGACGAATTCAAGAAAAAGTTGAACAAGTAGACGTAAAAAGAGGGGGGATTCTTCCCCCCCTCTCCTTTTTTGTGTTATCCTTAAACCTATGATAGTATCGTGCCCTTCCTGCAAGACCAAGTTTTCCCTTGATGATGGCCTCATCAGGTCCCCATTTTAGAAGATGAGATGCTCCCGGTGCCACAACGGCTTCGTCCATCAGGTGGAACCGGGCAAGCTGGAAGAAGCGATGGGGCAGCATGCACCTGCCAGGCCC
>Ga0182021_10011543_pt1 | contig 10486 bp, 7 predicted proteins | sample 612E3MmetaG_FD_120493 | JGI IMG/M metagenome (GOLD analysis project Ga0182021, IMG submission 120493) | Permafrost microbial communities from Stordalen Mire, Sweden - 612E3M metaG (Illumina Assembly) | ecosystem: Environmental > Terrestrial > Soil > Wetlands > Permafrost | place: Sweden... | reverse complement strand
GTGCTGCTGGCCGGCCTTGAGCCGTTGGGTGGGAAGGCGGCAAAGAAACCAGGCGATGCGTTCATGGCCCCCTACAAGAACGTCGTGCGGATGCACCTGATGATCTTCTTCTTCGCGTTCGCCTCGTTCGCCCGGCTGGAGAACTTCTTTGTCTACACGGTCGTGTATGCCGTCTATTTCTTCCCTTGGCGGTGCCTGAAGAAGAACCCGCCGCCGGCGGTGGCCTGAGAATCGCCGGAATCCGCGCCCGCAGCCGATGCCCAACGATGTTCAACCTTGAATATGGTTGGGCACGCCGCGGTTCTGGGGTGCTGTCGAGTCCTCGGCCTCATCGAGGATCAGCTGACGATGGCGATAAGCCGGCGGCGGAATTTCAGCTGCGACCCTGGGCTCGCTCCCACGCAAACAGATATTGCTGGGCCAGGCCGGCAAACGGACCGAAATGCACCCGGCCAAAACGAGCGATCTGCTGGGGCGTCCACCCTTCCAGTCCGTAACGGGTCTCCATCGCCTTGATGATCCAGACGTCCACCGGGAAGGCCTCGAGGCGACCGGCGCCAAACAGCAGCACGCAGTCGGCCACCTTCTCGCCCACGCCGGGCAGTTCGCGGAGCCGCTCCTTGGCCTCAGCGTAGGGGAGCCGCTCGATCTGGTCCAACCAGCCCGGTCGCTCGGACAGAAGGCGGGCGGTTTGCTGCACGTAGCGCGCGCGAAAGCCGAGCAGGCAGGCGCGCAGATCCTCCTCGCTCACCGCGGCGAGTTCCGCCCAGGTGGGCAGGCGGTGGATTCCGGCGGCCAGCTCCCGGCCATGGCGCTGCGCGAGCAGCGCGACAATCTGCTTGATCTGCGCAATCTGCTTGGTCGCGCTGCAAAGGAAGCCGAGCAGCGTCTCGCCCAGGGGCTGGCGCAGCAGGCGCAGGCCGCGGAATGACTCGAGACAGCGCGCCAAGTGCGGATCGCTCCGCCAGGGCAGGTCGTCGGCCAGCCGGGCGAAATTGAGATCCGCCGCGAAGTAGTTGGGCAGCTGGCTCGCGACGGCCCCGGTCAGAAATTCCGGGGAGGACCAGAGCAAGCCGCCCGATTCGGAGGGCTTGAGGCGCACGGCGCAGTCGGACCAGGCCCCCTGCCAGATGCCATCCGGCGCGCGGTTCCAGCGGAAAGTCTGACCGCCGTCGACGACCTCAGCAAGGACGGCGGGCGACAGGGATTCCGGGAGCACCAGGGGCTGCCAGTCAGACCAGACAATTGCGGAAGGCGGCATGAGGTAGTCGAAAGATCAGATTTTTCTGCCGAGACTGCAAAATAAAATGGCCCCGGTTTTCGGTCGCGCGTCGCGCGGAGGGCATTGAACATCTTGCCTGCCGCGGGGTCCCTAGTCCACGCTGGTTGCAGTGAAGGCCATCAGCACCACCGTCTACACTCACGGCGAGGAGATCGCCAATTGCCTGACGCACGGCCTCGGCTTGATCCTAAGCGTCGCGGGCCTGGGCGTGCTGGTGACGTTCGCCGCGCGGCGAGGCGATGCCTGGACGGTGACTGGGTGCGCGGTCTTCGGCGCCTCGCTCGTGCTGTTGTACGGCGCCTCGACCTGCTATCACGCGTTGCGGGCGCCCCGGTGGAAGTCGGTGCTGCGCGTGTGCGACCACGCCGCAATTTTTCTGCTCATTGCCGGTTCCTACACGCCGTTTCTCCTCGTCAGCTTGCGCGGGCCATGGGGTTGGAGCCTGTTCGGCGTGGTCTGGGCAATCGCGGTGGCGGGGATCGTTCTGAAACTGTTTTACACGGGTCGTTTCCGACTCCTCTCGACGATCCTCTATCTCTTCATGGGCTGGATCGTACTCATCGCGATCAAGCCGCTCGTGGAAGCGCTGCCGCGCTCCAGCCTGATCATGTTGTTTGCGGGTGGTGCGGCGTACTCTGTGGGGACGCTGTTCTACATGTGGAAGCGGCTGCCCTATCACCATGCGGTGTGGCACCTGTTCGTCCTGGGCGGCAGCGTCTGCCACTTCTTCGCGGTGTTTTCCGGAGTCGTGGCGCGGGGACTGTAGGCTGCGTTTCCGCGTGGATCCGGGACCCCGGATAGGGCGCGGACTTTTCAGCCCGCCGCTGGCAGCGCAGGCATCAACCCTGAACTCCGAACGGTGAACGCCGAATTCCGCAGCTACGGCTTCTCCGGCATTTCCCAGAGAAAGCTCTCCTTGGTGAGCAGGAGGGTGCCGTCGGCGGCGAGCAGGCGCAGGCGCCATGCGTCCGGACGAGCCTTGGCCCCAGGCCAATCGCCGCCGGTCAGGCCGAGCTGGAAAGTCGAGCTGCCGGCCGGAATGTCGGCGGGAAAAGCAAACGTCTTCGGCTCAGGTGCAGCCGGGGTGATGACCTCGAGTTCGAATCTCGCCGGAGTCACGGAGCCCCCGGTGTTCTTCAGCCGCAGAAACCAATAATAGCCGGCCAGCGCGGTTGGCTGCGAGCGCAACACCGTCACCCCACCGGTATTCTCTTTTCCGCCGAAGAACTCCGTGACTCGGTGGAACGAATCCGCGCTGTGCCAGGCAGGGAAAATCCGCACGATTTCCAGGCTGCCGGCCCGGGCGGACAACGGCAGCGTCAGCGCTGCCAGAAGCCAGACCGCCGGACTGCGCAGAGACAGGTGCATGTCACGGAAGATGGCAGGCGGGGCGCACCGGCACAAGGGTGCAATGCGGGTGTGGGATGATCAAAAAGAGAACGGAGGCACCCGCCGGACGGCGGGATCACTGCTCCAAATAGACGTCTTTGTATTGGTGGATACCGAGCAACGCCGGCCGCCAGTTCTTCACCGCCGGATGGCAAAGAAAGACCCGCGTGCCGAAGAAAAGCGGCACGATGGGCGCCTCGTCCAGCAGCCGCGCCTCGGCCTGCTGATAAAATTCGTAACGGCTGCGCGGGTCTTGTTCCGCCGAGGCGGCCGCGACCATCCGGTCGTAGCCGGCATCAGCCCAGCCGGTGGAATTATTGCCCCCGTCCGACGTGAACAGCTCGAGAAAAGTGCTCGGGTCAACGTAGTCGCCGATCCAATGGGCATAGGAGATGTCGTAGTTGAGTTGGCGTTCGTCGTTGAGCCACACGCGCTGCTCCTTGTTGGCAAGGGTGACGGCGATGCCGAGTTCGCGACGCCACATCTGCTGGACCGCCTCGAGCAGCCGCTGGTTGAGCTCGAGGGTGGCGAACTGGATCTCCACTTTCGGGAATCCTCGGCCGCCGGGAAAGCCCGCCTCCGCGAGGAGCTGGCGGGCCGCCGCGAAATCATCGGGGATGGCCGCGCGGGCGGTGTAGCCCGCCGTGTTGGGCGGAGTCAGACAGTGGGCCGGCTGTTGGCCACCGAGGGTGACATCTTGAACGAGGGCGAGGCGGTCAAGGGCGCGGGCGAGCGCCTGGCGCACCCGCCGGTCATTGAAGGGTGCGCGCTTGACGTTGAAACGCATGAATGCCGTGTCCAGGAATGGATCGATGCGCAAGGCAGGGGCATCGTCCCGGCGATAGGCAGCGATTTTTGACAGCGGCACGTCCGAGGTGAGGTGCAGCTGCCCGGCGCGGAACGCCGCCTCCTGTGTGGAGGCGTTCTCAATGGGATAAAAGACCATGCGGTTCAGCCGGACGTGACGGGCATCCCAGTAGTTGGGGTTGCGCTCGACGACAATGCGGTTGCCGGGAGACCATTCCTTCAAGAGGAACGGCCCACTGCACACCATGGTCGCCGGCCGCGTCCACGGCACCGCGCGGTCGTCGAACTGGCCGAGCTTCTCGATCGAAGCCCGGTGTACCGGGAACCAAGCGGGCAGGGTGGCGGCCGCGGCGAGGTAGGGCGTGGGGCGTCCCACCGTTACCTCGAGGGTCTGGTCATCGATGGCGCGGACCCCGACTTGGGAGAAGTCGGTCAGCCGACCGGCGTTGAACGCCTCCGCGTTCCGGATCGGGTAGAGCACGTAGGCGTACTCCGAGGCGAGTTTCGGTGCGAGGGCGCGGCGGATCCCAAAGACAAAGTCCTGCGCGGTCAGTGGGTCACCATTGCTCCAACGGGTGCCGGGCCGCAGGTGGAATTGCCAGACCAGACCGTCGGCGGAAGTGGTCCAACGCTCGGCGAGGGCCGGAATCGGCTGCGAGGTGCGTTCGTCGATGCCGGCCAGACCCTCAAACAGCGCCAGCACAACATTGAAATCGTTGAACGAAACGACCACGTGCGGATCGAGGTCGCGCGGCTCGGAGCCGTTGCCCAAAAAGAGCACCTGCTCGCGAAGGCCAGTCTGGACCGGCGTTTCGCGGCGTGAGCAGCCGCTGGCGAGCAGAAGAAGGCCGAGGAGCCGGCAGATCCCCGCATTCACTCTCGGGAAGTCGCGGCAAAAGGGGAAGGACCGGCGGCGCATGGAAGGCACGAAAGCAGGCCTGGTGCGCGATGCCAAGACCGGGCGCGCCGAGGGGCGGCCGCCTCCGGCCCGAAGGATCCTTCCCTCGAATGCGGCATTGCGGTGCCGGACGCTCTCTGGCTGAAAGTGAAGAGATTCTCCTAAGAAACGCGCCCCCCCGACCGTGGTATGAGCAGTCAACAGCACGTGAAACTGGACCCATCACCGTCCGACCGCTCCCATGAGAATGCCGCGTTTGTCCGCTCTGCCGTCGAGCAATTCCAGGCCCCGCTTCTGCGTTATGCCACGCGCCTGGTGGGCAATCCCGATCACGCCCGCGACGTGGTTCAGGACACGTTCGTCCGCCTCCTGGCACAAACGCCTGCCGCGGTCGACGACCATCTGGCGGAATGGCTCTACACGGTCTGCCGCAATCGCGCGTTCGACCTTCACCGGAAGGAGGGTCGCATGAAGCAGTTCGACGAAGGCGCGGCCGAGCGCGTCGTGGCTGCCGAGCCGCGGCCCGGCACCGCGCTCGAAGCGGAGGAAACGCAGGCGGCCGTCCTGCGCCTCATCGACCACCTGCCGCCCAACCAGCAGGAGGTCATCCGACTGAAGTTCCAAAACGGCTTCAGCTATAAGGAAATCAGCCGCATCACCGAGCTCTCGATCAGCAACGTGGGTTTCTTGATCCACACCGCGATCAAGGCGCTCCGGCAGGAGTGGGCGACGGAAACCCGCGGCGCCAAGTGACCGCCGGCGCCGATCACAGGAGACATTAGCACCATGAACAATTTGCCTCAGACCAGACTGGACCCCGATGACCCGCGCCTCACGGCCTTTGCCTTGGGCGAACTCGAAGCCGGGGAGGCGGCGCAGGTGGCGTCGGCAGTGGCCGCCGACCCTGCGCTGCAGACCGCAGTGGAAGAGATCCGCGCCACCGCAGGCCGGCTGACCGCCGCGCTCGAAGCCGAACCGTTGCCGAAGCCCGCGCGGCTCTCGCACGTCGAGCCGTACCATACCGTGCGTCCGCCGCGGATTTTCCGCTTCCCCTATTGGAAGGTGGCCGCGCTGGCCGCCGCCGCCTGTTTCGCCGTCCTGCTTACCCTGCGCGAGCTGCCGCGGGAGCAGGCCGCCGCGACTCGGCGTTTGGAAAAGACGGTGGAACGGTCGTCGGGATCGGTTGCCCAGACGGCACTCCCGGCTGATTCCGTCGTGCAGCCGTCCAACCACATTGACCTGGTGCTCCCAAAGGACGGCGAGGGCGCTTCTGTGGCGCAAACGGAGACGAATGGAACGCACGCCGAGGCGAACGACCAAGTCCTCGCTGTCGTGCCCAATCCACCATCCACCGCTGCCAGCGTGGCGTCGGCCGGCGCACAAGTTGCCGCAGCCGAGGCGCCCGCGATCTCGGCGAAGAACCCATCCGCCCAGCCACCACCGCTACCGCAAATATCAAGCGACCAGGAGCGGGTGGTTCGGATGCAGCCGTTCGAAGTCAAGGCGGATGAGACGGCAGGCGGATACCAGGCCGCCAACACGCTTGCCGGAACCCGTGTCAACGCGCCATTGGGAATCCCAGATTCTGCCGTGGGCGGAAAGGCACAAGAGGCCGGGAAAGCCTCCGCGGCCAATGCCAAGCAAGGCAGAGGCAATTTTGCTCAGAGCACGCTGGCCGGAACGCGCGTCCGGACCGACCTCAAGGAGGCGAGCTCCGCCATTTCCGTCGTGAATCAGCAAAACCTGGTCGACACGGGCGCAGCCAATGCCAGATCGGTTCGGCCCGGTCAGGCATTCAACACCGAGGCTTACGACTACATCGCCGACAACGACTTCCTTGGCGCCGTGCAGAATCCGCTTTCGACTTTTTCAGTCGACGTCGACACCGCCAGCTACTCCAACGTGCGGCGGTTCCTGCTGGGCAACCAGCGCCCGCCACGGGATGCGGTGCGCATCGAGGAACTGGTCAACTATTTCACCTACGACTACGCTGCGCCCAAACGGGCGGACAAGGATCCGTTCGCCGCGTCGCTCGAAGTGGCCGCTGCTCCCTGGGCGCCGACCCACCGGCTCGTGCGGATCGGCCTTAAGGGCCGCGAGCTGACCTCCGCCGACCGGCCGGCCGCCAATCTCGTGTTCCTGGTCGATGTCTCGGGTTCGATGGGCGAACCCAACAAGCTGCCCCTCGTGCAGGAGTCCCTGCGGATGCTCGTCGAACAGCTAAAGCCTCAGGACCACGTCGCCATCGTCACGTACGCCGGCACGTCGGGCCTCGCGCTTCCGTCCACGCCCTTGAGCCATCGGCAGGAAATTCTCGACGCGATCGACGGCCTGCACGCCGGCGGGTTGACCAACTGGGCGATGGGCATCCAGCTCGCCTACGATGTCGCCAAGGCCAACTTCATCGCGGGCGGCGTCAACCGCGTCATCCTCTCCACCGACGGCGATTTCAACATGGGCGTGACGGACCGCGGCGATCTGGTGCGGCTGATCGAGGCGAAGGCCAAGGGTGGCGTGTTTCTCACCGCGTTGGGCTTCGGCATGGGCAACTACAAGGACGCCACCCTCGAACAGCTCGCCGACAAGGGCGATGGCGCCTACGCCTACATCGACTCGTCGCGGGAGGCCCGCAAGGTGCTGGCCGAGCAGGTCAGCGGGACGCTCGCCGTCATTGCCAAGGACGTGAAGGTGCAGGTCGAGTTCAATCCCGCGCTGGTCCAGGCCTACCGATTGATCGGCTACGAGAACCGCCTACTCAAGAAGGAGGACTTCAACAACGACAAGCTCGATGCTGGCGACATCGGGGCGGGCCACACCGTCACCGCGCTCTACGAGATCATCCCCGCCGGCGTCGAGTGGAAGGCGCCGTCGACCGTTGACGAACTCAAATATCAGAAACCGGAGACCGGAAACCGGATGGCGGATCGCTCAGACTCTCCGGTCTCCGGTGTCGGAATTCCGGTTTCGCAAGAGCTCCTCACCGTCAAGATCCGTTACAAGGTGCCGGACGGCAACGCGAGCAAGCTGCTGGAATTCCCGCTCATTGACAAAGGCGCGGCGTTTGCCGACGCAAGCGGCGACTTCAAGTTCGCCGCGGCGGTGGCCGGCTTCGGCATGGTGCTGCGCGACTCGCCGCACAAGGGCGCAACGACGCTCGGTGCGGTGCTCGACTGGGCGGAGCAAGGCCTGGGCTCCGATGCCGGGGGCTATCGTGGCGAGTTTATCTCGCTCGTGAAGCGCGCCGAAAGCGTCGTGCCGTCGCAGGGGTAGGCGGAGGCGGATCTATTTTCACAGAAGGAAGCAGAGCCCGACAAGGAAGCCGATAGAGGTCTTTCTCTGCGAGCTTCGCGCTCTTGTGAAAGAGCATTTGGGCCAAGGCTGTGGGCAAAGAGGGAAACGGCAGAGAATTGCCGGTTGCAGGCCGTTAGTTTGCGTACTGAGTATTCGCAGGAAAGAACGCCAGCCATGCGCGAGCCTACCATTGGAAAAACCCGGCGAGTGCATCCCTACCAATGGCTGTGGGAGCCGCTGGAGACGGATCCCACCTTCCTGTTGCGACCGATGTTCGGCTGCCAGGCGGTCTATCTGGACGGCCGGCTGACACTGTGTTTTTCGGCCAAGCGGGAGCCATGGCGGGGCGTGCTGGCCTGCACCGATCGCATCCATCATGCGTCATTGCTGGCGGAACTTCCCGAGCTTTCGCCGCACCCAATCCTGCCAAAGTGGCTCTATCTCCCGGAGAGTGCCGGCCGCTTCGAGCCGGTGGCTGAGCGCCTCGTCGCGCTGGCGAGGCGTCGCGATCCCCGGTTGGGTGTCAGCCCGCAGCCGAAGGAACGAAAACGGCCGAGGGCGCAGAGAGCGCTGGGCGGAGATCACCAATCGCCCAGCGATTCGATATAGGTCGCGGAGCCGTCGCGTTGCCAGGCATCCAACTGCGCCTGATCCTTGAGTTGCTGTCCGCGGGAACGCGGCACCACGGCAAAAGCATTCCCGCATTCGGCCAGCGCAGTCATGTCGCCCCACAGCTTCTCGAACTGGGCCACTGGGTAGACGTCCTCTTGGCCATGGCCCCAGCGCTTCTTGACCTCCTTCAACGTCACATAGGTCGGCATGCGCGCGGCGAGGGCCCGCACGGCCGTCGCGGTCTTGCCCGGGTCGTCGAGATCTCCGCGGCCGAGCCCAAGAAGCGCCAGCAGGCGATCGATGTCCACCCAGCAGGTATTGGTGCTGTAATAGGTGAGCGCGAATTCATCCTCTTCGCGCGGCAGCGCCAGGCCCTCGACCATTCGGATCCGGCCGTCGATGCGGGCGAGCCCGCCCCCATGGTCCTCAATGCGCTTGGCCATGACTTCCCAGCCGAGGGTAGTCCCCGCGGCGCGAAACCAGCCGAGCAGCGCGGGATCAATGGTGGCTCCCAGCGTATCGATGTTGTGCACGAGCAGCGTGCGCAAACCCGGCTGGGCGGCGAGGAGGCGCGCCAGCACGCCGTTCTTGAGCAGATTGGGGATTTCGAACCAGTGACCCACGGGGTGGAGGCACTGCGCCGGAAGGTTGTCCGTGTAGTCGCTACCTTCGCCGGCCTGGTGGGCCCACGCGGCCAGCGCGGCCCGCACGCTCTCGCGCATTTTCTCCTTCTGCTCGTCGAGCTTCTGCTGGGCGGTCTCCTCCCAGGCAAAATGCAGGTCGCGCACGGTCGGCACGAGCCGCAGGCCGATCGAGCGCCCGGGGGAGAGCCAGACCGAGCGGCCGATCGCGTCGCCGGTCGTTTCGCGCAGGAAGCCCTCGATCGGCGCGTGAGTGAGGTAGCTCGTCGTGAAGACGTGCGGAATCTCCCCGCCAAAGGCGCGCGCCGTACGGCGGGTCTTGGCGAGATGCACCTCGATGAAGCTGCGATGGCGGCCGCCAAACTTCGCGAACGGATGCAGCCCCTTGACGACGCCGGCGCCCTGGGTCCAGCGGCTGCCCACGCCTGCCGCATAGGTGACCACCGCCACCTCGCCGGCCCGGAGGGCGGCTTCCCCCTGCTGGCGGAATTCCGCCGTGGCGGCCGCCGTGTTGAAGAGCGCCTCCGCGGGCACGTCTTCGATTTTCGTGCTGGGCGGCAGCCGGTTCATCGCCAGGCCGATGCGGCCGCTCCGGAGGTCGGCGCGGATCTGTTCATGCTGGACGCGATCGAACCCGTTTTCGTCGAGCAAGGCGTCAAGGCGACCCCCATCGCGGGTGACCGCGGCCGAAGGCAGCATCCGGTCGAGCAGCGACGGCAGCACCGCCGCGAATTCCGGCTGGTGGCGCGCCGCCTGGGTGAACTGCTGCAGGTCGGCGCGTTCGCGCGGCGTGAGGTTGCGGGCCTCCTGCCGGAGGCAGCGCGGCACAGTCTGCTGGTAATAGCCGGCGGGCAGCAGCGCCTCGGCGCCCGCCAATAGCGCTGCCACGGAGCCCTGTTCGTTGATGGCAAAGTCGTAGACCACCGGGTCCATCGCGAAGGGCAGCGCGGTCTCCAATTCACGCTTGGCCGCCGTCATGATTTCCTGCAGGCGTTCCTGCCCTTCGCGTCGGCGGGCCGGTGCGAAGATGAAGCCCATGCCGCCGCCGGACATGCCGCCGAGCATCCAGAAACCCCAGAAGTCATCGCCGAACGCGGCGCGCGTGCGTTCGATCAGCCGCTCAGTGTAAAGGTTGCTCACCCACGGGATGATCGTCTGCAGCGGGCCGAGGAAGTTGGCCGTGAGCGAACGGCCGAGCGCGCGCACCTCGCCGGCGGCAAGTTGGCCGAGAATCTCATCAAGCGTGGCGACGGCCCGGTGCCGGGCCGCCCACTCGGCCTCGCCGCGCAGCAGATATTTTTCCGTCACCATTTCCAGGATGGGGCCGACATTCTGGGCCATGCCGCCGTGCACCAGCACGAGCGACTCCTGCAATCGGGCGCGCGCCGCGGCCGGCACGCGGTCGAGACCCAGCAGCGTGTGCCGGGGCAGCAGGCAGCCGCGGCTGAAGCCGTACTCGACGTCGCCCGGCCGGGCGGTCACGCCTTCGATGAGCTTGATGCCCGGCCAGAGGCCGCCCGAGTCCTGCCAGCCGCCGCCGGAGCCGCCGAGCCACTCGCCGAGGAT
>Ga0182021_10011542_pt1 | contig 10486 bp, 10 predicted proteins | sample 612E3MmetaG_FD_120493 | JGI IMG/M metagenome (GOLD analysis project Ga0182021, IMG submission 120493) | Permafrost microbial communities from Stordalen Mire, Sweden - 612E3M metaG (Illumina Assembly) | ecosystem: Environmental > Terrestrial > Soil > Wetlands > Permafrost | place: Sweden... | reverse complement strand
CTGGTAGCTCGGCATCGATCCGTCGAGCAGCCGGGCGATCAGATTGCCCTGCATCGCGCCGCTCTGGTCCTCGGGCGCCTCGATGCCGTTGGTGATGATGTCGAGCGCCTTCGACCCGCCGCGCTTCAGCGTGAAGAAGTCCTTCTCGTAGTAGTTGTACGAGACGCAGCTATCGAAGAAGAACAGCTGGTAGCTGCTCGGGAAGCTGTCGGCGGTGAAGTTGTCGGGGTCGAGCGGGCCGTAGCCGATGTACGAGTGACCGTTGTAGACGACGACGTCACCGCGCTTCACGGCACGTTGGTGCGGCGCGGGATCTTCGTCGGCGCCGAAGAGCGTCTCGATGCGCAGCGTGAGGTCCTTCGGGGCCGCGCTGCCGACGGCGACCTTCACCTTCTTCTCGAAGGTCACCCAGTGGTTGTCGAGCTTGTCGGCGATCTTCGACCGGAGCTCCTTCTTGTCTGCCGCCGACATGCCGGCCGGGTAGCCCTTGTCGTAGACCGTCCACTGAACGAAGTCGTTGAAGGTGAGGTCCTTCACGTCGTGACCGGCGACGAGCGCCGACGTGAGCGTCTCCTCGGGCTCGATCTTCGTGAGCTGGAATTCGGGGTGCTTGGCGAAGATCACGCCCAGCGTGTCCATCCACTCGTAGTAGCCGTCGTCCTTCGCCGCCTCGACGTGCTCGTGCGAGAGCCTGCCCACGACGAGCGCAACGGTGAGCGCGTTCGGATCCGTCCCGCCGCCGAACAGCTTGTCGTACTCGGGGTACGTCGCCTTGTCGGCGGTCGCCGCGCGATCGAGCTTGAAGGCGGTGGGCAGGAAGAGCCGCGTCGTGCGCGACTTCGCCACCATCTTCGTCTTGTCGGTGAGCTTGTCGGTATCGGCGTCGATGATGCGTTGCTCGCGATCGATGGCCTTGCGACAGGAGCTGCTCGTCGGGTCGAAGTCGTACCAGAGCAGGCCGTTCGACGCGTCGTCGCGCGCTTCCTTGTCGTTCTTCGTGCAGTCGGGGACGATCTTCTTCCACTCGAAGTCAGGGCCCTGCGCGAGGAGCGCGAGCGAGAGTGTGGAGTGTCGCGCGAGCTCGACGGGGATGATGGCGTCGTCCTGATAGACGTAATTCACCTCGAGCATCGGCGTGGGCGCGGTGCCCGCGGCCGCCGCCAGGTCGACGACCAGGACGTCGCGCTTCACGAAGCTCGACGGGTTGACGTTCTGGACCTCGCGCGTGCGGACGGCGACGTTCGACGCGAGCAGCGCCCCGAACGCGGTCTGGGTCTGCGTGCGGGTCGCCGCGAGGATGTCGGCGTCGCTCGTGCCCGGCGTGACGTAGACGACGCCTTCGAAGTGCAGGAGACGCTGGCGCGCCGTGAGGCTCGTGAGATCTTGCTCGTCGCCGGGCGCCGCGTCGTCATCGCTCGCCGCGCAGCCGGCGAGCAGCGCGACGGCAGCCGCGGCCGCGATAGGTCGAAAGCGAGCTCCAAGCATCGACACACGGCTCCTTTGGCAGAACCGAAGGTAGGTGCAAGGAGTGAACCGTCCTACATCTACCCACTTGACGCGGACTTAGGAGGCAAGTTCGCGTTTTCAGGCGGAGATTTCTGGATCCGGCGATCCAGCCGGCCCAAGATTGAGGGCGATGGATGCGGTCTACGCGATGGGGATCCTCGGGCTGATCGGGCTCGCCCTCTGGGCGGCGACCCGACAGAACGAGGTCTTCCGGATCGCGATCCGTGCGGGCCGGGCGACGGTCCTTCGCGGAAAGGTCCCGCCCAGCTTCCTGAGCGATCTGCGCGACGCGGTCCGCCACGTGGACGCCGGCAGCGTCCACGCCGTGAAGCGTGACGGCGAGGCGTGCCTGGTCATGTCCTCGTCGATCGACGAGCGAACCGCGCAGCGTCTACGGAACGCCTTCGCGCTCTACCCGACGGCGAAGCGGCTCTGACCGGCTGCGCAGCGTTTGGCTGCGCTTTTCAGCGCTTTTCAGCGCGGTTTTCAGCAGCCCGCGAGGATCATCGCGGGCATCTGACGCCCACGTCCGCGACGTAGACGACGAAGCAACCGAGCGATGGCTTGACCGAACATGGGCCCCTTTTGCGCCCATTCGGGCGAAAGGTCAAGTGTTCGACTGAGGGCCGCCGGCCTCGGCTTTTGCCCTCACCAAACGTCGACGATGGTCATCTCGCGGAGCCCGGCTTTGCCCCGGAGCTCGAACGACTCGCCGTGCGTCTTGCCGAGGAGCGCCTTGCCGAGCGGTGACTGCGGCGTCACCACCTGCACGCTCGCTCCCTCGAGGTCGAGGCGAACGCCGCCTCCATGGGGAGACATGAAGAACATGGTCTTCGTGCCGTCGTCGTCCTCGAGCGTGATGACCGCCGAAGCGCAGATGGGTGTGGTCTTGCCGATGTCGCGCAGCTCGAGGCCGACGAGCAGCTTCAGCGCCGACTCGAGCTCGCGGACGCGCTCGGCCTGCCCGGCCGCGAGGTACGACGCCTCGAGCGCGCGCGTGTCCTTGTCGTTCTCGGGCTTTGCCTCTGCGTGGGTCGCGGCCTCGGCGGCGTCGTAGGCGGCCTTGCGCATGGTGGCGATCTCGCCTTCGACATGCGCGATGAGGCTCGCGAGGAGCGCTCGCTTTCGTTCTCGGCTCAAGGCCCTCGATGGTAGCGCGATGTTCAGCCGGGCGGCGCCTCCGCAGCGCCCTCGGGTCCGCGATGGGTCGCGACGAGCGCATACGAGGAAGCGCTCGAGCCGTCCGGCAGGATGACGAGCCCAATGGTGGCGATCGCCACGAGCGCCGTGACGATCCCCTTCCCCGCGTGCGACGTGCTGCGCTGGAACGCGAGGGGCGCGGCCCCGGCGAACGCGTAGTGCCCGCGCTGGCACAGCGCCGCACCTGCATCGAGGAGCGCGAAGCTGCACGGCACCGGGTCCGGCTGCGAGTGCTCGTCGGTGGTGAACGCGACGACCGGCGCGCCGATGGTGCCGCGCTCCGCATCGTAGAAGCGCGTCTCGCCGTCGATCGCCACGACCTCGACCTCGTGCTGCCGGTCCTGCTGCGTGACCTTGATCACGAACGTGCGAAACGCATCACGGTCGCGCGTTCCCAGGATCTCGACGGTGGCCTCGTGGAAGGTCTCGTGGCCCTTGAGCGTGACGAAGTAGAGGAAGGCGCCGTCCGACGACCTCGCGCGCACGCGGTACTCGAACCGATCGCCGACGCGGAGCGACAGGAGAGGCGAGGCGGTCTCGCTGACCGCGTCGACATGCAGCCTCGACGTGAGCGTGACGGGCCCACTGCGAGCCTCGGCAACGAAGTCGAACCGACCGGGCTTCGTGGGATGGACGTGCACGCGTTCGTCGCCGCGCCAGCGGGCGCGCACGTCTTCGCTCACGGGGCGCGGTCCGTCCTCGAGGCCGCTCCAGAAGCGATAGCCGGGCGGACGCATCAGGTGGACGGGGACGTCGCGAGAGCGGCCCGCGTGCATCTGCTTCTGTCCCTCGACCTCGTAGAACGGCATCGAGCCGATCCTGGCGAGCGCGTCGGCATGACGAACGGCGGAGGTGGCGACGACACCCAGCATCGCGCACGGGAGAGCGAGCGGGAGCAAGCGAAGCTGATGCCGCGTGCGAAGCGCGAGGACCAGGATGGCAGCGACGCCGGCACCGACGCCGACCGCCGCGGCGGCCGCGTCGAGGACGATCGCGTCGTGGAAGACCGTGGTCGCGCCGTGTGCATCGGCGCCCGCCCAGGCCAGACGGCGCGCCGCGTAGAGGAAGGTGGCGAAGCCGACGAAGACGAGCCCGAGCGCGGGCACGAACGGCGAGATGAGCGCGCCGGGACGGCGGCGTGCCACGACGACGAGCGTGACGAGCAACGCGAGCCCGACTCCTGCTGCGAAGAGCGCGCCGTGCACGGGCGCTGCGTCGATCCGGTAGGTGGTTTGGTCGATGGTCTTCTCGAACGTGTCTGGGAGAAAGGTCACGTCCGAGCATCTGCTTCAAGCGACGTACCGGCGCGACTTCCACGGCGCTCGACGCGTCAGAGCGAGCGCCGCCAGGGCGCGGTGGTCATGGGTGTCGTGCGGCGGCATCAGGCGTGATGCGTCATGACCGTCACGGCCTCGTCACGCCACTTGCGCAGCGTCGCGCGATGGCTAGCGCGCCGTCAGCGCGGGCCGGCGGAGACGACGACCGTGTTCACGGGCTTGACGCCGGCGCCGGCGGGATACGCGTAGCTCACGGCCTGGCTGTAGAAGCCGGTGCCTCCGATGCCGCTCGGGGTCCCGCCCGAGGCGGCAGAGCCCCAGCCCCATACCGTCAAGCCGAACGGCGCGGCGCTCTTCATCTCGTGACGACCGTTGTCGCAACCGGCTTGCGCGACGAAGTCGTCGCGCGAGAGATCGATGCGCGTGTACTCGAGCTCGCCGCTCGTGCCGATCGGCTGCCACCCGGTGAGAGGGCCGGTCAGGCACTCCAGCGTGACGTCGGCGAAGGCGCCGTTCGCCTTGGCGCGCGTCACCACGAGGTTGGTCTCGGGGTAGGTGGGATCCGTGAAGAATACATACGACTCGAGGTACTGCTCCGACGGGATCACGTTCACGAATTCGGGATCGCCGCGGCAGTCGTTGGGGTGGCCCGCGTCGACGGTCCCGCAGCCGGTCATGTGCGCCGAGATGTAGAACGGGTGCTTGTCGTCCTGGCTCTTCACCACGAACGGCCCGGCGGACGCGAACTCGGCGACCTCGCCGAGACCCAGCATCGACGGTGCACCCGGCGGAGCGCTCGGCTCGTACGAGAGCGTCGTACCGTCGACGGCGCCGACCATGCGCCATGGCGGCGCTTCATCGAAGGCGTCGACGCGATTGCGGTAGCGAACGCCGGCGTACTTCGAGCCCAGCGCGCGCACCGGCGGGAGCTGCTGGTGGGCGCCGTCGCATGCGTAGGCGCCCACCGGGATCGAGAGGCACGTCGCGCCTCCGAACACGCCGATCGGCTTGCTCGCCTGGATGGCGCTGCCGGTGAGCTCGGCGGACTGCTCGAGCTGGAGGAGCTGGCCCTTCATCAGCGAGTACTTCGCCGTGGCGCCCGCTGGACTGGCCGGCACGCCGCCGCCGCCCGCGATCGCGGCAACGGGAAGGACCTGCACGTCGGTGCCGTCTTCTTGCGCGACGATCTGGAGGAACGGGAGCGCTTCGGCCGCGACGGTGCTCTTCCGATACGCATCGACACCCACGTAGTTCGTGTCCCACGCGCTCGTGGGGAGCAGAAGCGTCGCGCTCGTCGCGGCGCTCTGGCCTCCGCCGTACGGGTAGATGTCGTACGCCACGACGGGCGCGCTCGTCGTGATGTGGAACGCGCTGCCCATGCCCGTTCCGCTGACGTTGGCTGCGGTGGTCGTGAAGCCCGGCGTGACCCCCGCGGGGCAGCTCGCGACCAGCGACCCCGATCGGCTCAAGAAGACGATCGCGACCTGACCGGGCGGAAGCTCGCCGTTGGGCAGCGGCGCGTACGTGATCGACTGACCCGTGCCGGACGGGATGCGCGTCATCGCGGCGACGTCGAGCGCCTGCCCCGCGCGCTCGACGGTGATCTTTACCGGCGTGGCCCACGTGTTCGCGATGAACGCCGCGAAGCAGCCGCCGACGGCGTAGCTGACGATGTCCGGATGCGCGACGTAGTAGCTGCAGCCGATGCTGCTCTTGTTCGCCTCGGCGGCGGCGCACGCCGGGACGCACGCGCCGCCGGCGCACGCTTGATCGGGCGGGCACGTCTGGACGACGTTGCCGTTGCCGTCGAGGACCTCGCGCAGATCGCCCGAGCACGTGCCGCCGCTGCCCGGTGCCGAGTCGTTCGGGACGAAGCCGCTGGTGCTCGGCGCCCCGCTCTCACCGACGTCCCCGGCCTCGTCGCCCACGAACGCATCGCGCGCGCTGGAGCTGCAGCTCGCGCCGCCGAGCGCGAAGCCTCCGAGGACGAACGGAACGAAGAGAATGAAGCGCATGGTGGGCCCGAGATGCGCAAGGCCGGATGCGCGAGCAGCCTCTCGGCACGCAGGTGAAGCATGCGTCGTGCCTGGAGCACTCGATGGCGAAACCTCGACGTTTCGCGGTCGCGCTGCGCAAGTTGTGAACCTCGGCGGCGCGGCGACGCGGACAACTTGTGCACCTGGTCAGCGCGGTCGCTTCGCGGCTCTCCGCTTTTCGTTCGCCGCCTGTCGCTCGCGCTCCTCTTCTTCTTCGCGTTCGCGCCACGCCTCCGGCGGCTCCCAGCGATCCGCTTCCTCCTGCGCCTTGCGCGCCGCCCAGTCCTCCGCGTCCTCCACGCCGTTTCGCTCTGCGACGCGGATGGCCTCGAGCTGCGCCTCTTCCGGCGAGACTGCCCGAACGCTGCGGAGCAGATCGTCGTCGTCGATGCGCACGCGGTGCTCCTCGGCGGGCTCCGGCTCGGCCTCGTCGACGTCCTCGCCGGCCATCCGTCGCGAGGCGCGCTCCATCGCCGCGCCCGCGCGCGACGCCGCCTCACGACACGCGGTCGAGGCCCGCTGCAGCCCCTTGCCCAGCGCGAGCGAGAGGAGGAGGAGCAGCAGCGGCACGGTGATGCCCACGACGAGCCACACGACGATCCGCGCGAGGAGCAGCGCGAGCCACGCCACGACGCGCACCGGGAACGGCGACCGATGGCCGAAGCGACCGCGTCCTGCGCGGCGCGCGCGCTTCGCTGCTTTCCGCGCGCTTCGTTCGGCCCGATGCTCCGCTCTTCGCTCCGCCCGCTCGTCCTGTCGCGACCGTCGCGACGGTGGGGGCACGCTCGCGGTCGGCGCTGCGGCGCCGCCTCGCGCGAGCGCCTCGGCCACGGACGAAGCGCGCGTGTCCGGATCCGGATCGAGCATCGCCTCGAGCGTTCGCACGAGCGACGCGGGCGTCGTGGCCGGAACCGCCTTCGCGACGTCGATGCCGAGGCCCTTGTGCGGGAGGTCCTCGGGCTCGCAGCCCGTGAGCAGCGTGAGCGCTGTCGCGCCGATGCCGTAGACGTCGGAGGCCGCCGAGGCGCGCCCCTGGAACTGCTCCGGCGCCATGTACCCGAACGTCCCGACGATGGTGCTTCCGCCCGCGAGCTTCAGTCGATCGCGCACCGCACCGAAGTCGACGAAGGCATACGAGCCGTCGGGCCGACGGATCACGTTGCCCGGCTTGAGATCGCGGTGGATGACCGGCGGAGCACGCCCGTGCAGGTACGACAGCGCGCGCGACGCGTCGGCGAGCAGGCGCTGCACGTCGGAGACGCTCGCGACGAAGCCCTTCTTTCGCAGCTCGGCGAGGCTCTCGCCTTCGATGCGCTCCATGACGAGGACGAGCGCGCCGTCTTCCTCGAAGTGCTCGACGTAGCGCGGGAGCAGATCGTGCTGGAGCGAAGCCAGCGTCGTCGCTTCGCGCTCCGCGAGCTCGACGTCCTTCCACGCCTTCGCCTTGCCGACGCGAAAGCGCTTCACGGCGACCAGGCGACCCACGCGCTTGTCGACGGCCTCGAAGGTCTCGCCCTGCGTTCCCTCGCCGAGCTGCTTCACGAGCACGTAGCGGCCGCCGCGGAGCTCGGTCGCCGACATCGCGACCAGAATAGCGCCGCGCGAGCGAGAGCGCTGGCACGTTCCGTGGATTCACGGGAGCCATGCCATCGATGAAGCTCACCAACGTCGCTCTCGTGTCGCTCGCTGCCGTCTTCGCAACAGGCTGCTTCGGCAGGGGCGCTCCCGGCCCGTTCTTCGCACCGGCGCTCCTCGCCACCGCGATCATCGGGATGGAGAGCCACACCGAGCAGGAGCACCCCGAACCTGAAGAAGTGCCGGTTTACCCCGGGGAATACGTCGTCGATCCGCAGATGGCGTTCGAGTCCCCGCCGCCGCCGGCGCCTCCGGCCGCGCCCCCGTTCGACGCCAACGCCGCGCGCAACGCGCTCGCCTCCGTCGATCTCGCCGCGTGCCGCGCGGCTGGCGCTCCGCGCGGATACGGACACGCGAAGGTGACTGTCATCCCTTCGGGTGACATTTCCAAGGTGGTCATCGAGGAGCCCAGCGGAATGTCGCCCGCCGCGACGCAGTGCATCGGCGCGGCCATCGGACGCGTGACCGTGCCCGAGTTCGGCGGGCGCTTCGTCACCGTCGGAACGACGTTCTTCGTGCCTTGAGGGTCACACCCCCGGCGTGATTCGGCGGTCACGGTTTGTGAAGGCTCGGTTAAGGCGCGCCGCTGCAAATCCGCTATGCTGCGCGCCTTCTTGGAGGTCAGCATCATGCGTAGAGCCCTTTCTTTCGTTGCCGCGGCGGTCGTCATGCTCGTCAGCGCCACAGGAGCGGCGGCACCGGACGCTGGCGCGACCGACGCTGGAGACTCGGGTATCAGCACGATGCCTTCCAAGAACAACCCGACCATCCCGCTCGATTCCGGCACCGAGGACGCGGGCACGAGCACCGCTTCCACCGACGACGGCGGCGGTTGCAGCGTCGTCTCGTCCTCGTCGTCCGAGGGATGGTCGACGGTGCTCGGCCTCTTCGCCGCCGCATCCATCCTCGTCGTCTCGCGTCGCCGTCGCGGCAGGCGCTGAGCGAGCGCAATGGAGCAGCAAGCCATGGATACGACCACCGAGCTCTACATCGAACCGAGCGCCATCCTCGTCGGTCTCCCCGACGACATGATCGCCCTCTGTCACGAGTATCTTCCGCCCGGGGGTCTGACCGTCAAGCGCGTTGCCCACGCGCATGCCGCGTGCGAGCGCATCGCGGTGGTCCTGCCGCGTCTCGTGGTCGTGCCCGCCGCCATGCCCTCCGCCGAGCTCGATCTGATCGAAGATCGCGCGGCGGCGGTGGGGGCGATCGTCCTCCATCTCGACCCCGATCACGGGTACGAGCTGCTCGGCACGCAGCTCCATCTCACCGTGCAGGATCTCCGCGCGAAGTACCGGTGAGCTTCCGCGTCGCCCTCGCCGTCACGCTCGCGACCGCCTTGGTCTTCGGTGCTGCGAGCGCGCGCGCAGACGAGACTGCGGCGGCGACCAGCCCAGCTTCGATTGCGTCCGCGCCACCGAAGCCCGAGCGCTGGTACGGCTATCAGACGCTCATCATCGACCTCGTGCCGCTGGTGGCCGTGCCGGTCGGGATCGTGACGACCGTGCAGGGGGCCAAGGGCGACAACACTCCCATCGCCGGCGTCGCGCTCGTCGGGCTCGGCACGACGAGCTACCTGTTCGGCGCGCCGATCGTGCACTGGGCGCATGGTCGCGTCGGCATCGGCTTCCTCAGCCTCGGCATGCGGATCCTCGCGCCGGTCGCGGGGCTCGGGCTCGGCGCGGTCGGCTCGCAGATCGCGACCGACTCGAAGAATCAGGACGGGATCCCCGTCGGTGCCGCGCTTGGCGCCATCGCAGCCATGGTCGTCGACGGCGCCGTGCTCGCGCGGGAGAAGGTCCGCGACGACGACGAAGACGCCGCGACGAGGGGACCGATGACGGGCTTCGTTCCCGCGCTCGTCGTCACGAAGCAGGCGTTCTCGCTCGGCGTCACGTCGCGGTTCTGATCGCGACGAGCGCGCGCCTCCCTGTTCGGCTATTCGGCGGCGGAGGCGTACGGCGCTGCGTACGCGGAGGTCTTGCTGCCGTCGTCGAGCTGGATCGACACGCCGGACTTCTTGAGCCACCAGATCAGGCCGATGGCGAGGTTGCGACGGTCCTCGACGAACGACGGCTTCTTGCCCTCGAACGCGTGGCCGACGAACTGGAATGCCCACCCGGTGGTGAACATGGCGGCAGCGAGCGGGAGGCCGACGATGGTGGCGCCGATCGGAATGCTGGCGGCGATGAGGGGGATGCCGACCTTGTGGCACGCTTGATTTCGGGGATCCTGGTGGTCACCCTCGTACTTGCGCATCAGGTCGGTCCACTCGGCGTTCAGCTTCATCAGCGGCATCGGAATCGGCTCCCTTCAGGCCATAGAATGCGAGGTATTGCTCGCGTTCGCTACTCGCGTTCTCCTGGGGCATGGCCTCCCGCCCGGTGCGCGCGAATTCCCGCAAAAAACCGCAGCAGGAGCGGTCGATCGCGATGGTGGCGACGCTCCTCGAGGCGGCGACTCGCGTCTTCGTGAAGGAGGGTTACGCCAAGGCGACCACCAACCGGATCGCGGCGGCGGCAGGCGTGAGCGTGGGGTCGCTCTACCAGTACTTCCCGAGCAAGGACGCCATCGCGGTGGAGCTCCTGCGACGGTATCGCGACGGCCTCGTGGAGCTCGTGGGCGCGCGCCTCGCGTCGGCGACGCCGGCGACGTTCACGACGGTGGTGCGCGACCTGATCGGCGAGCTCTTGCGCGCGGAGGGCATCAACCCGGCGCTCCATCGCGTGCTGATCGAGCAGGTGCTGCGCACGAGCGCGCGCCGCGAGATGCTCGGCTTCGAGGAGCGTCTCGAGGCGGTGCTCGCGGAAGGAATGCGAGCCGCGAGGATCG
>Ga0182021_10011541_pt1 | contig 10488 bp, 7 predicted proteins | sample 612E3MmetaG_FD_120493 | JGI IMG/M metagenome (GOLD analysis project Ga0182021, IMG submission 120493) | Permafrost microbial communities from Stordalen Mire, Sweden - 612E3M metaG (Illumina Assembly) | ecosystem: Environmental > Terrestrial > Soil > Wetlands > Permafrost | place: Sweden... | reverse complement strand
TTACGCAACGCCACATTAACACTGCGGAAGCCTGATCCGACCGGTGTGGTGACAGGACCTTTCAGCGCAACCTTATTTTTTTTGATCGATTCGATAACTGAAGCAGGCAAGGGTGTGCCGTATTTCTCCATGGCGTAACTGCCAACCTCGCCCAGTTCCCAATTAAATTTAACGCCGGTGGCTTCTAAAACCCTTTTTGTTGCTTCGGTAACTTCCGGTCCAACGCCATCGCCGGGAATTAGTGTAATATTATAAGCCATTTTTCCCCCTCGTGGTTAAAAATCTAAGATCCTAAGTTCCAAACTCCAAACAAATTCTAAATATTCAAGTTTCAATACATTAGCTAAAGCTAAGTACCTTGTGATCAATAATCAAGAGTAAGATGAATGTTATTATTTACCTTTCGGGCAGCAGGCGCAAATCACCCGGTGCAGGAATTGTTATCCTTGCCCTGATTTTTATAATTTAAAATCGCCGTGCTTTTCGATGTAAGGAAGGAGACCGCCCTCGTCCAGAATTTTCAGCATTACGTCAGGGATTTTACCAAAAGTGAGCTGTTTGCCGTTAGTCTTGTTTCTGATAATACCGGCTTCGAGCTCGATTTCCAACTGATCGCCGTTTGCGATATCATCGGTGTTACATACCAGCACCGGCAAGCCGAGATTGATCGCGTTACGGAAAAAGATGCGCGCCACGGATTTTGCCAGGATCGCTTTCACCCCGGCCATCTTGATGACCAGCGGCGCATGTTCGCGGCTGGATCCCAAACCGAAGTTATTGCCCCCGACGATAAAATCACCCGGTTTAACACGGGAAGCAAAGAGCGGGTCGGCATCTTCCATCACGTGCTTGGCCAGCTCCGGCAAATTACTTCTCAAATAAGCGTATTTACCCGGAATAATATGGTCGGTGGAAATATCATCGCCAAACTTAAAAGCTTTACCTTTTAGCATCTATAGATACTCCCTTGGGTCTGTAATTTCCCCTTTGATCGCGGTAGCCGCGGCGGTTGCCGGACTCCCCAGATATACAAATGCTTCGGGACTGCCCATCCGACCCTTAAAATTACGATTAGCAGTCGAGAAGCAGCTTTCGCCGTCGCCCAGAACACCCTGATGCAAACCGAGGCAGGAGCCGCAGCCCGGGGGCAGTATTATGCCGCCGGCTTCCAGGAAGGTTGCAATATATCCGGCAGCGGTGGCTGCTAAAAGAATATCTCTGGAGGCAGGCGCAATTATCAGTCTGGTTTTCGGATGGCGATGTTGTCCCTTTAATATTTTGGCTGCAATTTTGAGGTCTTCTAAACGGCCATTTGTGCATGTTCCAATCGAAACCTGCTGCATTTTGGTTCCGGCGACTTCCTTCACCGGTACGACATTATCTACCGTATGCGGCTTAGCCACCATGGGCTCAAGCTCACTAAGTTTGATTTTAATGGTCTTTTCATAGACGGCGGCGTCATCCGCCACGACGGGCATATAATCACCGGCTCTGCCCTGTTCGGTGAGAAAACGACTGGTTATTTCATCGGCAGGGAAAATTCCTACCTTGGCGCCGGCTTCAACCGCCATATTCGAGACGGTTAAACGCTGCGGCATGGTGACATTGGCTACACCGGGACCACCGAATTCCAGCGCTTTGTAAGTAGCGCCGTCCGCCCCGATTTTACCGATGAGATAAAGAATCAAATCTTTAGCATTCACGCCTTTCTTGAATTTGCCGGATAATTCGATTAAAAATGTTTCAGGAACACGGAACCAGGTTTTACCTAATCCCAGAGCAATGGCCACGTCCGAAGACCCCATACCGCAGGCAAAAGCTCCTAATCCGCCGGCGGTGACGGTGTGAGAATCCGTCCCGATGATCAAATCACCCGGTTTTGCCAACGATTCGGCGACAATTTGATGGCAGACGCCGTCCCCGACTTCACTGAGAAAAGCTCCTGTCTGGGAAGCAAATTCCCGCAGCAGGATATGGTCGTTGGACATCTCGCGGCTCTGACTGGGCGCAGCATGGTCAAGAAACATCGCCGCTTTCAGAGAACTTGCTGTTTTCTTGAATTTCGCCGCGCGGAATTGGCGGACTGTCAATGGTCCGGTAGTATCCTGCACAAAAGCGAGGTCTACCTGCGCCACAACAATATCGCCGGCACGCACATCACTTCCAGATTTAGCACTCAGTATTAATTCGGAAATCGTTTTACCCACTGTTAAGCCGCTCCATAAGTTAAACTTAGCTACTAAAGGGTACCAATAAAAAGGCGAGAATTAAATTAAACTGCTATAGTATCATTTTATCTATAAACAAGGTAATAACACAAGTTTGGCGGATGCAAAATTCCAAATACCAATATCCAAAATACTAAATCCTAATATCGAAATCCGAAATATATTTAAAATATTAAAATTATTAAACTAAGCGGACTTGACACTCACCAATTTCCCATACCGGCGGAAGGCGTTATTTATCTGTGTTTTTTAAGATTGGACAGGCAGTGACCCGTCTTTGGTTAATCCCACCGCATGCAAGTGAGGGGAATAATCTCGATAAAATGAAGGTTAACGTCTAGATTCCGGCTTTCGCCGGAATGGACATCAGGTCTATTAGACTAACCGAAGAAAATACAAGTCCCCTGTCCGGTCCGGACAGGGGACTTTTTAATTACAAGTCCGAGTAACTCAGGTCTAAAGTCTTTCTTTAACCAGGGTATCTACCACAGATGGGTCGGCCAGGGTACTGGTATCGCCCAGGTTACCGACATCACCCGCGGAAATACGGGTAAGAATACGGCGCATGATCTTGCCGCTTCTGGTCTTGGGTAAACCGTCAGCGAACTGAATTTTATCCGGCGAAGCCAGCGGGCCGATCTGTTTCCGCACCCATGCGACCAGTTCTTTCTTCAGGTCTTCGCTCTTTTCCACGCCGGTCTTTAAAGTAACAAAGGCATAAATACCTTCACCTTTAACCGGATGCGGCATACCCACAACCGCGGCTTCGGCGACTTTCGGATGCGCCACAAAAGCGCTTTCGACTTCTGCTGTGCCGATGCGATGACCGGAAACCTTGATCACATCGTCGATACGGCCCATCAGCCAATAATAGCCGTCCTCGTCTTTTCTGGCGCCGTCACCGGTAGTATAAACACCCGGGAAGCGTTCAAAGTAGGTTTTCTTGAATCTGGCTGCGTCGCCATAAACACGCCGCATTAACCCCGGCCAAGGTTTCTTGATAACCAGATAGCCGCCTTCATTGACGTCACAAGGACTGCCGTCTTCGCGGATAATAGCCGGGTCGATACCGAAGAAAGGCATCGTGGCGGAGCCGGGTTTGATCGGTGTCGCGCCGGGCAGCGGAGTCAGCATAAAACCACCCGTTTCCGTCTGCCAGTAGGTATCGATAATGGGGCATTTACCTTTGCCGATAACATTGTAATACCACATCCATGCTTCGGGGTTGATCGGTTCGCCGACGGTAGCAAGGATGCGCAGGCTGCTCAAATCGTGTTTGTTCGGCCAACCATCGCCGTCTCTCATCAGGGAACGAAGAGCGGTAGGGGCGGTGTAGAAAATGCTGACTCTGTATTTTTCGATCAATTCCCAGAATCTATCGGGATTGGGATATGTAGGAACACCCTCGAACAACACCATCGTCGCGCCGTTGGCCAGCGTGCCATAGCAGTTGTAGCTGTGACCGGTAATCCAGCCGATATCTGCGGTGCAGAAATAGGTGTCTTCGTCTTTGTAATCCATCACGTATTTAAAAGTTAAAGCAGTATAAAGCAGATAACCGGCTTGAGTGTGTAACACACCCTTCGGTTTACCGGTGCTGCCACTGGTATAGAGGATGAATAAGGGGTCTTCAGAGTCACATTCTTCCGGCTTGCAGTATTTGGGCAGATCGGGATCGTTCATCAGGTCCTGGTACCATACATCACGCCCGGCTTCCATTTTTACAGGATTGCCGGCTCGTTTGACGACAACGACTTTCTTGATCGTGGGGCAGGCTTTCAGAGCCTCGTCCGCATTATCTTTACTGTTAATTGTCTTGCCGCTGCGATAGTAACCGTCGCTGCAAACCAGTACAGTAGACTCGCAATCATTCATTCTGTCACGCAGGGCATCGCCGCTGAACGCGCCGAACACGACGCTGTGAATCGCCCCGATTCTGGCGCATGCCAGCATCACGATCGGCAACTCCACGATCATCGGCAGATATACGGAAACACGGTCGCCCTTTTTCACACTCAATTTCTTGAGCACATTGGCGAACTTGTTTACTTCATAATATAGTTGCTGGTAGGTCAGGGTCTTGGTATCGCCGATATCACCTTCCCAGATAAAGGCGGCTTTATTCTTGCGCGAGGTTGTAAGGTGACGGTCAAGGCAGTTGTAGGAAACATTTAATTTGCCGCCGACGAACCATTCGTGCTTGGCATCCGCAAAATCTTCTACCAGAACTTTATCCCACTTCTTGAACCAATCGAGCTGTTCTGCCATTTCTCCCCAGAAACCAGCCGGGTCATCGATGGACTTCTGATACATCTTCTTGTACTGGGCCATGCTCTTGATGTAGGCCTGTGCGCTTAATTCTTTGGAAGGTTTGAAAACCCTCTTTTCCTCCATCATGGAGGTAATGCCTTTGTTTACTGTGTCAGCCATATTACTCCCATTAACTCCTTAACTTATTTAAACTGATTTAGGGCAGTCATCCTGCCTGAATTCACTTTGAATAAAAAATACAACCGTCAAATATAGCAGTTTACACGTAAACGTGCCAATATTGTACACCTTAGGATTTGATAGAGTCAATTGCAATTATAACGAATAGGATAGGTATTATAGAATAGGTATTAATGCGTACAGGATTTTGCAGAGGAAAACACTGAAACGGGTGAAGAAACAAGTATCACGGGGTGCGTGAGAAGGCAGTTTATTTGTTCGTAAGAATGATATGATGCTGCCATGCGGGGGAAGTATCGGGGAAATCGGTGCGGAATTGCGCGCCCCGGCTTTCTTCCCGGATGAGCGCGGCTTCGGTCATCAGATGGCCGGTAAGAATCATATTGCTTAGTTCATAAGATACTCTTTCCGTGAGCGGCAGGCCTCTTTGCCATGCGGCGAATATATTCGCAACTGCAGTGAGGCCTTCTTTATTGCGAATAATACCCACTTTATCCCACATCAGGTTTTTCAGATTGGAAACATTGATTTCAGGCATCTTTTTCCGGGATTTTCTTTCGGGTAATAGGTGATACTCGTCTGCGGTCTTTATCTTTTCGGCTGCCATCGGAGTACTACCGTTTTTTGTTTTTTCCATGATTCGCTTGCTGAAGACCAGGACTTCCAGCATGGAATTGGAAGCTAGCCGGTTTGCGCCGTGAACGCCGGTGCAGGCTGTCTCGCCGGCTGCAAACAGACCGGGGATATTGGTTTCGCCCCAGGTATTTACCTTGACACCGCCCATAAAATAATGAGCTGCGGGGGCCACCGGCACCATTTCCCTGGTAATATCTAATCCGTAATCGAGGCAAAACTGGTAGATATTCGGGAAACGGGTCGTTACCAGGTTGTGCGGAAGGTGTGTAACATCGATAAAAACGTTATCAGCGCCGGTTTTGGCCATTTCATAGACAATACTGCGAGCCACCACATCCCGGGACGCCAGTTCTTTTTCCGGCGCATAATCAGCCATAAACCGGTATCCGTGAATATTACGCAGTATGCCGCCTTCACCTCGAACCGCTTCCGATATCAGAAAAGTCGGGACACCGGACAAGCGCAATGCCGTGGGATGAAACTGGAAGAATTCCATGTCGGTAAGCTCAGCTCCGGCTTTGAAAGCGAGAGCAAGCCCGTCTCCGGTCGCAATCTCTGAATTTGTATTGAATTTATATAACTGGCCTGCGCCGCCGGTCGCCAGAATCAACCATTTACACTCAAATTCTTCGAAGGCGCCGGTGCGGCAGTTCATGGCCTTGACACCTTTGACTTTCCCTTTCTCCAGAAGAATTTCTGTCGCCAGATAACTTTCCAGCACTCTGATTCTGGATGCCCTGACCCGTTTACTGAGCGTAACTTCAATGTGTTCTCCGGTAGCGTCACCACCGGCGTGAAGGATGCGGGGGACGCTGTGGGCCGCTTCCATTGTCAAGGCAATTTTCCCTTCCAGCGTATCAAACGGCACCCCGAATTTAACCAGGTCGGCAATCCTATCCGGCGCTTCGGTCGCCAGAATCCGGACCGCTTCTTCATCGCATAATCCTTTTCCGGCTGCCAGCGTGTCTTTAATATGTAATTCGGCAGAATCATTTAGTCCGATCGGCGCAGCGATCCCGCCCTGAGCATGTCTGGTATTACACTCTTCAATGTCGCTCTTCGTCAGAATAAGGACACTGCCTTGCTCTTTTGCCAGCAAGGCAGTGTAAAGTCCGGCAATACCGCTGCCAACTAATATGTAGTCGTAATAACTCACCCTGGTAATACTCCTCGCCGATCAGGTTGATGGTTGACGTGTGATTTAATATGCGGCAATCACAGCAAAAATTGGTTTAGCTATGAGCTGTATCTTCCGGTTGTTTTCCGACAACTGCCCATTTTGCGACTTTCATAGTCGAGCCGGAATCGGTTTTGATCAGGAAGCTATCGTCATAAACAGTATCGATCTGCCCATAAATACCGGCATTAGTGATAATCTTATCGCCTTTCTGCAATGCCTGGAGCATTTTCATTGTTTCCTGCTGTTTTTTTCGTTGCGGACGAATGGTAAAGAAATACATTAAGCCAAAGATAACCACGATGAAAATAAGCAATGGCAGCATGCTTGTCCAGGGATTTGGGGTTACAACATTCCCGTTAGCGTCCGTGGAAGTGGTGGCTACAGCACAACTGCTCGCAGATACCATTAGCGCCAGTAACGCCGCCACTATTCCTAAACTTAGAATTTTTGTCTTACGCAAATTAGTCTCCTTATTCAATAATTAATTGTGCCCTGTAATGACCAGGGGCTGGTTTGATCTATCCTTAAGTTTACCAGTTTTCCTGTATAGTTTGCATCATCACTGAAAAAGACCAGCTTATCCGTGCCTGTACGCCCAAACCACTTGCCCTTCTGTTTGCCTTCGACCAGTATTTCGACAATTTTTCCCTTTAATCCGGAATTAATCTCCGTGAGGAGAGTTTCCTGCAGATTTTCCAGAGTCTTCAAACGCTTCTTTTTCTCTTCCTCAGTGATATCGTCGATCATTTCTCTGGCGGCAATCGTACCGGGACGGGGCGAATAGGCCGCGAGATGCACTGCATCGAACCGCAAATCGGTCAGTAAGTTCACGGTTTGCTGGAATTGATCCTCATTTTCTGAAGGAAAGCCGACAATGATATCACTGACCAACCCCACATCCGGTATCTCGCTGCGTATTTCATTGACCAGTCTTCTGTAATCTTCGATGGTATAGCCCCGGCGCATGGCCTTTAAAATTTCGTTACTGCCGGCCTGGGCTGGTAGGGTGATATTTTTACAAACTTTTTCCAGCCGCGCCACTGTTTTGATCAGACGGCTGCTCATATCTTTCGGGTGATTCGTCAAAAAACGGACGCGGTACAAGCCGTCGATGTTGTTCAATTCAGTCAGCAGGTCTGCCAGTTCCGGCTTTTCCGTTAAGTCATGCCCGTAAGAATCGACATTCTGTCCCAGCAGTGTGACTTCTTTGGTACCGCGTTTTACCAGTTCCTGAACCTCACAAACAATCTCAGACAAGGGACGGCTTTTCTCCCGGCCGCGGCGGTAAGGCACCACGCAATAGGCGCAGAAATTGTTGCAACCCTGGATGATCGGGATGTAAGTGGCGACCTGGGGTTGTTCAGGCAAGGCTTGCGACCACTTGTTTCGATCTACCCACGGCGGACATTCACCGGCTTTGAAAAAATAATCTACGAATGGGAAAGCAGTTTTGAGGCGGTCGACATTAGAGTCCACCCAGCAGCCGGTGACCGCGATTATCATATCCGGGCGTGCTTTTTTTAACGGTTTGAAATTCTGGAGCTTATGGACGGCACGGTCTTCCGCGTTCTGACGGACAACACAGGTATTGATCACAATCAGGTCGGCGTCAGCAACATCAGAGACACAATAATAGCCGGTTTCTTCGAACAGACTGGACAGCCGTTCCGATTCCGCCTTATTCATCTGACACCCGATCGTCCAGATATGGTAATTAGGCAAAGTAATATTTTCCTCATGACTAATTGGAATTGTAATTTATCTAATTTATCTAATTTATAATAGCATCATTGTCATTCCTACGAATGGTTGAGACCACAGTCGAAATACTTTGCGAAGCAAATGTACGGGAATCCATTTCTAAACCGACTAAATCTCGTCAATCCCGATATTTTTTAAATAACTATAGGTTTCATCATAATATTTATCTTGGCGTGTAATGTCGTCTTTGTTGCCGTGTGGAATAAATATGATAAATCCTTGGCGGGCTCTGGTGAGAAGGACACGATATGCATTTTTAAGATATAGGCGATTATCCACATTATTTACAGATGTCCATTTGGTTCCTGTGAACTTGTATGGTACAAATTTACCGTTTTCTATTCGATAATCTGCGTCCCAAGCAACAATTGTCCAATCAATCTCAAGGCCTTGAATATCAAATTCAGTAGCGGTATCTTCGAGAAAATATGATGAACGAACGTCATCCATACCATTGAGAAACCAATTTTCTGCAGTAATCTCGCTCTGTGTCCAAATCCCAAATGATCGGAGCCTTTTTGCACCGGAGCTTGCCGTTAGGCCATATCTTTCGGTCCCGCGCGCTTTGGATCGAACCCATTTTCGCGCAGTATCTAAATCGCGAGTCAAAATGATCGGGTATTTTGATTTCAATTCAATATATAGATTTTGAGCGGAGGATAAATCTAAATTTAACAGTGCTTTCACAAAATCCGCTACTCGTTCACTTCTAAATGAACGTAACGATACGGCGAGATGTAATTTATCAATAGAGTTTATTCTCAAATCTTTAAACATTTCTTCAAGAGTCGAGCCCCGTGTATATTCTTCATCGAATATTTGTTTGGACACGTAAACATTCCAATTGGAAAAACGGTTTCGTAACGCATCAAACCATGCTGGTAACCCAGCTTCCCCCGTGTTTATTTCTTGACCACCACCAACCAAACACACAATAACCGCCCAGTCTTGATGACGATCCATATAACTAATAAGGAACTCAGGCTCTGACATATTAAAGTCGGCTATACCACGCTCAGCCATGAATTTTGAAGTGTGCTCATTCGTCCAAGCTCGCTGCGCTTCATCAAAAACTGTAACCTTTTCGCTCGGAGCTTGGTTAGATTTAGTGGCTTCATCGCGGAAATGGTGAATATTCTGAATGAACGCTTCAGCTTTTTTCTTTGTTTTTCCTTTCTGGATGGTATGTGCAGATCTCTCATATTCATCTCTGGCTAATGCTTCTCGTAGTACAAAAACCAGTGGTCCATTGCCAGAAAGAAAAACAGCGTGTTCATTCTCATCAAAATTGTGACGAGTATTTGCTATATTTAACCCTGCAAGAGTTTTTCCTGACCCAGGCACTCCAGTTATAAAACAGATGGATTTTTCGTGACTATTTTTACTGTGGTCAATAATTTCATTAATGGCTTCGGTTGTTAAGCTCAGATTGTACGCTTCGGAATCACTTCTTGAAATCTCTTTAACATCATGACCTCGATATAATGCTTGGGCCGCTTCAATAATTGTTGGGGTAGGCATGTATTGTGATTCTAACCAATCGTTAATTGAAATAGGGATATCATTCAATGAATCGGTTAGTTGAGTAAATGTTGATTTTAAAGTGTCATTATTGCAAAGAATAGGCTGATAAACTCCATCAACGTCGGATTGTATGAAATTTTTATATGTTGGAGCTTTGGTACAAACGAGAATGGGAACGATTTGCTTATCATGACTCTCTTTGTGAAAATATTTAAGGTCTAGCACGTAGTCTGTTACTTGATCAATGGCATATCTAGGATAGGTGTTTTCTCCAACCTTGAACTCAATTATGTATACTATACCATTATATAAAAACACATTATCAACACGACCGCCAATTCTCGGTATCGTATATTCGAAAGCTATGTCGCCAGTTTGGAACTCTCCAAAAGCATTCTGTAAGAGTTCGATTTCGTAAATCCATGTATCCCGTTGTTTTTGTTGCAAGGCAAATTGATTATTTCGGCAAATCTCCCCAAGAATAGCATCTGGTATTTGCGCACAAAATGATTTTATGTTGTCTGAATAATAAGCTCGCAGCACAATAAACCTTCTTTCTTTAAGAGAGTGTAATTAACAATATTACAGGTGCTAGTCATATTTAACAATAGCGAGGTCTCTGTTTGATGTGGTAATTTACGTGGATTCCTGCCTCCGCAGGAATGACAACCCGAGGATAATAGATTCAAGCAAAACTTGAATCTATTA
>Ga0182021_10011540_pt1 | contig 10489 bp, 8 predicted proteins | sample 612E3MmetaG_FD_120493 | JGI IMG/M metagenome (GOLD analysis project Ga0182021, IMG submission 120493) | Permafrost microbial communities from Stordalen Mire, Sweden - 612E3M metaG (Illumina Assembly) | ecosystem: Environmental > Terrestrial > Soil > Wetlands > Permafrost | place: Sweden... | reverse complement strand
GATCGACGACTTCGGGACAGGCTATTCTTCGTTAAGTTACCTGCGCCGCATCCCGGCTGAAAGCGTCAAAGTGGACCGTTCCTTTGTCATTGGAATGGAGGTGGACATGGAAAAACAGGCCATTGTCAGGACCATTATAGATCTTGCCCGCAGCCTTGGGATGAACGTGATTGCCGAGGGGGTGGAGACCATGGAACAGCTGGTCCTGCTTAGATCCTTCGGTTGCCAATACGGGCAGGGCTTCCTGTTTGACGAGCCGCTTCCTCCGGAAAAAGCGGAACAACGCCGGGACTACAGCTGGCTTGCCGGATCTTAAGACGGATGTGATCGAAACGACTTGAGAAAGCAAGAAGAACAGGGACAGGGCTCAAGTATTATACTTTGATAAAGAGGGTCGCTGGAATGCAAATTGCACTTAAGCCGCCTACAGAGAGTGGCGATAGGCCTGTCGGATGCGGAAAAGTTCATAAGGAATTCTGGGCAGGTACGAGAGTTTGATCTTTGATTCTCCTATATCCTTCCATTCGGTGAGCGGAACCTCGTAGATGGTGCGGCAGGCCTCTGGACGGCCGAGGGTCTCAATGATCCGGGCAATCAGTTCCACGTCAAAAAGCCACCTGGAGATGAAGGGTTGTCCAAAAATCTGAGCAGCCAGGTTTTTTTCAATCAACTTGGCGCCGCATTGGGTGTCGTAAAAGGGGAGATCCAGGATATAACTGGCGGCAGTGGCGACAACCCTGCCGAAATAATGGCGCAGCCATCGCCGTTCGATCCTGGCCCCCATCCTGCGAATCCGGGAGCCGCAGACGAACCGTCTGGCGGGAATGGTCAAGGTTGCTTCCATCAGGTCATGGATGGCGACAAGGGGAGTGGCAAGATCCGCATCCCAATAGCCGATATAGCCCGTAGAATCCTCTGCCAGCGCTTGGAGAACCCCGGAGCGGATTGTCTCCGCCTTGCCTGAGTTTTCAGGAAGGTTTAGCAGTTTCATCCGGGAGTCTGCTTCTGTGATCATCGATGTGATCAGGCTTGCGGTTGTATCGGTGCTGCCGTCATTGACAAACAGAAAGCCGATATCGGGATTCTGTTTGCTAAACTCGACAAACGAGTCCCGATCCAGCCGGTCTGCCTCATTGTAGCAGGGGACGACAAGGGTCAGCATGTCAATTCTTAAAGCTGTGGATAGGCGCCGGTATCCGGCCTCCCCAGGCGATAAACCGGCTCGATTTGCCGACATTGCGGATCGGCATGATCGGGCTTGCGCCAAACAGTCCGCCGAAGCTGACAACGTCTCCGGCCTCTTTGCCCGGCACCGGGATGAGCCGGGCGGCAGTCGTCTTGTTGTTGACCATCCCTATTGCCATCTCATCGGCGATAATGGCCGAGATCGTCTCGGCATCCACCGATCCGGGGATTGCGACCATATCGAGGCCGACGGAGCAGACACAGGTCATCGCTTCGAGTTTTTCCAGACACAGCTCGCCACGGCCTACAGCCTCGGCCAGGAGTGCATCCTCCATTACCGGGATGAAGGCACCGCTTAAGCCCCCCACGGTTTTACTGGCAAACAGTCCACCTTTTTTGACGGCATCGTTCAGCATGGCCAAAATTGCGGTGGAGCCGGGGGCGCCGATGGCATCGACGCCCAGGATATGCAGGATCTCGCCCACGGAGTCTCCGATGGTTGGTGTCGGGGCCAGGGAGAGGTCAACCACGCCGAATTCGATGCCCAGTGCCTTCGAGACCTGGCGGCCGACCAGTTCCCCGCAGCGGGTGACCCTGAATGTCGTTTGTTTGATCTCTTCAGCTAGATCTTCAAACCGGAGATTTTCCCGACCGTTGGCAGTGATCAGACGTTCCAGGGCGCGAGCGATGACGCCTGGGCCTGAGACACCGACATTCAGGACCGCTTCGGCCTCTTCGAGACCATGAATGGCCCCGGCCATGAAGGGGTTGTCGCCCGGCTGGTTGCAGAAGACGACAAACTTTGCGGCTCCGAAACCACCCTGAGAACTGGTCCTCTCGGCCAGCTCCTTCACCGTTCTGCCGACCATATCCAGGGCGTCCATGTTGATCCCTTTCTGGCTGCTGCCGATATTGATCGAGGCGCAGACCTTTTCAGTTACCGCCAGGGCCTCGGGGATGGAGGCGATATATTCCCGGTCGGTTGTGGTCATCCCCTTTTCGACCTGGGCTGAAAAGCCGCCCAGGATATCCACTCCGACCAGCCCGGCGGCGCGGTCCAGGGCCTTTGCCAGTTCGACAAAGTCGCCTCTTTCAAATCCGGCGCCGACAAAGGCGATGGGGGTGATCGATATCCGTTTGTTGACGATGGGAATCCCCAGTCTGCGGCTGACGAGATCGCAGGTCGGGACGAATTCGCCGGCGAGGCGCGTGATCTTTTTCTCGATCCGCGCGCAGGTCTCTTTGATATCCCCGCCCCGGCAGTCCAGGAGGTTGATGCCCATCGTGACGGTGCGGACATCGAGGTTTTCCTTCTGAATCATCTCGACGGTGGCGAGAATCTGGTCTGAGCGTAGCATCGTCTCTATTTCTCCTGTCCTGATTGATGGGAACCGGACCACATCCGGTATTATTTCATCGTAATTTCGTGGGTCACCCGGAAGATGTCGTTATGCTGCAGCACGATCCGCAGGCCTGTCCTGTCGGCATATTCCGCCAGATCGTCACGGACATCCTTGATGGTTGCGATATGGCTCAGGTCCAGCTGGAGGATCATTGTATACTGATCGTCGGCAAGTGTTGTTGCCAGGTCGAGGATATTGATACCTCGCTGGTAGCAAAATGAGCTGATGCCGTGAACCAGACCGCTTTTGTTTTTCCCTTGGGCCGTCAAAATATAGGTCTTTTCAGGCATCCGGGCCTTCAAAATCTCGATAGGGGTATCCACTTTTTTCACCAGCACATCAAATTTAACCTCGGATGTGGTGTGGGAGAGTTTAGCTATCACATCTTCGGGGGTGATGGAACTGTTGAAGGTAGCGATCAGGATCATGGTCAGATAGCCGCACAAAACGGATTGGTTCAGGTCTGCCAGATCTCCTTCGAGTTCAAAGATCGCCCCCGTCACATCGGCTATGATACCGGGTCTGTCTTTGGACATCACGGATATGATCATTTGATTTTCCATGGTCGTGTTGTGGCTCCTGCCTGGTTGAAACTATCTGGAAACGGAAGGCCGGAATTATACTCACCGAGCGGGGAGGTTGTAAACAGGATTATAGGATACCGAAAAAGGGTGCAGGAGGCAGCCGGTGATGGTGGAAAGAAAGATTGGGTTTGCCGGACGAGTTCAACGGTTATATCTGCCGGGCACCCTGTTTGTGAAAGGGCTTTCGACCTTTGCACCGTCCAGCATCCTGCGCAGCATCTTCATCTCTGAGACGGCCACTCGCAATTCGTCCATTAGGAGGTTCTTTTCCTGGTGGGCAGCCTGTTCCAGCTCTTTTTCCAGACCGCTGACCTTCTGCTGGGCCCGGTATAACTCCAGTGCTAGGGCTTTAATTGACATTCTTTTGTCCTCTTGTGTTTGTAGGCTGCGTATTTCTTTGGAGAACCCTGGCAATCTTTTCCACCTCCGACAGGGTTTCTTCGAGATCAAAGGCCAGGAGTTTTCTGTCCTGCACTACAATTCTGCCGTCAACGATAACGGTGTGCACATCACTGCCCTTGCCCGCATAGACTAAAAGGTCCTGGTTATAGAATGGCGTCAGATGCGGGGCCTGCAGGTCCAGAAGGAGGAGATCCGCCCGGCAGCCGACAGCGAGTTTCCCGAGCCTTGGAAGACCGAGCAGGGCGGCATTGCCGGTGGTTGCGCACGTCAGGGCCTGCCGGGCGGGCAGGGCGGTCGCATCGAGTGTCTGCAGTTTCTGGATCTTGGCCAGCATAGCCATCTCCCGGAACATGTCCAGGCTGTTATTGCTGGCGCAGCCGTCGGTGCCGAGTCCGACATGAATGCCGCGGGCGAGCATATCGCCGACCCTTGCGGTCCCTGAGGCGAGTTTCAGGTTGCTTTGCGGGCAGGTTACTACATGAGCCCCAGTGGCGGCCAGGATATCGAGGTCCTCGTCGTCGAGCCAGACGCTGTGGGCGCAGACGGTGTTCGGGTCGAGCAGGCCAAGGGCTCGGAGGTGTCTGACCGGACTTGTTCCGCGGGGGTCGATTAGCATGCCGCTCTCCTGCCGGCTCTCGGCCAGGTGGATAAAGAAGCGGACCTTGTGCCTGTCGGCCAGGTTTTTGGCCCTGATCAGCGTGGCAGGCGAACAGGTATACGGTGAATGGGCAAAGACCGCCGGGGTGATCAGCGGGTCCCTTTCCGCCCAGGCGTCGATAAAACGTTCTACGGTCTCCACGTTCCGGGCGGGGTCGGGGACGCCGGGGGCGGGGAAATCAATGATACCATGACCGACAACTGCCCTCAGTCCGGCATCCCGGCAGGCCCCGGCCACTGAATCAGCATAAAAATAGCCGTCGGCCACGGTGGTGGTGCCCGATAAGAGCATCTCGGCTGCGGCCAGTTTCGAGCACCAGTAGACCATATCCGGATTGACGTGGGTGGCCTCTGCCGGAAAGATGTGGTCGTGGAGCCAGGCTGCAAGCTCAAGATCATCGGCAAGCCCTCGGAAAAGGGTCATCGCGCAGTGGTTGTGGCCGTTGATCAGTCCGGGCATCAGCAACTTCCCTCTTGCGTCAATGACCATGACTCCTTCTGCCGAAGGCATGCGGCTCATATTTCCGATGTCGCTGATGACACCGCCGGCGGCCTTCAGAAATCCATTGGCTGTAAGGGAGGAGGCTGCCTCAGCCAAGATGGTGCAGTTTGTGATCAGGAGTGTATCGGTCATCGATTTCGGAGACGAAGAGAATACTTGTGTCAACCTGCGTTCTTGAAAAACATGGGCATTTTCCAGGCCTGCAGGGTATATTACTACTTTTTAAATTTTTTGTCTGCAAGAGAGAGTGGGTATCTGGTGCTGTTTGCCTGCCTCCAGGCGAAAAATATCCGGTCGGCGCAGGTGAAATTTTTCAACTCTGCCTTAAATATACAAGGAGTTGATGGTATGGGTTTTCGCTGTGGTATTGTCGGCTTGCCAAATGTTGGGGAATCGACTATTTTCAATGCATTGACGGCCACCGGGATCGACGCTGAAAATTTCCGTTCTGAACGATTGAACCGAATGTCGGCATGGTGCCGATGCCGGATGTTCGTCTGGACGTGCTGGCAGAGATGGTTGCTACCAAAAAGAAGGTGGCAACCCAGATGGAATTCGTGGATATTGCAGGTCTTGTGAAGGGCGGCAGGCCGGATCCATACCGATTTTGAGAAGGACTTCATCCGCACCGAGGTGATCTCTTATGATGATTATGTCGCCTGCGGCGGTGAGAGCGGCGCCAAGGAAAAAGGATTGATGCGCTCAGAGGGCAAGGAAGGTGGTCGCCGACGGTGACACCCTGCTCTTTCGCTTCAATGTGTAGAGGAAATATTTTTCGGAGACGAAGGGACAGGGATGCCGAAGAGATGTTTCGTTGACCAGCTGAAGGATGGTGACCGGATCGATGATCCGTTTCTGGTGAAATCGGCACGGTTTGCTGAAACCAGGGCCGGTAAGCCCTATCTGATCCTGACCGTTGCCGATAAAACCGGAGAGATCAGCGGGCCCATCTGGGATAACGCCGAACAGCTGGGTGAAAAATGTCAGTTGGGGAGCTTTATCCGTGTCCTGGGACAGGTGCAGTCCTATCGGGAAAAACTGCAACTGAAGGTCGATACGGTGGAGAGGCTTGAACCGGAGGATGTAGATCAGGCCGATTTCATCGCCGTCAGCACGAGAAACATCAATGACATGGCAGAAGGGCTGCAGGATATCGTCCGGTCGGTGCAGAACCCCTTTATAAAGAAGCTTCTGCAACGGTTTTTCAAGAAAGGGGACCTGTGGGAGGCCTTCCAGGCGGCCCCGGCGGCGAAAGGTATCCACCATGCCTATGTCGGCGGCTTGATTGAACATTGTCTGTCCATGGCCCGGCTGGCGGATTTTCTTTCCTCCCACTACCCAGGGGTTGACCGTTCTCTGTTGCTGGCAGGTGTTCTGCTTCATGATATCGGCAAGCTGAAGGAACTGCAGAGCGAAATGGGGCTTATTGAATATACCCCCGAAGGCCGTCTGAAGGGGCATCTGGTGATCGGCAGTGAACTGGTAGCGGCGGAGGCAGGCGCCATCCGAGATTTTCCGCCGGAGGTGTTGATCCAGCTGCAGCATCTGATCCTCAGTCATCATGGCCGTCAGGAATACGGGTCACCGACGGTGCCGATGACTGTCGAGGCCTTTCTGCTCAGTCAGATCGATGAGATGGACGCGAAGATGAACCTGATGGAGCAACTGCGCCGGAAGATGTCGGAAGAGGGGTTTAAATGGAGTGAGTATCAGCGTCCTCTGGAGCGGTATCTGTATCTGAGTGGTCTGGTGGAGGAAAAACCCGATGCACAGGTTGATTCACCGCCGCCATCCAGACAGCAGTCACTTTTTTAAGGAATGGCTTCAATGGGGGATCCGGCTGAGATCGATATGATGGAGCAGCTAGAGACAGCGCCGGTCTTTGCCCATCTCCTGGGCCAGGAAAAAGCGAAGACCCTCCTTACCCGTTCGCTTGCAGCCGGAAGGACCCCGCATGCCTACCTGTTCCGGGGCCCGGCGGGGGTCGGCAAACAGCTGTTCGCCCAGGCGATGGCGGCGACCTTGAACTGCAGGCAGACCACCTGCGGAGCGGCCTGCGGAAACTGCTCTTCCTGCAGGAAGTTCCGTTCCGGGAACCACCCCGATTTTGTCGTCATCCGTCCGGAACAGGGAAGTATCAAGATCGACAGGATACGGGAATTGATTAAGGCCTTATCATATCCACCGTATGAATCGGCGACACGGGTGGTGCTCCTGGAAGATATTCACACCATGCGCCGGGAAGCAGCCAACAGCCTTCTGAAGACCTTGGAGGAGCCGCCGGAGAATAACCTCTTAATCCTGACTGTGGAGTCCTCAAAGAGTATCCTGTCAACCATCTCTTCCAGATGCCAGACTATCTCGTTTTTTCCGTTGAGTCAGGAAGATACGGTCGGGATTCTGCTCGAAAAGGGCATGGAGGAGAAAACCGCCGCACTGCTTGCGAGACTCTCCGAGGGCAGCCCCGGCCGGGCGCTGCTCTTCTGGAAGACGGAAATGGTGGAGACCTGGGAAAAAGTGATTACTGTTGTCATGGATTCCAGTGCAAGCGGGGACAGTCAGGTCGGGTTGTTGCTCCAGATGGCGGAAGTGATGGCTGGACTGAAGGAAAATCTTGTTCCATTTCTAGGTCTGTTGCGGATCTGGATACGCGATGCCCTGGTTTATCCCGTCGGGCAGGAGAAACGAGACGGGGCTTCGGGAAACATCTGTTGGACCGGCCGGGATTGGCTCGGAAACAGGGCACCGGAGGAACTTTTTAATAAACTGCGGGCCATTAACAGGGCCGAGCAGGAACTGGGGCGGAATTGCAACCGTACTTTAGTATGTGAAATTCTTCTTTTTCGTTTGCAGCAATAGGAAAGGAAATAACCATAGAGTTTTTTATAATGAATGATGGGGATAATAAGGATGTTGTGCCGGGCCCGCTGCCGGACGTGAAGATTGATATCAGCGTAGACACCCGAACATATCCTGGTTTCGATGAGGAGACGAACCTTGACACCAAAGGGCTGGAGGGTGATCTTGTGTTCTATCGGATCCGTTTTCGCCGGGAAGGGCAGGAATTTACTGCCGTATCTCAGATCGCGTATCTCGTCAGACATGAGGCAGTGATGGTTCGGACGGATCACGGTTTTGAGCCGGCTGTCGTGATCAGCGGTGCCCCGGCCTGCAAGAACAGCGGGTGCGAGAGGCGGGCCTCCTGGGTGATCGGGAGGCAGGCTACCCCTGAGGAGTCGCAGAGATATCTCAGTCTCACTTCCCAGGAAGAACATGCCTTCACCGTATGTGACGGGCTCATCGGAAAGCACTCGCTGGAAATGAGTCTTGTCAGGGTGGAGCGGTTTTTCAACGGCAGCAAGATGATCTTTTACTTTACCGCCGATAACAGGGTCGACTTCAGGGAGCTTGTCAAGGATCTGGTCCAGGAGTTTCGCACCCGGGTGGAGATGCGGCAGGTGGGCGTCCGGCATGAGACAAAAATGCTCGGAGGTATGGGCACCTGTGGACGCGAACTCTGCTGTTCGCTGTTTATGAAAAAATTTGAGTCGGTTTCGATCAAGATGGCCAAGGAACAGGATCTGCCGCTGAACCCGTCCAAGATCTCCGGTGTCTGCAACCGCCTGCTGTGCTGTCTGACCTATGAGTACGATACATACCGCAGGCAAAGAAAAGGGATGCCGAAACCGGGTGGATTCATTAAGATTGGTGATGAGCAGCTCTTGGTGAAAAGGCAGAATCCATTGCAGGAATCCATCATCGTCGGCAATCAGGCCGGTGAAGAGCGATTGCTTATAAAAAGAGAGTGGCAGACCTGTGAACAGGTGAAGACCGAGAAACCCGGCAAACGAAAAAAACCGGAAGACGAATGATCTGATCTTTCTTCCGCCAAGAGAAAGAAAACCAAAAAGCAGAAAAACTGCTCATAGAATCAATGACTACCTATATAACTACCCCGATTTATTATGTGAATGCCGAGCCGCATCTGGGACATGCCTACACGACCATCGTGGCCGATACCTATAGCCGATTTCGCCGGCAATGCGGCGATGATGTCCGTTTTCAGACCGGGACCGATGAGCACGGGGACAAGATTGCCGAGGCGGCCGGAAAGGAAGGCATCGGGCCAAAAGAGTATGTGGACAGGATAAGCGCCGTATTCAGAAATACCTGGCCTCTCCTGCAGGTCTTCCCCGATACCTTCATCCGCACCACCGACAGTGACCATATCAAGACCGTCCAGGATATTCTTCAGTATGTGTACGACCAGGGCGATATCTATTTTGATGAGTATTCCGGTCTGTACTGCAAGGGCTGTGAACGGTTCCTGACTGAAAAAGAACTGGTTGACGGCAATTGCCCGGACCATCAGGTGCCGCCCAAGGAGATCACAGAGCAGAACTATTTTTTCCGGATGTCGAAATACCAGCAACGGTTGATTGATTATATCCATACGCATCCGGAATTTATCACCCCTGAACGGTACCGGAACGAGGTCCTGTCGTTTCTGCAGGAGCCGCTGGAGGATCTCTGCATCTCAAGGCCCACCTCGCGGCTCACCTGGGGGATCAGACTGCCCTTTGACAAGTCCTTTGTGACCTATGTCTGGTTTGACGCCCTGATCAATTATCTGACCGGCATCGGCTATCCGGACGGACCCGATTTTGCAAGGTACTGGGCGGTGGCGGAACACCTGATCGCCAAGGATATCCTGAAGCCGCATGCGATCTATTGGCCGACGATGCTGATGGCCATAGGTCTTACCCCGTTTACCCGGCTGCATGTCCATGGTTACTGGAATATTGATGATACGAAAATGTCCAAGAGCATCGGCAATGTTGTCAGACCTGGGGAACTGGTGGCGGAATACGGGATCGATACACTCAGGTACTTCACCCTCAGGGAGATGTCGTTCGGACTTGATGCGAGCTTTAGTCATGAGGCGATCGTCGCCCGAAAGAATTCGGACCTGGCCAACGATCTCGGCAACCTGTTCAGCCGTTCTACCGCGATGCTGCTGAAATATACAGATGGGCTCGTGCCGCAGCCGTCGGGATCCGATGACCCGCTGGACGAGGAACTCCGGCTGGTGGCCACGGTGATGCTCTCCCGTTACCGGGAAACCTTCACCAATTTTCAGTTTCACCTGGGGCTGCAGTCGATCTGGGGGCTCATCAGCTATGCCAATAAATATATTGTCCGAAATGAACCCTGGGCCCTGGCTGTGGTCCCGGAGAAAAAGGAGAGGCTGGACACGGTTCTCTATAATCTGGCGGAGTGCCTGCGCCTGCTGACCCTTGTGCTCTCTCCGGTCATGCCGGAGACTGCGGTAAAGATGGCCGTAGGACTGGGGCTAGGGCCCGGAAATGCACTTGTCGGAAATTTTGATCAAGGCGGAGCCTGGGGACTCTTTCCGGCGGGGACATGCCTGCAGAAGATCGAGGCCTTGTTTCCTCGGATCGACAAGATTAAGACCATTGAGGGAAAGGGTCCGTCACATCATAAAAAGCAGGTGAAGGAGAAGAATCGGGAAGAGAACAATGAGGACGGCCTGATCACCTTTGAGCAGTTCCGGGCCGTTGATCTGCGTGTGGCTGAGGTTATCGCGGCAGAAAAAATCAAGAATTCTGAAAAATTGTTGAAATTGACGGTTAAAGTTCCGGAAGAGCGCACCGTTGTAGCCGGGATTGCCGAGTTTTATACCCCGGAGGAAATGATCGGCCGCCAGGTCCTGATGGTTGCGAACCTGGTGCCGG
>Ga0182021_10011539_pt1 | contig 10489 bp, 12 predicted proteins | sample 612E3MmetaG_FD_120493 | JGI IMG/M metagenome (GOLD analysis project Ga0182021, IMG submission 120493) | Permafrost microbial communities from Stordalen Mire, Sweden - 612E3M metaG (Illumina Assembly) | ecosystem: Environmental > Terrestrial > Soil > Wetlands > Permafrost | place: Sweden... | reverse complement strand
CCATCACAGGCGCCCCATGATCGACGTTCGCCACGTCTCCAAGAGCTTCGGCCCGGTCCTCGCGCTGCGCGACGTGTCGCTCCACATCTCCGCGGGCGAGCGTGTGGCCTTCGTCGGGACCAACGGCTCCGGCAAGACCACCCTCCTCCGGGCCATTCTCGGCCTGCTTCGCGTCGAGGGCATCGTGACGGTCGCCGGCGTCGACGTGGCGCGGCGTCCCGAGGTCGCCCTCGGAATCATGACCTACATCCCGCAGATCGCCCCGCCCATCGAGGCGCCGGTCCGCGAGGTCGTGCGCGCCATCGCGTCCCTGCGCGGCATCGAGCTCGCGCGGGTCGCAGAGAGCGCCAAGGACCTCGGGCTCGATCTCGCCGCCTGCGCGGGCACGCGCTTCCGCGATCTCTCCGGCGGGATGAAGCAGAAGCTGCTCGCCGCGCTGGCCCTGGCCAGCAGCGCCGAGGTGCTCGTGTGCGACGAGCCCACGGCGAACCTCGACGCGGAAGCGCGCGCGGCGTTCATCGAGAAGCTGGCGGCGCGCCCCAAGGATCACGTGACGCTGCTCTGCTCGCACCGGAGCGAAGAAGTGCAAGACCTCGTGGACCGGGTCATCGAGTTCAAGGAAGGCCGCATCGTCAAGGACGAGCGGCGCGGCGCCCGCCCCGCGCCGGGGGCGTCCCCCGCGGTCGATTCGGAGCCTCGACTGAAGGTGGTCCGGTGAAACTTGCGATCTACATGCTCTTTGCCGGCGTCCTCGCCCTCGCCTGCGAGGACGCGAGCAAGCCGGTGGATCCCGTCTGGGGCAAGCAGCCGTGCGGCCACTGCGCGATGCTCGTCAGCGACCCACGCTACGCCGCGCAGCTCTCGACCAAGGAGCAGAACCGCGTCTACTTCGACGACGTGGGGTGCATGGCGGCCTACGTGAAATCCCGCCACCCCGACGTCCAGGCCATGTGGGTGCGCGACGACGCGGGTCACTGGGTCGACGCACGCACCGCGCACTTCGACAAGGGCGAGAAGACCCCGATGGACTACGGCTTCACTGCCAGGTCGAGCGGAAGCGCAGCCTGGAGCGACGTCGAGCTCGCGGTCGAGCAACGTGAAAGAGGGGGAGCAAAATGAGCACGGCGACCAAGGCACGGCGCGCGCTTCTCCGGCTCGAGCTGGCGGACGCGCTGCGCTCGCGATGGGTGGCGTTCACGGCGGCGGCATACGTCTTCGTCTTCGGCGCCTTCATCTGGCTGGGCCTGCGCGAGTCGTCGGTCCTCGGCTTCACGGGGCTGTCGCGCGTGGTGCTCAACGTGTCCAACGCCGTGGTCATCGTCCTTCCGCTGGTGGCCCTCGTCGCCACGGGGCAAACGGTCGTGCGCGCCCGGACCACTGGCTTCTTCGAGCTCATGCTCGCGCAGCCGTGCCGGCGGCGCGACTGGCTGCTCTCCGCCATCGCCGCGCGGCTCCTGGTCATCGTCGGCCCCCTGGTCGTCCTCCTGCTCGCGACGCTCGTCTACGGCCTCGCCACGGGGGAGAAGGCCCTCGCGCCGCTCATCGGGCGGTCCCTGCTCGTCGTAGGGTCCCTCTCGTTCGCGTTCGTCGGCGTGGGCTTCTACCTGTCCTCGGTAGCGCGGACTCCCGAGCGGGCGACGGTGTACGTGCTCCTGGCGTGGCTGGCGGGCAGCGCGCTCCATGATTTTGCGTTGATCGGGGCGCTCCTGCGCTTTCACCTGTCACCCGGCGTGGTCTTCGCGCTCGCCGCGCTCAATCCCGTGGAGGCCGCCCGCATCGCCATCCTGAGCGGCATCGATCCCGAGCTCTCGGTGCTGGGCCCGGTGGGGTTCTGGCTCGCCAACACCATGGGACCGAAGCTCGCGCTCGCGCTCGGCGTGAGCTGGCCGCTCTTGCTCGGCCTCGTTTGCATTCTTGCCACCGAACGCCGCCTCGATCGCTCGGATCTCGTGGGGTGATGACATCCGTCATCGCCGAGGCCGCGCACGATCTGCATTCTACTCCTCGAAAGGATCCGTACCCCCATGAGCTCGCGCATTCCGTTCGTCGTCGCCATCGCCCTCCTCGCCGCCACGACCGCCTGCAACAAGGACTCGGGCACCGGCACCGCCGGCGCGGGCTCTGCGACCACGGCCTCGGCCGGCAAGGTCACGCCCGAGATCAAGGAGATGTTCCGGCAGCGCTGCGCGTCGTGCCACGGCGAGACCGGGCATGGCGACGGCCCCGCCTCCGCAGCCCTCAACCCGAAGCCGCGCGCCTACAGCGACGTGGCCTGGCAGAACAAGGTCACCGACCAGGACATCAAGAACACCATCACGATGGGCGGCGCCGCCGTCGGAAAGAGCCCCGTGATGCCCGCGAGCCCGGACCTCAACGACAAGCCAGAGCTGGACGGCCTGGTCGCCTACGTGCGATCCTTCAAGGGAAAGTGATCCGCTCGGCGTGAGGGACAGATGGTCGTCATCGACAGCAAGCAGACCGTCCGTGAGATCGTCGTCCATTCACCCGGCGCCGCGAAGGTGCTCGAGGGGAAGCACATCGACTACAGCTGCAGCGGTGACAAGAGCCTGGCCGACGCTTGCTCGGCGGCCGGTGCTCCGGTCGACGAGGTCGTCCGCGAGCTCGAAGACGCGGCCGAGGGGAACGATGCCGCCGACGCGGAGTGGCTGCAGCGGCCCCTCTCCGACCTGATCCAGCACATCCTGGACACCCACCACGCCTTCGACCGGCGCGAGCTCGGGCGGCTTCGCCCCCTGGCGAAGGCCGTGCTCGCCGCGCACCGCGACAAGCACCCCGAGCTCGAGCGCGTGGCGGCCTTGTTCGAGGCCCTGGACGACGATCTGATCGCGCACCTCCGCAAGGAAGAGCTGGTGCTCTTCCCGTTCATCCGCGACCTCGAGACGCTGGGGTGGGGCGCGACCTCGCCGATCGGCCCCATGACCACGCCCCTCACCATCATGGACGAAGATCACGACATGTTCGGCGGGCTGCTCCGGAACCTGCGCCACGCGACGGGGGACTACGTGGTCCCCGGCGACGGGAGCGCCGACTTCCGGACCTTCTACGAGGGCCTCGAGGTGCTGGAGATGGACATGCATCGGCACATCCACCTGGAGACGAACCTCCTGTTCCCGGCCGCGCTCGCGCTCGCGGCGAAGTACGGCGCGACCAAGTAGGGCTCAGGATGGTAGCGCGCCGGCGCGGCGGCGCCGCATCTCGACGACGAGGGCTTCTTGCTCGGCCAGAGGCAGGGTCGCCACGAGCGGAAAGACATGGCGCTCTTCACGCGCGAGGTGCACGTCGGTGATGGCCTCGAGCCGCCGCGTCGGGACCTGCAGGGCGGCGCGAAGGACCGCCAGGGCACCGGGCTCGGCCTCGAGCTTGGCCCAGAGTGGGTCCAGCTCGTCGAGGATTCGATGCAACATGCAGTGTTCGTTCGCCATCATGATGAGGTGGTCCTCGACCGCCGAGCGGTTCTCCGACGACAGCAAGAGCGGCGCCACGTCGCTCTCCTCGTCGGCTTCGTGGAGGGGCAAGGCGACGCTGAAGTAGCGACGGACGCTGGAGACCGCCTCGGCGACGTCCGCCAGGGACGCCTGCTGCAGGTCGACGTCCCCGAGGCGCGCAGCCACGCCGACGAAGTGTCGGATGCGCGCGTGGCACCCGAGCAGGTGGTCGACCGGCGCCCCGGTGTCCGCCGGCCCCGCGGACCGCTTCAGGGAGTGGAGCATTCCCCGAGGGTAGCGACGCGAAGCGCGCGTCCTATGCGATCGATCATGACCTATCCGTTGGCCACTTCTTCGAGGGCCTCGGCGCGGGTGAGGACGAAGCCTTCCGGCGAGGTCTGCACGAGCCCTTCCTTCTGCCAGCGGCTCATGATCCGGATCGTGGTCTCGATGGTAGCGCCGACGAGCAGGGAGAGCTCGGCGCGGGACAGGACGACCGGGATGAAGGTGCTCTTGTCTTCCTGCTCGTCGCCGAAGCGCTCGGCCAGGTGCAAGAGGAGCGTGGCCAGCCGCTGGTCCACGGCCCCCGCCGCCAGGACGCGGATCTTGTCTTGCAGCGCGTTGGAGTGCTCGACGAGCGAACGGTTGACCGCCATCGCGACCGCGGGGACGCGCTCCATGGCCTCGAGCACGGCCGTCTTCTCGATCCGAAGCAGCTCGACGCGATCGCTCGCGGCGACGGCCTCGGCCGGGTAGACCTTTCCCGAGACGACAGCGACGTCACCGACGCTCTCTCGCGGGCCGAACAGCCCCACGATGGTCGACATGCCGGGCCGCAGGGGCTTGCAGATCTTGACGAGCCCGGAGGTGATGATCGTGATGGAGCTGGGCGCGTCGCCGGCGCGCCAGAGCACGTCACCGCGCTGCAGCTGCTCGCGGTTGGTGCTGCGCGCAAACTCCAGGAGCTGGCTCTCGTCGAGCTTGCCGAAGAGCCGCGAGGCGCGAAGCGAGCCGAGGACTTCCGGAAGAGGCATCCGCCCTACAGATAGCACCATTCCCGGCAGCGCCCCGGAGGGCCGGTGCGCGGGGGTCGCGATCCGGTCCTTTTTCCGCTACAAGATGCGATCCTGAACCCATGGACGAAGCGCTGCTCGCGGAACTGGCCCAGAGCTCTGGGCAATCGGTGGAGGTCGTCCGGAAGGTCCTCGAAGCGTGGCGCGCGAAGATGGTCGCGGCCCTCGGTCCCGGTGGCGAAGGGCGCGTGTCCCTCTTCGATCTGGCCAGCCTGCGCGTCACGACCGAGCCCGTGGGTCCCGTGCCCGCCCTCGCCGCGTCCCCCAAGGGCCGCACGTCCACGGCGACGATGCTCGGCGTGTACGCGCGCATGGTGCTCTTCCAGCCGCAGCCCGCGCTGCGCGCCGTCGTCGATCCCATCGTCGTCTCGCCCGACGCGTTCGAAGGGGTCTTCGACCACGCGTGGAGCAAGCTGCGGCACGCGCTCGGAACCGCCGAGGACGTCCCCTTCGAGCTCTGGCAGCTGGCGTCCAAGGACGACGAGCTGCGTCGCGACGCGCTGACGAAGCTCTCCTCGAACATCGTGCACAAAGGCACGGTCTACGAGGCGACTGCGCGCGCCGTGCCGTACCTCGTGCGGCTGGCGGTGGACCCGCAGTTCCCCAACCGCTCCGGTGTGCTCGCGCTGTTCTGTCTCATCGCGAAGGGGCACGTGCTCGAGGGTCCGGAAGGGCCCCCGGCGTGGTGGGCCCATCACGTGAAGGTGCTCCGCGCGCAGCGAGACGTCATCGCCAAGCTCGGACACATCGAAGCCCTGACCGATCGCGCGAGGGAGATCCTCGCGCTGGAGCTGATGCGCGACTGACATGGACCCCATCCTCTTCGACTCTGCCATCCGACTCTCGGCGCGAATCCGCACGGGCGAGGTCTCCAGCGAGCGCGTCGTCGCGCTCCACATCGACCAGGCCCGGCGCACGCACGGCCGCATCCACGCCGTCGTCGCCGACCGCTACGACGCGGCCATGGACGAAGCGCGACGCGCCGACGCGCGCCTGGCCAAGGAAGGTCGCAGCGGGCTACCTCCCCTCTTCGGCGTGCCGTGCAGCATCAAGGAGTGCTTCGCCTTCGAAGGCATGCCGCAGTCGGCGGGGCTGGTCGCGAGGCGGGACTTCCGCGCGACGACGGACGCCCCGACCGTGGCTCGCCTGCGCGCGGCGGGCGCGATCCCCATCGGCGTCACCAACACGAGCGAGCTGTGCATGTGGATGGAGACGTCGAACCGTCTCTACGGACAGACGAACAACGCCTACGACGCGGGGCGCACGGCGGGAGGTAGCTCGGGCGGCGAAGGTGCCATCGTCGGCGCCGGCGCCGCGCCCTTCGGCCTCGGGAGCGACATCGGCGGCTCGATCCGCATGCCCGCATTCTTCAACGGCGTCTTCGGTCACAAGCCGACGCCCGGGATGGTCCCCAACGGCGGGCAGTTTCCCACGGCCCACGGCGAGGGTCTCCGCCTCCTTTGCGCGGGGCCCATCGCCCGCCGCGCCGAAGATCTGTGGCCGCTCCTCCGCATCCTCGCTGATCCTGGCGCGCTCACCGGCCATCCGGCCGAGGTATCGATGCGCGATCTGGTCGTCCTCGACGTCTCGAACAACGGGCGGCTGCGCGTGAGCGACGAGCTACGGACGGCGCAGGCGCAGGCCGCGCGGGCCCTCGGGCGCCACGGCGCGAAGGTGCGCCCGTGGTCGAGCCCGCTCCTGCGTCACTCGATCGAGATCTGGGCGGCGCTCATGGCCGACGCCGGCGGTCCCACCTTCGCGGAGATCATGGGCGAAGGGCGCGCGGTGCCGGCCGTGCGCGAGCTTGGGCGGTGGGCGCTCGGACGCAGCGAGCACACCTTCGCGGCGATCGGTCTGGCGTTGCTCGAGAAAGTGCCGGCGCTCAGGGGAGAGAAGGCCCGGCAATTCGGCGCCATGGCGATCGCGCTGCGGGCCGAGATCGAGGACGCTCTCGGCGAGCGCGGCGTGCTGCTCTTTCCGCCCTACCCGCGCACCGCGCCGAAGCACCACACGCCGCTGCTGTTCCCGATCCAGTGGATGTATACTGCAATCTTCAACGCCCTCGAGCTCCCGGCGACGGCCGTCCCCCTGGGCCTCGGCGCGCACGGGCTCCCGCTGGGCGTGCAGGTCGTGTCGTCGCGCGGGAAGGACGCCGTGACCATCGCCGTGGCGAAGGCCCTGGAGCAAGACTTCGGCGGCTGGGTGATGCCTCCGGAGGCGTGAGCTACGCCGCCCGCTTCACCGTCCACGCCGGATCCGGCGCGAGCTTGTCGCGCCACGCGGCGCCCAGCTTGGGCAGCCAGCCCATGAAGACGGCCCAGCGGAGCGCGTCGACGATCGCCTCTTCGGCGCCGCGAGGCTCGAAGCCCAGCTTCTCGCGCGCCTTCGTGCAATCGAAGAGCGGAACGCGGCCCTCGCTGTCGTCGAGGAGCTCGCGCGTGATCATCGGCGCTTTGCCGGTCATCGACGACATGGTCTCGGCGAAGAACGCAACGGTCCGCAGGAACCACATCGGCGGCAGGCCCTCGGCGGGGCGCTTTCCGGTGTGCTTCTCGATGAAGCCCGCAAGCGTCGGCATGTCCACGTTGTCGCCACCGGCCAGGTAGCGCTCGCCGGGCTCGCCCTTCTCGATCGCCAGCACGTGGGCGCGCGCGACGTCGCGTACGTCGACGATGTTCATCGGGAAGGGCACGGGGCCCTTGCCCGCGAAGGCGTCGACGAACGGCGCGGTCGTCGGCGTCTTCTTGTAGTCGTAGCGACCGATCACGGTGGTGGGCAACACGGTCACGAGCTCGAGCCCGAGCTCCTTGGCCAGGTCCCACGCGCGACGCTCCTGCTCGTTCTTGGCGCGCATGTAGGGGCTCTTCGCGCCCTTGTTCCACGAGGTCTCGTCGAACGGCTTCGCGGGATCCGGCGTGAAGCCCACGGTGTTGCAGCTGCTCGTCACGACGAGGCGCCGGACGCCGTGCGCCTTCGCCGCCTGCATCACGTTCTCGGTTCCGCGGACCGCGGGCTCGATGATTCGCTGCGGATCCTTCGCCCACGTCTCGTACGGTGCCGCCGCATGGAACACGACCTCGCACCCTTCCATGCCTCGCTTCACGCTCGGCGCGTCGAGGACGTCGCCCCGCTTCAGCGTGAGCCCGAGCCCCTCGAGCCCGGCGACGTTGGCTCCCTCGCGCACGAAGGGCACCACGTCGTAGCCGTGCTCGATGAGATCGCGCACCAGGTTGCAGCCGAGATGACCGTTGGCCCCAGTCACGAATGCTTTCGCCATGCTCCCCACCTCGCACGGAAACCGTACACCCGGTCGGATCCCTGGAAAAGGTGCACCAACGTGCACTATCGACGTCGCGGCCCAAGCTTTTCGCCCGCTCGAACGTAGGAAGAGGGACATGGCCCGACTCCGCTGGATCTCGCTCCTTGCCGTCGTCGCAGCGCTCGTCCTCGGCGCGCCGCGAGAGTCACCGGCGGCGCCCATGAGCACCGACTTCGCCACGATCCGGAGCACGGCGACGACGATCGTCCTCGGCACCGTGCGGCAGAAGGTCACGGGGAGCACGGCCGCGGTCACGGTGGACGTGGATACGGTGCTCCGTGGCACGGTCGTGCCCGGGCCCCTGCCCGTCCTGCCGTCGCCCGACGGCTCGATCGACATCGACGGCCAGCGGGTGGTCGCCTTCATCGACACCACGGGCGCCTTGCGATGGGTCGGGACCCTCGTCGCGGGCCCGCGCCTCGAAGACGGCGTGCTCTTGCTCCGGGGCTTCTTCGACTTCAATGCGCACCTGGTGCGACCCGGGATCATGTCGCTGCCGCAGCTGAAGAACCTTCTCGCCACCGGGACGCTCGATCAGACCTTCTCGGCCACCGTGACGTTTCCCGACGGGCACGGCGGGATGCGCCGCTCGGCCAAGCACTTCACCGTGCGCCACGATCCTCTCGCGAACACCCAGACCCTCGCCGGTTTCGCGCCCACGTGCATGGCGCTCTCCAACGTCTGGGGCCTCACCTGGGGCCAGCTCCAGCTTCGCTTCAGCGACACCTGCATGACGGCGGCAACGACGACGACGCGCTCGCTCTCCCTCGACGGCAAGTTCACGGGCGTCGACGCCGCGACCGGCGCCCTCGAGGTCGACCTCTCGCCCACGTCGCCGGTGCTCACCGAGCCCGAGTACGAAACCTACGTCGCCGACGGCACGCTGGTCGACGTCGTGCGTGCCGTGAGCGTCGGGCTCCCGGGCAGCGCGCCCTGGACCTGGCGCATCGATCAGTCGATGATCGATCCCGCGGGAAAGACCCACGCGGCAGGGGGCACGTCGTCGTCTCTCTCCCAGACCGCCGGCGGCCTCCCGGTCTACGACGACACGTTCGACTTCCGCGGCGCGAAGATCACGCTGCGCCACGGCGCCAGCACGTCGACCTCGCTGAGCCTGCTCTCGCTCATCGACTCCGGCGGGGTGAGCCAGTGCACCTTCTCACGCGCAGGCCTTGCGCCGGTGGCATGCACGCTTCACCAGATCGCGCCGATTTTCGTCAGACGGTAAAGCCTGCGCCTTGGCACCCCTGTTGCTAGAATGGGGCGCATGGCTGGTAAGTACCTGTTCGCCGACGCGCCTAGCCGCGTCTATTGGGAAATTACGCGCGCGTGCAGCCTGGCTTGCTTGCACTGCCGCGCAGAAGCTGCGCCCACCGCAGCTCCCGGACAGCTCGATACCGAGGCCGGCCTGAAGCTCTTGCGCCAGCTGGCCGCCGTCACGCCCAAGCCCCACGTGGTCCTCACCGGCGGTGATCCGCTCGAGCGCGCCGATCTCTTCCAGCTCATCGCCGCCGGGCGCGAGATGGGCCTCAACATGTCCGTCTCGCCCAGCGGAACGCCCAGGCTCACCGAAGAGGCCATCGACAAGTTTCTCATCTCGGGCCTCTCGGCCATCTCGCTCAGCCTCGACGGCTCCACGGCCGCGCGCCACGACGCCATCCGCGGCGTGCCGGGCTGCTTCGAGCGCACCCTCACCGCCGGGCGGCGCGCCGCCGAGGTCGGGCTCGCGTTCCAGGTCAACACCCTGGTCAGCGCCGAGACGGTCGACGATCTCCCCGCCATCGACACCCTCGTGCGCTCGCTGGGCTCCACGCGGTGGAGCCTGTTCTTCCTCGTGAGCGTCGGGCGCGGCACCGTGCTCACCCCCATCTCCGCACAGCGCACCGAGGAGCTTCTCGTGTGGTTCGCCGAGCGCGCCAAGCTGCCGGGCCCCGTCCTCACCACCACCGAAGCCCCGCATTTCCGCCGCGTCGTGCTCGAGCACCGCGACACCACGAAGGTCGCGCCGCAAGGTCACGGCGCGGGCATGCGCGACGGCAACGGCGTCATGTTCATCGGGCACGACGGCGAGGTGAATCCGTCGGGCTTTCTGCCCATCGTGGCGGGCAACGTCAAGATGCAGGACCCCATCACGATCTACCGCGAGGCGCCGATCTTCCGCTCGCTGCGCGCGGTCGACGGCTTCCACGGACGCTGCGGCCACTGCGAGTACCGCGCGGTCTGCGGCGGCTCGAGGGCGCGCGCCTACGTCGCGTCCGGCGATCCGCTCGGCGAAGATCCGCTGTGCGTCTACCAGCCCAAGCTCCACGAGACCGAGCCGGCGCACCCGGCGGCGTGAGGCGCTGAGCTACGCGACCGTCCGCACCCGCGCCGGCCGGGAAGCGAGCGCCTCGGCGCGCACCTCCTTCGCGTCGTACGTCGCACGCGCCTTCTGAATCGCCTCACGCTCGCGCTCCGCCCACTCGGCCAGCGCGGTGATGGGCCCGAGCAGCGTGCGGCCGCGGTCGGTCAGCGCGTACTCTACCTTCGGCGGGACGGTCGGATACACCTTGCGCGTGACGAGCCCGTCGCGCTCGAGCGCCTTGAGGGTGAGCGTGAGCATGCGCTGCGAGATGCCCTCGATCGAGCGGCGGAGCTCGCTGAACCGCATG
>Ga0182021_10011538_pt1 | contig 10489 bp, 10 predicted proteins | sample 612E3MmetaG_FD_120493 | JGI IMG/M metagenome (GOLD analysis project Ga0182021, IMG submission 120493) | Permafrost microbial communities from Stordalen Mire, Sweden - 612E3M metaG (Illumina Assembly) | ecosystem: Environmental > Terrestrial > Soil > Wetlands > Permafrost | place: Sweden... | reverse complement strand
GTGACACGCCTCGCACGTCACGCCGGCCACCGCGTGGGGGGACGCCTGCCATGCGGCGAAGCCGTGGCCCGCGCCGGAGGTCCCGCTCTGGCGGGCGTGGCAGGTCACGCACTCACTGCGCGGCGAATGCTGGCCGCGAGCGGGCGGCGCCGCGAGCGCCACCGCCAGCGCCACCATCGGCATTACACACCAGCGGAGCCGCCGGATCCTACGACCGCCTCGAGGGCGGGGGCGCATCTCAGAGCCCGCCAGGGCTGGGCGGCGCAGCCGCCACCTCGTGACAGAGCTTGCAAGTGGCGCCGTCGAACCTCGCGTGCGATGCCGGAGGCGACGGAGCGGCGCCGGGCACCGGCGCGGCACCCTCCACCGCCTGCACGTGGCAGTTCCGGCATTCCGCGTGCACGTCGTCCACCGCGTGCTTGATCGGCGTCGGCGTCTCGGCGATCGGCTTGTGGCACATCCCGCACGCGCCGTTGGCAAAGTGGTGCGTCGCAGGCACGCTGGTGATGTGCGCGTTGGCTCCAGCGCCGTGGCAACTCAGACAGTCCTGCTTGCCGGCTGCCGGGTGGAGCATTCTGGGCGGCTGGTGCGAGGCCGCCTGCGCACGCACGGCGGATGCACCCAGCACAGACGCGAGGGCGGCGGACGCGAGCGCTGCGCGTACGGGGCTCATGCTCATCTCCTGCGCACGGCGGGCCGATGCCGGCCGCCGGCGGCTCAAGTCCCTAGTGTTTGCTGAACGTCCTGATATAGCTGACGAGCGTCGCGATCTGCTCCGGCGTGAGCCGGCTCTTGTATGCCGGCATCATGCGACCCTTGCCGTTCATTACGATCGCGCGCAGCGCACTGTCCGGCACGGAGGCCAGGGTGGCCGCCACCGCGAAATCCGGCACGCCCATCGAGGTCTTCATTGACGCGGTGGGCGTGCCCGCCGCACCGTGGCACGAGGCGCACGTCTTCGCGAACAACGACGCCGCACCGGCCGGCTGCTGCGCGGACAGCGTAACTGCGGTAGCGAGTCCGAGCGCAGCCGTAAGGAGGAGTACCTTCATCGCCATGAGCCCTTCCCGATCCGAGGAGTCCACTCGCCGCGGCGGGATGCCGGCGGCACGATTCACGACACGGAAGAACGCCCCTCCCGCAGGTCCTGGAGTCAGCATACGGGCATATCGGGGCAGCAGCAAGCGCCGGATCGCGGGAAAGGCAATTTCTATGCCGACTGTCGAAATGTCCTTTCCATTCCAACCAATAGAAATCCGATAGCCAGACTCGGTAAACCTGGCGTCAATGCACGGACCTTGATGTCGCAGCTTTGCCTGCTCAGGGCTGCCGGACACTTGGCTTCAGTGCATCCAGCCCACCCAAGAACCGGCCGTTAGTTGCTATCCTGACGCAAACCGGCCAGCTTTCGGGACAGGATGCCTCAGACCGTCGCCCAACCCGACCCCGCGCTCGTCGCCGCCATTCTCGACATGGCAGCCGATGCCATCATCTGCGTCGGCCCCGACGACCACGTCCTCTCGTGTAACCGGGGTGCGGAGAAGATGTTCGGCTGGACCGCCCGCGATCTGCTGGGCCAGCCGTTCGCGGTCCTGCTCCCCGAGGAGGAGTTGGCGCGCGGCGAGATTGACTGGATGCGGCGCACGACGACGGCCCAGGGCTCGATCCGCGACTACGAGACGCGGCGCAAGACCAGGGATGGCCGCATCGTAGACGTGAGCATCACCCGGACCGCGGTGTACGACGAGTCGGGGAACCTCATCGGCTACTCGGCGATCCTCCGCGACATCTCGGACCGCAAGCGCATCGAGCGGCAGCTGCTGACGGCGGAGCGGCTCGCCACGGCGGGCCAGGTGGCCGCCGGGGTCGCCCACGAGATCGGGGCTCCCCTCACCGCCATCGCGGTGGCGGTGGATCACATGCTCCAGTCCCGTTGCAACTTCTGCGGTGGCGGCGAGGAAATGCAGGTCCTGCTGTCGCAGACCGACCGCATCGCCAAGCTGGCCCGCCGCCTGGTGAATCTCGCCAAGCCGGCGGGGCTCGTATTCACGCCCACCAGCGCCAACGAGGTGGTGGAGCAGGCGACGAGCCTGGTGCAGCCGCAGCTCGGCCGTCACCACATCCGGCTCGAGCTGAACCTGGCCACGGACCTTCCCGCCATTCACGCGGACGAGGCGCAGCTGCAGCAGGTGGTGATCAACTTGGCCCTCAACGCGCAGCGGGCGATGGCTGACACGGGCGGCTTGCTGAAAGTGACGACCTCCGACTGCGGCGGCGGCATGGTGGAAATCGTCGTCTCGGACAACGGCCCCGGCATCGCCGAGGCGGACCTGCCGCACATCTTCACGCCGTTCTTCTCGCGCTCGGGCGGGACAGGACTTGGGCTGGCGCTCGCGGCGCAGATCGTGAAGTCGCACCGCGGAACCATTGACGTCGCCTCGCAAGTCGGCCAGGGCGCGACCTTCACTGTCCGGATCCCCGCATCGGTGAGCCATGACTGACCCCGAAGCCGTCGTCCCGCCGGTCCCCCTGCGCCGCGTCCTGGTGGTCGAGGACGACGCCGTCGTCCTCGGCCTTCTCACCAAGATCATCGGGGAGGCGGGCTACGACGTGGTGGGCGCGCCCACGGGGGAAGCGGCGCTGGCCGAGCTCGACAAGCAGCTGTTCGACGCGGTGCTGCTCGACCTGAACCTCCCGGGCGTGCAGGGCATGGACGTCCTGTCGGTGGGCCCGACCCTGCAGACCGACACGCCGTTCATCGTCATGACGGCTTTCGGCTCCGTGGACACCGCGGTCGAGGCCATGAAGCGCGGCGCCTTCGACTACGTCAGCAAGCCGTTCCGCACCGAGGAGCTGCTGCTGACCCTGCGGCGCGCCCACGAGGAGACGGAGCTGCGCCGCGAGGTGGCGCGGTTGCGCCGCCACGTGAAGGAGGAGGGTCCCGGCGTCGAGATGGTCGGCCGGAGCGCGGCCATCGAGCGGGTGCGTGACCTCATCTCGCGGGTCGCCCCGAGTCGGGCCACGGTGCTCATCACGGGCGACACCGGCACCGGCAAAGAGCTGGTCGCCCGCTCCATCCACTTCATGAGCGGCCGGGCCGAGCGCTCCTTCGTGGCCGTCAACTGCTCCGCCATCCCGGAAACGCTGCTGGAGTCGGAGCTGTTCGGACACGTGAAGGGCGCGTTCACGGGCGCGATCGCCAACAAGCGCGGCCTGATGGAGGAATCGAGCGGCGGCACGCTGTTCCTGGACGAGATCGGCACGGTCTCCGCGAACATCCAGGTCAAGCTGCTCAGGGCCCTGCAGGAGCGCAGCATCATGCGCGTCGGCGGCCGGGAGCCCGTGCCGATCGACATCCGGCTCATCGCGGCTACCAATCTCGACCTCGGGGAAGAGGTGCGCTCGGGCCGCTTCCGCGAAGACCTGTATTACCGCCTCAGCGTCTTCCCGATCCACGTCCCTGCGCTCACCGAGCGCCGCGACGACATCCCCCTGCTGGCCGCCTTCTTCCTCCGCCGTGCCGCGGCAGAGCACGGTGTCACTCCGCCGGGCATTCCGCCCACCACGATGCAGCGGATGATGGAGTACGAGTGGCCCGGCAACGTGCGGGAGATGGAGAACTTCGTCGAGCGCTCGGTGATCATGCACGCCGGCGCCAAGACGATTCCCTTCGATCCGGCCGAGGGACTGTACCGCCGTCGCGAGCACGACATCCTCAAGACCGCGAGATCGGAGCGGTGGAACCTGGACCACCTCGAGCGAGAGTACATTCTCGCGGTGCTCGAGGAAGTGACCGGACACCAGGGGCGCGCCGCCGAAGTGCTCGGCATTGATCGGCGCACACTGTATCGCAAGCTGAAGCGCTACCGCGGCGAACCCGAGGAGGGCGAGCCCGACGACCTGGGGGACGAGCCCGAAGCCACGCAGGTTGAGACGGGGTAGATACGCCCCCGCCCGCCCGGCGCGGATAGTTTGTCTCATGGCATGCTGAGGCCCCGGCGCAAGACCGCCGGGGCCTTCTCGTAAGTAACGTCAGGGTAATGCGTTACGAAACCGGCGCCGATTCGCTCTCGTGGTACGCGATGCGCAACGCACGGGTGACGTGATCGAGTCGCTCCTTATCGCCGTGGATGCCGCCCCCTTTGCGGATCGCGTGGCCGGGTGGTTGCCCGACCTCGTCAGCGCGGGTGTGCGCCGGGCCACGCTGTTCCACGCCATCGAAGGTGTCGGCGAGGAAATCGCGAAGGAGCTCGACGCGCTCCGGCCTCGACTTGACCGTCTCGCCGTCCAGCTTGCGGCGAGCGAAGTGGAAGCCGACATCGCCCTCAAGCGCGGCGACCGCGTGCGCTGGCTCACCTCGCTCGCCGAGCTGCGGACGAGCCAGATCATGGTGCTCGGCGCGCACTGCTCGCTCGCTCCGAATAGCGAGGCGATCGGTTCCACGCTGCGGCTCCTGCTCGAGGAGTCGCACGTACCGCTCCTCGTGCTCACGGCGCCCGCCGTGCGTTCGGCTCCACGCCTGTTCGAGCGGCCCTATCTGCTCTCGAACGGCCGCACCGCCGCCGCCCTCGAAACCCGTGCGCGCGCCTTGATTCCGGTCGCGCTGCGTCCAGCGACGCTTGGTCCCGACGGTGCCGTTCCGCCGGACGCGTCGCTGATCGTCGCGGGCCCTGACCTGTCCGGTCACGCGTTCGAACGCGTGATCGCTGGAAGCTCCTGCCCGGTGCTCGTTTTCCCGGCCCCGTCCCTTTCGATCCATCCTGAGAAGGGCCCGAGCACCGTAGTCACCCCACCGTCGGAAGCATCGGGCGCCGCACGCAAGGGCTAAGTCAGCAATGACCGCGGCCAGCCGTGCGGTGCCCGACTTCCGAGTCGGGCACCTTTTTCTTGGGGAGGGTGAACGGACCGGCACCGGAGGTCCCGGCACCGCGACTCAGAGAGCCGACAGCTCCGCGAGGACTTCAGCCCCGTAGAAGAGACGGATGTACTTGGACTGGGTCGGCGTGAGCCGGCGCACCGCCCACGCAAGGTGGACGAAGTGCGGCTCGACCGGCGGCCGGAGCGGATGCATGCCCAGCTCCTCCGGCAGGTGGCTGCCCTTGCGGGCGTTGCAGGTCGAGCAGGCCGTCACGACGTTGGTCCACGCATTGGTGCCCCCGCGCGAGAGCGGCACGAGGTGGTCGCGGGTGAGGCCCTCGCGCGGGCGAAGCTGGCTCTGGGTCCGCAAGCAGAACTGGCAGCGATAGCCGTCGCGGGCGAACAGGAAGGTGTTGGTCACCTGGCGGCGGAAGCGCCGCGGGACGTGGACGAACTTGACAAGCCGGATGACCGCGGGCCGCGGCATGGTGAGGTGCTCCGACCGCGACAGGCGCCCGGCATCCGCCTCGACGATCTCCGCCTTCCCGTCAATGACGAGCCGAAGGGCCCGCCGCACCGGCACCATGGTGAGCGGTTCGAACGACGCATTCAACGCGAGGCATCGCACCCGGAACACCCTCCGAGGCCCATCGGTGCACCCACAAAAAAACCCGTCTCGCTCGCGGCGAACGGGACGGGATGACGCGGATGCTACGATTGTCGTGACCACGTCCCTGGAGCGCCCTACCCGGCGCCTGGTTTTTATAGTAGCGCGAGAGCGGCGTGACGGCAAGCGCATGGCCCGCCCGCCGGCTGGAGCGCCTAGCCGGCGAAGGCGGCCCGCGCGGCATCGAGCTGCGCCATGACGGCGCTCCGGGATGTCCCTCCCGGCAGTGCGCGTCGCTCCACCGCCGCTTCGGGGCCCCCCAACGCGCGCAGCGAGGCGGGAAGCGCCGGGTCGAGCCGCTCGGCCTCGGCAGCGCTCACCCGGTCCAGCGGCACACCCAGCTCCTCGGCGCGGCGGACCAGGGCGCCTACCAGCGCGTGCGCGTCGCGGAACGCCATCCCGGACGTCACCAGCAGGTCGGCGAGGTCGGTCGCGAGCACCGAGGGATCCAGCGCCGAGGCCATCCGCGCGGCGTCGGGCACCAGCGTCTCCACGACGCCGCCCAGCAGCTCCGCAGCCTGCTCGGCGAGATCCAGCGCCTCGAACATCGCCGCGTTGTTCTGCTGGAGATCCTTCTGGTAGCCGGTCGGCATCCCCTTGAGAGTGGCGAGCAGCCCTACCAGTCGCCCCAGGAGGTGGCCCGCCGCTCCACGCGCCAGCTCCAGGGAGTCCGGGTTCCGCTTCTGCGGCATCAGGCTGCTGCCGGTGGTGAACGAGTCGGACAGTCTCACGAACCCGAACTCGGCCGTCGAGAAAAGCACCAGATCCTCCGCGAGGCGCGACAGGTGCATGCCGGCCATCGTCGCGACGAACACCGCCTCGACGGCAAAGTCGCGGTCTCCGACCGCGTCCATGGAGTTGGCGCTCACGTCGCCGAAACCCAGGTCAGCCGCGAGCATGCGCCGGTCCACCGCGAACCCCGAACCCGCGATGGCGCCGGACCCCAGGGGGAGCACCGCCGCGCGCCGGCGAGCTTCCTCGAGCCGCGACCGATCGCGCGCCAGCGGCCATACGTGCGCCAGGGCCCAATGCGCGAGCCGCACCGGCTGTGCCCGCTGCGTGTGGGTGTAGGCCGGCATCAGCATGTCAATCCCGCGCTCGGCCTGGCCGATCAGCGCGCGGGCCAGCGACGCAAGCGCCCTGTCCAGCCGGCCCAGCGCGCCGACGGTCCACAGCCTGAGGTCGGTCGCCATCTGGTCGTTGCGGGACCGGCCCGTGTGAAGCCGGCCGGCCAGCGGACCGATCGCCTCGCCCAGCAGGCGCTCGATCAGCGAGTGGATGTCCTCGTCCGCCGCCGCGTCCGCCGCCCCCGCGACCAGCGCGGCCTCGACCTTCACCAGCCCGGCCAGCATCGCCTCGCGGTCGGCGGCGCCGAGCACGCCGCACCGTTCGAGCGCGCGCACCCAGGCGCGGTTCGTGGCGAGGTCCTCGCGCCACAGCCGCCGGTCCACGGGCAGGCTGCGGTTGAGGCGGTCCAGCCGCGGATCCATCGGCTCCGCGAAGCGCCCGCCCCACATCACGTGGGACGCGTCAGGCACGCGCGCCGGCGGGAAGACGGGTGAGGCCGGAGAGCGCGCGCGGCGCCCAGCCGAGCAGCGCGGCGACCCGCCGCGAGTCGAGGGACGTGTCGCGCGGTCGCGTGGGTGGACGGTCTGCCTCCCGGATCAGGGCGGGATCGAAACGGAACAGGCCGCACACGATGCGGCCCAGCTCGACCCGGGTGAGGCGCTCCGCGCCGGCCACGTGGAAGACGCCCGACACCTCGAGCGAGCACAGCTCCCATGCGGCCCGGACGACGTCGTCCACGTGAGTCGGGCTGCGCCATTCGTCGCGGTACAGCACGACGCTCTGACCGCGCGCGAAACTCCCGCATTCGTAGGCGGGGCGCAGCATGACCCCGCTCTCGCCCACCAGCAGCGAGGTGCGAATCACCAGCGCATTGGGGTGCTCCGCCTGGACCAGCGCCTCCGCTTCAGCCTTCATCGCGCCGTAATGGGAAATCGGCGAGCTGGGCGACTGTTCGGTGTACCCGCCCGTCCGCCCATCGAACACCATGTCGCTCGAAAAGAGCACGAACCGGGCGCCCTGAGCGACGGCCGCGCGCGCCGCGGCGACGGCGCCGTCCACCGTGATGGCGGGATTGGACTTGTCGTAGGCACAGTAGAAGACCGCAGCCGGCCGCTCGCGCTCCACCAACTCGCGCACGGCGGACGGTGCGGCGAGATCCAGGTGCACGTCCCGCCAGTTCCCGGGCCGGACCGGCCGGCGACCGCCGGTACCGGCTAACTCCACGTCGCGGGGGGCAAGCGCGAGGAGGCGCGAGCCCAGAAAGCCCGACGCGCCGACGACGAGCGCGCGAACGGGCCTGGGGCTCAGTCGGCTGCCTCCGCGTGGCGGAGGCCGAGCCGCCGCTCGCGCTCGGCCGCGGTCCGCACGGTCAACCCGTACAGCCGGATGAATCCTTCCGCGTCGCTCTGCCGGTATACGTCGTCGGCGCCGAACGTGGCCAATCCCTCGTGGTACAGCGACACCGGGGAGGAACGACCGACCACCTGCAGGCCGCCCTTGTACAGCTTCATCCGCACGCTCCCCGTGACGTACCGCTGCAGGGAGTTGACCAGCGCGTCGAGCGCCTCGCGCTCGGGCGTCCACCACCGGCCGTCGTACACCAGATCAGCATACCGCCGCCCGAGGTCGTCGGCCAGCGCCAGGCTGCGGCGATCCAGGACCAGCTGCTCCAGCTCCCGGTGGGCCTGGAACAGCACCGTCCCGCCCGGCGTTTCGTACACGCCACGCGACTTCATGCCGACCAACCGGTCCTCCACGACGTCGGCGCGCCCGACGCCGTGCTCCGCCGCAATGGCGTTGAGCGCCTCGATCAGCGGGACCGGAGCCATCGGCTCCCCGTCGAGCGAAACCGGCTCGCCCGCGTCGAAACCGATGGTCACCACCGCCGGGATGTCGGGCGCGTCCTGGGGGGAGCGTGTCAGCACGTACATGTCGTCCGGCGGCTCGCTCCACGGGTCCTCCAGCGAGCCACCCTCGTGCGAGATGTGCCACAGGTTGCGGTCGCGGCTGAACGGCTTTTCCGCGGTCGCGGTGGTGGGAATGCCCTTCTCCTTGAGATACGCCAGCAGGTCTTCGCGACCCCGGAACTCCCACTCCCGCCATGGCGCGATGATCCCGAGATCCGGCGCGAACGCCGCGTAGGTGAGTTCGAACCGCACCTGGTCGTTGCCCTTGCCCGTGCAGCCGTGCGCCAGGGCCGTGCCCCCCACCCGCCGCGCGTGCGCCACCTGGCGCTCGGCGATCAGCGGCCGCGCCATGGACGTCCCGAGCAGGTAGGTTCGCGCGTAGATCGCGCCGGCCTTGAGAGTGGGCCAGATGAACTCGCGCACGAAGCGGTCGCGGACGTCTTCGACCAGGCACGACTCGGCGCCGGAGCGGCGCGCCTTCTCCTCGAGCCCCCGCAACTCGCCCGCACCCTGCCCGACGTCCGCGGCCACGCAGATCACCGTGGCGCCGTACCGCTCGCGGAGCCACGGAACGATCGCCGACGTATCGAGACCGCCGGAGTAGGCGAGCACCACGCGCTGTGCCATGACGACGACCCTCACTGGGGATGTGTGTTTATGCAGACCAGCGCATAAACATACATTCGCCCGGCGCGGGGTCAATGCCTCGGAGCGGCGTAGTCCGCGAGCCGGCGCGCCAGTTTCCGCCGGGCGGGGATGCTCCTCGCCACGATCAGGACGGTGTCGTCGCCGGCCAGCGTGCCGAGCACCTCCGGCCACGCTTCCCGGTCGAGGGCGGCGGCCAGGGCGCCCGCGCCGCCGCTCGGCGTCCGGAGCACCAGCAGCGGGCCGACCCCGTCGGAGCGGAGGAGCAGCGAGGACAGGAACCCGGCGAGGGTCGGGGCCGGGACGAGCTCGTCGGGCGGGGCAGCGTAGTACAGCGTCCCGCCCTCGTCCTGCTGCTTAGTCAGCCCCAGCTCGTGCATGTCGCGCGACAGGGTGGCCTGAGTCACGTCGAAACCGGAGTGCACCAGCAGCGCGCGCAGCCGCTCCTGGCTCGGGATGGAGTGCTCGCGCACCAGGCGCAGGATCGCCGCGTGCCGCTGGGCTTTCATCCGCTCCTCGCCGTCAGGACCAGGCGAACATACCGCGCGGGACCACCTCGCGCGACACGGCGGTCGCGGCGGCGGTCGCCCGCGCATACGCCGCGCGCTCGTCTTCGATCTCCACGCCCGGCCACTGTCCGCGATCGAAGACGACCCGGCCGGCGACGGCGGCGAACACCACGTCGGACGCGGTGGCGCCCCACGCCACTGCCGCCTCGGGGTCCGCGGCGGCGGCGAACGCGGGTGCCACCAGTCCCACCGCGGCCAGGTCGCCCCAGGCACCGGGCTCCAGGGTGCCCAGGCGTGGCAGGCCGAGCGCTGCGGCGCCGTCCGCGGTCACCAGGCGCAACAACTCGCGCGCAGACAACCCGCCCTCCAAGCCGAGCGCGGCAAGCCGGGCCTCGGCGAACAGATCGAGGCGGCCGCCCGCGACCACCGAGTCGGTGCCGAGCCCTACCACGACGCCCGCGCGGCGCATGGCGGAGAAGTCGGCTCGCCCGTGCCCGAGCACGGCGTTCGACCACGGGCAATGGGCCACCGTGGCCCGATGGCGGTGCGCGGTCTCGAAGTCGCGGAGACCCGCCGTCACACAGTGGATCAGCAACGGGCGACAGGCGAGCAGGCCCGTGCGTTCGAGCCACGCCACCGTCGAGCAGCCGCGCGGTTCGACCTCGATCCCACGGGCGAGCAGTTGCTCGGCGAACGGCCCTTGCCCTTCCTCGACCAGCGCCCGCTCCTCCCGCGATTCGGCCACGTGCATCGCCGTCTTGAGTCCCCGCCCGGATGCCAGCGCCGCCACGGCCCTGACCAGCGGATCCGAAACCGTGTAGGGCGCGTGCGGGGAG
>Ga0182021_10011537_pt1 | contig 10490 bp, 6 predicted proteins | sample 612E3MmetaG_FD_120493 | JGI IMG/M metagenome (GOLD analysis project Ga0182021, IMG submission 120493) | Permafrost microbial communities from Stordalen Mire, Sweden - 612E3M metaG (Illumina Assembly) | ecosystem: Environmental > Terrestrial > Soil > Wetlands > Permafrost | place: Sweden... | reverse complement strand
TTCGCCAACTTCATCGTCGGCTCGGCCAACAGGCTCGCCCACGCGGCCAGCCTGTCGGTCGCGGAGCGGCCCGGCCACGCCTACAACCCACTCTTCCTGTACGGCGGCGTGGGCCTCGGCAAGACGCACCTGATGCATGCGGTCGGGAATGCCGTCATCGCCCGCTTCCCACGCAAGCGCGTCGTCTATGCCACGAGCGAGAAGTTCACCAACGAGTTCATCACCAGCATCCAGCAGGGCAAGATCGACGACTTTCGGGCGCGCTACCGTCGGATAGACCTGCTGCTGATCGACGACATCCAGTTCATCGCGGACAAAGAGCGCACGCAGGAAGAGTTCTTCCATACGTTCAACGCGATCCACGAGGACGGAAAGCAGATCGTCCTGTCATCCGACCGGCCGCCCAAGGCGATCCTCACCCTCGAGGAGCGGCTTCGCAGCCGATTCGAATGGGGTCTGATCGCGGACCTGACGGCGCCGGACCTGGAGACACGGATCGCGATCCTCAGGGCCAAGGCGGAAGAGCAGGCCGTCCCGGTCAGCTCGGACGTGCTGGAGTTCATCGCCCGCAAGGTCGTGAGCAACATCCGCGAGCTGGAGGGTGCGCTCAATCGAATCGTGGCCTATGCCAGCATGGGAGCCGTGCCGATCACGATCGAGCTCGCCCAGGCCGTCCTCTCTAACGTTCTATACAACCCCAAGAAGCGCCAGGTCACGCCGGAACGGATCACCCGCGCCGTCTCGGACTACTACGGCGTCCAGATAGAGGCACTGAAAGGCCAGAAGCGCGACAAGGCCATCGTCGTCCCCCGCCAGATCGCGATGTTCCTGATGCGCGAAGAGACGGACGTCTCGCTGCTCCGCATCGGTGCGGAGCTCGGCGGCCGGGACCACTCCACGGTCCTCCACGCCTGCGACAAGATCAACCGCGAGATGAGCATCAACGACGAACTTCGCCGCGAGCTGGCCGCGGTCCGCGAACTGATCTACGCGGATTAGAAGGCAGAGGCTCAGGCGGGCCATGCCGTTGTTGCTTCTTGCGCCCCTCGCTCACGCGCGTTCAAGCGCGCTCGCTCCGGTGCTCTGGAGCGCCTAAGCCTGACTCCACCGGAGCCTCTGCATGCGATTTCGGCGGCCGGACGCACGGCCCGGCTCGACCGACACGTTGGCGCCTGCGATCCTCGCTTACGCGCGTTCGAACGCGCTCGCTCCAGTTCTCGGTACGCCGCCTCGCCTGCGGCTCGCCGGAACTGCGCGTGGCAGATCAACGTTACCCGCGTGGAATAGTTGACTCTCGCGATCGGGTCTATTGGGCCGAACGTGGATCGAAATAACCCCGTTGAGGCCGGCCCTGCGCGGATCGGTACTGGGCGTCGTACCCCAGATTTCGCAGGCGATCGTGGATAAGCGGCCCTTTTCCGTGGACAACCGGGGTCGGGTGTGGACAAAGGGGCCACCAGGGGGACGTTCGGCGGTGGATGACGGCGGGCTTGCTCGGGGGCACCTTGGGCAGTCCGGGTGGTGGCACCGACTTATGCACAACGCTCTGGAGCGCCAGTCCCCATTGCGGCCTGGGGAATCCAGCCTGAATGGGAGTTACTCCACAGGCCGGTCGAGCGTGAGCCCCTCGACTGATCCACAGTCTCCACACCATTATTACTGTGATGACGGAGTGAGAAGATAGATAGACAATCCACCTCTAGTAGGATCGTCGTCCGTCACGCCGTTTCCACGAATCCACCGGCCCGTTTCGCCCGATCCCAGGGGAGTGAGCACAACGTGAAACTCTCAGTCATGCAGGAGAACCTGGCCCGTGGCCTCCAGGTCGTCAGTCGAGCCGTTTCGACCAGGAGCACGCTTCCAGTCCTGAACAACGTCCTTCTCCGAACCGAGGACGGCGGCCTAAAGCTGACCGCCACCAACCTCGAGATCGGCATGACGTACTGGGTGCCCGGCAAGATCGATACGGGTGGGTCGGTGACCGTCCCAGCGCGCCTGCTGACGGACATCGTGGCCGGGCTGCCGGCCAACGAGCGGGTGGATCTCGAGCTTCAGGCGCAGGAAACGCTGCACATCCAGGCCGGCCGGTTCGAAACCCGAGTAAAGGGCATCGACGCAGAGGAGTTCCCGGCGATCCCGACGGCCGGCGAGCGGCCCACCACCCGAGTCCCGCAGAACGTGCTGAAGAAGGCTCTGGGCGAAGTAACCTTCGCGGCCGCGACAGACGAGGCTCGACCAATCCTGACCGGCGTACTGGCCAAGTTCGAGGGCGACAAACTCACACTTGCCGCCGCGGACAACTACCGGATCGCGGTCAAGACACTCACCGTGCTGGATCCGGTCGAGGAAACCAGCGTCGTAGTGCCGGCCCGCTCACTCCATGAGTTGTCTCGAATCCTGTCGGACACGGACGATCCGGTCGACATCGTCCTCTCGGCGGCCCGGAACCAGATCCTCTTCCACCTCGAAGGCATAGACCTGGTGAGCCGCCTGATCGACGGCCAGTTCCCCAACTACCAGCAGGTCCTGCCGAAGGGCTTCACGACGAAGGCGACGGTCGACCGCGACCAGCTTCTGGCGGCCGTCCGGCTGGCCAGCCTCATCGCCAGCTCGTCGGCGAACATCGTCAAGCTCCACGTCGGCAAGGACGCGGAGATCGGCGTCACGATCAGCGCCGCGGCCGATGTGGGCGACAACAAGAGCGACGTCGAAGCCGTGGTAGAGGGCGACGGCACCACGGTTGCCTTCAACGCTCGTTACCTGCTGGACGTCCTCGGGAATGTCGACGCCGAGCAGTTCGCGATCGAGCTCAACGGGCCGCTTTCGCCAGGTGTCTTCCGGCCGGTCGGCGACGTGATGTACGTCCACGTCGTCATGCCGGTCAAGACCACCTCGTAGGAGTCACAGATCCCCGACGATCGCGCCGTCGCTTCGAACAGGAGACCGGCGACGCTCCTTCGATCACTGGCAATCCGGAATCTCCGGGGCTACGCCGCGCTGGACGCTACGTTCAGGCCGGGGCCGCAGCTGATCTGGGGTCCAAACGCGGCTGGGAAGACGACGCTGCTCGAGGCGATCGTCCTGCTGGCGCTGGGCCGATCCCACCGAACCACGACCGACACGGAACTCATCCGGTGGGGCGCGAGTTTCGTCCGGTTGGACGGGGTAGTGGGCCGCGTGGCCGCCCCGGCCGAGGAGAATGGCGAGGCTACTAGCGGTTCGGCCGCCCTGGCGGCGCCCTCGCCCGAGGCCCCGGGCGTGGCCCTCGAGCTGACCCTCCTGGCCGGCGGTCGCAAGAAGATCCAGGTCAACGGCGTCCCTCGCCGCCCCACTGCCCTCGGGGAGCACCTGCGGACCGTCCTGTTCGCGCCGGAGGAGATGCTGCTCGTGATCGGCCCGCCCACGCTGCGGCGAACTGCGCTGGACGGCATGACCGGGCCGCACGATCCCAGCTACGCCTCGAACATGGCCACTTACGGCCGTGCCCTGCAGCAGCGCAACAGCCTGCTGCGCGCGATCCGGGACGGCGAGGCGGATCGTGACCAGCTCAGGTTGTGGGACGAGCCGTTCGTTGCCGCGGGCGCCGCGATCGTGACCGCGCGGCTGAGGCTTCTCGAGCTGCTGGCGGAGCCGCTCGCGGCCGCGCATCGCGAAATTGCCCCGGCCGAGGGCCGGCTCACGGCGAGCTACTCGTCCAATGCCGCACAACTCCCAGGGGAGTCGCCGCGGGACGCCCTGACCCGGCGGCTCCGTGAAACGGCCGAGAAAGAGGCGTGGAACGGCTCAACTCTCATCGGGCCGCATCGCGACGACCTCGTCTTCAACCTCGACGGCCGTGACATCGCAACGTTCTCGTCACGCGGCCAGCAGCGGACGGCGATTCTGGCTCTCAAGCTCGCCGAGCTCGATCTGCTGACCGAACTGGACGGGCGGCCGCCCCTCCTGCTCCTCGACGACGTCTTCAGCGAACTGGACCCGGTCCGGCGCGGGCATCTTGTGAGGCGCATCTCCGAGCTGCCCCAGGCCTTCATTACCACCACGGACCCGGCCGACATCGATGCCGACCTGCGCCGCCGGGCACGGTCGTGGCAGGTCGTCCCGGACGAAGACGGCGGCGCACGGATCGTGGAGGGCAAGTCATGAGCGGCCAGACGAGACGGCCCGGAAGCCGGGGCGGCCCGGGGCCTAGTGGCGGCCCGGGGCCTAGTGGCGGAGGCGACGGCCGGGACGCCGGACCCAGGCCCGTGTCCCGCGATCGCGACCGCGACCCGGACGAGAAGCCGCGGAGCATGGAGCGGCTGGCCGATCTCCTGCCCGGCGCCGCCCGCGAGTTCGGCCTGGAGGAGCAACTCGAACAGGCCAGGCTAGCCTCGGCCTGGCTGTCGACCGTGGCCGAACGTGTCCCGGCGGCGGCCGGTTCGTGCCGTCTCGTCGACTTGAATCAAGGCATCGCCACGATCGAGGCGGACGAGCCGATCGTTGCCCAGGAGATACGGCTCCGCACTCCGGAACTACTTGCCGCCCTGCGCGCCACAGCGAGGACGCCCGTCCGTCAGCTCCGCGTAACCACGCGCCACGTATAATCCCCACCTGCGAACGCCGGTTCGGCCGCCTGGGATGCGGTCGGATCCTACGGGCGCCCCATTCCCGCCGGTAACAGCCAACAATGGCAGTCCGCCTCTACATGAACCTCGGCCTCCTGGCCGAATCACAACGACTTCCGGACTCCGCCGACACCGTCGTCGTCGTTGAGCCGAATATCGGGTCCACGTCTCGGACAAAGGGCAGCCTCTACCTGCTCGTAACCGGATCCGGCGGGCGAAAGCTCCGCGATGCCACGAAGCTGGTCGCGGAGCGCATCCGGGACGACTACTACTACGACCTGTCGGCCGGCATCTCGGTCTGCCTGCGCAAGGCCGTTCGAGCCGCCAACAACGTCCTTCTGCACTCGTCGCAGCGGCCGTCCGTCGGCCAGGGTGAACCTGGGCCGCTAGGCATCGCCCTCGCCGTCGTCCGCGGCAACGAGCTCTACGTGGCCACGATCGGGCCGGCCGAGGCGTACATGGTCCGGCAGGCCAGGCTCCTGACGCTGCCGGACGCGAGCCCAGAGTCGGGCCTCCCAACCGACGACATCGACGGCCCGGAGGTCTGGCACGGCGAGATCACCGCCGGAGACTGCCTGATCCTGATGTCGCCCAACGTAACCCGACGCATCGGCCTGGGGCCGATCCAGGACGCCGTACTGCAGCTTCACCCGCAGGCCGCCGTCGAGCAGATCCACCGCCAGTTCGGGTCCGGCAGCCTGGGCAGCACCGGCGGCGACGGCATCCTGTTCATCGAGGCTACGGAAGTCGCGGCCACGCACAAGGCCGCTCCACTCAAGCCGGTCTGGCCCGGCGACTCTATGGCCGGCGCTCCGGATCGCTCACCGATTCCGCTCGCGGACACCGTGGTGGGCGGGGTTGCCGTGATGCAGACAACGGCCAGACACGCGCAGGTCGCGGCCGACCACTGGCTCAGGCGCGGCGTCTACAGCCTCTTCGACCGCATGCCGCAGCGGCCCATGTCGCGAGGCCGGGTCACACCCATGACCGTCCGCCGCGAGCGCCAGCAGCGCGCCGCCATAGGCATCATCGGTCTGCTTTCAGTCATCACGATCATCGGCGCCAGCATGTTCGTCCTTTCGGGGACAGGCCGCGGCGACGGCGTCGACAGCAAGGTGACCGCGCAGCAGGCCAACGCGAAGGTCCAGTTCGACCTGAATGCCGTGCTCGGCAACGGCACGGACATGATGGCGAACGACCCGGTCACCGCCTACGGCTACTACAAGGACGCCTGGAACGAACTGCAGATCGCACAGACCGCCTACGCCCCTGAATCACTGGCCGACTCGCGCGCCAAGATCATCGCCGGGCTCAACCGCTACTTCCACACCTCGGTCGTGCAACCGCAGGTCGTGGTCACATTCGCCACGGATGATCTGACCGGCCTCGTCCTCGGGCCGGATGGCGCGGCCTACGTCATCGACAACACGGTCAACGCCGTATACCGGGTGAACCTGAGCACGAGGGCGGCCATTCGAGTTCTGACGGCCGGTCAGCAGCCGGTCAACGGCGGCAGCGTCGTCGGCAACCCCAGGCTCATGACCACCGGCGGCGGAGACGTCCTGATCCTGGACGCGTTCAACTCGCTGTGGCGCTGGCACCCGGTCTTGGGCAACACGGCCGGCGTCGGCTCCCCGATCCCCGTCTACATCCCTCACAACGTCACCTGGGGCATCGGGCCGAGGGCGATCGGCACCTTCATCGTGAACGCCAACAATAACCTCTACAACTTCTACATCGTCCTGCCGAGCCAGCGCAACGTCATCAAGTACACGGCTTCGTCGGACGGTAGTGGCTATCCCGTCGGGGCGCACACGCCGTTCCTCCTCGTCTCCCAGGACGTCTCGAAGGTCGACGACATGTACATCGACGGCAAGGTCTACCTCGTCAACGACGGAGAGATCTCCCAGTACGAGCTGGGCCAGGTGAAGGGCTGGAGCGTGGACCCGCCCCCGGACTACGCGAAAGACTTCCAGTTCCGACAACTGCCGGTCTACAAGCACCTGACCGCGGACAACCCGACCCTGGACCAGGGCACGTTCTACGGATACGACATCAAGAACCGGCGCATCGTTGCCTTCCTCAAGAAGGACGGCAGCTACGTGGCCGAGTACATGGTCCCGGACAACACGCCGTGGTTCACCAACCTCACCGGAATGTTCGTGGTTCCGGGCACGGGCGGCGGCAACCCCACTCTCTACTGGACCGAAGGCAGCAGTCTCCTAAAGGCGGTCCTTGTCCCGAACGGCCCGACGACGCCGCTGACGACCCCCGGTTCGACCGGGTCGAGTCCGTCCGCATCTGCCGGCACCGGAACCGCCAAACCGACGGCCTCCCCTTCCAAGAAACCCTGAGCCATCGGGCCCGCCGGCCGGCACGGAGTGTGATAATCCCGCCATGGCAGAGTCCCTCGCCGAGGTCGTCGTCGAGAGCGTTCGGGTCCACATGCTGTCGAGCCAGCACGTCGTGCTGCTCAAGGAGATAGACCGCGAGCGCTATCTCCCCATCTGGATCGGGCCGTGGGAGGCGAACGCCATCGCCACGCGGCTCCAGGGCGTGACGCCAGAGCGCCCGATGACCCACGACCTATTCATCGCCACGCTTGCGGAACTCGGCGTCAAGGTGCAGCGGATCGTCGTCTCGAGCCTGGCCGAGGAAACGTTCCACGCCACGATCGAGCTGGAGCGCGACGGCAAGACTTACGCCATAGACGCCCGCCCCTCCGATGCGCTGGCCCTGGCCGTCCGCACGGGGATCAAGATCTTCGCCTCGACTTCGGTCCTGGACCGCGCCGGCGTCGAACCGGAAACCCAGGTCGACGAGAAGCTCGAGGTCTTCCGCGAGTTCGTCAACTCGCTGGACGTGGACCCAGAGGAAGAACATCGCGAGGGCCCGCCCGGCACCAACCCGCCTGCCGAATAGGTTCTCCTCGACCAGGCGGCCCGAAGAGCTCCGGCACGGCCGGCGGAACTCATATCTTCCGAACTGTCCAAGTCCGTCTCGCAGACCCGACGAGTCGAGACCGAGGCGCCGCCGAGCACCACAGCGAACGCACCTCAAACGTGCGTGAGCGAGGCGCGCAGACGGCAACGAAGGGATCGGCCGTCCGGTCGGCGAGACTATCCGAGCATCGGTTCGCCTTCCATCATGGCCGCCTTGCGGCGGAACCAGAGGCGGAAGCGGAGGGCCCAGAAGTCGCGGATGGCGCGGAAGACGACCTTCGGCTTGGCGCCGGTGGGTGAGCCGGCGGTTCGGGCGTAGTGGGACACGCCGACCTCGGCCATCTTTCGACCGTTGAATTTGAGCTTGATCAGCAGCTCGGCTGTGAAGAAGGCGCCGCCCGAGGATACGCGGACGGGCTCGAGGGCCTGGCGCTTGAAGAGCTTGCAGGCGCAGTCGATGTCGTGGACGCGGACGCCGAAGAAGATCCGATTGGCTAGCCGATAGATGCGCGCGTACCAGCGCCGGATCGGCGGGTCCGCGCGCACTAGGCGGTAGCCGAGAACCACGTCCGGGTCGTCGGGACCGCCCAGGCGTTCGGTCAGCTTGCCGACATCTGCCACCCTGAACTGGCGGTCGCCGTCGATGAAGGCGATCAGGCTGTAGCGGGAAGCACGGAAGCCGGATCGCAGCGCGGCGCCGTAGCCGTAGTTCGTCGGGTGGTGGACGACCCGGAACTCGGGGTGTTTGGCGGCGAGCTCATCGGCAATGGCCGGCGTTCGGTCGCGCGAGCCGTCATCCACGGCGATGATCTCGAAGGTCTCGGCCAGGGTCGGCAGGGCGACGAGCGCCTCTTCGACCAGGGCTTCGAGATTGGCCTCTTCGTTGTGTGCCGGAAAGAAGAACGACAGCTCCTTGACTCGCCTGGCCGTCGATCCCGAACCCTCTGCGGCCGCCGCCGGACTAGCTGCGCTCACTGGCTTTCCTTTCGGCCTGATGCCCTTCCCCGGGCGACCTCTAGTTCGCCCTTTCGTCGGAGTCGCCCTCCAGCAGTTCCGCAGGCGGGATTCATTACCCACGAAAAGGTTGAAACCATCCTGAGACTATTCGAGATTGTCGTTGAGCCGCGGCCGCGCGTCGATACCACAGACGTCCCGTTTCACCCCGAGAGTTGGACGATGCGCCAGATGCGCTGGCCGAGCCGCGCCCCATCCGAGTGGTGCCGCCCCGCCCGAACTGGGGATGGGCGCCGGCCCGTGGCATCCGCCCGGCCGCAGCCGCGCGGCCTTCCCACCGCCAGCCGTCGCTTCGGCCTCCGGCGGGGGCGCCTAACGGCATTCGCGAGCGGCTGCCGGTGCGTCCGGCGGAATGGATCCGCGGCGGCTACGGCTTGACCGGATCGCACGGAGGGAGAGCCACCGACGGCTGGATCCGCGACTTGACGCGGTAGATCTGGGACAGGCCGGTTTGCTCGAGGTTGTATGCAGTGCTGAGTGCCTGGATGCCGTCGCAGCCGCCCTGGAACCGATCCGTGTAGATGGGCCGCGTCGCCATGTACGTGTCGAAGACATCCCAGACCTCGCCCGCGGCGCCGATGTGGTCGTTCTTGCGGGTGCTGTCGTCGATGATCAGGATGTCCGGCCGAAGGCCGAGGACCTTCTGCCCGTACCAGAGCGTCGTGGACGCCGACCAGGTCGTCTCGATGACGGCGTTCTGGGCCAGGCCGCCCTGGTCCGCCGGGGCGAGCACCTGGCGCATCCAGACCGAGTCCGAAGTGTTCTGCGCCTCGCTCACGCCGCCGGGGTTGTCCCCGGCGTTGATGCCCTGGCGCTGGGATATGACGCCGACGCTGGTGAAGACGAGTGCGGCGGCGAAGGCCATCTCCGCGATGAGGACGGCCCAGGTGGCCCAGCCGGTGTCGCGGCGTGGCGATGCGGCAGGCGACGCGTCCGCCCCGCCCGGCCCTGTGCCTGGCGCTGCGCCCGACTCGGTCTCTGACGCGGGCCCACTGCCTCGGGCGCCCGCCTCGGGCCCCGCTTCTGCGGCCGCGGGACTGTAGCGGCGCTCATACTCGCCGACCGCCCAGCCGACGCCGGCCACGATGTCCGCTACTCCGAGGCCGATCCAGGTGAACGCAATCATCAGCGGAAGCAGGTAGTAGCGCTCGATGTCCGCGTTGGCGTAGGAGGCCGCGAAGATGCAGGTCACGATGAGGGCCAGCCCGCTGAGGAGGATGTACCGAGGCCGGCGGTAGATGCTCGTGCCGACGCCGAGCGCGGCAAGCAATCCGAGCGGGCCGAGCCAGCCGGTCATGAGGTCCATGACCGAGGCGGCCTTGGTCGGCAGATCACCGAAGGGGTTCTGGAGACTGCCGCGGAACTGCTCGGCCAGGACGACGTACTGGAAGCCGCTCCAGGTGTCCGGGTGGCCGTAGACGAGCGGGGCGTTCATGGCAGCCCGGATCGGCAGCTCGGCGAAGAGAACCGCCATCGTGCCGGCCAGGACGGCGACGCAGGCCGCGATCGTGCGCCACCGGAAGATGACGCGCCAGTCCGCGGCGAGCACGAAGAGGCCGATCGCGGGCGGCAGCAGCAGCGCCAGCGAGTGGTTGGCCACGGCCACGCCGTAGATCGCGGCCGCGGCAACGAGCCAGCGGTCGGCGTGGGAGAGAGTGACCGGATCCTTCGAGTGGCGCCGTTGATCCCAGATCAGCAGCGCCACGAAGAGGAACGCCGTCAGCGCGATGTGGAACATGTGCGGGTCGGCGTGCGTGGAGAGACGCCAGAAGAGCTGCGTCCAGGCCAGCAGCAGGCCGATGGCAAGGGCGATCATTCGACGCCCGGTGAGGGCCTGGACGATGGCCGTGGTCCCGGCGATCGCGGCGGCCGCGAGGATCGCCTGGAGCAGGTTCATGCGGTAGGCCGGGTCGCCGAAGGGCTGGAGCAC
>Ga0182021_10011534_pt1 | contig 10491 bp, 3 predicted proteins | sample 612E3MmetaG_FD_120493 | JGI IMG/M metagenome (GOLD analysis project Ga0182021, IMG submission 120493) | Permafrost microbial communities from Stordalen Mire, Sweden - 612E3M metaG (Illumina Assembly) | ecosystem: Environmental > Terrestrial > Soil > Wetlands > Permafrost | place: Sweden... | reverse complement strand
TTGCACCGTATGATCCGGAAGGAGCGCTGCAGTGCCTCCGGCAGTTGGAAAAAGATCAGGACAGTACATCCCTTGTCCTCGTCAGGGATCAGATCAATGTCAGGATTGACAGGCTCACCAATCTATGGCATAACGATACCCAGTACCGGACAAAATATGCCGGTGAACTGGTGCATGATATCATCACCAACCGGTCGCTGATCTGGATGAACAGGATTATGGAAGCCCGGTTATATGCAGATTCCATGGAATTGCTTGTTCGAAAGGAGGGACTGAACGATTCCTCTTTGATTGCCGTCATTCGTAATTACCGCAAAACGATTGAAGAGCGGCTGTGCTGGAATTTGAGGGAATCATATGAACTGATGATGATCCGTGCTGACCGGTTCACGGGCCAGAAAGACTATCTCCGGGCTGCTGCATTCCTGGATTCAACGCTGATGATTACCAGGCAGGCTTCCGGATGCGGGATCAATGATGCCCCGGCAAAAGATACGATGAACAGGTATGATGGTATTATAAAATACCTGAAAAGACAGAAGTTAATTGAAAACCTTGTATCAGAAGGCAACTATAATCAGGCAGTCATTGAATACAGATCCAATATTTCAGACTTTATAACAAATGATCTGCAGCGGTTTGGGGTTGATCTGCAAAAGATGGAAGAATATGCAATGTCAAAGAATATTCCCTCCTTTACATTTTCGGCCGCAGACTATTTATTCAAAATTTGTGATCTTCCGGGTTGCGTGAAGTTCCTGAGAATTCTCAGTTACCAGGATTTCCCGGTTAAGAAAACAAAAGCAATTCAGAAATCACTTGCAAAGAAGCTGGCGGAGCAGGATTTTTTACTTTTTAAAAAGGATGAAGACCCGGCTGTTTTATCTAAAAAATATTCTGAGGGGGACAATTGGTTCCGTTCGTTTGATTTCTGGTATATGTACCGCTGGAATGAACTCAGAAACAAGTGATCCTGATTAACTCTTTCAAACCACAATAGAATTATAATAATCTATTCAACTATTGTGCCTTCCCGATAGCGGTCGGGATGTGCCTGATGTAGTGAGGAAAATTTAATGTAAAACAACAATCCTGAACATTCCCTGAAGGTTGTTGGAACCTGTTAGTCTTATTAAATAAAAACCGGAAGGAAGATCACCGGTACTGACCGTAAATCTGTTGTTCAGGCTATTCTGAATAAATTTTATAAGAGTTCCCTCAGGATTGTAAATTTCAACCATCCTGATTGTTGACGATGGATCAATAGTCAGAACATCATGACAAGGATTCGGGTATATGTTTGCTTCTAACCGTGTATGGTTTTCAATTCCGACACCGAAAATCTTTGTTTTTGAAAAGACGTGCACAGGCAATCCGACGATTGAATCATTGGTAACGGGAGTTACCTCAAATACGACGTATTTCCCAATATCATTGATCGAATCAAGGGTATAAGCGATCTTATTTGCCGTATCGATCGCTGTCAATACACCGCCGATGCTGTCGGCCCGGTACCATTGGTAACGCGACTTCCCCTCGGGCTTCAGATTATAGTCTTCATATGTGTAGATCCCTGTCACGATTTTGTGTGCCCAGAGTGAATCCTGGATTGAAAGGTTATATGCGAACGGAACCGCCGGAACATTCGGATCGATGTTGTTGTACCAGCAGGTGTAACTTCCTGACGGAAAATTCAGGGTATAGACCCTGCTTGAATCATTCATTAATTCGGATGTGGTCCAGTTCCCGTTAAACCTGAATTTGAATTTCAGTGGTATTCCCTGTGTCCATATAGTATCCAGGAGCAACGTTACCGAATACAGGCTGTCCTTCGCATCTGTAAAAAGCACATCGTACGCACCATTATTATTAAAATTTCCGGCAACATCAAGGTAATCCACAGTAGTTGTAAAATGCCCCGCCCTCACCTGGTAATAAAGATCGCAGTTAAAGGTCATCCTGATCTTCGAAGGATTGTAGTCATTATAATAGTTTGTCACGGTCATAATTGTGTCAGGACAACGGAAAAAGCGGTTCTGCAGGCTATCGGGAGGAATGGCTTCTATATTCATGCTGTCGCGGTCGATGCGATACTTATACTGATAAATCACACCGGTTGTCAGTGATAATGACAGTTCATAAATAAAGCTTGTGTCGACCCTTTGCATCAATTGCGAACCCTGCCAGTTATTCATTGTTCCAATGATATCAAGCGAATCCAACGCCGGGTGAAACTTCCCGGTTGCCACCATGTACGACATATCCACCCTGAAAGTAACGGTATCCACCAATTTTGGACTATGGGTCCCGGCAATTACCCCGACAAATGGGAAGGTGAAAAATAAAGAGATTAAAACCAGTTTTAATGATGGAAGGGTAATTTGTTTCAGAATCATACTTTTAGTCATTTTCAATTCATTAAGTAAACGAAGGCGGCAGGTTCATTATTATTCCTGGATTATCTGCGCTTCATGAATTTCACCGTTTCATAAGAATGATCATTATAAATAATCTTAAGGAAGTACAATCCCGGTTCAAGTATTGAAATATCAATTCTGTCCGGGTTGGAGATGGTCATGAGATTTTTTCCCTGCATAGAAAAGATTTCACTTCGGATAATTTTTCCTTCCGATTCAATGGTAAGGAATTCAGATGCAGGATTTGGGAATATGACAGCCCTGGATGAATACACGGAAACGGGTAACTGGTCATCATCGATCCCGGTGAACAACGGTTTTTGCAACCTAACCGTGGTATAAAGATGATATTCTCCCGGTTGCAGGGTTATAGTGGCAGAAAGGTCGGTAACATTGAGTGAATCGCCGGAAAAATAGTCATACCATATCCCTGTTTTCGGGAACTGGGGGTTGACGCTCCCTGTTTTTACATCGAAATTACCCGCAACACAAACGCTCATGGAGGAATCCTGGAGGGTGATGGTTTTAAGAGGACCATAGACGCTCATTGTAAAATTGCCAGTTTCAAATACATGATAATCTTTTTTGAGGCTGATCAGTGACCTGACGATATTGAACAAATAACTCCTGCGCCACTGACTGAGATAATCCCATCTTGGTGGTTTCGGATCAAGCCTGCAATTACTGTTCCCGCAAGGATAATTGATGGAATAATCATACCCTTGTTCACCGAATTCCCAGAGCATTTTCGGACCCGGGATCGTGTAAAAGAAAGCAGCACACAATTCCATTCGTTCAATTGCTGTGGTTGTATCCCTGGTGTTGTAAGGCAACTGGGATGTATTCCCATAGGAAATGGTATTGAACATCAGGCGTTCTTCATCATGACTTTCCATATAACCGACCGCGTGCGGATCGGCCCACCCCCGTGCCTTATATGACATCCAGGAAAGGTCTGAGCTCCCATTGGCAGTCCATCCTTCCTCACCCTTTGAATAGTTATAGTTCATATTTCCCCACAGAAGTATATTCCTTGATGAAAGCACTAACTCTTCGGAATTATCGGCGAAATGTTCAAGGATTACCAAGGCAGCGGGTTTGACAGCATGAACAGCATTGGCATAATCGGTCAGGATCGTGATCCTGGAAGTATCATACTGAGCCCACAGGGACATATTGTCCGGATAAGAATTGACCTGTGTAAAACCCTTGGACATGTCGAAGCGGAAACCGTCAATATGATATTCCTGAAGCCAGTATTGCAGAACCCTTTTACAGTAATTCCTGGTATATAGGCTTTCATGGTTGAAATCGTACCCGACATTGTAGGGGTGCTTCGGGATCGGGTTAAACCAGGGATTGTTTGCAGCAGGCTGGCCATTGGCCGGATCCCAGTATAATCTCACCAGAGGCGAACTGCCAAACTGGTGGTTCATTACGATATCGAAGATGACCGCGATTCCTTTGGAATGTGCCGTTTCGATGAGCTGTTTCAGGGTGTTTGCGGGTCCATAATATTTATCAGGGGCAAAAAGGAAATCAGGATTGTATCCCCAGGAGCTGTTGCCCTCGAATTCCATGACCGGCATCAGCTCGATGGCATTGACCCCAAGCCTTACCAGGTAGTCAAGCGTATCGGCAATAGAGAGATAGGTGTGTTTTGAAGTGAAATCACGTATCAGTAATTCATATATAACGAGATCGGTAACTTTTGGGGGTGTGAATGCCGGGAGTGGCCAAATAAAGGGTTCCTGCGCTGTCTGCAATACAGATGCGATCTGTGTGGTCTTATCGGAAGGATAAGGGATAAGGTCAGGATAGGTCTGAGGGTCGATGTCCTGGTCGTTCGGATCACTGATCTTTTCGGAATAGGGATCGGCAACCCTGATAGAATCATCAATAAGATATTGGAAGATATATTCATGCCGTGGCATGAGGTTATCCAGTTCATGCCAGAAGTGATTCCCATCGGGTGTCCGGTACATATAATGGGCCGAATCGATCCCCCAGTTATTAAAATCGCCGGTAACAAAACAGTTATTTTTACCCGGGGCCATGATAGAAAGAATCACCGATGTTGAATCGGTATAATTGATCCCGTCCGCTATCCCGGCCGGCAGGGACGCAGTGTCAGGAACAGGGATCACCGTGTAGGAAAATGAATCGGCTTTTGATGCAGTATCATTTATAGCAAGGATCTTCACCCATTGCTTCATCCAGTTGTGATTAAAATTATTTGCAGTGAGCGTATCGGTAATAGTAGTGCCTGTAATAGTTTTAACCAGGATATTGTTGACATATAGCCTGAGAGTATTGGCCAGTGGACTTGTTGCTTTGACCGGTATCGGATCATTGAAATACAAATAAAGAGATTTATTGGCTGGCTGGATAATATTGACACTAAGTGATGCCGGGTAAACATCGGAGAAGATATCGTCTCCATTGGCTTCCCTTCCGACCTTGCTACCATCGGCATTCCGGAAGACAAATGCCAGTTTCAGGATCGTTTCACCAGGAGGAACACCATAAAAGGCCCGGATGCTTGGCAATAGTTTCAGGTGATAGATATTGTTCCCCATCGGGATCATCTGGGCTTTCGGAAGATTTACGTTCCAGGCTGCGATCACATATTTCCAATCGATTGAAGATGTGCTCTGGTTCGTGATCACTCCGGTATGAGCATAAATCGGAGGAGGAACATTGGTAAGTTGACCGTTTCCCTTAGTTGCGTCATAAATGACCGTACAGGAATCGAGGTCGGTCGGGTAAACCGGAACTGTCACGACAGTTTGCGCGAACAGGATCCCATAATAAAAGATATATAAAAGTATCACAAAAAGTGATGAATAAATCCTTTTCATTGCGTTCAGATTGGTCAATGCAAAGATAAGAATAAATAAGGGAAGACCAATCAATCGATTTAACAGGAAATTCCTTGCCTCCTTGGATTTTCTGTCAGCTTCTTATTAAATCTGAATAATTTTTTTTGCCTTTTTAATAATTTTTTGCTTTTTATTGATAAATAGTTTTATTTTTACATCTTCTTATAATGAATATTTACAACCATATTAACCGTTCATTAATTCTTCATTAAGCGACGCGATAAATTCAATATAATATATCTATTAACTAATTGTTTAACACTTTAAATCTAACTCTATGAAGAAACGTTTACAATGGTTGCGTTATCTGTTTCTTTTTCTTGCCCTGGCTTCCGCTTCGGTTGTTTATGCCCAGGAAATAACAATATCAGGAAAAGTAACAGATGCTTCAGATGGAAGTACAATTCCAGGTGTAACGATTGTTGTGAAAAATACAACAGCAGGAACTCTGACGGATGCTGATGGAAAGTATACGATCAAAGTTAAAACAGGAATTGTGCTTGTATTCTCATTTATGGGTTATGAAACCCAGGAAATTCCGATAACAAACCAGCAGACCCTGGATGTTGTCCTTTCAACGGCGGTTAAAAGGCTGAATGAAGTGGTGGTTATCGGATATGGCCAGGTGAAAAAACAGGATCTGACCGGTTCTGTAACAGCAGTTGACAGGAAAGATTTTAATCAGGGGAACATTTCATCTCCCCAACAGTTAGTTATCGGAAAAATCCCAGGTGTACAGGTTACAACACTTGGGGGTGCTCCCGGTGGCGATGCCATTATCCGGATCAGGGGTGGCGCTTCCATCAATGCTTCAAATGATCCGCTGGTTGTCATTGACGGTGTTCCCATCGATTATGCCAGTACTTCGGGTGTACGTGGTACCCTTGGAATGATCAACCCCGATGATATTGCAACCTATACCGTTCTAAAAGATGCATCCGCTACCGCTATTTATGGGTCACGGGCATCCAACGGGGTTATCCTTATAACAACCAAGAAAGGACAACCGGGTGCTAAAAAATTCAGTGTTGAATATACAGGTAATGTTGCAATTACTACAGCACCGAGAACAATTGGGGTCTTTAACGGGGATGAATACCGTTCAATAATCAAGCAAAAGTATCCGGGACGTGCAGATGTATTTTCATTAATCGACACGAACAGTACCACCAGCACGAACTGGCAGAAAGAGATCTTTCGATCCGCCATCAGCACCGATCATAACCTGGCTTTTATGGGCGGTAACAAATACCTGCCTTTTCGTGTTTCGGTCGGATATTTATACCAGGATGGTGTCCTGATGACTGATAATATGAAGAGGACTACAATATCTGCAAACCTTAACCCTTCGCTTTTTGATGATCATCTCAAGATCAATGCCAACGGAAAATACATGTATATTCAGAATAATTTTGCAGATAACGGTGCGATCGGGAATGCAATTGCGATGGATCCGACCAAACCGGTCAATGCAACCAATGCATACGGCAATTACTGGGCCTGGCTGCAGGCCGATGGTACTCCTGTTGACCAGGCGACCAATAATCCGGTTGCATTACTCAAACTAAGACAGGATCAGGCTCATGCTTCACGGTTCCTGGGAAATATTGAAGCCAATTATAAATTGCACTTCTTCCCGGATCTCCGGATCAATGTAAACCTTGGCTATGATTATACAAAAAGTAACGGGACAGTATTCGTCCCAACCGATTATACCGGGAATTTTTTAGCAAAGGGAGTCGATAACAGATATGATCAGACCAAAAAGAACACTGTATTCGATATTTACCTCAATTATATAAAAGATGTGAAAAGCATCCGGAGTAAATTCGATGTGATGGCCGGTTATTCATGGCAGCATTTTTATGTTGAGAATAACGATTACGATAACAATGTTCCCCACGATACGGCGCATCAAAATACGATCCAGCATAAAAAACAGTATTTCCTTGTCTCCTTCTATGGCCGTTTTAACTATACACTTCTCGACAGGTACTTGTTAACCTTCACTTTGCGTGATGATGGATCTTCAAAATTTGCATCAAACCATAAGTGGGGACTTTTCCCGTCCATTGCATTGGCCTGGAAGATCAATGAGGAATCATTCCTTAAAAACTCAAAAGTACTTTCTCAATTAAAACTCAGGGTTGGCTGGGGAAAAACCGGTCAGCAGAATATTGTTGATAACTGGTACCCTTCACTGCCCATTTATACGCTTGGGGATAAATATACCATGTACCAGTTCGGTAATGTCTGGTATGTTACGCTTCGCCCGGAAGGATATGATCCGAATATCAAATGGGAGGAATCAACTACGACTAATGTCGGTTTTGATTTTGGATTCCTTCATGACAGGATCACCGGTACCATCGATTATTATTACCGCAAAAACACAGATATGATTAATTATATTCCAGTTCCTGCGGGGACAAACCTGTCAAACTATATTACGACGAACGTCGGTGATATGGAGAACTCAGGCGTTGAAGTTGGTCTCGAAGGAAAACCGGTTGTTACAAAAGACTGGTCATGGAATCTTGGTGTTAATGCAACATTCAATAAGAACAAGATCACAAAACTAACGGTCAGTGATGATCCGAGTTACCCGGGTGTTCTGGTGGGGGGCATCAGCGGAGGTGTCGGAAACACGGTTCAGATACAAAGTGTAGGTTACCCCATGTATTCATTCTATGTATATCAGCAGGTTTACGATAAAAACGGAAAACCCATTGAAGGGTTGTATGTTGACCGGAACGGTGACGGAAAAATAACGGATGCCGATCGCTATCATTATAAGAGCGCAAATCCTGATGCAATATATGGCGTGTTTACAACTCTTAATTACAAAAAATGGATGCTGGCGATGGCAGGCCATGCTTCTGTTGGTAACTATATTTATGATAATATTGCTGCAAACCGGGGAGTTTATAATAACCTTTTCCGGCCGGAAGGCCCTTACCTGGGTAATGTTGCCACATCTGTTAATGATGTAAACTTTACCAACCAGCAATACCTGTCTGATTATTACGTAAAAAATGCATCCTTCTTCAAGATGGATTATATAACACTTAGTTATAGTTTCGGAAACCTGATAAAAAATACTGCGAATTTGCGTGTTTCCTTAACAGTTAATAATGTGTTTATGATCACGAAATACACAGGGATTGATCCGGAGGTGAATTTAGGATCCTCTGTAGGAATAGATAATAATGTCTATCCACGATCAAGAGCGTTTGTTCTGGGTGTAAATCTTTTATTCTAACTTTAAAATCCTTACAACATGAAACGAATAGTTAAGATAACATTCATATTATCGGCAATCACGCTGTTTTTAGCCTCCTGTGTCAAGGATCTGGACAAGGGTCCGATTGATCCCAACCAGCTGGTTTCAGCGAATGTCTACACAAGCCCCTCTGCCTACAAGCAGGTTCTTGCAAAGTGCTATGCAGGGCTGTCAGTTTCCGGCCAGGTTGGTCCTGCAGGGAATCCTGATATCAGTGGAATTGACGAGGGTTTTGGTGAATACCTGCGTGCCTATTGGTACCACCAGGAACTACCTACTGACGAAGCCGTCATCGGCTGGAATGATCAAACAATCAAAGATTTTCATTCACTGAAATGGGGATCTGGCGATGTTTTTATTGCAGCCATGTATTACAGGATCTTTTACCAGATCTCTCTTTGCAACGAGTTCATAAGGGAATCCACCGACAGTAAAGTGGATTCACATGGAATTACCGGCCAGGACAAGATCAATATAGGCTATTACCATGCCGAGGCCCGCTTCCTCAGGGCTTTGAGTTACTGGCATGCACTTGACCTCTTTGGCAATGTTCCGTTTGTAACTGAGAACGACATAGTCGGTAAATTTTTCCCACAACAGATCACGAGGGATAAACTTTTTGCATATATTGAAAGTGAATTACTGGCTATCGAACCCCTTATGGTTGACGCGAGGGCAAATGAATATGGACGGGCCGATAAAGCGGCTGTCTGGACACTGCTTGCAAAACTCTATCTCAATGCCGAAGTCTATGTCGGACAACCCAAGTATACCGAATGTATCACGTATTGCAATAAGATTATTAATGCGGGGTATACTCTTGATCCCAATTATCAGAACCTTTTCCTGGCAGACAATAATACGAGCAATGAGATTATCTTCCCGATAACATATGATGGCAGATATACAAAAACCTACGGTGGAACAACGTTCATTATCCATGCCGCAGTTGGAGGCAGCATGGTCCCTGCTGATTTTGGCATCGCTGGCGGCTGGGGTGGAACCCGGACAACCAAGGCGTTTGTTCAGAAATTCTATCCGAACCTGTCCGATAAGGGGTTGTGGCATTCACCCACGCCTCCGAAGAGCACACAATCTTATCCGGTATTGTATGTTCCGGGTTCTTACCAGGGCTGGAATCCTGCAAATACCTTCACGGTAATCGCATCAGTCAAGAGCGATGGGAATTATGAAGGCTACCTGAATTTCCTTACTGCAGGCACGGATTTTAAATTCTGTACAGGGCCCAATTGGAATTATAACTGGGGTGATAATGGTGGTGATGGGACATTGGAAGTCAATGGTGCAAATATCCACGTTGCAGATGCAGGCTACTATAAAATAAATGTAGATACGGTTGCCAAGACTTACACTGTCGTAAAAACAACATGGGCAGTTATAGGTGATGCTACTCCGGGAGGCTGGAATACAGATTCACAGATGGCTTATGATACAGCGACCAAAACATGGAAAGTTGTTCTTGACCTGACCGCTCATAATTTAAAATTCCGCGCAAATAATGCATGGGACATTAATTATGGCGACGGTGATGCTACACACGCGGCTGATGGTATCCTTGATGCCGGTGGTAATAATATTGTGATACCCGAGGCAGGCACATATACAATTACTATGAAACTTGGATATCCTGATTATACCTATACTATTGTAAGAAATAGTTTCGATAAAAGGCCATTGTTCTGGACCGATGGCCAGAATCTTGAAATTGCTGATATCGGTACATTCACCGATGGCTATGCAGTTTCAAAATTCAAAAATGTAACCAGCACAGGCCAGCGAGGTTCCGATCTTGCTTACTGTGATACCGACTTCCCATTGTTCCGGTTAGCGGATATTTACCTCATGTATGCTGAAGCTGTGTTAAAGGGCGGCGGAGGTGGCGATATGA
>Ga0182021_10011533_pt1 | contig 10492 bp, 9 predicted proteins | sample 612E3MmetaG_FD_120493 | JGI IMG/M metagenome (GOLD analysis project Ga0182021, IMG submission 120493) | Permafrost microbial communities from Stordalen Mire, Sweden - 612E3M metaG (Illumina Assembly) | ecosystem: Environmental > Terrestrial > Soil > Wetlands > Permafrost | place: Sweden... | reverse complement strand
GGTCATGGAGATCCTGACCGACCAGCCCGGCATCCAGTTCTATACCGGCAATTTCCTGGATGGCACCCTCAAAGGCAAGGGCGGCAAGGTGTACGCCCAGCGCAACGGCTTGGCCCTTGAGACGCAGCACTTCCCCGATTCCCCCAACAAGCCGTCGTTCCCCACCACCACTCTGCGGCCCGGACAGAAGTTCCACAGCCAGACCGTGTACCGCTTCTCCACCGAACCAGCCGGCAAGAAGTAGAGCCGCCAATCGCGGGGCGGGTCTCCAGCCTGCCCCGCACAGCCACCCCACATGAGCACTTCATCAGCGGCGCCCGGACAGGCCGGCAAGGGATTCGTGCGCGGCCTCGGTCTCTTCGACTCCACCATGATCGTCATCGGCGTCATGATCGGGTCGGGCATCTTCATCGTCTCGGCCGATATGTCGCGCCTCATCGGCAGCCCCGGCTGGATGCTCATGGCCTGGGTGGTCACCGGCATCCTGACCATCGCCGCGGCCTTGTCCTACGGAGAACTGGCGGCCATGCTGCCGCACGCCGGCGGCATGTACGTGTACCTGCGCGAAGCCTTCTCGCCGCTCTGGGGCTTCCTCTACGGCTGGACGCTGTTCACCGTGATTCAGACCGGCACCATCGCAGCCGTGGCGGTGGCCTTCGCGCGCTACCTCTCGGTGGTCTTCCCACCGGTCGCCGAGGACCATTACCTCGTCCCGCCCATCCACATCTCGCAGGGTTACGCGGTCTCGCTGTCCACTGCCCAGTTGATGGCCATCGCCATAGTCGCCTTGCTTACCTGGACCAATTCCCGCGGTCTCGAGTACGGCCGCATCGTGCAGAACCTCTTCACCAGCGCGAAGACTATCGGCCTCGCCGGGTTGATTCTCACGGGCCTGGTGTTCGGCCGCAACGCCGCCGCCATCCACGCCAATTTCCACGGCATGTTCCGCTTCGGCGCCTTCGATCCGTCGCTCGGCGTGGCCGCGGGCAGCGTCTTCGGCCTGCTGGTGGCACTGTCCGTAGCGCAATCGGGATCGATGTTTTCGGCCGACGCCTGGCACGATATCACCCTGGTCGCCGGCGAGGTGCGCAACCCCGGCCGCAACCTGCCGCTGGCGCTGGTGTTGGGTTGCACCTCGGTCATCGTTCTGTACCTTCTCGCCAACCTGGCGTACCTCTCCGTGCTGCCGCTCGACGCCATCCAGCATGCGCCTTCCGACCGTGTGGCCACCGCCATGGTCGAGCGCGCCTTCCCCGGTTACGGCCCGCTGCTGATGGCCGTGGTCATCATGATCTCCACCTTCGGCTGTATCAACAGCCTGGTTCTCGCCGGGCCGCGCGCCTACTACGCCATGGCCAGGGACGGCATGTTCTTCCGCCGCGCGGGCGAATTGAACCGCGCCCGCGTCCCCGGCTGGTCGCTCGCCGCGCAGTGCATCTGGACGGCGGTGCTGATTCTGCCCCGCACCTACGACGCGGCCACGCACAAGTACGGGAACCTCTACAGCAACCTGTTGGACTGGGTCATCTCCGCGGCCTTGATCTTCTATATCCTCACCACCGTGGGGGTGTTCCGGTTGCGCCGCAAGCGGCCCGATCTCGAGCGGCCGTACAAAGTGGCCGGCTATCCCATCGTGCCGGCGGTCTACATCGCCCTGGCGTCTGTGGTGCTGTGCATGCTGTTCGCGTATCGCGGCCCCACCACGTGGCCGGGCCTGGTGATCATCTCCCTGGGCGTGCCGGTGTACGCTATGTTGAAGCGGCGGCGGGCGTGATTCGCCGCGTGGGCGTCTTATGAAACTTGCGCCATGGGTGTTCCTCGCGGCGGCCGCCGGCGGCGGCTCGATCCTGACGGCGGACACGTATCCGCGGCAGGCCGGCGTCAATGCCCAACACTACGTCTTCCGCATCGCGCTGAGCGACGACTCCGACCGGATCTCGGGCGAGGCCACCGCCGATCTGCTCTTCACCCAGGACGGCGTCACCGAGTTCGCGCTCGACCTGGCATCGGCCGCCAATGGCGGCGGCATGACCGTCACCGCGGTCACCGGAACCGGCGGCGCGGCGCTGGCCTTCACCCATCTCCGCGACCGCCTGGTGGTCCAACTGCCGGCTCCCTCCAAAGCCGGCGAGCGGGCGCAGTTCACCGTTTCCTACCACGGAACGCCGGCGATCTTCCGGCCCCCCGCGGGCCTCGTGATCGCGCCGGACAAGTACCGGGAGCGCACCTTCTTCAGCCTGAACTGGCCGGACCGCGCGCGCCAGTGGCTGCCCCTCATCGACCATCCCTACGACAAAGCCACCAGCGAGTTCCTGGTCACCGCGCCCGCGCGCTACGGCGTGGTGGCCGGCGGGCTGTTGATCGAGAAGACCGACCTCGGCGACGGGCGGCGCCTCACCCATTGGAAGCAGTCCGTGCCCATCCCCTCGTGGCTCAACGCCATCGCCGTCGACCAGTTCGCCACCCACTATGCCGGCGCCGTGCGGGGCGTCCCGTTGCAGACCTGGGTGCACCACCAGGACCGCGAGAATGGCATCGCTAGCTTCGAAGAGCCGGCGCGCAGAGCACTGGAGTTCTGCATCGATCACATCGGCCCCTTCCCCTTCGAGAAGCTGGCCAACGTGGAAGCGCCCGGTTTGAACGGCGCCGCCGAATACGCTAGCGTCGTTTTCTACGGCGAATCCGTCATGCCGAACCGCGCCGCCGCCGGCCTGGTGCCCCACGAAATCGCCCACCAGTGGTTCGGCGATTCGGTCACCGAAAAGGACTGGGACGACGCCTGGTTGAGCGACGGCTTCGCCACCTATTTCGCCCTGCTCTACACTGAACATGACGAGGGCCGCGACGCCTTCGTAGCCGGCCTCAAGCGCGCCCGCGACGCCGTGTTTCGCGCGGAAAAGCAGTTCCCCAACGGCGCCGTGATCCACAACAACCTGGCCGACCCCAGCCTGGCCCAGAACCCGCTGGTCTCGCAGAAGGGCGCGTGGGCCCTGCACATGCTGCGCGGCCAACTGGGGACGGAACGCTTCTGGACCGGCATCCGCGAATACTACCGGCGCTTCCGCGACGCCAACGCTTCCACCGAGGATTTCCGCCAGGTGATGGAGGGCGTGGCCGGCGCCGACCTGGGCTGGTTCTTCGCCCAGTGGCTACGGCGCCCCGGCTCGCCCGTCCTGGACGGTACCTGGCGCTACAACCCGGCCACCAAAAAAGTGGAAGTGTCGCTGGCGCAGACCCAGGGCGGCGACGCCTACCGCCTTCCCATGGAAGTGAGTCTCGCCCCGCCCGGCACCGGCGCCGCGAAGCTGGACCGCATCGAGATGACCGCCCGGCAGCAGCGGTTCGAGCTGGGGGCGGCCGAGGAGCCGGCCTCCGTCACGCTCGATCCCAATACGTGGCTCCTGATGGATGCGCACCTGGTGAAGAAGTAAGACCGCATGGATCTCACCAGCTTCGATTACCTGCTTCCCGAGGACCTGATCGCGCAGGCTCCGCTGGCCGACCGCGCGGCGTCGCGGATGCTCGTGCTGTACCGGCGCGAGGGCCGCTGGGAAGACCGCGAGTTCCGCGAGTTCCCCGAGTTCCTCTCCGCGGGCGATTGCCTGGTGCTGAACGATTCGCGCGTGTTTCCCGCCCGCCTGTTCGGACACCGCGCCGGCACGCGGGCGCTGCCCGTCGGGAAGAACAATCCCAAGCGGCGCGAGTTTCTCTCCGGCGAAGTCGAGGTGTTCCTGCTGCGTCCGGTGAGCGCCGATGGCCGCGACTGGGAGGCCCTGGTCCGTCCCGGGCGCAAGATGCGCAAGGGCGAGCGCGTCCGCTTCCCCGGCGGGTTGGAGGCGGAGATCGTCGCACACGGCGAGTTCGGGGAACGCGTGATCCGCTTCGCCGGAGACGCCGACCTGTTCGCCGAATTCGAGAGAATCGGCCACGTGCCGCTTCCCCCCTACATCAAACGCCGCGATGAAACCGCCGACCGGGAGCGCTACCAGACGGTGTTCGCGCGGGAACGGGGCTCCGTGGCCGCGCCCACCGCCGGGCTTCATTTCACCGGCGAGATTCTGGACCGCTGCCGCGAGCGCGGCGCAGCCGTGGCCTACGTGACGCTGCACGTGGGGCTGGGAACGTTCCAGCCGCTCCACGCTGAGCAGGTGGAACAGGCACGGCTGCACGGCGAGTGGTACCGCATCGACGAGGAAAACGCCGCCCGCATGCGCGCCGCGCGGAAGCTGGTGGCCGTCGGAACCACCAGCGTGCGCAGCATCGAAAGCGCCCTCCGCGGCGGCGAGATGCGCGCGGTGAGCGGCGAGACCGACATCTTCCTATACCCAGGGAGCCGCTTCGCGGGTGTAGGGGCGATGCTGACGAATTTTCATCTGCCGCGCACCAGCCTGCTCCTGCTGGTGTGCGCCTTCGCTGGCACGGAACTGACGCTGGCGGCCTACCGCCACGCCGTGGAACGGCGCTACCGCTTCTACTCCTACGGCGATTGCATGCTAATCGTGTAAAAAGGAAAAAGGGGTCAGACCCCTTTTCCTGTGACGGCGCCTTCGGAGGCGGAACTCACGAGCGCGCAGTACTTGGCGAACACGCCGGTGCTGTAGCGCGGCGGGCGCGGCTTCCAGGCACTCAGGCGGCGCGCCAGTTCCTCGGGCGCGATGTCCACGTTGAGCACGCCCCGGTTGGCATCCACGGTAATCGCATCGCCTTCCTGGACCACCGCGATGGGTCCGCCGTTGAAGGCTTCCGGCGAGACGTGGGCGATCATGAAGCCGTGGGTGGCGCCGCTGAAACGGCCGTCGGTGAGCAGCGCGACGCTGTCAGACAGGCCCGCGCCCACAATCGCTCCGGTCACGCCCAGCATCTCGCGCATCCCGGGTCCGCCGCGCGGACCTTCGTAGCGGATCACCACCACGTCGCCCGCTCGAATCCGTCCCTCGGTCACCGCCTGCATGGCGTCTTCCTCGCGGTCGAAAACCCGCGCCGGGCCGTGGTGCACCTTCTTGTCATGGCCCGCCAGCTTGATGACGCAGCCTTCCGGCGCCAGGCTGCCGCGCAGAATGGCGATGCCGCCGCGTGGCTTCAGGGCCTTCGAGAGCGGCAGGATGACTTCCTGTCCGGGCGTCTCGCGGGCGTCGGCGGCCTCTTCGGCAAACGTGCGCCCGGTGACGGTAATGGTCGAGCCGTCGGCCAGTCCGGCATTCACCAGCCGCTGAGCGATCACGCCGATTCCGCCGGCCTTGTCCACGTCGGCAGCCATGAACCGCCCGCCGGGCTTGAGGTCCACGAAGATGGGTGTGCGCGCGGAGACGCGCTCGAAATCGTCGATGGTAAGCGGCACCTCGGCCTCGCGCGCCATGGCCAGCAGGTGCAGCACGGCGTTGGTCGAGCCGCCGGTAGCCGCCACGCCCGCGATGGCGTTGTCGAAAGCCTTGCGCGTGCAGATGTCGCGCGCGCGCAGATTGCCCTTCACGGCGTCCATGATGACGCGGCCGCACAGGCGCGAAACGTCGTCCTTGCGCGGGTCCACCTGCGGCACCGAGGCCGTGCCCATGGGCGCCAGGCCGATCAGTTCCATGACGGTGGCCATGGTGTTGGCGGTGAACTGGCCGCCGCACGCGCCCGCGCCGGGGCAGGCATGGTCCTCGATCTCGAGTAGTTCGGCGTCCGTGATGCGGCCCGCCGCGTTCGCGCCCACCGCTTCGAAGACGTCCTGCACGGTGATGTCCTTGCCCTTGTGTTTGCCCGGCAGGATGGAGCCGCCGTAGAGGATGACGCCGGGGATGTTTAGCCGCAGCATTGCCATGGCCGCGCCGGGGATGGTTTTGTCGCAAGCCACCAGGGCCACCACGCCGTCGAACATGTGGCCGCGCACCATCAGCTCGATAGAATCGGCGATGATCTCGCGGCTCACCAGCGAGGCCTTCATGCCTTCGGTGCCCATGGTGACGCCGTCGGAGATGGCGATGGTATTGAACTCCATGGGAGTGCCGCCGGCGGCGCGGATGCCCTCCTTCACCTTCACGGCCAGCTCGCGCAGGTTGTAGTTGCACGGCATGGTCTCGATCCAGGTGTTGGCCACGCCGATGATGGGCTTGGCCAGATCCTCGCTGGTGAAGCCGATGGCCTTGAGCATGGCCCGCGCCGGCGCGCGGTCGCGGCCTTGGGTGATGGTGTGGCTTTGCAGTTTCATAGGGGAACGACCAGTGTAGGGCGCGGCGGAGGGGCGGAGCAAGGTTGGGGGAATTAGCCATTTGCCTGGGCGAGGAGGTTGCCGATGAGCTTCTTCGTTTCGGGCAAAGACAGACGCTTTCGAAGCCAGTCCACGAACCCTCCCTCGTTCTTCAGATCATGCTGCGGCCCAGCGGCAGTGCGAAGGGGGCGGCCGACGCTGCGTGTCGGCGGAGCTTCGGGGTGAAAGGGGGGTGAACGCGAATGCGCGGCGATGCGCCGCCGATCCTTTGCAAACCGTGCTATCCTCTGGCCAATATGACGACCCTGCGCGTCGATGACATTTCTGTAGCGCCGGAGGGGCGGACTTTCACAACCGACCTCGCAGCGCTCGGCCCTGACTACGAAATCCAGATCACACTGGAAGAGAGCGAGTGGATACCGTGCGCACTGGAGCACGTCAAGGTGTTCGTCCAGACCCCGCTCGGAGTTGCCGCGATACTCGGGCTGTCAAAGCAGATTGTCGCATTGTTCCTGGCATGGGCCAAGGAACAGCGCTCGAAGCGCCCAGAGCAGGATCGGAAGAAGCTCACAATATATGGGCCAGACAGAAAGCCAGTGAAGATCATCACTGTCAAAGGGGACCTATTCGAGGAGGGATGAACAATCGTGGGAAGGCTTCGCGAACCGAGCTATCTCATGACCTTGGTCGCAGTTTTTGTATTCGGCATTCTGTCAGCATGTTCAACGGCTGCCACTTACAATTCGGCAAACGATACCGCCGCCGTAGACGCCCTTAACACGTGGTGGAAGGAGTTTACCTACTCGCCTCCGCCGGTTAAGGCTGGTGCTGCTAGTCCGGCCCAGACGGTCACTTCATCGAACGGCCGCGTCTATACGATACCGAGGCACGTTCAAACAAAACAGGAAGCCGAGGAACAAGCTGAAGATGCCCGCTTCATGGGCCACAAGCGGGCTCTGGTGCAGGGTTTCAACGTCAAGGGCCAGACTGTAACGGTCATAACAAACCTCACACGAGACCCTGTTGACATTAACGACGCACAAGAGCTTTGCCATAATCTCGGAGCCTTTGTGTGGGCGAACGACAATCGCCACTTTGGACTACAGGACATCAGGGTCACCGGAGCCAACGGGGAGTTGCTTTCGTACCGGACCGGGCTGAGCGGGAAAGTCCGGTAAGATTAGAGCCGAAGCGCCCCGCGGAGCCTTCCGAAACTACCGGTTGTTTTTCTCGCTACGGGCACTTTGTGGGACGACAGCGGTTGGACGATTCGAGGCCCTTGCAGGCGTGCGGGAGTGGGCTGACGCCGCCCGCTGTCGGGCCAAGGGGAGGAACTGTGGCCTTGCAGCGCGATCCAACCTCCGCAGCTTGGGGATTGTTTCAAGTCAGATTCGCATTTCTCGTGCAGGAACTCGCGACGGCAGTGTTCTATCTGCGGCGACGGAGAGAGCCGAGGATACAATTCGGCCAGATCTTCAGGAAGTCGCCTGACCAGTTGCTTGCCGCGCTCGCGTACGAACTGAACCACGTCACAGGCGAGGGACACACCGCGCCGGAAATCGAGGAGATCCGAGCGCTGGGCCCTGAGATTGAGGAGCTGAAGGGCTGGCGAGACCCGCGGATCCACGCGAGGGTGGATTTCGAACAAGGCATTGCCCTTTACGACTGGAGGACGCGGAAGCAACTGGAGATGACCGCACTTGAGTGCGACAAGAGATCCGACCTCGCCGTCAGCGTCGCGGTGAGGCTCGCTGGCGGTGTTCGCTCCCTCCTAAATTACTTGAAAGCCGACGAGTCCCTCGTCAGCGAAATCGGGATTCTGCTAGACCCTCCCGACCGGTTGCGAAAGGCTCGGCATTAGCCGCGCGGTACCGATCTCCGCCTCCGACCAGTGTCTCGAAGGGCTTTTGCATCAAAGGCGGACGTGGATTGACGACGGCCAGGCCCGCGGAGACGTGGTGGCCCTCCTGAACGTGGGTCGGGCCACTCTTTACCGGGCGTCAGTCAGCCGACAGCCATTGTCCATTCACGTATCGAACCTGCGTCATTTTTCCCTCCGCCAGCAGTTCATAGTCACCCGGAGGGAGCGGTTCAGATACAGAGACTATCGACCAGTTTGTGGTGTGGAACTCGCCCGGCGCACGGTCGCCTTGAAGTGCACAGGTTGCGCTACCCCCTGCGCCGTGCAGGATTCCATCAAACCTGACGGTTTCTTTCGCGGATGCCATGATTAACAATGGTACCAACTCATCCAGACAGCCTGGGCGCGGGATGCTTCGCGAAGCTCGGACCCCCCAATTGGAGGCCCAAAAACACCAGGGTTCGCCGATGGCCTATGCGGTCCTCCTCGGCGGCCATGCATCGGGCCATCTCGCCGCACTCGAAGGCCTGGCTCTCGTTCGATTGGCGGAGGTTACTGGAGAGGTGCACCGTGTGCTCGGCAAGGCGAAGCCCTCCGCCCACGTCCGCCCCTACTCTTCCACCGACAGTTCCACCCACCCCGGCAGCGTAGCGGGCCGGTTGTTCAGGAAGACGATGCGGCGCGTTTTCGGGAACGGCAGCTTGGACTCCAGCGCCCGGTCGTAGAAACCGAACTGCTCCAGGATCTGGCGATAGTCGGTGTTGGTGGCATCCAGCCAGGCGCTCTTCGAGCACAGGCCGCCGCCCCATCCCAGGGCCAGCAGGCAGGACCCGGATTGCCGCGCCGCTTCCAGCCGCTGTTCCAGTTCTTCCAGGCTCTTGTCGAGCAAGCCCATACCCGCCCACGAAGCGTACTGGCGATGCAGCGCCAGCAGACCGGCGGCGTAGACGTTGACGGCTTCGAAGATTTTGGCGCGGTTGAAAGATTCCGGCCAGCGCACCGAGCGGCGCACTTCGGGCTGTAGGAAAAACGCCTTCTCGTTCCAGTCGCCGGTGAACGACGATCCGGGCACGGCCATCTCGGCGAACGCCGCGGTGCCGTCCTCGGGACGCCCGCCATCGGAAGCGCCGCGCGGGCTCTGCTTCCAACCCAGCGCAAAGCCGCCGCCGCGCGGCACGAGCGTCGATGTGCGCAGCAGGTACACCTTGAATTGCGTGGCGGGCACGGTATCGGAATCGCCCGCTCCCAAAAGGCGCATGCGATTCACGCCGGCCGAGCCCAGCGCCTGCTCTTCGACGGATTCGGCGGGACGTCGCGGCAGCCGCTCGCCCTTCAGCCGGCTCAACAGATCCGGCAGCATGCCCTCGCGCCAGTTCGCGAACACCATGCCGGTGCGCAGCGCGCCCTTGATGGCGGAACCGGGAATGTACTGGCCCGAAGCGCCCGCGGCGAACGTGGGAATGTGCAGGCTGTCGCCCATGGCGCGATTCCAGTAGGCGGAGTAGGCCGCGTTCTCGAAGGGAATGCGCCGGCCCGCGAAGTTCTGCGCGAAGCCGCCCCAGGAGGCGAAGTCCAGTTTGTCGGCCTTCTTCAATTGCGCCAGGTAGCCGTCCAGGCGCGGTCCCTTGGCCAGCAGGCGGAAGATGCGCCACTGGTCCAGCACGTTGACGTGGTCCTTCCAGACCATGTAGTCGATGGGGCTCAGCTTGCGGCCGTCGCCCACCAGCAAGGGCGTCAGACACGTGAGGCGATAGCGCATGTCAGCTCCTCACCCCGGGCAGCGGGATGGCCACCGCAAAACCGGCGCGGAACACGGGATGGGCGAACCCATCCGGCGCCACGTCGGGGGCGGCGCCGGTCGGCGCGCCGCCGCACAGAACGGATCCTTCCGCGACCATTTGGACCAGCTTCTTGAGCTCGCCGGATCCGGACGGGCTTTCCACGCGTCCGCCGCGGGTGACGACGGAGTAGCTGCCGCAGGTCCAGTCCACGGCATCCGCGGGAGCGGGGCTGAACAGAGAGAGCAGCCAGTGGAGTTGGACGGGGACGGGCGCGCGCGCATCCACCACCGGAGGAGCCAGCGGCTCGGCGGCCGGTTCTTCGATCGGGGCCGGCGCGATCTCGGGTTCCACGACCAGCGCCGCCACTCCGGTGGGCGCCACGACGGACGCCTCGCCAGCGGCAATCTCCGTGCCCTCGGCGGTGGCCGCCTCTTCGACCGGCGACGGCTCCGCTTCCGGTTCCGCGGCCAGCTCCGCAACGGCCGCTTCCTCGACGGCGGGCGGCTCTTCGACGGGCGACGCCTCCGCTTCCGGTTCCGCGGCCAACTCCGTGACGGCCGCTTCCTCGACGGCGGGCGGCTCTTCGACGGGCGACGCCTCCGCTTCCGGTTCCGCGGCCAACTCCGTGACGGCCGCTTCCTCGACGGCGGGCGGCTCTTC